>Ga0315274_10004967_pt1 | contig 19504 bp, 8 predicted proteins | sample YL17G02_20_MG_FD_203700 | JGI IMG/M metagenome (GOLD analysis project Ga0315274, IMG submission 203700) | Sediment microbial communities from Yellowstone Lake, YNP, Wyoming, USA - YL17G02_20 | ecosystem: Environmental > Aquatic > Freshwater > Lake > Sediment | place: USA: Wyoming | collected... | reverse complement strand
ATCGTATCCAGCGGGCCAGGCTGACCCACGGCATCCGCGGCGCCTTCTGGCACCAGGGCGAGAACAACCAGGGAACGCAGGGCGCGACCGGCGGTTACGGCTGGGAAACGTACGAGCAGTACTTCACGGAGATGACGGGGGCCTGGAAACAGGATTACCCCAATATCCAGCACTACTACATCTTCCAGATTTGGCCGAACTCGTGTTCCATGGGCGGCAACTGGAACAGCGACAAGCTGAGGGATGTGCAGCGGACCTTGCCTCGCCTCTACTCGAATATGAGCAGCATGTCCACCCTTGGCATCCGGCCTCCCGGGTTCGCCCATTATCCTCCCGAGGGCTACGCGGTCATGGCCGGATTGATTGCCCCTCTGGTGGAGCGGGATAACTACGGGAAGGTCTTCGAGAAGCCCATCACGGCCCCCGACGTGAAGAAGGCGTACTTCACGAGTGAGAAGAAGGACGAGATCGCCCTGGAGTTTGACCAACCGATGGCCTGGAGCGACGCCCTGGCCAGCCAGTTCTACCTGGACGGAAAAGAGGGCAAGGTGGCCTCGGGCGCCGCGTCCGGAAACATAGTCAAACTCAGGCTGGCCGCGACCGAGTCCGCGAAAACGATCACGTACCTGGTCGACCGGAAGTGGGACATCAAGAACCTGCTCTACGGAGAAAACGGCATCGCGGCGCTTACCTTCTGCGATGTTCCGATTCTTCCGCAAGAACCGTCGCCCTGAGGATGTATAGTGGTGCTCCAGCAGGAACAGCACGCGGGATGATACGAACCCACAGGAGAAGGGTCATGCGAAAGATGCCGAATACGCCTGTGTATGTCGCCGCCCTCGCTGTCGCCATCGCGCTGGTGACCGGCAGCGCCCGCGCTGCCGCGCCGCCGGCGCCACCGGACCTCACCCAGGGAGGCGCGGTTGATCGCACGTTGACCTACAATCTCGGCGCCACGGGGCTTCGCGGGTGGATCTATACCAAGCCCGCCGACTTCTTCGAGAGCGTGCAGGGCCGGACCACGACGGCCAGCCGGCAGATTCTGGTCACGCACGTCGGAGAAAAGTCGCCTGCGGATGGCGTGATGAAAGTGGACGATGTGATCCTCGGCGCCGGCGGCAAACGGTTCGCCGACGATGCCCGCAAGAGCATCGCCATGGCAATCCAGGAAGCCGAGAAGGCCGCCAATGGAGGCGTCCTGAAACTGACCCGTTGGCGGGGGGGCAAGACCGAGGAGGTGGAACTCAAACTGAGGGTCATGGGGACCTACAGCGACACCGCGCCGTACAATTGCCCCAAGTCCAAGCGGATCTTCGAGGACGCCTGCCGAGCACTGGAGAAGGAGCCGCTCAAGGAGGATCTCTGGGGGGCGGTGAACGGCCTTGCGCTGCTGGCGACCGGCAACCCCGACTACCTGCCCCGAGTGCGGGAGTTTGCCCGGAAGATGGCGCCCGCGACGCTCAGGCTGGAATTGAAGGACGGGATGGTGACGTGGGACTGGGGATACCGGAACCTCTTCCTCTGCGAGTACTACCTCCTCACCGGCGACAAGGAAGTGTTGCACGCTATCCAGGAATACACGGTCTCGCTTGCGAAGGGGCAGAGCCTGTATGGCACCTTCGGGCACGGTATAGCACCCCCGACTCCCGAGGGCAAACTCCACGGATCGATCCCTCCCTACGGCCCGGTGAACGCAGCGGGGCTGGTGGCCAATCTCGCGATCGTCATGGGCAAGAAGTGCGGCGTGAAGGACCCGGAGATCGACCCCGCCATCAACAGGGCCTCCAGGTTCTTCGGCTACTTCGTGGACAAGGGAGCGATCCCCTACGGCGAGCATATGCCGTGGCCGTACCACGACAACAACGGCAAGAACGCCATGGCCGCCGTGATGTTCGCCGTTCAGGGAAACCGTGCCAGGGAGACGCAGTACTTCGCGAAGATGGTCACCGCTTCCTACAGGAACCGTGAATACGGGCACACCGGGCAGGGATTCAGCTATCTGTGGGGCGCTCTGGGCGCCAATACCGGCGGACCTGCCGCGGCGGCGGCCTTCTTCAAAGAGGCCTCCTGGCACCTCGACCTGGTGCGGCGATGCGATGGATCGTTCACCTATGATGGCGGCGAACAGTACGGACCCGGCAACACGGAAGACAACACCTACTACGGCAAGAGCGGCTACTACGGCTTGAGTCCGACGGCCACGTATGTCCTCACCTATTCCCTTCCGCTGAAGAGGCTCTGCATTACCGGCAGGGACGCGAATCAGGCGAATTGGCTCAGCCGGAAGGACGTGGCCGAGGCCATCGCTTCCGGCCGCTTCGATCTGGACCGCAAGACCATGAGCACGGACCAGCTCCTTGCCGCCTTGGGCGACTGGTCGCCGGTCGTCCGCGGTTGGGCGGCGGAGGAACTCGGCCGGCGCCCCAACAGGAAGGAACTGGTCGCCCCGCTCATTGCGATGGCGGAGGGGCCCGATGCTCATAAGCGCCAGGGCGCTGCCGAGGCCCTCGGGTACATGGGCAGCGCCGACGCCCTGCCGGTGCTGGTGCGGCTGCTGACCCATGAGGACCGCTGGCTGCGGGTCAAAGCCGCCAACGCCCTCAAGAACCTGGGCGATAAGGCGAAGCCCGTCGTCCCCGACATGCTCAAGGCGGTCGCCCAAACCGCGGAGCCCCTCCAGCCGGTCGTATGGGACGATCCCATCCAGCTCACCCATGGCGAGCTGGCCGCGGCCTTGTTCAAGGGACTGTTGCGGAACTCCATCAAGGACATCGATCCGGAACTGCTCTACCCGGCGATCCGGGCTATCTCGAGGAACGCGGATGGCATGGCCAGGGCCCAGCTCACTCATACTTTCACGGACCTCCTGACCCTCGAGGACGTGCAAGCCCTGGCGCCGGACATATTGGCTGCTGTCAAGACGCGGTGTCCGGCCGACACGATGTTTGGCAATGAGATCCGCATGGCCGGATTCAAAGCCTTGACGAAATATCACTTCGAGGAAGGCATCGAAGCGGGTGTCATCTTCGCGAAAACCCAGGGCGGCCACGGCAGCGAAAGCCGAACCGGGGAAATCATGAAGGGGATCGTGAGTTATGGCACGGCCGCCCGCGAAGGGGTGCCGGCGCTGAAGGAGCTGATCGTGTCCCTGAATGACGAGGTCAAGCAGGGACAGTTCCCCGGCGGCGAACTCAATAACCGGCGAGTTGCCGCCGTTGAGGAGGCCATCAAGGCCATCGAAGCCGCCACAACGCAGCCGGAACTCCGCAGCATCACGCCGCCCAAGGCCAATGGGGGGAAGTAACAGGAGGTCTCATGAAGAAGCACGTGGCGGAGACACTCGCCCTCGCGGCCGCAGCCCTGCTGGCCCTGGGCCAGGCGGCCCTTGCCCAGCAGGCAGACCCAAGCAAGACCCCGAAGCAGGCCGGCAAGGTCAAGGTTTTCATCCTGGCCGGGCAGTCGAATATGGAAGGTCTCGGCCACACCAGGACACTCGCGCACCTCGGTGAGGACCCCCAGTACGGCGCGCTCTTGAAGAAGATCCGCAACGACGACGGTTCGTGGGTCGTGCGGGACGACGTTTTCATCTCCTTCCGGGGCGGCAAGACACACGGGCCGCTGAGCGTGGGGTTCGGTGCGGACAAGCAGTTCGTCGGCCCGGAGCTGATGTTCGGCGTGATCATGGGCGACGCCTACAAGGACCCGGTGCTCCTGATCAAGACCGCCTGGGGCGGAAAGGACCTGCACTTCGACTTCCGCCCGCCCGGGGCGGGCAGGCTGCCGTACCCGATCGACCCGGAGGCCTTCGCCAAGCGCGGCGGTGAGAAAGCCGTCGGCGACTGCTACCGCAAGATGGTGGCCGAGACCCGGGACTGCCTGGACAACATGGGTACGTACTTCCCCCCGCTCAAGGGCAAGGCCTACGAAATCGTCGGGTTCGTCTGGTTCCAGGGCTGGAACGAGATGTTCGCCAGCAAGGGCATTCCGTTCGAGCAGATCATGGCGGATTACCCGGTCCTCTACGCCACGATGATCCAGGACTTGGAGAAGGAGTTCGGTCTGGACCGCCTGCCCAGCGTGGTCGGCGAGATAGGGATTGATGGCGATGCGGCGGGAGGCAAGATCCTCGACGTGCGCAAGGCCCAGGCGGCCATCGCCGACCGCCCCGAGCTGAAGGGCAAGGTTCGCTTCGTCCGCACGGCGCAGTATTGGGATCCGAAGCTCGTTGAGCTCCAGGCCAAGGAACGCACGATCCAGAAAGAGCAGAGAGAGAAGCTCAAGGAGCAGGTCGCCGCCGAGCTCAAGGGCAAACTAGAGGGCAAGTCGCCCAAGGAACAGACCGATGCCCAGAACAAGGCGCTGGACCAGGCCGTCCACGCCACGTCGGAATACAAGGCCTGGCAGGCCGAGTATGACACGATGTTCAGCCACTGGCCTTGCCACTACTACGGCAACGGCAGGAACTACTGCCTGATCGGCTACGGCCTGGCCGAGGCCATGAAGGATCTCTGCAAGCCGTAGCGGCACGCGACAACGCCCAAGTCCGGGACGTCCGACCTGAGGAGGAGATGGTATCCTCCGCCGCGGGCTTGGGCGTCCGCCAGGGCCTTGCCGGCGAGGTGCCATGATGAGGACCTTGGTGAGACACCCGTATCATGCTGCAATCCTCATTGCGCTGGCCAGCGCCGCGTGGGCTGCTGCGCCAGAAGCAGTCGAGCCACCACCCAACGCCCCGGCCACCGTGGAGTGGAATGCCCAAGCCGGGCGGCTGAGTCTCCGCTATCACGGCAGCGTGATTCTCGACGCGACCGTGGGGTCGGAGGATACGGCAGGCCATGCCGTGGCGGGAGGCGAGATCAGGCTCGAGCCCACGGAGACCCTCGGCGAGAAGGTGGAGCAGCGCCTGAAGTTCGTTGCGGCCAAGCCGCAGGACGGTACGAAGCTGGTCCTGCGAGGCACGGTTACCGGCGGCGAGGAGGCGTTCCCCGCGGAAACGCAAGGCGAGGCGCAGAGGCGTTTCCCGCTGGTCCGCACCAGCGTGGGGCTGAGTCACAGCCTGCGTAACAACGCGCTCTACGACCGCCGCTGGGATTGGGTGCTGGTCGGGCCCGGCGACGGGGCGACGCACATCCAGCCCAAGGCGGCGGACGCACAGTGCGTCACCTTCACGTGGGAGAGCCGTGGGGCTGCCATCGAGCTGGTGTTCCGGCCCCGGTTCTATCAGAAGCACCGGGAGTTGGCGTTCTTCGAGCCCTGGACCTACCGGGTATGGAAAGGCCCGGTCACCGGGTATTGCACCTGGTGGGCCTACCGGGATGGTATCAATCAACAAACCTTGGACGCGGTGGTGGACGTGTTTGCCACGAAGAAGCTTCCCGAGTTCGGCTACAAGTATATTCAGATCGACGCCGGCTACTGCGGCGGGGCCGGGGGGCCGCGGTCATTCCTGGAATGGGACACGAAGAAGTACCCCGGCGGCACGGAGTATGCGGTGAAGAAGATCAAGTCCGCCGGCATGCAAGGCGGCATCTGGGTCCATCGCGTGTATCGGTCCTACGTCGATCGTTACCTGCCCGAGATCGGCAAGCAGCACCCGGACTGGTTCGTGACCAAGGCGGACGGCTCGATCTACCAGGGCGGCTACGGGGTCTGGTGTCTGAACACCACGAACAAGGACGCGCTGGACGAGATGGTGCGGCCGCTCTTCCGCGGGATCAAAGCGCAGGGGTGGGACTACGTGAAGGCCGACGGGGCGGGCGATATGCTGTACTCCGACAAGGAAAAACCCGCCGCCGACCACTTCAAGCGGATCGGCTTGACGCCCGAACAGTCGCTCCGCAACTGGGACCGCGTGGCCCGCGAGGAACTCGGGCCGGACGTCTTCATCCTGAGCTGTTGGGGCGTAGGGCCGGGCCGCTGCTCGATCGGCCTGGTGGACGGTTGCCGCCTGGGAAGCGACGGGTTCCAATGGAACACGCTGCAAACCAACAGTTCCCTCAACGGCGTGGTGTGGCGGAGCGACCCCGACCACTGCGACATCATGGCTGAGGGGGCCAGGGACAAGACGACCATGAGGACCTTCGGCGCCGCCGCGGCGATGTCGGATACGATCGATCGGCCGTGCGTGGTATCGATGGCCGGCGGCATGCTCCTGGTCAGCGACAAGGTCGAGGCCTACCGCGACGACGGCAATCTGGAGGGGATGAAGCGAAGCGCGCCCGTGCTCTTCACGGTGCCCGGGCAGCTCTACGACGGCGGCGACGGCACCTGGTGGCTTCAGGAGATCGACCGGCCGTTTGAGTGCTGGTCGGTATTGGCGCGGTTCAACTGGCGGCGGGAGAAGCTGAAATGGAAACGCCCCGAGGCGCCGGAGCAGGAGGTGAAGTTCGCGGACCTCGGGCTGGCGGGCGACCGCGAGTATCTGGTGTTCGAGTTCTGGACGCAGACGTTCCTGGGCAAGTGCAAGGGTTCGTTCAAGGCCCCTGCACAGGATGCGGGCAGTGCACTCCAGGTCTTCGCCATTCGCGAGGCGCGCGAGTACCCGTGGGCCATCTCGACGACTCGCCACATCTCCCAGGGCGGCGTCGATCTACTCGACGAGCGCTGGGACGCCGGCAAGAAGGTCCTCTCCGGCAAGAGCGCGGTGGTCGTCGGTGATCCGTACGTGCTGACCGTGTATCTCCCGCAGGGGTTCCGCCTCCAGGGCGCCGAAGTCGGCGGCGAGACGGCGGAGATTGCCAATCAGGCAGAGACTGCCACGGTTCGAGTCGTTCCGTCCGCGACAAGAACGGTGGAATGGAGGCTGGCGTTTGCCCGCGAAGCCGCGGCGCACGACGCGTCCCTGGACGGGCAAGGCTGGGAGATGGGCCCCTTCGTCAAGCGGGACGAGCCGGTCCTTCGGCCGACGCCGGATTCCAGGTTCCAATGCCCCGTCCGAGGCAAGGAAGTCCGCTGGGAGGAGCAGAACGTCTACAACCCGGCGGCTGTCGTACGAGATGGCAAGGTGTATCTGCTCTATCGGGCGGACGACAAGAGTCCGGATCTCAAATGGGGGAGAACCTGCCGGATTGGGCTGGCGCACAGTGAGGACGGCATCCACTTCGCCCGGCACCCGACGCCGGTCCTCTATCCGGACAACGACGAGTGGAAGCCATACGAGTGGGAGGGTGGCTGCGAAGACCTCCATATCATCGAGGGCGAGGACGGCGTCTACTACATGAACTACACAACCTGGAGCGGCAAAGGTGACAGTATGTCCGTGGCCACCTCCCGCGACCTCGTACACTGGACCAAGCACGGGCCAGCCTTCCGCAAGGCCGCGCCGGATAAGGTCCCCGGATCGCGCACCGGGGTGGTCGTTTCCCGGCGCGAGGGCGACCGCCTGATCGCGGCCAAGATCAACGGCAAGTACTGGATGTACTACACGCACCCCGAGGCTGTCCCAGCCGTAGTTGAAGGTTGAAAAGAAGGTGGCGGCTCCAATCCGCCGAATCGGTAGGATTCGGTTGGAACCAAGCGAAAGGAGCCACCACATGCGTAAAGGCTACCAGGTTTGCGGCGTGAAGGACAGCCGTCCGTTGGCGGAATTCCTGGCGAAGGAAGGCCAGCTGCTGCTCCCGATGCTGGACCTGATCGGCCGGGCCGAGGCGGCGGTCGATGAGGTGATCGACGTGGCGGGCCGGGCGGCTTTGGAAGCGATCCTCCTGATGAGTGCCCAGGAGGTGGTGGGGCCGAAGCACCCGGGCCGCTCGGGCGGCGAGGTCCGCTGGCACGGCTGGCAGCCCGGCGGCGTTACACTGTCGGATCGCAAGGTGCAGGTCGAGAAGCCGCGCCTGCGAAAGAAAGGGCCGGGCGTCGGGGCGGAGGTTGAGGTGCCCGCCTACGCGGCGATGCAGACGGACTCGCGTCTGGGCCGCCGCATCCTGGAGATCCTGATGCACGGGGTCTCGACGCGGGCCTACCGTGAGGTGCTGCCGGAGATGGCCGAGGCCGTGGGCGTCTCGAAGTCGAGCGTGAGCCGGGAGTTCATCGACGCCAGCGAGGCGGCGTTGAAAGCCCTGGCCGCGCGGCGGTTCGACGAGGTGGACCTGCTGATCCTCTACCTCGACGGGCTGATCTTCGGCGCCCACCACGTGCTGAGTGCGATTGGGGTGGACGCGGAGGGCCACAAGCACGTCCTGGGCCTCGTCGAAGGGGCCAGCGAGAATGCGGTGGCGGCCAAGGCGCTCCTGGAGGACCTCGTGGCCCGGGGCGTGAACCCGGGTCGCCGGCGCCTGTTCGTGATCGACGGCTCGAAGGCTCTGCGGGCGGCCCTCGACGCCGTCTTTGGGGCCGACAACCTCGTGCAGCGGTGCCGCAGCCACAAGATCCGTAACGTCACCGACCAGTTGCCCAAGCACCTGAGAGATCAGGTCAAGGCGGCGATGCGGGCGGCGTACCGGCTGGACCCGAAGGAGGGGATGGCGCGGCTCCGGAAACAGGCCGAGTGGCTGGAGCGGGAGCACCCGACGGCGGCCGCGAGCCTCCGGGAGGGCCTGGAGGAGACGTTCCCCGTCAGCGCGATGGGGCTGCCGGGAAACCTGAGGCGGTGCCTCTCTACCACCAACATCATCGAGTCCCCGCAATCGGGGGTGCGGATGCGGACGCGTCGGGTGACGCGGTGGAAGGACGGGGGAATGGTCCTTCGGTGGGCCGCAACGGCCTTCGTGGCCACGGAGAAACACTTCCGCCGGATCATGGGCTATAAACAACTCTGGATACTGAAGTCATACCTGGACCAACCGCAAACGACCCAAGAACTTGCTACTGCCCGGAAGGCGGGATAACATGAACCCCGGAGACCGTCACCTGCCTTCAACTATGAAAGGGACATCCTCGGAAAGAATCAAAGTCACAGACATAAAACGAGCCGCCGAACCCCAATGACTTCAAAATCGGGGCGACAATGGTTGCATGGCTGGCGCAGCCATCGTCGAATGTCAGGACCACCAGCTTCTCGGGAATCCGTTTCAACAGGATTCCGTTCGGGTCGCCTGACGTGGTCTCGTCTTGCTTGGTCGGATCTGCCTGACCGATCGCGACACCGGCAAAGAGCGCCGCGGCGATTAGAACCATTGGTGTCGTGGCTTTGCGCCGCATTCCATCGCCCATGTGGTCAGTCATTATCTCGGGACTCCTTTACTCCATATGCGTTAGGTCAATCGCTTTCCCACAGCCAAAGCTCACTGACGACGATATTGGGCTGGCCCTCGCTACGGACCTCGATGCGCATCGTGCCATCGGCGTGGAGCCCGGCCGGCGGGACGACGGTGAGTTCCTGCGGGGGGTTCTGGCCGTTCTGCCAAGAAGGGATGGCTGTCGGCCCGACCAACCGCGTCTCCTGTTGCCCCGAGCCGGTCAACGCCCACACCGATCCCTTGCGGGTGTCGTGATCGACGTCCCACCAGGCCAGGCCGACCTGATAGGCATTGCCCGCCTTCAGACCGGTCGCCTGGAAGACCACCTTGTCTTCCCAGTAGAAGCACGTGAGATACCGCGGAGCGACCTTCCCGGCCGCGATGGACCAGATGTGCGGGCGCCCCTGTTCCAGGCGCAGGCGCGGCCCGTCTTGGGCGCCGTCCTCGCTGTCCGGGCCGCAATCGAGGTAACAGGCCAGGTGGAAGCCCTTGGGGGCGCTCTTGGCGAGTTCCTTCCGGGTGGCCTCGCTGCGCGCAGGGTCACGCTGGAGGTTCTGGCCGAGAGTGGCCGGCGCGAGGGTCGTGGCGTTGAGGACCGTCTGGATCTGTTCCTGCACGCCGGGGTCGGGGGCGATCTGCGCGAGTTCCTTCATGGCCTCGCGGACCGGGGCGGGCTGACTCTGGGCCAGGGCCTCGGCGACTTTGAGGGTGGCCAGGACGCCCTCGGCGCGGACCTCGGCGTCCTGGGCCATCGCCAGGGCGACCTGGAGGGCGGCGGCGTCCTTCACGCCGGCCAGCGTGCCTAGGACGAGCCGCTTGGTCTCGGCCGACTTGGCGACCTGGCGTGCCTGGCCGATCATCTCCAACTGGCCTTTCGGATCGCTCTTGTTCTGGTCGGCCAGGCGGAGAAAGCCTCGGAAGGCGAGAATGCGGTAGTTGGCCTGGGGTGCCGACGTCGCCAGTTCGAGGAGGTCTTTTCCGGCAGACAGGTCGGGCCAGTCGGTGATGGCGCGGATGGCGGCATCCTGGAGCGCAGGGTCGTTGAGGGCGGCGCGGACGGTCTGGAGCGCTTGGGGTCCGCCCACCCCTCGCAGGACCCGCAGCAGCGAACTCTTGAACTCCGGCCCTCCAGCCGCCATCCGAGCGACGCACTTGTTGACGCAGGCGTCCGGGTGTTCGGACCTGGAGGCGGCGAGGGCCGTCGCCCGTTCGGCCGTGTCGCGCTCCTCTGCACCTTGCGCCTCGGCCAGCAGGTCCAGCAGGGCCGGAAGGTCGGCCTCGCCCGCCAGTTCGCGGATCGTCCGCAGCGCGGCCAGGCGAAGCGGCGGCTCGGCAGCCTTGGCCGCCTTCAGCAACGCCGGCATCGCAGAGGCCAAGGCGCGGCGCTGCGCCAACCGGACGCCGAGGAGGCGCCGGCCGACCTCGGGCCCATCCACCATGCCGAGGATCGCGGCTTCGGCCTCCTTGCCAGGCAGGCCGAGCAGGGCGTCCTGGGCGGCCGAGGCGACCTGGGCATCGGCGTCCCCAGCGGCCGCGCCGAGGACGGGCGCGGCCTGGGCGTCGGCCAACTGGGCCAGCGCGCGAAAGGCAGCCAGGCGGAGCGGCTTGTCGCCCGGCCTGGCGGCGGCAAGCAGCACTGGCAGCGCGGCCGCATCGCCGCGGTTACCCAGGGCCTGGATCACCATCTGCCGACGGTCGGCGGGCAGTTTCGCGACGGCATCCGCGAGCGCCCGGGTCACCTCGGGGGTGCGCAACTCATCGGTGGCCACCCGTAATGCAACGCCCAGCGCGACCAGGTCGTCTCCGCCGAGGTACTCCAACAGCAGCGGCAGGCCGGCCGGGCCTCGCGCGACGATCGCCCCCCGGACGGCCGCCATCCTCACGGGGCTGCTTGCCTGGGACGTCCGCAGACGGTCGTAGACCGCAACCGCATCCTCGCCGCGGCCCTGGGCGGCTGCGGCGTCCGCCGCCTGCAGGAGCGATTCCTGGATCGCGCCCTTCAGGCCGGGCGGCGCCGCGCCCTCCGCCTTCGCCAGCGCCTGGGCCGCCGGCGCCGACGCGATCCGGCCGAGCGCGAACGCCGCCGCCGATGCCACCTCGGCGTCCGCCCCGATCAGCAGGTGCGCCAGCGGCTCGACTGCCTTCGCATCGCGCCGCACTCCGATGGACTGGATCGCGCCGACCAGCGGCGCGCCCTTCAGTCCGGGCAAGGCCCCCCGCAGGGCATCATCGGCAGCCGGTCCGGGCATCGCCTCCAGCACGCAGCGGGCCAGGTCGGCCACCTTGGGATCGCCCAAGAGGTCCGCCAGGGCCGGCGCCATGGAACCGGGGGCGGTCCGGGCCAGCAGACGGGCGGCGTCCCACTTGGCCGGCAGGGGCGCGTCGCCGCGCAGGATGGCCAGGAGTTGATCCGGGGTCGGCGGCGCGGCGTCCTGCGAGAGGGCCACCACCGCGATCACCGACACGATACCTGCCGTCAGAAGCCACGAAGCGCGCCACATGATCGGGTCCTCCAGGTTGGCGTTGCCTCACACGTGCCACGGCGCGCGCAGGACTCGCGCCCGCATGCGGTTGGCCTCGGCGTCGTCGACGAACTCCTCTTTCCGGGGGTCCCACCGGAGGTTTCGCCGGAGCTCCATGCAAATGTCCATAATATGGTTGGTCGTCATGGTCCGGTGGGCCACCTCTTCGTGCGCGATGCAGCGCCGCCGCTGGCGGACCCCGTCCAGGAAGTCGCGAATGTGGCCGACGGGGTGCCCGGTGCGCATGACGTGGTCGTGCGCTAGTTTGCGGGAATCGCTCAGCAGGGCGGCCGAGGAGGCCTCCGGCCTCTCGTAGCCGTCCGCAACGGCCACCCAGCCTTCGGTTCCCTCGTACCGCACGCCGCAGGAGCCCCGCCACCCCTTGCGGGTCATGACCAGTTTGAGCCCGTCGGCGAAGCGAGCGGTCAGGCCTTCGGCGTCGCCGTGCGCGGGGTACTCGTACGCGACCGGGGAGGTGTCTGCCAGACCCATGTCCATCTGGCACTGACAGATGGTATGGCTGCCCCATTGGGCGACGCCGGTGGCGAAGTCCGGCTGGCGGTACCAGCCGCCCTGCGTGTAGCCCCGGCTGAACGGCCGCCAGGGACTGGGGCCCAGCCAGAGGTCCCAGTCCAGTTCCTCCTTGGCGGGTTCGGGCTCGGGCGGCAGCGCCTCGTTCTTTCGCGGCCAGTTGGGAATGTCCCACAGGTGGGCGTACACCGTGTGCACCTTGCCCAGCCTGCCGGTACGGGCGAGTTCCCCGGCAACGATGAAATTCGTCTCGCTGAGCCGCTGCACGCCGGTCTGGAAGACCCGCCCGTATCGGCGGGCGGTCTCCACCAGCGCCTGTCCCTCGGCGATGCTGAGGCTGCAAGGCTTTTCGCAATACAGGTCCTTGCCGGCCCGCATGGCCAGGATCGACGCCAGCGCGTGCCAGCGGTCGCCCGTGGCTATCAGGACGGCGTCCAAGTCGGCCCGCGCCAGCAGTTCGCGCAGATCTCGATAGGCCTGGCAGTCCTTGTTGCCGTACCGGCCGTCCACCATCGCTTTGGCGCGATCGCGATTGGGCCGCTGAACGTCGCAGACGGCCACAAACTGCACTTCCGACTCCTGGAGCAGCGCCCCCAGGTCGCCGGAGCCGCGCCCGCCGATCCCGATGCCGCCCATCACGATCCGTTCGCTCGGCGGGATGGCCCCGCCCCGTCCCAGCGCGGACGCCCGGACCAGGCCGGGCGCCGCCAGCGCGCCGCAGACGACGGCCGCCGTCCTGAGGAACTCGCGCCGGCTCAGGCCAGACGCCGGACGCCGCCGGCTGCGGGATGCGTCGAAGCTCATGGCAGCTCCTTTTGCCGCGCGGCCAGGTCGGGCGCGGCGCGTTCCGGTGTCTTCCTCCGCGAGGCATGCTCGGCAAAGCCCGGCCGCGGCGGAAGACCTCTTTCCCGGCGTTTACCAGATGGCTTCCTACGGACAACCGCCGTCGGCAGTCCCGCCAATTCTACCACGAGGAGCTTCGGCAGGCCAATTCTCGCTGCTCCTGGATGGCCCGGACTTCGGCGTGTATCACTAGCGCCGCAAGTGTTTAGGAGAGAGACGTTTTCGCTGACGAGACTGTAGCGCCCACCATGCACTCGCGAGCGAAACGTCTCGCCCGCCTTCGCGCCCTGCCGCCGGGTCTCGTCTGGCCGGCCCGCTGACGCCGCCCTGGCAAAGGGTTTCGCGCAGTGTCGGTGCGCGTGCCTGTCGTCGCGGCCTCAGGGCCTCGCCGCCTGCCGGACCTCGTCGGGCGTCCGAGCGTAGTCGTACACCGTCAGCCGCGCCACCGACCCGGAGAAGGCGTTCCTGGGGCCCTTCGCGGTGTTCCATCCGGCGCCCAGGAACATCGGGAAGCCGGCGTACGTGCCGAGCGAGAGGTGCTCGCGCCTGGCCCGGACCTCGCCATCAACATATAGAGTAAGCGTCCCGAACATGCCGCCGGAGTACACCCACGCGAGGTGATGCCACCGCCCCGGGGCGGGCGGGGAGCCTTCCCAGGCCGTGTTGAAGCCGTCCGTGCCGTTGGCGAAGGCCGACGGCTCGCCCCGGCCGGCCGTGCCGTAGTTGCACTCGACCGCCCCGTTGCCGCGCCAGTCGGCGAACGTCTTCTTGGCCGCTTCCGGCGCGAGGGAGAAGACGGTTTCGACCGGCCGGGGCGACGGGCTCCAGACCCACGCCTCGACCGTCAGCGGCCCCGAGCCCGTCACGGCCGCCGGCGTCGGCATTGTCGACTGGAGCACGGTCGCCTTGCCGTCGAACGTGACGGCGGCCCGCCCCGCGACCATGCCGGCCACCGGACGCCGGTCGGGCTCCGGCTCCAGGACCATCGCGCCGCCGAGCCGGCCCCGGTTGGGCCACCGGCCGAGCGGACCTTCCGCAAGGTCTCGCTCCTCGAGCGAAACGAGTAACCGGTCCGCATCGGGCATCTTGCCCTTCCCGGTCACGAGGGCGCCGACCTCCGCGTCCGTGAGGGCGGCGTCGTACAGCCTGACGGCCGCGATGATCCCGCAGAAGCCGTCGGCCCGGCCATCGGGGCCGAAGGTGCCGCCCAGGGCGATCCGTCGGTCGGTCGGGGCGCGGAGCGCGAGCGACTCCGTGGTGGTGAGCCGGCCATCGATGTAGATCCGAAGCGACCCGCCGCCCTTGGCATAGGTCCACGTGATCTCGTGCCAGGCCAGGCCGCTCGGGTCGCCCGCCTCGAAACCGACCTCGGCCTGCCCCTGGCATCGGAAGGCGCCCTTGCGGCCGTCCTGGTCGAGGCCGAACTCCAGGGCCCGGTCCGGCCGCGCCCCGATGCTCACGAGCACGCCGACGTCCGGCTGCCACGTCTTCGGGTCGTACAGGCGCACCGAGAGGGTGAAGTCGCCGTCCCCGGCGGCGCCTTCGGGCAGAGGGAAGTCGGCCCGGAGGTACTTCGCGCCGCGAAAATCGGCGCCCTTGCGCCCGTCCTGCGTGCGGACGACGGGTGCCGGCAGAAGGCCGACGCGACCCGCCACGAACTCGCCCCCGGCGGCGCCGCGGTTGGCCCATCGCTCCACCGAGCCCTTGGGAAGCGCCGCGGCGTCGAGGTCGAGGATCGCGGGCCCTCGCACAACAGGGCCGGGGGCCGCCGGGATAGCGGGGTCCGTCGCGCGGCGATTCCTGTCGATCTCCTCCGGGCCCAGGCGGCCGCTGTGCACGCGGACCTGGGCGATCGTCCCCGTGAACCGGTCCGTCCATCGCCAGCCGTCCCAGTGCGCGCCCAGGTGCAGGCGTCGGGCATCGGACGCAGGCCCCGCCGTAGCCGCACGCTGCCCGTCCACATACAGGATCGTGCCCGTGTCCGTCCTCACCGCCGCCAGGTGATGCCACCCCTCCTTCGGGAGGAGGCCCGCACGGAGGCGGCAGTCGCCGAGTTCAAGAAGCGTCCCTTCCTCGGCGCTTGCGTCGCGGCAGGCCCAGGCCTCGATGGTCCCGACCGGCCCCAAGGAGAACGATGAGGCCATGTGGTCTTTGCCGTTGAAGCCGATGCCCCGGGCGCCGCCGACCGCGCGGGGCACGGGCGTGCTGCCGCCCTCGCGCCAGACGTTGTTGTGGACCTTGCCGCCCGCCGTCCCGCGGTTGGCCCAACTGCGGACCCACGGCCGGTCGAGGCTCTCGGGATAGAGCGGGCGATGGTCGTAGACGGGGCAGGCCTGGAGGCGGCGGGCGTCGAGATCCACCAGGAGCCGGCCGGCCACGGCGGGATCCTCGCGGACATACCAGGGCCGCTCCTCCTGGTAGTGCGCGGCCACCTGGAGCGGGTGCATGTCGTAGTCGTAGACGCGGACGTGGGCGAGGGCGCCCGTGAAACCGCCGGTCAGGCGCCCGCCGCTCCACGCCCCGCCGACGACGACCGGCACGCCGGACTCGAGGTCCAGGGCCAGACGCTCCTCGGTGTCGAGCCTGCCGTTGACGTAGACCCGGTAGAGGCCCGGGCCGCCGCGCAGCCCGCCGCCCTCATAGACGAAGACGAGGTGGTGCCAGGCGCCGGCGGGCGGCTTGGCGTGCCACGCGCCACGGCCCGCGCGGCCATGGCCGTAGGCGGCGTCGCTCTGTCCCCAGAGGAGCCGCACGCCGCGGTCGGCGTTCTCGCCCCAACCCAGGAGGACCTCGTCGGCGGTCGCGGGCTCGGACCGGAAGGCCCAGAGTTCGACGGACCACTCGTGGCTGCCACCCATCTCGGGACGGACGCAGGAGTCCCAGACGAACGCATCGTGCCCCGAGAACCGCACGGCCGCCACGCCGCCGACGGTCGCCAGCACGGGCTTCCCGACGGGCTTGAACGATCCCACGGTGCCGGGATACCGCGACCAGCCTTGCCGGCCCCAGTACTCGACGCCGCCGAGGTTCCGCCACGCCCGCACGGCCCCATCGGCGTCGGCCTCGACGCCTTCGACGGCGCTCAACTCGATCCGCCGGTCGCCGGACCAATACTCGTTCAGGAGGAAGTAGAGCGCGGGGTCGTCTTGGCGGAGGCGGTCGCGCGGGTAGACCTCGTCGCGCTCGTCGCCGTCGTTGATCCAGCGGTTGGCGGCGCAGGCGATGAACTCCCACATGTTGTTCGACCCGTAGTGGCCCAGGTACTTGAGGGTCTTCATCGAGGCGAGCCACGTCTCGTGAAGGCGGTGGTCGAAGTCGAGCGCGAGTTGGCTCATGCCGTTCATGTGGAGTTGGTGGCCCATCTCGTGCATGAGCATGTTCTGGTTGCCGTAGAAGTTCGGGTCGAGCATCATGTTGCGCGTGGCGCCGTAGGTGTTGCAGACGAGTTCCGTCCAGCCCAGTTCCGTCTGGTTCGTGAGGGACCCGGCCGTGTTGCTCACGGCCAGGCGGTACGCGAGGTCCGGCCGCTTCTCGAGGACCTTGAGGCACGTCTTCCGCGCCCGCTGCATCGCGAGGTCGGGCGTGTCGTCGGCGGCGATGATCGGCTGGCCGCCGCACTCCATGGACTTGGTGATGCGGCCCCACTGGCGGACGCCCTTCGGGAACGGCTCGGAGACGATGCCGTCGTCCTCCGGCTGGACGAAGTCCTCGGTGGCGAAAGACCACACCTGGCCGCGCGCGACGGGCCCGCCGTCGCCGCCCCGCGTCTCGACGCGCCAGTAGTACGTCCGCCCGAATTCCAGGTTCTCGATGGGCAGGGCGACGTCCTGGTCCTTCCCGCCGCGGCGCACCGTGTGGCGGGCCGCGCCCTGCTCGACGGCCGCGCGGTCGGCGTCGAGGCAAAACACCTGCTCCCCGGCCTGCGGGCCCGGCTTCCAGGTGAAGTACGTCGTGTGCACGTTCACGCCCTGTGCGCCGTCGGCGGGGACGGGCTCCGCGGCCTGGCCGCCCGGCGCGGCCGGCGCCTCGGCCACGGGGCCCTCCACCGCTGCGGGGCCGCAGAGGTCGCGCACTTCCTCTTGGGTCAGGGCGTAGTCGTAGAGTTTCAGGGACGCCATCGCGCCCGTGAAGAAGTAGCGGGGCGAGGTCGCCCAGTCCCACGTGCTTCCCCACGACGAGCCCAGGAAGACATGGCGGTCCGCGTCGGGATCGAGGGCCTTGCCGGACGCCCCCGCGGCGTTCGCGGTCCGGAACCGCCGCGGCCCGTCCGACCAGTAGACGTGGTCGTCATCGACGTAGACCTGGATGCGGTAGACGTACTCCGTGTCGGGCTGAAGCCCGTCGACGGGAGTCGAGACCGCACCGGACCCGCTCCGCGCGACCTCGACCATCCTGTTCCACCGGTCGGGCTCCTCCGGGTAGACCCGCGCCCAGTAGTGCCCGTCGCGCCGCCCGAGGAAGAACCGCACGCGGGCCTCCGTCTCCTCATGGGTGAGGACCTCGCCATTCAGGGTAGCGCCGGTGGCCGTGATGCCCGTCGCGGGCCGGATACGGATGGCCCGGTCGAACTCCGTCGCGGCGACGAGGCGGCCGTCGATGTACAGCCGCACCTGCCCCTCCGACCCGCCCGTGAACACGTGGGCCACGTGATGCCAGGCGTTGGCCTTCCCGAGGTCGTCGCCCGGGAACCCGGCCGTGCCCATCGGGCCGCAGTAGGCCCCTTTGAGGAAACTCTGCCCTCCGCGTTTGCCGTAGCGGACGTCGGTCCCGTCGTCGCCGCCGAGCGTGTGCCACGCGAGGAACGTCTCGACTTCCTGCGGGACGCCGGGATTGTAGAGCCATGCGGCCACCGAGAACGCCCCGCCGTCGCCGACCGGCGGCGCGCGGAAATCGGCCACGAGGGTGTTCAGATCCATGGCGACAATGGCCGGACCGTACTCGAACTTCACCGCCCTGCGCCCGGCCACCTCGGCCACGGTTGGGGGCGTCACCACCGGGCGGAACGCCCCGCCCAGCGCGCCCGCGTTGTTCCATTCGCGGAGTTCGCCCAGGGCGAGCCGGTCCGCCGAGAGGTTGATGAGCAGGTTCCGGCCGGGCGGCACGTCGGCGGCCCGCAACGTCTCGGGCAAGGCGCACCGTTGACGCTGGAGGTAGGCCAACTCCCGTCCTTCGAGCCACCAGAGCGGCACGTCGCGCAGCGCCCCGTCGGCCAGGCGAAGGACCGCCTTGTCGCCCTCCATCCGGACGAACGTGGCCACCGGGTTGCGTTCGTACTTGATCCGCCAGTCCCGGGGGACGCGATCCGGGTTCTGGTCGGCCCGGACCGCCGACGCGCCGAGCACGAGGAGAAGCGCTAGCATCAGGCGTCTCATGGCACGTGCGCTCCTTCGGGTTCCCAGCCCCGCGGTCACTTCACCTCGGCCCACACGACGCACTTGGCGCCGCTCACGGTCCAGACGCAGCCCTTCACGGTGACGTCGCGATCCTTCAGGGCGGCGTCGGTCGCGCCGGCGACGGTCTGCGGCATCACCTGGACGGCGGCGCCGCCGGACGAGACGGTGTAGGCGTCCGGCGCCACCGCGGCGACCTTGCCCGTGAAGACGACCAGCGTCCCCTCCGGCCGGCCCGCGACCTGGGCCAGCGGGAACTCGTGATAGCCGGTCGTCGGGGAGACGACGACCGCCTCCACGCTGGAGTACGCCGTCTCGTTCCGCTGGGGCGACGTGTCCCGCATCTTGAACTGGTACCGGTACTGGCCGTCGGGCAGCGGCGGCGTCTGCCAGAAGGGCTTGGCGATCCACCCGCTGTCGGGCCCCTTGCCGCTCACACAGTGGAAGGAGTAAACGACGGCGTCGGGCTCGATCTTCGGGCAGCCCTCCTCGCCCGTGACCGACATCGCCCGCATGGCGACGGCGTTCGAGAGCGTCGCATAGGGCAGCATCTGCCACTCGCCGACGCGGTAGCGGGCCGGCGGCGTGTCGTCTCGCGCCACGGCCGTCTTGGCGGCGGACGCCTTGCCCGCGCTGCCGCGCCCATCCCGCACCTGGACCGTGTACGCGTGCTTCGTTCCCTCGGCGAGGCCCGTGTCCGTCCAGGTCGGGCTGGCCTGCCAGCCGCTCGTCTTGCCGTCGTCGCGCGCAAACTGGTACTCCACCAGGTCGCAGGCGTCGTTGGCCCGCTTCGCGGTCATCCGGATGGCGCTCGTGCTGATGCCCGCCGGGCCGGTCTCGAACTCGGCCGGCGCAGGCGCGGCCGCGCCCTTCGGGATCGTCACCTTCGCGGGCGCGGACGCCGGCGTCTCGTTGCCGTACTTGTCCCGCATCCTGAACGTGTAGGCATACGTCTTGCCTGGCTCGAGCAGGCAGTCGGTCCAGCGGTTGGGCGTGATCCAGCCGCTCGCGTGGCCGCCGCCGCTCGTACAGGTGAAGGAAT
>Ga0315274_10004966_pt1 | contig 19510 bp, 18 predicted proteins | sample YL17G02_20_MG_FD_203700 | JGI IMG/M metagenome (GOLD analysis project Ga0315274, IMG submission 203700) | Sediment microbial communities from Yellowstone Lake, YNP, Wyoming, USA - YL17G02_20 | ecosystem: Environmental > Aquatic > Freshwater > Lake > Sediment | place: USA: Wyoming | collected... | reverse complement strand
ATTTGAAATTTGAACTTTGACATTTGAAATTTTTGGGGTGTCATGCGGTTCATTGCTGATTTTCATCTTCATTCCAAGTACAGTCGGGCCACCAGCAAGGAGATGGAGGTGGAGACCCTTGCCCTATGGGCGAAGAAGAAGGGGATTTCCCTTCTAGGCACAGGAGACTTCACCCATCCCACCTATTTCGCAGAGTTACGATCGAAATTAGAATCCCTGGGCAATGGACTTTTTCAATTAAAGAAAGGAGATCAGGGAATCCGTTATATTTTGACGACGGAGGTGAGCAACATCTATACTCAGGGGGGGAAGGTGAGGCGAATTCACAATCTCATTTTTGCCCCCCGTTTTGAAGTCGCAGAAGCCATTCGTTCTAAATTTGGAAACCTTGGAAAACTCTCCTCGGATGGAAGACCCATTTTTAGTTTTACTGCGAAAGATTTGCTGAAGATGATTCTCGATATCTCACCGGATTGTCTGATCATCCCTGCCCACGCTTGGACTCCCTGGTTTTCGATCTTCGGAGCCAATTCAGGGTTCGATTCGATCGAAGAATGTTTCGGAGAGATGTCTCCTTACATTCATGCCATTGAGACGGGCCTCTCCTCTGATCCGGAGATGAACTGGAGGCTTTCGGCCCTCGATCGGATCACCCTTATCTCCAATTCCGATGCCCATTCACCGAACCGATTGGGAAGGGAGGCGAATGCCTTCGATTGTGCATTGGATTATAAAGAGATCATTGAGACGATTCGGAAAAAGGACCGGAAGAAGCTTCTCTTCACCATCGAATTCTTTCCGGAAGAAGGGAAGTATCATTACGATGGCCATCGACAGTGTGGAGTGATCAGCTCCCCGTCTCAAACGAAGGCCAATCAGTACCTCTGTCCCAACTGCCATAAAAAACTGACGGTAGGGGTGATACATCGGGTTGAGGAGCTTGCTGACCGACCTGAAGGCTTTATCCCGAAGAATGCGATCCCTTCCATCCACCTCATTCCTTTGGAGGAGGTCATTGCCGAGGCATTGGGTGTTCGAGTTGGGACGAAGGCGGTGGAAATGGAGTATGAGAGATTGGTAGAAAGAGGAGGTTCTGAATTTCAGATTCTCCTCGATGCCACTCCTGATGAATTGGCATCCTTTGTTCCGCCAAAGATTCTGGACGGGATCGTCCGGATGAGGCAAGGAAAAGTTTCCATCATTCCCGGCCATGACGGCGTTTATGGGAAAATCACCCTGTTTCCCGGAAGAGAGGGAAAGGAAGAGTTGAAAGATCAGTTGAAGCTTTTTTAAATAATCCCTGTGGCGGACACGAGATCTCAGAATCCTCCCTCCCCCTCGACGCTGGTCTTAGCACACACTTGACACAGGGGGTGTGATAATAGCTTTTTACAATGTCATGTAACCCGATTGTAAAAATCAATTAGTTTTCAACTTGTTACTCTCCCCTCCCTCGACGGGAGGGGATTAAGGGGAGGGTGAAAGACAGCCATTTTGTCCACCCCCACCCTCACCCTCCCCCATCGAAGGGGGAGGGGATAATTTGTTGTTATTACAAGAGATTTTCGTACCCCCTGTGTCATGTGTGGGTAACGGTCAGCCCTTGACGGGGGAGTGAGAGGGAGGAAGTGGAGAGGCTTTGCATGGAGTTGGCGATCAACCCCTGCCTTGACCCGTTTGAAGGTAAATCGATTCGAGGAGACCTCCTTATATCTCCGAGTACACGGGAGAATGGGTTATCGTTATACTTATTCAGAGGCAGAAATGAAGGAATTAGTTGAGATGGGAAAAACCCACCCTCAAGCCTACCTGATGTTTAACAATATCAGTATGTACGAAGATGCCCATCGTTTTAAAAAATTATCGGAGAAGCCGAGTTAATTTTATCTCCTCACCCCCTTTGGCGGGCTGGAAAGTTGATCGGAAAAGGATGGAAGATCATCCATCTGATCGAGAAAGGAAAGATCTGGATCCCCCAGAAGAGGAGTTCAGTCTAATGGAGATGGAGAGAGGAAGAGAACAGGGGACATGATTCAATTTTAAATTGACAACTTCTTTTCTTTGTTTTAAGAATGAATCTTGGTTTACCCCGTTAGAAAGCCCCGCTACTTGCAGCGGGGGTGAACCCCGCAAGACCTCTGGTCTCTTACGGGGTGAAGATAAAATTCTTTTTAGAGGGAACACGGGGTTTAAGGCCCCGTGTGAGCCCTCCCGTTGGAAAGTCGGACACCTTCTAACGGGGTTTACATAATGAATAGGTATTTCCGAAACCCCATTTAATTCATCGCGAGCGTTTCATTCCCCGAATGAGGAATCGTTTTGAGAAGATGATGAAGGACGACTCATTTCAAAGAAGGACACGATTTTGGAGATGCTTTTAGGAGGAACTCAGCGAATGGAAAGGAGGAGATAGATTAATGAGAATGAGATGGCTCATTGGGTTCATCTTGTTTATTTTTCTCTTCGGAGGTTCTGTGTTGGCGCAAGAGCCTCAGAAACCTCTGACCCTTGAAGAGAGCATAAAAATTGCCCTGGAGCGAAATCTGAAGCTCCACTCCGCCATAGAGGGGGTTGCAGGGTCTGAATTCAGGCGAAAGGCAGCAATGACCGGTTTTCTGCCGAGATGGACAGGACAATATTCTTATACGCGCCTCAATGAGACACCCCGTGCCACAACTATTCGCCCTAAAATTTCTGGAACGTCTGTAGAACTTACACAGGTACAGGTTCCGACTGGGACAGCAGATAACTATAATTTCAGCACCACCATCAACCAGCCTCTCTATGCAGGGGGGGTGATTTCCGCCAATTACCGTTTAGAAGCGTTAGGGGTGGATCTTTCAAAGACGAATGTCGAGACGGTGAAAAGGGATATCGTCCTTCAAGTACGCGTGGGGTACTTGATTATTTTAAGGGCCGAGAAATTCCTGATCGTAGCCCAACAGCAGGTGAAACAATTCGCGGCCCAACTGGAAGTGACGAAGGCCTTCTTTGAAGTTGGAATTGTTCCCAAAAATGACGTCCTTCAGGGAGAGGTGAGTTTGGCCAATGCTATTCAGGGACAAGTTAAGGCGGAGAATGAGGTGGCAACGGCCAAGGCGGCATTCAATATATTGCTCAGAAGGGATATCAATAAACCTTTGAGTGTGGTCGATATCCTCGAATATAAACCCTCTGATCTTCGATTCGAAGATTGTCTTGGAGAGGCCTTCCGGCAGAGACCGGAGATAAAGAGTGCCGAGTTGAATATCAGTCAGGCCAAGGAGGGTGTCAAGATTGCAAAGAGTTCATTTTTCCCAACCGTAGGCCTTTCTGGAACCTATTCCCGGTTCGGCGATGAACCCTGGGTGGATGGCACAAGATTTAGGGAGCCGTGGAATTGGAATATCGGAGGTCTTGTGACCATGACCTTTGGCGACTGGGGAAAGGTTGCCTACCAAGTGGGGGAGAGCAAGGTGAAGGTCACCCAGGCCGAAGATTTGAAAACTCAGCTCATCGATTCAATTACATTAGAAGTGAAGGATGACTATCTTAATGTGGGGGTGGCCGAAAAGAATATAAAAGTTGCGGAGAAGGCAACTGAGCAGGCTGAAGAAAATTTAAGGATGAACGAAGAGAGATATAAATACCAGGTGGCGACACAAACCGATGTGATCATTGCCGTTACTTTACTGGGCCAGGCCCAAACCAATTATTATGGGGCATTGAGCGATTTCAACGTCGCCAAGGCGCAGTTGGAACGATCGATGGGAAGGATGTTTCCGTAGAAACGTAATTTCAAAATCCAAATTTCAAAATCCAAATCCCCCCAACCCCCCTTTACTAAAGGGGGGTGAGGAGGGATTATCAATTTTCATGGTTCGCGGGTGATAAAACTGTCATGTAAAATTTGTTTTTTTGTAGAAGCAATCCTATGTGATCGCCTCTACTTTTTTGAAGACAGGAATGTTCCTGTCTGCTTTTACTTTTGAGCTTTAGGTTTTAAGGTTTGGGTTTCTTCCCTTTCCCCGAGTGCTCCTTTCGCCCTTTCGAGGTTGACAGAGGCCACAAGATAATCTCGTTTTGCCCGTGCGAGATTCCCCTTTGCCTGAACGAGATTTAATCCTGCATCATCCACATCCAGTTTGGTTTTGACTCCGTATTCATACCCCTTTTCAGCCATATAAAGAAGCCGTTCAGCTTGTCCGACGGTGCTGGAAAGAGCTTTCACAATCTCCCCTGCTTCTCTTACAGCATTGCACGCATCGCGCACTTCCAGTTTGATGGAGTCGAGTAGTTTGGCTTCCTCAATTTTAAGCGTTGCAACATTGCTTCTGGCCTGGGAAACCCTTCCGCGCGTGCGCAGGCCATCAAAGATAGGGTAGGTGACAAAGAGACCTGCCGACCAAGCAGAACCATTCGCATGATGGTCCTGGCCTACGTCAAGGTCCCGAAAACCGTATCCCGCCTTAAGATCGAGGCGCGGTTTGTCTCCCGCATTGGCGATCTTCACCAATTCATTCGCCACTTCTATCCGGTGTCGAAGGTCAGAGAGCTCCGGCCGGTTTTTCATTGCCAGCTCCACTGCGGTCTCATACTCTGGATAAGATGCAATGGTGGCTTCCAGACTACCCTTGACATCCACTTCCTGCTCAAAGCCCAGAAGAAACTGGAGGTTTTCCCTCGAGATACGGATGAGGTTTTCCGTTCGGATCACATCAGGTCTTGCATTCTCGACCGCCACCCTTCCGACCAGAACATCGTAATCGGTGGCCACTCCTGCAGAATACTTTTTCTTTGCCTCATCGTGGTGACGGATCTTTTGTTCCAAATTTTGGATCGTAATCACATTCAGATCCCTTGCTAAGAGAATATCATAGAAGGATGCGGAGACATCCCGGAACGCAGCCTGCTGAAAGATTCGTAACTGGTCGTCGGCTGTTGCCATCCCAACCTTTGCGGCACGGATGGCAGCACCAACCTGCCCCCATGTAAAAAGAGCCTGTGAGAGTCCCAGTTCAACAGAGCGGGTGTTGCTCCGCAAAGGGAAGCCTATCCCAAAAGCTTTCTGGCTTTCGTCCCTCGAGTTGGAGGCATGGGCTGTGATGATAAACTGGGGCAGGGTGGCTGCGCGTTCCTCAACGTATCGGCCTTTTATCAGGTTCCGGTATTCACGAGCCTTCTGAATGTCTCTGTTTTTTTCTGCTGTGATTTGAAGAATCTCTTCCAGCGTCAAAATCTGTCCCCCTTTTTCTTCTCCCATGGCTACGGGGAAGGGAAAGGTGCCCAGGGAGCTGATTAGGAGGAGGGCGGTGATGAAGAGGAGGCGCCTCCCCCAAGTTGAGATGGTAATGATTCTCTTCATTCCTTAAACCTCCTTTTTACCCCGTTAGAAAGCCCCGCCATTTATGGCGGGGATGCCATCAATGTAAATTTCATTCCTTGATAGAAAGGGCGGGGTAAAAGCCCCGTCATTTCTAACGGGGTTTGCCTTTCCAGCGACGGCGGATCCATCCGCCAAAATCGTCAAGAACCGAGTACATCACCGGCACAACGAGCAAGGTGAGAAAGGTCGATGTGATCAGTCCGCCGATGACGGCCCTTGCCATGGGAGCCCGCATCTCCGCCCCAGCCCCGAGGGCGAGGGCAAGGGGGACCATTCCGAAGATCATCGCGAGGGTGGTCATCATGATCGGCCGCAACCTCGTCCGGCCAGCTGTGATAATTGCCTCCGTCCGTTCCATCCCACGAGAGCGAAGAACCTTGGTGAAGTCGACGAGCAGGATAGCATTCTTGGTCACCAGTCCCATCAGCATGATGAGGCCGATGAGAGACATGATATTGATCGTATCTCCTGTGGCGAGAAGCATGCCTGCCATTCCGATGAGGGAAAGAGGCAGAGAAAGCATGATCGAGAGGGGGTCGATGAAGGATTCGAACTGGGCTGCCAGGATGAGGTAGACAAAGATGATAGCCAAGATGAGAGCCTCTGCCAGGTATCCGAATGTCTCAGCCATGTGTTCAGCTTCTCCAGAAAGCACCACACGGTACCCGGGTGCCATCTTGATTTGGGAGGCAGCTTTGCCTACCTTTTCTGTTGCTGTCCCAAGAGGAAGGCGGTCGAGGTTCGCGGAAATCACGACCTGGCGAGTCAGGTCCTGCCGGCCGATTTCCGAGGGAGTAGGTGTCATAGAGTAGGAGACCAGTTCGCTCAGCGGAATGAGTGCTGGACTATTCCCCGGTTTTTGAACGGCCAATCTGAGCTTTACAACATGTGATGGATCTTGCCTGAGAGAGTCCGGGAGTCTGACGCGGACATTCACCGCATCGCCATCCTCATCTTCGTAGGTGGTGACGGCTTGCCCACCGACCAACGCCCCTACCGTCCGAACGATGTGGGCTGTCATGATTCCAGCATCCACGGCCCGCTCCCGGTCTACAGTCAGGCGGAACTCTGGGATGTCCTGCTCCAGGGTGACGTCAATATCGACGATTCCCGGGATCTGGTACATCTTCTCTTTTAATGCGGCAGCATATTTTTTGAGAAGGGTAATATCGTCTCCTCTGACATTAACGAGAAGGGGCTTCTGAGTGTCCATCCTCCCGGCTTCTGTAATGGACGGTAGAATGCCAGGGATGTTTTGAAGGCGGTTACGGGCCTCCTCCTGAATCGCCTTCTGTTGGCGCTTCCTCTCCTTGCGGTCTATCAGCTTGACATAGACCATCGCGTCACGGACGGTTCCCTGGTCTCCTGCTCCGATCGTGGCATAGGTACGTTTAACCTCAGGAATACCTTTTAGCGAACTCAAAACAGCACGAACTCTTTCCCGCGTCTCATCAATGGAGGCATCCGGCGCGGTCGTGAAGTTGATCTGAAATTCTCCCTGGTCGAATTGGGGGATGAATTCGCTCTGGAGAAAGAATCTGAAGACAGCAAGACCGGCCAGAAGTGAGAGGACGGCGATCAAAAGGACCGTTTTCCGGTGTTTCAGAGTCCAGGCGATGATGATGCGGTAAAGATCTGCGGTTCGGTCGAACCAGTCATTGAAATGGTCGAGAACTCGGGCGACGATATGTCTTTTTCCCTTTCTCTCGATATCCGGGTCGTACCAACGGGAAGAGAGCATCGGGTCGAGGGTGAAGGAGACAAAAAGGGAGATGATAACCGCAAAGGTGACGGTGATCCCGAAATGGAAGAAAAACCGGCCGATCACTCCCTTCATGAAGGCTACCGGGACGAAGACCGCGACAATGGAGAATGTGGTTGCCAGGACGGCCAGACCGATTTCACTTGTCCCTTGTCGAGCCGCTTTGAAGTGATCCTCTCCACGCTCGAGGTGGCGCACAATGTTTTCACGAACGACGATGGCGTCATCGATGAGGAGCCCAATGGCGAGGGAGAGGGCCATCAAGGTCATTACATTGAGGGTCATTCCTATGAAATTCATGACAATGAAGGAAGAGATGATAGAGATCGGAAGGGTTAGGCCTGTAATCACCGTGGACCGCCACGAATTGAGGAAAAGAAAGACGATGAAGATGGTTAGGATGCCGCCGAGGATGAGTGTTTCCTGGACATCCCTGACAGAATCACGGATCATGATCGATCCGTCACGCACCATCTCGATTTTCGTCCCGGGAGGAAGTTCTGTCTGAAGTCTTGCAATTTCCTTCTTCACCAGTTCCACAGCCCCCACGGTATTGGCTCCTGACTGCTTGAGGATGTCAAGGGAGACCGCCTGCACTCCGTTCACAAAGGCCAGGGACCGCTGTTCCTCAATCCCGTCTCTGACCTCGGCCACCTCTGAAAGCATCACAGGCCGGCCGTTGCGCTGCCCGATGACCATTGTTTTGAATCGATCCACCACTTCAGGCTTCCCGGATACCCGCAGAGGGTATTCAGAAACACCTCGGTTGAGCCTTCCGAGAGGGGTGTTGACGTTTTCTGACTGAAGGCCCAAGATCACCTCATCCACGCCCATTCCGAGAGCCTCCAGTCGGGATGGGTTGATATTGACATTCACTTCACGCTTCGATTTGCCGACCAGATCGACCTTTCCCACGCCGGAGATGTTTTCGAAGCGGCGCTTCACCTTCTTCTCGACCAAGGTGGTCAGGTCCTTGGGCGAGAGGATATCTGAACGGACGGCGAGAGAGACGATGGGTATTGCAGAGAAGTCAAGCTTCTGGATGATCGGTTCTTCGATTCCCTGAGGCAGATCGCCTCGGATGGCATTGACCTTTGCACGTGCCTCCTGGGATGCCTCATTGATTTTGACCTCCAGATTGAATTCGACGACCACTGTGGAGACGCTTTCTCGAGAGGTGGACATTACATGTTTGACACCCGAGATGGGATTGACGGCCTCCTCAATCCGCTTCGTCACCTCCCTTTCCACTGTCTCGGGCGACGCACCGGGGTATTTCGTGACGACAGAGAGGACCGGGATCTCCACATCGGGATACATATCTATGGCTAAACGCCGATAAGAGAAGATTCCCAAGGTGACCAATGCCAGCATCATTACCGAGGCGAAGATAGGTCGTTTGATCGAGAGATCGGAAAGAACCATCTTCTTACCCTCCATTCACCCGGGTAACGTTGACCCGATCACCGTCCTTAAGGTTGAATCCGCCACGGACGACGACCGGTTCGTCTGGGGCGAGCCCCGAGGTCACTTCCACAAAATCTCCTATCATACTCCCTGTTTGGACGGTTCTCCGGTTTGCAATTTCTCCCTTCACGACAAAAAGGTCTCCTTTCTTTCCAGCAACATCCCAGGAGAGGAGGGCAGTCCGAGGAACTCTAAGAACGCCCGTTCGCTTTCCTGTGATGATCTTACCCTTCACATAAAGGCCGCCCTTCAATTGCTCTGAAACGTTTTCAACCTCGGCAGTTACCTTCACCGCCCGATCTGACTCATTCACCACTGGGTTGATAAACATCACCTTTCCAGTGTAAGTTTTTCTAGGGAGGGCGTCCGTCGAAAATGTCAGGGGTTGGCCCACATGGACGGATGCCATTTCTCCCGAAGGGACGGTTACGGTCAGATCGAGAATTCTGGGGTCAATGATGCGAAACATCACCTTTGGCGAGCCCATCTCTCCGACAAGGTCTCCCACATTGACCCCACGAAGGGAAACAACGCCGTCCATCGGTGAGCGAATGATCGTTTTGGAAAGTCGTGTCTCGGTGTACTGGAGATCCTCTTCAGCGGCCTTCAATTGTGCTTTGGCTGCTCCGATCCGAGCAGCCGCTGCCTCTTTCTCGGTCAGGCCATCATCGAGGTTCTGTTGCGTCACCAGTCCGACCTCCTTGAGCTTAAGCAGGCGGTCGTATTCTCGATTGGCTCGGTTTCCTGCGACCTCTGCTTGAAGAAGATTGGCCTTGCTCATCTCCACCGCTGCTTTGGCTTTCTGAAGGAGAATCTCCATTTCACGCGTATCGATTTTGGCCAAAGGGGTCCCCTTCTTCACCCTGACCCATTCGTTCACATAGACGTCGGTAACGATTCCTACATACTCGGATTTGACGTCTGCCCCGAATTTAGGAGAGAGTGACCCCACGACATCAATGCCCTCTGTGAAATCTGCGGTGGCCGCCTTGATCACCTCCACCGCCACAGGGGGACGGCCTGTCGTCTTTCCGCCTGGGTCCTTGCTTTCTCCCTTGCCAGAGCATCCTGACAAGCCGATCCATAGCATGAGCAGCCAAACTCCGGAGATAGAACGGATCATCATCTTCTTCCCTCCTGTTGAAATCCCCGTAAGATGAGATTAAGAATCCGGACAAATCCTTTCCGATCTATGGCCCTTTCCGGATGAGAGAGATTAACCTCCATGGCCATGTTTACGGCTCCAAGAATGATCCACACCCTGTCCTCCACATTTCCTTTTGGTAATTCTCCCTGCCGGATTCCCTTCTTAATCAAAGACCTGACAGCCTCTTGGAGACGGAGATGAAGGGCGTCAAAGTCAAAAAATGGCGCCCCCTGAGGGGGCCCATAATAGATCGAGTACATGAGCCTTGCCACCTTTATGTTTTCCATAAAAAGGGCGAATACCCGATCGGAGAATCGAAGCAATCTCTCAATCGATTTTCCTCGCTCCTTGCGGGTTTCATCCAGGAGGGCATCAAATTTTACAAAAGCCGCCCGGATCAACTCGATATAGATTCCTTCCTTGTTTCGGAAGTAGTAATAGAGGACCGGTTTGGTGACCCCGGCGAAGGCCACAATCTCACGGACCGTTGTCCCATTATAGCCCTTTCGGGTAAACAGTTCTGCGGCGCCTGCGAGAAGTCGGTCACGGACGGCCACATCTGACGAGGTAGGCTTTGTCCTGGTTTCTTTCATCTCCCCTTCCTCCGATTTTGTTTACCCCGTTAGAAAGCCCCGCTGCTTGCCCCGTGTGAAGCTTCTCTTCTATCGGGGTTTGCAGCGGGAATGATGTCTATTTGTTTTTCAGCGAACACGGGGTTTAAAGCGCCGTGTAAACCTTCCCGTTAGAAAGTAGGAGACTTTCTGACGGGGTTTACCTACCGGTAATTAACATAGGCGGGCTCTCGTGTCAAGAAGAATTTACCGATCGGTAAGTTTATAAAAACCCAGAGCGGGACACCCCACCGATAATCCTTTCCAACACATTATTCCAAAGCTGAGGAGCCTGATTGCCTGTTCCGCCGGAATCTACCCTCCCTCATCATTACGACACAGTCTCATGGGGGAGATGGGAAGGGTGAGGGGGGAAATTTCAGATATTTTTGGCTAGGGATTTCTTTATAAAAATGGAGAAAAAGGCATAGAGATTGCTTAATTAACCTATTGCCCTTATGATAGGCCATGAGTCTATAATTTTGGTAACTTACCAAAATTTAATGGGTTTTTTAATTTAATAAATTTCTAATGGGCAGATTTTTATTGACAGATTTGGGAAATTATGGTAATTTTTTTACCAATTTTTGTATTCGTGATTGGAATCTGATGAAATATTTAACCGCTCTATTTTTGTTTTTCTGCCTATTATTCATGACCACCCTTTCCTCAGCAGGGATTTACCGCTATGAAGATCAGGATGGAGTGATCCATTTCACGAACTGTCCGAGAGACTCCAAATTTAAACTTTATATGCGGGAGAGCAATGAGGATGTTGGAGAACTGAACCGACCTGCCTCCTTCATTTCTACGAAAGATTTGAACCTTTATGACTCCTTGATTTCTGAATTTTCCAAGAAATATCAGGTTGATTTTGCTTTGATTAAAGCGATCATCCGGGCAGAATCTGGATTCAACCCATTTGCCATTTCGAGAAAGGGGGCAAGGGGGTTGATGCAACTGATGCCAGAGACTGCCGTTCGATGGAATGTATCGAATGTTTTTAATCCCAGAGAGAATATCGAGGGCGGAGTACGTTATTTTAAATATCTTCTATCCCTTTTTAATAATGATCTCCGACTTTCCTTGGCCGCCTATAACGCGGGTGAGAACCTCGTTTCTGAATTACGCTCCATCCCACCTTACCGGGAGACGGTGGATTACGTCCGGAAAGTATTGAACTATTATCAGTCCTATAGGCCCTAGCCCTCGGCCCGATTTTAGATTTAAGATTTTGGATTTGAGATTTATCAATCCACAATCTGAAATCGAAGTGTCCTTCATGGAAAAAGTGAATCGCCAGAAAATATTGAACCTCCCTAACGGGGTGACCATCATTCGAATCGCGGCGATTCCCATCATACTCCTCTTGCTCTTTACATCAGGCCAAACCTATAAAATCATCACCGCTCTCCTTTTTCTATTCGTGGCAGGGACCGATACGCTCGATGGGTATCTTGCCAGGCGTCGTGGGATGGTGACCACACTGGGCAAATTTCTGGATCCCCTCGCTGACAAACTCCTGATCGTCACCGCTCTAATCGCACTCATCCCGGCGAGGGGGATTCCTTTCTGGATGGTCATTGTGATCGTTGGAAGGGAAATCGCGGTGACAGGGCTGAGAGGGATTGCTGTCTCTCAGGATATTGTCATCTCTGCCAGCGCTTTGGGAAAATACAAGACGGTTTTTGAGGTGGTTTCTATCTCTTTTCTCATCTTCGACGGAAATCTTTTCTCCATTGACTTTCACCAGGTGGGGATGGTTCTCCTTTGGGTTGCGATGGGAATCGCTGTGATCTCCGGGATCAATTATTTCAAGGACTTTTTAAAAACCATCATGGTCTGAAGATCTTTCCCTTTATTCACAATCCAGCAACTCTTTAATCCCCTAATTTCCCAATCGCCCAATCCCCCAATTTTTCTTTTTTCCTATTGACATCGAATCCCAAATCTTGTAATTTTTAAAGACCGACAGGATCGAGGTGCGGGAATAACTCAGCGGTAGAGTGCAACCTTGCCAAGGTTGAAGTCGCGGGTTCAAATCCCGTTTCCCGCTCCAAAGGCGGCATAGCCAAGTGGTAAGGCGACGGTCTGCAAAACCGTTATTCACCGGTTCAAATCCGGTTGCCGCCTCCAAGTAAAATCAAGGACTTAGACAATTTCTCTGAGTCCTTTTTTCATGTCTGGTTGCGCCTGGGTTGCGTCTGGTTGCGTGTCAAGCTCGTCAATATCCGATCTGCTTTCTTTCGGAAGCCACTTGTAATAGGTTCTATAAGTGATCTCCGTCGTTGAATGCCCCATCTCTTTACTGACCTCTGCCAGAGAATCTCCTTTGCTCAATCGAAGCGTGGCATAGGAATGACGCATACTGTGTGGCGTTCTCCGCCTCAATCCCGATTTATCCATAGCACGGTTCCATACACGATGAAGGAAGTTTCCATAGTTCAATGGCGTTCCATCCTCATTGATGAATATCCATTCCGGCATCGATCCCCAGCCCTGTTTAAGCGTTCTCTCTGCCATATGTGCTTTGTGCTGTTTCAAGATTTCGGCAAGCTGTGAAGTCATTCTCACATAGCGACGGCTTGATTGTGTCTTAGGAGTTGTTATCTTCCCGCGTGTGATATTCCTTTGCACAAGGATCAATCTTTGAAAAAAGTCTATGTCTTGCCACTGTAGGCCGATGATTTCACCTATTCTGAGGCCCGTCCTGAAACCGCAGACAATAAGAGGATAATATCCAGTGTATAAATTTTTGAATGTCTCCTCAATCCTTGCGCGCTCTTCCCATGTGAACGGGTCCTGCTCTTTCGATTGCCGTTCGTCTTCAGGTTTCGGTATAGGCACATTGCGGGCGGGATTTGATGGAATAAGACCATCAGGGTTGACAGCATGGCGTAAGATCGCACTCAGGCAGTTCTTGATATTTCTTGCCGTTGCGCTTCTTATCCCGTCCTTGACCTTCTGACTTATCAAGTCGCTGATCATCCGTGAAGTGATTTCATTTATCGGTTTAGAACCAAAGACCGGGATAAGGTCATGATCTATGATTAAACGATAGCTGCGGTATGTGGAATGCTTCAGAGACAAGACGGCAACTTTTTCGTACCACCCGGGTTGACGTCCACCACTGCTATCATTCCATCCGTCGATATATTCTTTGAGGGTAGGGCACCTCGATGAATTTGCATCAAGGTCCATTTCCCCCAGGGTCAACCTGGCCCCGATTTTCTTTGCCACATCCATGGCGGTGCGTTTATCTTTGCCGATCTTCTTTGCCTTACGCTTGCCCTTGTAGTTAATGAAGACCCACCATTCGCCTTTGACTCGCTCTTTTACTAAGACTCCCATCTGTCTTACCTCCTCTCTCTTCAGACCGTTAACCCTATCCTCATAAGACTTTCCATAACTCGATACGATCACCCCCCTTCCGGCTATGCTGCCTTCTTCTCTGGAAACATTTCAATCAGTCCGATAACCTTAAAACGATTGTTATTGGATTGCTGAAAAAGAATCTTAATCTGGTCCTTCGGGCCACCCCAATAATAATCGTTCCGGGAAAACCACCAATTTCCAGATTCCCATTCTACAAGATGATCTTGGATAGATTCTGGAGAACAATCAGCCGGGCAATCCCAATTATGACCTTCGGATTTGTCTCTGATAAAATGCACCAATGCACAATCCTCAATCCCCACATGAGTCTTTGCAAGAACGGTCTTGATTTCGGGGTTCTTTAAAGCATTACTTCGCATCTGTAGAACGTCTTTATTGAGAAAAGTCTTTCTCGGCCAGTTATCCCAAATTTTTTCCAAAAGTCGCTTTCGTTCCTTTCTTTTCTTGTCCTTTAAGGTTTCTTTTTTATCATGATTAATCGAAATCCCTAATTCGTCATCCAATCGCTTCAGATCCTTCAACATGGTCTGAAACTCTTTAGGTAAAGCGTTTTTCTTATTCATGGGGTTCACCTCCTTTCGTTGTGGATTGTGGAAACAAAAAACCCCCGCAATCAACAGAGTTGGATCGAGGCAACAAGCTTTTACGGCAAGTTGGCTCCTCTGAAGATTTTGGGGGTTAAAATAGTATTGGTCTAAAAACATGAAGCTTATCACCTCGATCCAATTTCAGCATATAGGCATAAACGAAGGAGAATGTCAAGATAATTCTTTGGACTCCATTGGACAGGAGTTTGTAAAAAAATTTCTTGTGCTTAAACTGATTTTTTGATACCTTCTCCTTGAATGTATCCGGCCCAGATAGGCAGATTTCTGGTTCTGTTAGGAGGATAAATGAAATTAAATCCATTCAGGCTCATCGAAGATTTGATTAATGAACACGGTAGTAGTACCATCCTAAGAGAGAGACTCCTTCTTATCAAAGATGAGCTTGGCAAAGTCGAAAAGGAACGTACTGACTTGCAAGCAAAAGTGGCCGAACTTAAAAAAGAGATTACCCAGCTTAGAAAACAACTTGATCAAAAAAGTATTCCCGATCAATTTACGGATTATCTTGGGGCACTTTTCAAAAGAGACTCGTCGGGTCGGTACATACCAATTGCACATTGTTTGAAGTGCAAAATGCCGCTTTTTAATATTGAACCCGATATTTTCCCCTACGAGTGTAGTACGCCCGGTTGCGGTTATAGGATCATGCTTCATGAGGATCTAACCTCCATTGCTGAGAAATTAAATAAAAAAACCTCCTGAGCAAACGTTCATTGCTTCAGCCAAATAATATCTTTCTTGGCAATCCTCCAACTCCTTCCGATCTTAAAGGCAGGGATTCCCTTCGCCCACAAACGTCGATAGATGGTCTTAGGGTTCACTCTAAACTCTCTTGCCAGCTCATTGACCGTGAAGTAATCCTTCATCTGCTTTCCCTCCCTGTTTTTGTATTGTTGCCCAGGATGCCTTTAAACGGCCTTGCTCCCTTCCCCCTATACCAGACCCTTGACTCTCAATCTTATTCAATCCCTGCCCCTGCCTCAATGAGAATCACATGGTAAAAATGGTATTGCCTGCCTAAAGTGATCCTGTGAAGCCTGGTTAGGAGTGAGGGGCCTTCGTGTGGTGCGAAAGCCCCTCTCGATGAAAAATGCCCCAGTTATTCTTTGCAAGCCCCACTGGGGAAGGGGTTGTGGTTATCTTGCCCCGAGACAAATGAACGGACTTAAAGATTTGCTTCCCTTATACTGTGTTAACGGAGCTTTCCATAAAGGCAACCCATTGTTCCTTAAAATAAATCTAAAGGTCATCTCGTCGTAGATAAATTTTACATGGATGCTCTGCTCAGCCTCAAGACCTCCCTTTTCGATGATCATGTAATCATTAAGATCTGCAAAAATGATATCCCCAACATCTCCCAGGGCCGATGCCTGTTCAATGGGAATCATCGGACGTCCGAACAAGGTCGAATAGGGAGAAGCCGATAAACCGCCAGAAGGCATATAGATCGGACTCCCGCCAGTTCCCAAAACAAGGCCTAAGGAGAAAAATTGTGGCTCGATCTCCTGGTTATAATACCACTCTGCCCTGATTCGGTTGCGGGTCGGCATCCTGCTCCAAATGTTTACTAAGTTTTCGTATAATATTGTAGCAGCAGCTTGTCCGACTTCTTTGGTGACGGTAATTAAAGCGCCGCTGGTCAAAATGCCAAGGCATTCACCGACCCCGGTTCCTCTGACGATTTCATCATCGAGCTTAAAACTCATCTCTTCTTCGAAAGCTCTTGAAATAATAGCACCCATAGAAACCGAATCCTTTAGTGCCCGATTGGAGACATAGGCAATCCCCATCATGTCCTCGAGTCTCAGTTCAACAGCTCCAAATTTCGGCTTTTTTGCCGTTACGGTATCTGCCTCCCCCCTTCTATAAACCTGAACACCACCCCATCTTGAACCGGTTGCTCTGGATGTCTCGTCAATGGTCGGCATCTCTACTCCATCGGCATTCGGCCCGATCGGGACGTGCCAGCATCGCGGGGCGAGGATACTTATCTTCTGCATCCTTTCCAACAGGGCGAGACTGAAATCCGTCTGCACCAGCCAGCCCCCTTCCGAGGGGATGCTGGTTCCAAGACCCGAAGCATTTCTTATCTGCGTAAGTCGTTGGTCAACGATCGTGCCGGGTGAAGAGCTCGCCATGATCGCACTGAGTTGTTCCCCAAAGTGCCTAAACGGACCATGTCGCCGCCCCGTTTCTCTTGCAAGGCTCCCGTAACTCGCCCTATATTCCGGATCCAGTGGACCGATCGGGACTAAATTTGCGGCCATCTTGGCCATAACTTCTTTTCGAAATGTCTCCAAAGGAGTGCCATTCTGAACAGCCGCAACAGCCTCTTCAAGGCAATTCCCAATCTTCCCAATCTCAAGGATCTCATTCGAACGATCCCTTTCACTCTGTTGCCGGGATAAGAATCTCGTATGTTCAATTTGTTCGTTTTCCATATGAATTGTTCTCCTTTCAGTTTTTGCGAAAATATTTTTGGGTACATTTTTGAATTTTGAAAGATCAAAGTTAATCGAAGCCGCCATCTTCATGGATTCCGAAATCTCATCGGCAAAGCCCCACTGCACAGCCTCACTGGCTGTCATCCAAGTTTCTTCACTCATCAAATCAGAGATATCCTGATTGCTCATTTTAGTTTTTCTCTGGTACGCCGAAATCAAACCTTCTTTGATTTTATCGAGCCCCTCTGCCATCTTCCGCATGTCGTCAGCATCTCCCAGGACCATTCCAAATGGATCATGAACCATCATAATGGCATTTTGGGGCATGATGATTGTGTCACCACACATGGCGATAACTGAGGCAATGGAAGCCGCTAATCCATCGATGGTGACGGTCTTTTTTGCGGAGTGACGTTCGAGGGTATTGTAAATTGTCAATCCTTCAAAGACGCTTCCCCCTGGACTGTTGATCCGAATATCAAGATTTTTGATAGGTCCCAGGGCTTTTAAATCTTCTGCAAACTGTTTGGCCCCAGTCCCTTCGCTCCATAAACTTTCTCCAACATCGCCGTAAATAAAAATTTCGGCGGTCTCTTCATCGGCCTGATTGCGAATTGACCAATATTGCTTTGCATTCTTCATAATCATCCTTTCCCCAGGGAAACAAAAATAAAAAGGGGCCTCCCCAGTGATGATGCGAATCATCCCTAAAGAGACCCCGTCCCTTCGTTTGCCACGTTTTGGCGTCTTGGGGAGGCCCCCGGCTTCCCTAAGATTGGATTTTGATTGTTAAAGATTGACGATCCGGATTGATCTCCGATCAACCTTAACCTCTCGCGATATCCGCCGGACACCTTGAGGGTGGATCGTATTTCGACACTAAACAATTGAATAGTATCACCTCTTTTTGGTTTTGTCAATTATTTTTTCCCTTTCAACGGTCCACTTCTCCTTGAAAATTTATCGAGGAGATTATAGACCTCTGATTTTATAATGCCGCTCCAAGCATAAGGATCTTGCCCGTCGAGTTTGAAAACGAGAGATCGATGTAAGCTTAACAATCCGGATTTTACCACTGAAATTCTATCCAAGAATAATTGAAGGACCTCGTGTCGTGGGATCAATTCACCTTTTTTTAAGAGAAGTTCAATTCTCTTTAATTCATTCTCAATTTCCATTTTCTCCTTTTTTAATTCTGTTAAAGTTTCAGTGTCCCCCCCCCCTTTGATCACATTTTGCCCCCACCATCTGAAAGCTTCGATAAAAGGGATTCCCTTTCGCCCGAATGAAGGCATTCCTTCGATAGTTTTATTTCTAATCGTTCGGGTACTGGAATTTACTAAATATGAAAATTCGGATTGTGTAACGACTAAATCCCTTAATTTTTCTCTCATCTTTTCTCCCTCCTCAATAGGAAATAGGAAGTAAGTTTTCAATCTTCTCGCGGCCAAACCTTGCGGTTTCGCTACCGCATGTTACCAAAGCCCTGGACAGTACCTTTTTGCCTTTATAATCAAGTACTTACGTTCTCCCTCTTCCCCTCACCGGTCGTTTTCTTTGCATCCTTCTAAATTCCGCCATTGCCTCTTGTTGTCTTTCTCGCTTTGATTCAATTTTGCGTCTCCGTACCCGTGCGGCTGCCGCTTTTGCTTTTTTTCGAGTAGAAGGTTTAATGAAAGTCTCCCGGCGCTTAATCTCCTGGTGAACACCGTCCCTTTGGCACTGTCGCTTTAATAATACTAAAGCCCCCTCAAGATCGCCGTTCAAAACCTGAATTTGAATCATGCGTTCGCTCCGAATTTTTTGAACATCTCCTTCTCCACACCCCTGAGAAGTTCCCTCGCTCCCTCCGCTGATTTTAGAAGATCCGGCTTGCTAAATGGTCTCATCAGCCAATACGGTTGGCGTTGATTAAGGATCCTTACCGCCAACATCTCCAGGCGTGGGCAATAATAAATCTCACTATTATCAGCCGAATTATAAAAATGGATTTTCTCGCATTCATGACAGAATGATAAAATTTCCTTTAGCAGTTCCATCTCTGCCTCATCCTTTCAATCTGAATTCCCATTCCGATATAAAGTCCCAAACTTAGTCTTCTCCCCATTCCAAAACAGCTTAACCTTGCCGATCCTCCCCCATCGATTCTTTCCAATAAGAATCAACTTGACATCCTCTCCCTGAAAACCTTCATCTCCCTTCTCGGGTTGATGAAGAAAGAGGACTTCATCAGAAGAATATTCAATATCACCACTCTCTTTGAGATCTCCCAAACCGGGAAGACTACCTCTTCCCCTGGCATCAATCCCTCTGCTAATCTGTGAGATAACGACGATACCTATCTTCAGTTCCTTCGCCGTCTCTTTGACCCTCCGAATGATATGAGAAATTTCTAAATGCCTGTTACGGTAGTCCTGGCGCTCCCTCATTAACTGGAGAAAATCCAAAAGGATCACCTCCACTCCTTGCTCCTCTTTAAGTGCTTTACAGATTCCCTGGAAATCACTTGATGAGCATGAAGAAGGATCACTGATAAATAGATTCTTAGGAAGAGTATTGAAAGAGTTCTCGATCCGATCTCTCAGCTCTTCCGCCGACATTTCTAAAGAAATTATCCCTGTAGGTCGTTCAACTGAAATATAGTCGATCATCTGGACTCCCAGAGAAGTCTTTCCAAGAGTAGTTTTCCCAGCTATGACCATAAGGTGGC
>Ga0315274_10004965_pt1 | contig 19511 bp, 6 predicted proteins | sample YL17G02_20_MG_FD_203700 | JGI IMG/M metagenome (GOLD analysis project Ga0315274, IMG submission 203700) | Sediment microbial communities from Yellowstone Lake, YNP, Wyoming, USA - YL17G02_20 | ecosystem: Environmental > Aquatic > Freshwater > Lake > Sediment | place: USA: Wyoming | collected... | reverse complement strand
GGTCCGAGTCCGTGCGCGGCCAATCATCCACACCGTCCGCCGCTTTGTCGAACGTTATCGTGCGCCGCGCCCGGGAGCGAATTGCTCGTCTCATCCTGCGAATTCAGCGTGGCGTTTCCCAATGCAATCGCCCCGATTGCCCCCCGATTCCAATTGGGAAGCAAGCCTGGCTTGGCTAACGGTTGGGGGCCTTACGGAGCGTATTGCATTCCCAAGGGCGGAACTCCGAGGCGGTGAGAATCCGTCGGTCGCAACGCGCGTTCCCGCACCGGGTGCTCCGTGACGTTTCCTGGATCAGGCTGCCTCGAGCGGATCGCCGGCGGGGCGCCGGTGAAGGACGGAGGCCCGTCTAGTCAATCAGCATGCAGTCTCCGTAACTGTAGAATCGGTATCGCAGGCCGATCGCCTCGGCGTAGGCCCGGCGAATGGTCTCCACCCCTGCGAACGCACTCACAAGAACGAGCAGAGAGGAACGGGGCAGGTGGAAATTGGTGAGAAGGGCGTCCGTGACGCCCCGGAAGGCGTCCCGGTCGCGCGCGCCCCGATCCGCTGACTTCGGCCGCCGGAAGCCGGGGGTTATCAGGAGGCGCGTCCATCCCGACAGGGCCCCGATCCGCTCCCTTCCGGCGTCGCCCGAACCCGTGGCGCCTCCCCCGGTTTCCGGGTCCGGCTCGAAGCAGCCGCTTTCTTCGCCCCTCGCGACGAGGGCCGCCGTTTCGAGAGCTCGGACAACGGTTGTGCCCGCCGCCACGACGCGCCGGCCCGCGGCCCGGGCCTGGCTGATGCGATCCGCTGTTTCCGCGCTCAGGCGAAAATGCTCGGCGTGGATCGGGTGATCCTCGACGTTCTCGGTCTGAATGGGCCGGAACGTGCCGACCCCGACATCGAGTTGCAGAAAGACCCGGTCGATCCCGCGCGCGTCGAGGGCCCTGAGAACCGACTCGGAGAAGTGGAGTCCCGCCGTCGGGGCCGCGACGCTGACCGGCTCGCCCGCGGCATACACCGTCTGGTAGCGCGCCCGATCTTCCGGCGCTTCGGGAACGCCCTCAGAGGCGGGCGAGGCGTCGGGCGCAGGGGACGAGGCCGCTCCGCCGGGCGCCGGGATTCCGGTTTTCCCCGTGGACGTTCCGTCGGCGCTGCGTTTGCGAGCCTTGAGGATATAGAGCGGCAGCGGAGTATGGCCGACTTCCTCGAGGGTCTCCCACCAGTCCCCTTCCCACCGGAACCGGAGCAGACGCTCGCCTTCGCCCCTGGGGCCGTAAGCCTCGACAACCGCTTCGAGGCAAGGGCCTTTCGGCCCGCGCGCGAAAACGAGGCGATTGCCCTCTTTGATCTTCTTCCCTGGGCGGACGAGCGCCCACCATTGGTCTCGGCTTGCGCGACGCAGGAGCAGCGCTTCGATCTTCCCTCCGTCGGGCGCTCGGCGTCCGAGAAGCCGGGCGGGGAAGACCCGCGTGTCGTTGAGGACCAAGAGGTCGTTGGGCCGCAGGAGTTGCGGCAGATCGCGGAACAAATGGTGCGAGAAACGCCCCGACTCGCGCTCCACGCGCATGAGGCGGGACTCCTCGCGTCGTTGCGCGGGGTAGCGGGCGATCAGTTCCTCCGGCAGATCGTAATCGAAGTCACTCGTTCGCACGGTTGTCTGGATTCTCTTTGTCGGTCTTCGGAGCGTGCTGCGCGCGCAGCTCGCCTTCCAGCCGCTCGAGGGCGCTCTTCTGGGGAAGCGTTTTTCTGGCAAGGGCCACGGTCTCCTCGAAGGCGGCCCAGTCGCCTCGCCTGGCTTGGTCGCGCATGAGGTGGAAGTAGGCGTTGGGCGAGGTGAAAGGCGTTTCAACGTGGAGGGCCGCCGCATAGTCTTTCAGCGCCTCCTGCAGATCGCCGAAGAAAATCCGCTTCACCTCCCCGCGCTGGGTGAAAGCCAAGGCTGGGATCTGGGATTCCTCGATGATCTGACGCGAAAGGGCCTCCCCTTCTTCCTTCCGCCCCATGGCTCTCAGAATCTCGGCGTAGAGCAGGCGCCAGCCTTCCTCATTGGGAACGCCTTTTTCGAGAAGTCGCGCCAGATCCTTCTCCGCTCCGGCGTAGTCGCGCGAGACAACCTGGCTCACGACCTCCAGCAGGGGAAGCTCCCCGTAGTTGGGCCATTCGTCTCTCAGGCGCGCCACGATCTCGCGGCAGCCGGGCGTGTTGCCCGCTTCGAGGTGCTGGAGCGCGAGGCGGTGGAGGACTTCGGCGGCGCCCTCCGCGCCGGCCAGGCTTTCGAGCATCAGCAGGTACGTTCGAACCGCGTCCTCATGCCGTTCCTGCTGTTTCAGGCTTTCAACTCTCTTGAAGAAGAACTCGAGGAACGAACGGGGGTGGTACTTCGCGAAGAGTCGCATATAGCGCCGCTGCTGCGCCGCGGTTCCCACGCGCTTGCGATCCATGTAGCGCAGGATCTCCGGCAGAGCGTCCGCGTGCGAGGGGCAATAGCGCACGGTCAGTTGGAGGCTGCGCCACGTGTTGTGGTCCGCCTCCGGACGATCGGGTTCGAGAGCCGTCATGAGTCGCCAGCAAAGGGCCAAGTAGTACAAGGTCGCGTGGTTGAAGCGCCGCCCAAGCGTCGAGGGGTCCAACTGGGAGGACCGGGCGTCTGCCTGGGGGGAACGAGCCATGTGGGTGGCCAGGTGCAGCTGGCCGATGGCGCTCTCCAGGAGCGTTGCCGCCCTGGCCCGCGTTTCTTCCAAGACCGCCGGCGAGGCGTTCTCGTCCGCCGCCTCCCTGACGCGTTCCGCGTAGACCTGCGCCAATCTGTACTCACACAAGCCCTGAGTCATCCGCGGGAGGTGCTGCAACGGATCGATCCGCAGACTCCCGCGCAGTTCCCTTCGCGCCGCGGTCAGCGCGCGCAGGCGGAGGTCCGGGGATTTCTCCTGGTCTGCGTAAAGAAGTATGCCCGTGCCCCGGCAAAAGCGCAGGTCCGCCATGAGACGCGGGCAGGTGAGGCAGACGCCGACCGCGGCCAGTCCCCAAGCGCTCAGAATCAGCACCAGACGCCCAACGTTTCCCGCACGGACTCGCCGGCGATTGACGGCGCCGCCGGGGACTTCCGTTCCGGCTTCCGCCCATTCCTCCATGAGAGCGTTGCGGCTCCCCCCGTCCCCCAGAGCGATCACGCAGTAGAAGATGAAAAGCGTCGCCAGCGGGGCAAGGTGGAAAGGGAAATCAACACAGGCGTGCAGAAGAAGACCGGCGATCCCAAAGAACGCGCAATAGCGGCGCAGACGGTCCTGGGAATCGCGCGTTTCCCGGAACTGCCGGACCCCGCGCCAAAGGAAAAGCAACGCGGTCGCAACAACCAGGCCGCACCCGACCGCGCCCGTCTCGATGAGAAGCTGGAGGTAATCGTTGTGAGCTTGCTGGGTCTGCATCTGGACGGGAACCAAGACCGAGTCGGGGTGACGGGCGAAGTAATCGGCTTGGGCATCCGGGTAGACGACCTGGAACGAGCCCAGGCCGTGGCCCCGAAAAGGCTTTTCCGCAATCAGAGAGCCGGACACCGCCAGGACTCGAAGCCGCGTGCCTTTGATGAGCACCGCCGGCGTCATCGCCCGAACCCGGTCGATGTATTCTCTCCGAGTGCCTGGCAGGAAGTGCCACGCGTCGGGCAGGAAGGCCGAGAAGATCAACGCCGCAAGAACCGCCAGACCGGCCGCGACGTAGCGCGCGCGAATTCCGACGCCGGCCGCACGCTTGAGGCCTGCAAGGAAAAGGGGAGTCAGAATGGTCAACTGCACCCACGCGCTGCGCGTCTGCGTGACGACAAAGAGATACAAGAAGAAGACAACGGAAAGCCCCAAGAGAAACCGAACCCGCGCGCGGCGGGCTAGGAAGAAGCCGCCCAGCACAAAGAAGAAGGGCCCCATGCAGGCCGCCGCCAAACCCGAGTTGTGGCCGATGAGGGAGCCGTAGAGGTTGCGCTTGTACAACCCCTCATAGCGGTTCATGACGGAGAAGACGGCCTTCGAGAGCGGCTCGGTCGCCTGGGCGACGCTGATGAGCCCAAGAACGAGACCGATGCCGACGATCCACCGGACTGCTCGCCGCGCGAAAGGCTCGCAATAGGGAAGATCGAATAGGGCGAGAGCAAACACCGCCCACACGCACAGATCGACCGCCGTCGTCAGGCACGCCGAATCGCACCCAAAATGCGGCGCCCAGAACATGGAGACCACGCACCATCCCAGAGAAGCGAGCAGGAGGGCCGCTTCGGCGCGAGGACGTTCGGCCCGCAAAGGCCGACTCAATCTCCACGTGAACCACGAGGCGATTGCGCCGAATATCATCCAGGAAGCCAGAACCTCCTTGAGAACCAGAGGCGAGAAACCCCAGTTCAGGAGGCCCTCAAGCCAGAGAGCGCCCAGATGCTTATCGGAATCCAACCCGAAACGCTGGAAGAACGCGATGAGCCAGTCCTTGCGGATTCTCAGAGGATAGACGCAAGCCGAAACCGCGAGGGCTAGGAGAGCGAAAGCCCGGGCTGCTCGAACCGCCGCCGAGGAGATCGGCGGCGGCGATTGCACGACGGGCGACGCCGCGTTGCAGGCAGGAAAGACGGCATGACTCTGACCGGCGGATGCACCCATCAACTTGGACTCACCGCCCTCCTCACCACTCCACAACCGGTTGAGAGCCTTCGTGAAGCTTCGACCGAATCGTCCTCGTCGGCCGGTAAACGACCGCCGTGGGAGAGGTGTCATCATCGGTCGGAGTCGGGCCCGGGCGGCTTTCGATCTCCCACTGGTGGGAAAGAGATGCTTCTTCGTTCTCCGCTAGCGGGGGGAGGGGGATTTCACGAACGAGATACGCGGGATTCTGGTAGTCGGGAAGCGTGGGGGGCCGCTTGCGGAAGACGCCGAGATAGTAGTTCCGCGCAACGGACTCCCCCAAGTTCTTCACCGTGGCGCGCACGTCCACGCGCCTCTTGCCGTCTGGCAGCGTCTCAAAGCGCGTCTCGACGCCTGTGACCTTCGGCTTCGGACGAGTGAAAATCCGCACCGCGCTCTCGGCTGAGTTGTTGCCTTCATTGATCTCCGTTATTCTCTGGAAGGGATCAACTTCCAGGCGGATGGTCTGCTCGCCGGCGTGGGATGTGTATGCGCTGTAGTCCCATCGCAACGCGATCGTTCGGTCCTCTCCTGGATTAAGGGACGCTTGCTTGAGCTGGGGAATGTAAGGCCGGGGGGAAAGAAGCTCTTGGACGCGCCCCCATCGCGTGGACGACAGCCGGAGTTGGAAGGGGCCGCTGGGAACGTTGCCCTTGTTCTCAATCCGCGCTCGCATGAACACGCTCTCGCCCTCCATCGGTCGGGTCGGGGCGAACTCGACCGAGTCGGGATCCAGCGCGAGGTCGGGCAATCGCGGGGGACCGGGAAGGACGTCCATCTCGAGAAGCGCGTGGGGCCCGTCTGTCTGCCCCGCCGCCGCTTCCGTGGAAGGGCTGGCGGTTGCCGGCGCAATCCTCAGACGATAAACGGGTTTCAGATCCTCCTTGCCCACGCGAAGCCTGAATCGCAGGTCCTTCTCACCGGACGGAGCATTGTCCTCACCCAGGACGACCCGCGCTTCGGAGACGATCTTGCCTTCTTCGTCCAACAGGGAGGCATACCAGACTTCGCGCTCGGGGATTCCGGCATAGTAGATGGGAACGGTGACCGTCGCCCTTACCGTGGGGTCGTACGCGTCCCACTGGCATTGGACCAGGTCCGGGTGGGAGAAGAGGGAGCCGGAAGGGGCGGCGCCGTTCTGGTCGCCCGGGATGAAGAACGGCAGGATTCTCCGTCGGAGCGGATCCGGCTTCCCCGCGGCTGCCCGGAACACGGTAAGGCGCGCCTTCGTTCTCGGGGAGATCTGGAGCGTCCTTTCTTCCCGTGGGTCCAGGTCCAGCGTCTTCTCATAGGAATCGACGGGCTCGGTGGAGACGCCGGCCAGCGTTTCCACGCGCACAGGAACGCCCCGAAGCGGCAGATCCGATTCGTTGACAATCTCCAGAAACAGGGGAACCTTCTTTCCCGGTTTGACTGGAGACTCGCGCCTCTGTGAAGAGGGCTCGCTTCTTGATCTCGGGTCGGACTGCGACTGCTCGGCGCGGGAGAAGGCGCGAATCCGGACCCCGTCCTCCGGTGTCCGCCCACGAGCGCCCGCAATGCGGAAGGTGGCAAAGAGACAGCCGTCCTTTGCCGTCGCGTCGTTTCCGTAGTAGGCGCGAACGGTCCATTGGCCGGGCCGGGCGTCCGGGGGAAGCGCGTGGGACCAGCGGATTCTCCCCTTCTGGAACGCCTGGGGCGGAGCGCAGAAGATCTCGCGGTCTCTTTCGTCGTGGAGGGACGCCGCGAAGCGCCCTTCTTCCGCTCCTTCCGTTTCCCCTTCGAAAACGATTGTCTGACCCGCCGGGACCTCCGAAAGAGGAATCAGGCGGGGCGAGACGCGGCCCGTTCCCGAACGCGCGGGCGCCGCCAGGGGGAGCGCGGGATCCCCCAGGAGAACGAACATGCGGATGATCTCTTCGGGCCCGTGGGCAAGATAGCAAGCGCACAAAGCCTGCGCGACCGCCTCCCCGAGGCGTCGTGTGCCGTCGCGGAACAGGGCCTGAAGCAGCGGGTGGGCGATCTTCTCGTGGTCGTCGGTCCCGCCTGGGCCGGTGGGAAGAAACAGGCCGATGCAGCCGCCGTGGGGAACGCGCATCATGTCTTCGCTGATGCAGACGTGCCAGCGGGGCATAGGGTAATCGAAAGCGCCTTGGTTGCACGTGAAAGCGGCGACAAAGGGCAGCCGTCCGCCGTTGCGCAGGTTCAAGTTGTCGCTGTTGGGGCTCTCGCCGCCGAACCACAGACGTTCGTCCGTCCAAATGTTGGGCGAGCCGTGCCCCATGAAAAACATGGCGTCGACGCCGCGGTCGACCGTCTCGAGAAACTTGAGCGTGGCCGCCGTGCTGATCTTCAGATTCTGCGCCCTCGACACCTCCTCGGGAAGAAAGAAGTTGTCCTCATAGGAAAACTCCTTCGCGTACACGCGCTCCGCCGCGTAGCCCGGGGGCCGGAAATCGCGCGCCAGGATCTCGGTGGCTTCCTCGTAACGGCTGTGAGGGTCGTCGTCATCGGAGCAGAAGCCGAGGCGCGCGCGCCAAGGGCCGAGGGGCGGACGGGTTTGGTACTCGATCGCTTTGCGCGCCATCGTGTCGGCGTCGGCCGGGTAGCGTGCGGGGACGCGCGAGAGGACCACGTCCGGCATGAGATCCGGGCCGACGAGCGTCGCGTACCAGATCTCCGACGCCCACGCGTCGCCCTCGCTGGACTTGTAGGTATACGCGGGAACGAGGTTGTCCACGCCGCTGGCAAGCTCGCCCCGGTAGTCGCTCGTCGCGTCGCCAAACAGGCAGACGTAGATCGGCGGCGCCTGCCAGTGTCGCAGGGCATGGAGCAGGAAATCCTTGATGGCGTGCGGGGTCGGCTCTCCCCCCGAGAACTCCTGGTAGATCTCGGCCACGTCAACGGTTCGCACCTTAAGCCCCTGGGCTTGATGAAACTCGGCAAGCGTTCGGGCCGGTTCCTTGAGGGAACCGTGGTAGATGATCAGATACTGAGCGGCGTTGTTCTTCTGAGCGATGGTGGAGTTCAGGAGGGGTTCGGGGCCCGGCGCGTCGCGAATCGTCGAAGGCTCGACGGCCACAAGCCGGCGTCCGGCGCGAGGTTCATGGAAAAGATGGGTTTGCAGGGGGCGCTCTCTCGTAACGGGAAGGGCAAGGGCTTCGGCGAGCGTGGGGACGTCCGGGGTGGTGAGATCGAAAACCAGGGGGCCGCCGGTTCCGTCTGGGCCGGGGGAGCTGAACCCGGCGGTCCTGTGCCAGGGCGACTCGCCTTGCGTAAGGATCTCCACGCGCCCCTCTTCCGGTATGAGTCCCCGTATGTAGTCCATGGTGAAGAAGTCGACGAATACGCCGGAGTATGGCTCCTGGGGTGCGCGCATCTGCTCGAGCTCGGAGGAGGGTTCAAAACCCAGGGCAAAAACATTGCCTTGATCGCGAAAATGCGCGGGGTCAACCTGAACGCGGTAAGTCCACGTCTTGGAGTTCGACTCCGGCGACTTCTCCGCCCGCTCGCCGGCAAGCCGGGTCGTGAGCGTATCGTTGATTCTCAGAACAAGAGGCGGAATCTGGGGGGGACCTTGGGGAGCCGCGTCCTCCTCGGCGTCGAAGGAGATCATCATCCGGCCGTCCTCGCGTTCCTCCATCTGAATCCGTGGCTGCCGTTCGTGCACGAGATGCAGCTCGAGCGGGAGCGGTTTCCGATCGCGCGGATCGCGGAAAGGAAGGTCGAAGGGAAACAGAGTGAACGCATTGCGGCCCAGCTCTTTCCACACCCAAGCCTGCCCCTCGATGCTGAGGAAATCGCCGCTCATAATGAGCAGGTTCTCATTCTGCTCGACGACGCGATGGCAGGGCGTGGTGATGGCCGACCGGACCGTTTGCGGCAAGGGGGTCGGATTGCGATGCGTCACGATCCGCGCGGGCGCGCCCCTTTGGGGAGCGACCGGCGGGCCCTTGCCGTCCTCCTCCCCTGGGCCGGTCCCCTTTGCGGAGGGGGCCACCCGGACCCAGTAAGCGCGCTCGCGAGAGAATCGCGACTCCGAGGCCTGGCCGTAGAAGATCAGACTGTTGCCTTCGGCGAAGGCGTTGCCTCGAGGTCCCGCCAGGTGCGCGGGGACTTCTTCCCCCCGGCTGAAAATGGAGACGTCATCGGGGTGGACGGCCACCGGCTCCAGCCCCGCCGCGCGCAGGTGTTGCTCGCGAATGCGGTAGAAGTCGGTCTCGACAATGGGGATCCGGAACCATTTGGCCGCAGGGTCCGCCTCGAGGGGCGACCAGCGCGACTCCGTCTGTGGGGGAGTGTTCGGCTGACCCTGTTTGCGCGAGGCGTACAGAGCGAAGGCTTCGGGATTCGCAACGAGATTGGCGAGCACCCTGCCAAATCCCCGGTCGCGGTCCGTGAACTCGCTCAGGGGGACGGGCGCGGATACCGGCTCGGGAAAGGGGAAGTGGACCGAAAGGGCTTCCACTCGGTAGAGCCCTTTGTCCGCAATGCGCGCCGGCGAAGCGTCGAGTGTGATCCGCGCGATGCGATAGAACCGGGCGATCCCCTCGTCTTTGGCGAAGACTCTTCGGGAGGCCGCCATTGCGCGCGCCAGGTCCTTGACCGCGACCTCGTCGTCCTTCGTAAGCGCCGCCGCCGCGTCCAGCTGAGCGCGAGGGACCGCGGCGTCGCTCATCGTTTGGCCCTGTGTCGCCTGCTCCCGTCCGCCCTTCGGAGCGGCGCTTTCGACCAGCCGAAGACGGTAGGCGGCGACCTCAGGCGCCAACGGCGCGGAAGGAGGCAAGACGACGAAGAATTCGATCCGGTCCTTGGGGGAAGACGCAGGCCACAAGGCGTCGATCGTCAGTTCCTGAAGGCCCGACTTGGTCGTGATCCCGCTCGGCAGAGGCGAAGCCGGCTTCAGCCCGGGCGGGACGTCGCTTTGGGGCGGCGGGGGCCCCGGGTTGGGGCCGAAAAAGGCCCCGGTCAAGAGAAGGGCCCCCAGGCCGAGCAGCGGGAAAACGCGCCGCCGAGGCGGGAAGCATCGGGGCTCGCACCCGAAAAGGAGACCATCGGACCGGGAACAACGATGGACCTGAGGAAGACGACGGGACATTTTTCCATTCTGCCCTGGGGAACAAAAATCGGCCCACAGGGCCGCCGCGCGAGACGCCACAATATGATACTCCCGCCCCGTTTTTCCGCAAGGTTTTTCCGACCGAGACGGATTCCGTTGGGCGGCCCCCGACCGCGCGCGCCCGTCGGCGTTGGCCCCATCGCGTGGCCGCAGAGCGGCCTCGGATGGGCAAGGGGCTCGATCCTGGGTATCTGAATCTGCTTCGGATCGCGGTGTTCGGACTGAGAGCGTGCGCGAAAAGGCTCTGGAGGAATGTGGGGAAGGGTGGCATGGGCGTCCCGCCCATGTTTTCCCAAGTATCCACGGGCAGGATGCCCGTGCCACTCCCGCCTGCCGGCGGGCAGGCCATCAACCTGTCTCCTTTTCGCACACGCTCTGAAGGTCTCTGCCCCAACGGGCGGGCGGATCAGCGCTGGCTGGGGGTGCAGGACTCGAACCTGCGAATGCCGGTTCCAAAAACCGGTGCCTTACCGACTTGGCGAACCCCCAGCGGGAAAAGAGCGGGAGAACCGCGTTCGAGGGGCGAGGGGGGCGCCCCATGGGTCCTCCCGCTCTTGGGCGATCGATATTCTAGATTCCTTCGGGCAATTCTGTCAAGCTCTTCGCGCGCGCAATTCGTCCTTGCGCAGCGCAGGAAAAACTGTAACCTGTGACAAGACTGAGCGCGAAGCGCCCCCCTCAGGGGGAACGAGCCGAGAGAGGGAAAGGAGATTCGTCATGAAACGGTTCGCTCTACCTTATCATCTTGTTGCCGTTGTGGGGCTTCTTGCACTCGCGGCGGGATCCTCCGCATGGACTCCCGCCGCCGTGAAGGAGAACCCTCTCGCCCAAACGCCGAGATCTCAGCCTCCCCCCGCAAATGCGCCGATTGACGCCCGTTTCCCGAGAGTCCCCGCCCCAGCCGCCACGGCTCCCGCGCTCAGCGAAATCCTCGCCGCGTGCGAGTTCCTCAGCGACGGCGACATCCCGGCGGACACGTTCCAGCCGCCGGCCACCGCGGTCTACGTGGCCGCGTCGGGAGGAAACGACGCAGGCCCCGGCACGCTGGCCGAGCCTTTCGCCACCTTGGACCGCGCCATCGAGTACGCCAACAACACCACCGCCACGGCCATGACCATCTACCTGCGCGGGGGCGTTCACCTCTACAAATCCATCGAAGAGTACCAGACTATCAACCGGGGCAACCTCTATATTGCGCCCCACCCCGGAGAGGAAGCGACGATCCGGCCCTACTACTACCCCGGCAACCCGAGCTCGTCCGGCAACGAGCGCGCTTTCGAGTGCAACGGTCCGTACGACAACCTGACTTTCGACGATCTGACGTTTGAGGGGTGGTCCGTGATCTTCACCCTGGGTTCGCCGCTGAATAACGCTCCGTTGCGCCACGTGACCATCAAGAACATCACCGCGAGCGCCTTCACGCGGCGCAACGGCGAAGAGGGGTATGCGAGGCAGTTCCTCGAGACGGAGTACCTTTCCGACGACGTCTACGGCGAGGGAAAGCAGATCTTCGACGACCCCGTCGGCGCCCATTACCAGATCGAGGGGCTCATCCTGTCCAGCGTCACGCTGACGGGCGTCGACCTGGCGATCAACGTGGGGGATGAGAATGACGCCAACGTCAAGGGACTGCGCCTGACTCGATTTGACGTCCTCAACCCCTCGGCAACCGCGGGCGACAGCGCGGCCGACGCCTTCGCCATCGTCAACTCCTACAAGATCCTCATCGACCATTGCCGCATCGAGAACATCAGCGACGACGGCATCGACACGAAGGGCTACGACGTGGCCGTCGTGAACTGTAGCGTCGTGGGCGCGGGGCGCAACGCCGCCAAGTTCTGGCGCAACGGCGAACTGATCAACTCGATCCTCTACGACGTGACGGAGATCAACGACGGGGCCATTATCGTCAAAGAAGGGCCCTTCCGAATGGTCAACAGCGTTCTCCTTCGCCATACGGTCGGCTACGCCGGCGCTTTCGGCTACGACACGCCGGTCGCCAACCGCCTGGAAATCGTGAATTCCGCGTTCGGGGAAGTCAAATCCTTTTACGTAGGCACAACCGATTTCCGCGCCCGACACAATCGCTACTTCGACATTCTGGACGACCAGATTCTCTACAGCGGCCAGGCTGAAGCCGCGGACGCCGCCCAGCTGAACGCCTTGCCGAATTGCTCGGGCAACGCCGTCTCCACCAACCAGTTCTCCAACCCGTCGGGAGGCGACTTCTCCCTGGTGGCGGGCAGCGAATGGATCAACGCGGGCACAAGCTCCGGCGTCACGCTTCCTTCCTTCGACTATCTCGGCAACCCCCGCGTCAGCGGAAGCGCCGTTGATGTCGGTCCGATCGAGCGCCAGGAATCCGGCGAAGCGACGCCGACTCCCGGGCCCGGCGAGACGCCGACCGCCACGCCGCTCCCCGGCGCAACCTCCACCGCCACGCCGCTCCCCGGCGCGACCTCCACCCCCACGCCCCCGTCGGGCGAGCCGATTCGCGACTTGATCCTCTCGTTCTACCAGCGCGTCCTCGGTCGCGACCCGGAATCCGGCGCGATCGACGCGTGGCATCAGGGCTACTTCAACTACGCCGTGAGCTTCAATATCGACGTGCGTTTCATCCCGCGCGAGATGGCGCGCCTCTTCTTTCTGTCCGACGAATACGCCAATCGCAATCGTTCGGACGCGGAATTCATCACCGACTGCTACCAAGTGTTTCTCGATCGGGACCCGAATGCGACCGAGCTGAGCAACTGGACGAGCGGTGTCTGGAACCGCTCGGAAGTCATGACGGTCTTCTCCGAGTCTGAGGAGTTCGCGAACCGCATTGCCGCGATGTATCCGGGCCAAGCCGGCAACCCGACGCGCAATTTCGTGACGACGATGTACATCGGTCTGCTGGACCGTCTCGTCGATCAGAGCGGACTCGTGTACGCCGCCGGGCTCTTCGACGCGGCGAACGCGCAAGGCGGCGTTGCGTCCGTCCGCGCTCAAGCCAAACAGATGGCGCGCGAGGTCATCGCCTCCGCTGAGTTCACGGGCAAACAGCCGACGACGGCCGATTACGTCACGCGCTTCTACCGCGCCTTCCTCGGGCGCTTCCCCAACGGTACGGAGATCGCCTACTGGTCTGACGAACTCGACTCGGGCCGCAGGACCACCGACGCCCTGATCGACCTGTTCGCCGATTCGGCGGAGTTCGCCGCGCGGCTGAACGAGTACTTTGGGGCGTGACGGCGGGTGCGGGGGCGCCGCTGGCTGCGGCGCTGGGGGAAGGATGATGTCCCCGAAAACGGGTGATGTCCCCCGAAAACGGGTGATGTCCCCCGAAAACGGGTGATGTCCCCCGAAAACGGGTGATGTCCCCCGAAAACGGGCTGGTTCAGTCGCTGAAATGCGGAACAGGGGCTGATGCCGGCGCATGTCCAGGAGTGGCTCGCAACGCGATTGCCCCCGTGCCTCTCCGGTCCTTACTCGCCCTTTCCCGCCGCGGGTCCTTGGTTCGATGCCGGCTTCTCTTTCTCGCGCTTCTCCTTTTCCATGCTTTCTTCGACGCCGGGAGGAAGAAAAGGCTTGTCCACTTTCTTCGGGAGAAAAGGCTTGAAATCACTGGGCGGAGGCAGGGGCGTCGGGCGCGGCGCCGGGGTTAGGACGCCGTCTGCCTGGGGCGGGACAGGGATGCTCTGTTGCTGAACGGAGACCACCGGCCCCCCGGCCGGAGACTCATCGGCCTTGGCGACCTCAAGGATCCGGACCTTGCCGTTGTCGTAAACCGTTTTCCAGAGCGTCTCGTTTCCTTCGTCGAACTTCCGCAGGCCTGAAGCGGGATAGACCGCCCGCTCCAGAGCGCCGACCATCACGTACTTCGCGCCGTAGCGAGTGAGAATGCCGTGGGCCTCGCGCGGGTCGGGCGTTTCATAGATCCGCTGCAGCTCTCGCCGGCGGCGTTGGACCACGTCGTGCCCGATGGCGGCCCGCTGCTGCATCTGGTGCCATTCCCATCCGGCGACGGCGGGCAAGCCCGTGAACATGGCGAACCGGTTCCCCCAACCGTAGAGACGGGTGTTTCCTTCGGCAATGACGGGCGAACCCTCGACGTTGTCCTGCAGCCACTGGATGGCGTCCTTGTCCCACGCCAAGCGAATGCGTTGTCCCTCTTCGTGAATCTCGGCCTTGTCGAGAAAAGCGGCGCCGTCCAGCGTCGAACCGACGGCGTTGTCGAAGCGGTCTTGGAGGCGCGCTCGAGTCGCCAGGAGCGGATACAGCATCGTCCCGGCGAACAGGAGACTGAAGCCGCCGATCCAGACGGTCTTGCTGAACCACGCCCGCCGTGGCAGGACTTGCCGGATCCGCGCAATCCCGGCGGCGCCGGCCACGGAGAAGAGAACCCACGCTTGGAGATAGAATTTGAAGACCGTGTTCATCCGGCTGATGTCTCTGCCTCTCAGCACCCAGAACTCGACGAAGATGGTCAGCGCGAGACCCGTTGCGGCGAAGCCTAGCGCCAACTGCCATGGGAGATCGGGACGGCGGCGCAACGCCAGGAGAACCGCCGCCGTCAAGACCCAGAAGGCCAGACCAGGCGGCGCGTGGCCCAGCCGAATCAGCCCGGCGCCAACCAACACAGCGAGGACAAGGCAGGGGAAGCCCAGGATGTAGGAGAAACCCGGACGCACAAGAGCTCGGTGCAGCAAGGCCAACCGAACGAGCCGGTCGAGCCTCCAGACCCGTCGCCAGACCATTCTCAGGAGTCGCACCACGCCGTTGTGTCCCGGCCCAAACCGGAAGTCCGTGACGAGCGCGAAGAGAATGACGAAGACGAAGAGACCGTGGATGATCAGGTAGTCGAGCAATGGGGTCCGCGTCCCCTTCCACGCTTCGAAGCCGCTGATTCCCGCGCCGTACCATTGCCGGTAGGGCAAGAAGAGCGCCGCGCCCAGGATGATGACGGCGCCCCACAGGCACGCCGCATCTCGCAGCCCCCGCAACGTGAAGCGCCCTCCGTCGCACGACCACTCGCGCGCGACGAGCGCGAAAAGCAGCAGAGAAGCGTACGTCGGGAAGTCCCAGGGATTGGTTGGCCAGAGCGCCCCGATCGTCAGCGCCGCGAGCCCGATCCAGAGCCATCCGCCTATCCTGGAGACAAAGGCCGGTTGGGGGGGTTCCGCCCGCCTCGTGGATGCGCGGCCGACGGCCACACCGGCGGCGCCGCCCGTTCCCGCTTTTCTCCGCGCGCTCCGCGCGAAAGCCAGCGTCAAGCCCAAGGCGAGCAACGCCAGGGGGAGAGCCATCAGGTGGGGATGCAGATCGGAGTACAGGAAAGTGAAGAAAGGAAACTCGGTGATGGGGGGCGCTTCTCCGGAAGCGTGCTTGATGGCGCGGGTCGCGTTCCAGTACCACCATTCCTGGCGAAAGCCGAGACTCTGGCGCCACCAGTCGAACTCGAAGAGCCCCTTCTCGCCCGCGCGCAGTTGCTGGAGTCCCGTCGCAAGAAGAGTCGAGAAGCCGTCCCGTGCGCGAGAGAGAAAGGCGACGGCGCCCTCCTTCGCGGGAAGTTTGCTGAGTTTCGAGAAACCTTCCAGGAGGAGTCGCACCTCGCCCAGATTGCCCGCAATGACGGCAAAGACCGCCCCGAGAACGCCCCAGCGGATCTCGCGGGACCGCATCCGTCTTTCGTCGCCGCGGCGGCTGACAAGGGCAAGCGTCACACCGAAGGCGCCCAGCGCCGTCATCGCGAAGAAGGCGGGGATGGTCAGGTTGAAGGCGACGGTCGGAAGAATCCCCGTGAGCTTGATCAGACTCGCCACGAGGACAAAGCCGAAATAGTAGTAGTTGAGGTACCCGCCCGCGTACCACGGGTCGTAGGGAGGGAAGTAGGGAGAGCGAATCACCGCATTCAGGTAGGCCAGTTCCATCGGCTTCTCGCCCCCCATGCTCGGGTGCCAGAGATCCGGGTTCTTCCAGCGAATGAAGAGAAAGAGCAGGAAAGCCGCCCAGAAGAGCGTCGTCTCGACAATCAGCACTCCCCAGCGCCGCGCGAAAAAGACCGCGACGTCGTTTCGACGCCAGAGGGCCAGAATGGCCGCGCCGCAAGCCCACAGGAGCATCGCCCCCGCAATGGACCCCTTCGTGAAAGACGACCACTGGACGCTGGCCAGGATCCAGATGAGCCAGCCGGTCAGCAACATGCCGAGCGTCTTGGCGAAGGCGAATCCCCGGTCCGGAAGATTCGGCGTCGCCAGGAAGAGATAGGGGAAGGCGATCAGACCGAGAACCTCGAGCAGGACGATCCAAACCAGAACCGGATGGCGGTTCGGGAAACTATCGCGTTGGAAGATGCGCGACCATGTGCCCGCCTTCTGGTAGGTGAGGAGCCTTTCGCGGGGCAACATCAAGGCGTGCGGCGCGTTGGAGGCTTGAAGCGCCGTGAGGGGAAGGATGGCGTCAAAGTCGACGTTTGCCAGGATCTGGAACGCCGTTTCCCGATCGTAAGGCTTGCCCGCGCCGTCCGCCTCCGTCCTCTTCTTGAAAACCTGGACGCGAGGATGATCGTAAACGTGAAAAGCCTCCTCGGCGCCCTGGTCGGGGATCTCGATGCCGAAGAGGCGGGGGTAAGAAGTGCAGTCGGCGACCCGATCGAAACCCAGGCTCCCGTCAAAGAGAGCGCTGTAATAGCGGATGGTCATTGGATAGCGGGTGGGCAGGCGGGGAATGGAGTCGTAGAGGCGGTTGCTGCTGAGGATGATGTAGTCCGTCTGGTCGAGCCAGCCGATCGCCTGCCGGAGTTTCGTCTGGTCGTCGTTGTTATACCATTGCATCTGAATGCCGCGGTACATGTTGCCGAAAGGATCGCGCCCCTTGGAGCGCACTGGCAGGGCGTCGTCCCAGTGCTCGTTGGCAAGCGCCGAGCCGGTCGGGACATTGTCGTAGAGCCATTCACTGGCCGCGATCCGGCTGTGGGGGTGGCGGTAGATGCTCGTGAAGGCAAAGGCCCAGAACGCCGTTCCGGCGAGAACCAACGCCGCCACGCTCCCCGCCGCGAGTCGCCGCCAGAACAGGCGCGGCCTGTCCGTCTCCCCGGACCTCCGGGCGCCCGCCCAATCCCAGAACGCGACCAGAAGCCACGCGGCCAGCAGAGCCAGGCAGGGATAGATTGGCAGGATGTAGCGCATGGACTTGACCCACTGCGTCCCCTGGTGGAGAAAAAGAACGGCGACCCAGCTGAAGGCGATCAGATGCCAGCCGGCGCGGCGTCTCGCCAGTTGCCAGCCGGCCAGCAGCCATCCCAACCACGCGGCAACGCCCAGGAGCGGTCCCATTCCCCAAAGAACCATGTTCTTCCAGGGGAACCAGAGGGCCGGACGATTCGCCCACTGGATGCCGAACGGGGCGTCGCTCTCGCCCGACATCCCCCGGCGAGCCTCTTCCATATTCTGGAGCCAGCGTTTGCTGAGGACCTTTTCCGCGAACTTCCGCTCGCTCCACTCGACGTCGAAGAGCCCGGGCCCCCTGAAGGCGTCGGGTTGAGCGACGCGGAACACGGCAAAGGCGATGCACGCCATCAAGACGAGGGAGAGAAAAACCCTCGCCCCGGCGCGCGCCGCGAGCCAGGAATCGCGGCGCGTGTCCCAAACGTGCCACACGCGGTAGGCCCCGACGATTGCGGCCACCAGCGCGAACGTGAAGACCGACACTTTGCACGCCATCGCCAGGCCGAAGAACAAGCCCGAGAGCACGTAGTCGCGCAGACGCCCTCGGCGCTGTACGCGGGCGAGGAAGTAAAGGGCGCCTGTCATGAAGAAAATGGCGTGGGAATCGACGACGAAGAAGTGGGCGTGCTGGATTGGCAGAACCAGCGCGGCATATAAGAGGGCCGCAATCAAGGCCATCCGCTCGTCCCGGTACAGGGTGCGAACGAGCAAGAAGAGAAGGAGAAGCGTTCCCAGGTCGAGAACCCCGCTGACGACGCGGCCCACGAGGTGAACCTGATCGTATCCCTGGCGATCGAGAACAATGGAAACGCCTTTGACGAGCGTCGTCGGCAGAGTGCCATAGACGAAAAAACCGTAGTTCTTGTTTCGGGGATTGAGGGGCGAACGCGATTCGTCGAGGTACTCGGAAAAACTCTTCGGCCACTGCAGCGCGGTTTCGACCATGGTCAGGAAACGCTCGTCGGGGTGCAGGTGGTGCCCGTCGTCCCAGTTCAGCCCGTCGAAGCGAAGCCAACCCCCGAGAAGAAGGATGCCAATCAGGAGAGATAGGAGCACGGGCCGGGAGACTTTGCGCCGCGGCGGGGCGGGAAGGATGTGCTCGTGCCTCGCTCCCGACGCTCTCCTCTCCGCTTTCATGTCCATTTCGTCCACCGTCTCCGCGCTGCGAAGGGAGAGAATGCGATAGACCGAGCGGGTAGTCCCAAACCGATAGGAGGAAAGAGCGAGAGCCGCCGCAGTGAGGGAAAGCAGACCCAGAACGCAGGCCGCCACACTCTCTGCGCGCGCCAGAACCCACAAGAAGGCCGCCACCCCCACGACCAACCCCACCCCGACAGCCGCGAGCAGAAGGGACGGAGCGTGACGGTCCTGCCAGGCAGCCCGCAACCGATCCAATGCGGAAACGCCCGCCGCGGATCCCCCTTCCTCCGGGCTCGCCCTCATTGATCCGTGCGCCTGCCACCTCCCGCTGATCACGCGGTGACAGCACAGGGCCAGAATCGCCGCCGCGAAACAGAGAAAGGCCAGGGAGGGCGGATCGCCGCGGCCCGTGCCGCGTCCCACCGACCACAGGAGACCTTGTCCCGCAGCCAAACCGGCGGTCACCAGAATGAGGAGAATGAGAGCGCTGCGACGCATACTGTCGAAATCCTAGCCTTACGATCTATCGGACAGACGCCCAGGAGTCCCTAACAGAAAGACAGAGAACAGACGGTGGCCGGCCATCTTGGCCGTGGCCCACGGGCTGGAAGCCCGTGCCACATTCATCCTGTTAGGGACTCCAAGTCGAATCCGTATCTGTCATGGCCTGGGCGCCCAGTTCCTCAGGGTTTGGCGCCGCCCGGCTCTTCGGCCCGCGATACGCGATAGAGGGTCACAGTAACCGGGCGCCCGTCATGATTAACGGTCACTGTCTCGGTAATGCCATCGGGGAAGGTCTTCTTGACCTGCGCCAATTCCCCGAGACGGGCCTCGAGAAAAACGAACACTGCCGCCCCTCCTTCCGGAACCATGCTCTGCGGAGCCGGCCCCTTCAGCGGCTCGAGTACGTCGCCTCCTTCGGCCTTGGGCACAAGAAACTTGAGCGTCGGGCTCGTCCAATACATCGCGGGGGCGCCGAAGAAGTGAATCCGGTGGGTGGGCGCCAGTTCGTTCATCCTGGGCGCGATATCCGTGGAGATGAGCCAGTGTATGCCCGCGTACAGATTCCTCGGGCTGAAATCGAGAAAATACGTTTTCAGGCTGATAATGGAAAAGCAGAGCCATCCGCACACCAGAAGCGCCCGTGTGGGAGTCCGTGGAAAGGCGTCTTTCGCCAGTGTGAGCGCGCGATCCATCCCAAGCGCCACAAAAAAGCAGACCGGCAGGGCGAGGGTGAGAAACCGTGGGGAGTTTGGAGTGGGCTGCGTCAGCGTCCCCGCCAGGAGAGTCACTCCAAGCCACCACGCCACAAAAGGCGCGATCCGACGGTCGGCTCTCGGCCCCAGCGCTCGCAGGGCTCCATAGCCGAGCCCCAGCAGGAAGATCGCGCCGAAGAGCGGATCGAGGAAGGGCTCGGGA
>Ga0315274_10004964_pt1 | contig 19511 bp, 17 predicted proteins | sample YL17G02_20_MG_FD_203700 | JGI IMG/M metagenome (GOLD analysis project Ga0315274, IMG submission 203700) | Sediment microbial communities from Yellowstone Lake, YNP, Wyoming, USA - YL17G02_20 | ecosystem: Environmental > Aquatic > Freshwater > Lake > Sediment | place: USA: Wyoming | collected... | reverse complement strand
CAACTTCGGCATCGACCAGAGCTACGTCCAGCGCTACATCATCGCGAAGTCGGACCGCGAGGCCAGGAAGTCCCTCTGGCTCGGCGCGCTCCTCTACCTTCCCGTTTCGGCGATGTTCTTCTTCATCGGGACGGCGCTCTTCGCCTACTACCAGGCGCAGCCCGGTCTGCTCCCCGCGGAGCTTCACGACCCCAAGATGGCCGATCGCGTGTTCCCCTACTTCATCGTCCACGGGCTTCCCGCGGGATTCACGGGGTTGGTCATCGCGGCGATCTTCGCCGCCGCGATGAGCTCGGTGGACTCGAGCCTGAACTGTTCCGCGACCCTCACGCTCGCCGACCTCTACAAGCGCCACGTCCGCAGGGACGCAGGCGAGAGGGAATCCATGTGGGTGCTCCGCGTCAGCACGGTCTTCTGGGGCATCCTGGGCACCGCCATTGGGCTTGCCCTGGCGGTCCTCGCTGCGGACGAGAGCACGCTCGACGTCTGGTGGAAGCTCTCGGGCATCTTCAGCGGAGGGATGCTGGGGATTTTCCTCCTGGGACTGGTCTCGCGGCGGGCGACCAGTGCGGCGGCACTCGTCGGCGCCGCCGTGGGGATCATACTGATCCTCTGGATGACCGTGTCGCCGACCTGGCAGGCGTTCCCGGAGGGTCTGCGCAGCCCCTTCCATAGCTTTCTCATCCCCGCCTTCGGCTCGATGGCCATCATCCTCGTCGGCTTCGCCGCAACCTGGCTTGTCAAAGGAGAACGACGATGACAGGAACGAGGCGAGCGCTCAGCACTGTGCTGCTTCTGTTGTCGGCCTGCCCGGCCTTCGGCGATGACCTGAATCCCGTGACGCTCAAGAAGGCGCCGAGGCATCCCGCGGTCGTCCTCGTCGAGAAGGGGCAAGGGAAGGCCACGATCTGCGTCATGGGCGGGAAGGACGACAGAGTCCTGGCGCAGGCGGTCCAGGAGCTTCAGGAGTGCATCGAGATTTCGACCGGGGCGAAGCTGCCGATCGTCCAGGACAAGATCCAGCCGCCAGCCATCGTGATTGGCAACTGCGACGGCGCTACCGCCGAGGGCCTCGACGGCTCGAAGATGCCCGTCGAGGGCTTCGCCATCAGGACGGCGAAGGACCACGTGTTCATCGTCGGCCAGGACGGGCCGATCGGCAAGGACACCCACGCGGCCTCGACGGGCACCGCCTGGGGCATCTTCGAGTTCCTCGAGCGCTTCGTCGGCGTCCGCTGGTACTGGCCGACGGAGCGCAATGGCCGCTCCACCCTCAAGGCCAGTGGCCTCACCGTCAAGCCTGTGTGGCTGGAGGATGCCCCTGTCTTCCGCAAGCGCGAAATCTGGCCACCGGTGGCGAACTCGTGGAACGGCACGGGCCAGCCGCTCACGCCGCTCCACACGCGGCTTCGGGCGGGGAACTCGTGGCCGATCAGCCTCGTGGTCCACTCGCCCAACTGGGCGGGCGTGAAGGAATACGCGGAGCAGCGGCCCGAGTGCTTCCAGCTCGGCTCCGACGGCTCCCGCAACTTCCAGATGCTCTGCTACGGCAACCCGAAAACGCTGGAGACCTATCTGGAGAACATCGCCCTCCACTTCGACCAGGGGAAGAAAGCGAACATGGGCATCAACGGCGACGCGATCACCGTCTCGCCCAACGACGCCTCCATCGCCTGCTACTGCAAGGACTGCCGCAAGCTCTGGGACGAGCGGGGCGGGCAATACGGTACCGCCTCGCGCATCCTCGCCACCTTCGTTGACAGGCTGGCCCGCGAGGTGAAGACCCGCTGGCCCGACAAGACGATCATCTTCCTGCCCTACCTCAACTACACGATGGCGCCCGACGGCTTCAAGTTCCCCGGCAACGTCGAGGTCCAGCTCTGCGGCATGCCGGGCATGGCCTACTACAAGGAGCCGTCCGTCGCCGAGGCCGAGCAGGCGAACGTGGACAAGTGGGTGGCCATCACGGGCCGCAAGATCCAGAACTGGCACTATAGCTGCTGGCCGGAGGACAAGACCAAGGCCCCCTACCAGTATCCCCACGTCATCAAGCAGTATTACCAGCGGAACCGCGACAAGGTCGTCGGCTCCTTCATCAACGGCGACGGCGACCACTTCCCGCGCCAGCACATCAGCCTTTACTGCTGGATGAAGGTCCTCTGGAATCCCGACTTCGACGTGGACGCCGCGATGGAGGAGTTCTGCGGCCGCATGTTTGGCCGCGCGGCGTCCACCATGCGCCAGCTCCTCAAGCTCCAGACCGACGGCTGGGAGAAGAGCCGCTGGCCGACCGGGGTGCTCTCGCCGAAGGCGATCTACGAACTCAGCTACCCCCGCAAGACCGTCCTGCGAATGAAGGAGCTGCTCGAGCGCGCCCGAAGCCGGGCCTCCAGCGACCCGCTGGCCCTCCAGCTCATCGAGTACTACGCCACGCCATTCCCCGCGCTCTTCGAGGAGTTCGAGACCGTCACCGAGGGCAAGGGCGCGCGGCCGCTCATCGCCCAGAAGGTCGGCGAGAACCCCACGATTGACGGCAAGCTCGACGACGCGGTCTGGAAGCAGGCCCCCGAGGTTTCCTTCGTCAAGAGCGACGGCAAGAAGGAGATCGAGCCGAAGTACGCCACGAGGCTCAAGGCCGTCTGGACGATGGACGGCGTGACCTTCGGCTTCTGGATGGCCGAGCCGTCGCCGCAGACCCTCGTGCAGACCGTCAAGTCCCGCGACGAATCCATGGCCTGGTGGAACGACTGCGTCGAGATCTTCCTCGACGTGACGGGCAAGAACCAAGGGGCGTACTACCAGTGGATCGCCAACCCTCACGGCGTCATCTACGACGGCAAGGGCGAGGACACGTCCTGGAACCCCGAGGGCGCGAAGGCGAAGGCATTCATCGGCGCCGACTTCTGGAGCGTCGAGGTCTACATCCCCTATGCCATCTTCCCCGAGGCCCTCAAGCCGGGCACGAACGTCGCGTGGTATGGCCAGTTCACGCGCCACCGCCTGAGCGACCAGGGCAAGACGCCCGGCAGCCTCCACGAGAACCAGAAGCTCAACTGCAAGTTCGGCGGCTTCAACCGCAACCTCGCCGACTTCGCTCCCGTGAAGTTCGTGGAGTAGACTCGCCGTCGCGGCCTGGTCAGTCAACGCGCGGCAATTGGGGAAGGTGATCGAAGTGGTGGTCGCGCGAATAGAGGAGCAGGTTGTGCTGCTCCGTCACTGGTCAGGGTCCACGGTGTCCATTTCGCGGATGGCCTCGTCGAATGCGGGGTCTTCGACCCAAGTCCCCGCGAGGTCGTCGAGATCGTGGTACTCCGGCTTCTCCTCGGCCAGGCCGAGGCCGTGGGCCATGGCCTCCAGGGCTGCCTGATTCAGGCTCAAGCCCTGTTGCTTGGCCTTTCGGCGGATGGCGCCGTCCATCCTCTTGGTTACCCCGCGCGTTGGGGTCAGCCCTTAAAATACAAAATAGCGTGGTGGCTGCTATTTTGTATTTTAAGGGCTGACCCCGACCGGGCCTGCCTATTCTTCATGCCTGCGTTATATGCACTCGTCGCAGGCTTGTCAAGCCCCCGACCGCTGCTGGGCGTTTGACACCCCGGATTCGCGCCGCTAGAATATCGCTCTGCCGAGCGTGACGTGCCGTTCAAGGAGCCATGCATGGCGGCAGAGCTTGCCTACGCCCTCATCACCCCCTACAGCCTGCTGAAGAGCCGCACGGGCGGGATCATCGGCCGGCTGCTGGCCGCGGACCTGGACATCGAGGCGGCGCGGATGATCGCGCCCGGCGATGAGTTCGTGGACCGCTACAAGGAGCTCCTGCTCCGGCAGGACATCCCTTCGCCGGTGAAGGAAGCCCTGCTCGACTACTGCGACGCGTATCTGCGCCCGAACAACCGCCTCGGCATCTCCAACCGCTGCATGCTGCTGCTCTTCCGCGGCGAGAACGCGTGCCACGCGCTCAACGACGTGGTGGGCACGATCGGCCGCGCGCCGCGCGGCGACACCGTGCGCGGCACCTACGGCGACTTCGTCCTCGCGCGCGACGGTCGCATGCACTACTTCGAGCCGGCCTGCTTCATCTGCACGGACCCCAAGGCGCTGCCCGACCACCTGCGGCTCCTGGCGGAGTTCGCCGACCGCGACGGGGGCATCGTGATCCGAGCGGCGAAGCTGCCCGAGGGGGCGAAGCCCGAGACGACCCTCGTCATCCTGAAGCCCGACAACTTCAAGCCCGGCAGCGCCCGCCCGGGCAACATCGTCGACATGTTCGCCAGGACCGGCCTCTTCATCGTCGGGGCCAAGGTCCTCCACCTCACTGTGGCGCAGGCCGAGGAGTTCTACGGTCCCCTGCGGAAGATCTTCGTGGACAAGCTCCGCGGGAACGTGGCGCGCCGCGCCGGCGAGTCCCTCCGCAAGGCGTTCGACTTCAGCATTCCGGCCGACGCGATGGACCGCATCGGCGACATCCTCAAGACCTACAACGCCGAGCACGAGTTCAACCGCATCGTCGAGTACATGACCGGCCGCGATCCCGCCAAGCTCACCAGCCCCGGCGAGCGCCACCTCTCAGGTAAGGAGAAGTGCCTGGCCCTCCTCTACCACGGGGAGAACGCCGTGGAACGAGTCCGCGACCGCCTCGGCGCCACCAACCCCCGGGAAGCGAAGGCGGGCAGCGTCCGCTCCGTCTACGGCGACGACCTGATGCGCAACTCCGCCCACGCCTCCGACTCCGCGGCGAGCGCCGAGCGCGAGCGCCGCATCGTCGGCCTCTGGGAGGACAAGCCGCCCTGCGACGTCAAAGTCATCATCGACGAGTACCTCGCGTCACTGAAGTGAGGCGGCGCTTCCGAATCCACACGGGTCGCCAAGGATCATCCATGCGAATCCACGCCCTGAGCGTTGGCCCCCTTCAGGCCTGCTGCTACCTTGTTGCGCCCGACAAGGGTCCCGAAGCGGCGGTGATTGACCCCGGCGGCGACGCCGACCTGATCGTCGAGCAGCTTCGCTACCGGAAGCTCACCCCGATCCTCGTCCTCCTCACCCACGGCCACATAGACCACATCGAGGCCGTGGCCGCGCTCAAGCGGGCGTTCCCCGAGGCCCAGGTCTGCATCCACGAGCGCGATGCGGAAATGCTCGGAGACGCCGGGGCGGCGCTCGCCTCCTGGATCGGCCTGTCCCTCGAGCCTTGCGAGCCCGACCGCCTCCTCGCCGACGGCGACACCCTGGCCCTCGGCCCGCACACCCTCGAGGTCATCCACACCCCCGGCCACACTCGGGGCGGCGTCGCCTACCTCATCCGCCAGGACGGGGAGCCGGCCATCTTGTTCAGTGGCGACACGCTCTTCGCGGGAGGGATCGGCCGCACCGACTTCCCAGGCGGCAACTACTCCCAACTCCTCGACAGCATTCGCGAGCGCCTCTTCGCCCTTCCCGACGAGACGCTCGTCTACCCCGGCCACGGGGAGCCTTCGACCATCGGCGAAGAGCGCCGCACCAACCCGTTCCTACGCTAGCCGGGACGCCGCATGTGTGGGCGGGTGCGGGGCTTGACGTTGCGAGTCCACCGCGCTATCCTGGTGACTGTCAGATGGGATTCGTGTCTCGGCGCCCCCGCGCCAAGGAGACCCAGCGATGGCAACGCCCAAAGCCGCCCCAATCCGCAAGCAACCACGCCCGCGGCGAAGGGGCAAAGCGATCTGGAAGTTGGCGGAGGAGATCATGAGGGACGTGCCGGATGAGGAACTGAGGAAGCTCCCGGCGGACGGCGCTCGGAACCTGGAGCACTACCTCCATGGCGCCCCCAGGAAGAGGCCATGAGAACGGTATTCGCAGACTCCTGCTACTGGGTGGCACTACTGAACCGAAACGACGTGCAGGAGGGCTTCACGATCCTACTCAAGGAGTGAGAGCGCCTACTTGGGCTTGGTTTCCTCTCTGTCCTTCGGAGCTTCGGGGGCGGCGGGAGGCTTGCCGGCCCCGAGCTGCTCGAGCCACTTGGCGAGGTCGTCGAGCTCCTTCGGCCCGAAGAGCCACGCGTGGCCCTTGTCGGGGATGTAGCGGATGGTGAGCGGGACGCCGGCCCGGCGCCAGATCGGCTCGAGCGTCCGCCAGACCTGCGAGCCGCCGTCCTTGTCGCCGACGAGGACGAACATCGGCGTCTGCTTCGCCGCGGGGTCGTCGGGCAGTTGGACGATCTCAACGCCCTTCGGCGTCTGACGCACGGGGTAGGCCGCGTCGAGGACAAGCCCGCCGAACTTCCCCGGGTTCGCCTGCCACACCATCAGCGCGGCCTGGCCGCCCGCGCTGTAGCCCATCAGGATCGGGCTTTCGGCCCGGAGGCCGGGAACCTTGGCCACCTCGGGGAGCGTCTTGGTGAAGAGCTTCTCGACGTCGGGGCCTGACCAGAAGCGCCAGTCCTTCTGCGTGAGGACGAGGAGCGCGTAGCCGAGCTTGGCGAAGCGCTCGGAGAGCGGCTCGACGGCCTGGTTCATCGAGCCGCCCGCGGGATGGAGCCAGACGATCAGGCGGTCGGGCCGCTCGGCCGTCGCGGACGGGCTCATCCGCAGGCGATACCGCAGGCCGCCCTCGGGGGAGCCTTCGACCGTCCTCACCCCTTTGATCTCCTCGGCAGGCTCGTAGCCCATCCCGCCCATGCGTTCGTTCTCCCGCGCCTTGTCGAGACACCGGGCGAAGCGCTCCTCGCTCCGCAGGGCGGCGAGATCCTCGTCCCGCTCGATGTGCTCGGCGGGGAGGAAGCCCTTGAAGACGGCCATCTCCAGGGCGGCGAGGGCCTCCTCCTTCTTCCCGAGCCTCGCCAGCGCGCAGGCCAGGTTATAGTGCGGCGAAGGATCCCCAGGGGCGAGGTGGACCAGCTTGCGGCAGACCTCGGCCGCCGTCGCGTAGTCGCGCTGCTCGAAAAGCTTGTGCACCCCCTCGCTCAGGCGCACGAAGTCGCGGGCACGCTCGTCCTGGTCGCCTGCTGCGCCCGACACCCCGGCGAGCAGTGCCAGCACCACGGCAAGAGACCGCAATCTGACCGACACGGAGATCCCCCTTTGCTCCCGGGCGAACGGCACACTGGGCCACGCGATAGTATCGCATCCTCTTGCTGTGGCCGCAAGAGCATTTCGGGGCGGACCTTTGGTATAATGGGAGCCTGTTTCGGAATGAGCCGCCCCGGCCACGTGTCATGCTGAGCGAAGTCGAAGCATCTCTCTTCGGTCAAGGGCGCGAGTTCTTGAGGACGATGCCGATGAAGGTCACGAGCGACTTCGAGTGCGGGAACGGCAAGAGCATCGCCGAGCTGGCGCCGGGCCACTGGCGCCTGGAGGAAGTGGGCGAGAAGGCGCCCTACTGCAAGTTCTTCTGCGTGAAGGTGGCCGCCGACGATGACGGCGGCCCCGTCCGGCTCGACGTCTACCCCGATCCCGCCCTCGGCGAGGTTGGCCGCGTGGGCATGCTCGCCCACTACCCGGCTCCGCTGTGGTTCTGCGAGGGCGACCCGGACCACTGGATCCAGGTGCGGAACCGCTGGCCAGGGGCGGAGTCCTACGGCCTCGACCGCCTCTCGGTCGAGGTCGTCGTGCCGCCGAGGGGCGAGCTCACCGTGGCGAGCAACGTCGTCCTCTCCTGGTCGAGACTTGATGCGTGGGCGACGCGGCTCGCCTCGCGCGGAGCCATCGTGCACTCGCTGGGGAGGAGCTTCGAGGGGCGCGACATCCCGCGGCTCCACCTGCCGTGCAAGGGCCAGGAACCCCTGACGGTGCTCGTGCTCGCGGGGCAGCATCCCTCGGAGCACTGCGGGCCGCTCGCCGCCTGCGGCATTGCCGAGTTCCTCTGCTCCAGCCACCCCGAGGCCAGAGCGGTCCGCGAGCGATGCGACGTCTGGCTCATCCCGATGATCAACGTGGACGGGAACTACCACGGCCGCAACGGCTGGACGATGGAGGACGTGAATCCGTGCACGGACTTCCTGGGCGCCTGCAACGGCGCCGCGCCCAGGGCCGTCGAGGACCGGCTCCTGTGGGCCTGGCTCGCCGGCGAGTTGCACCCCGACCTCTACCTCGAGTTCCACGGCTACCTCGGCACCCGCAGCTTCGCGGACTTCCCCTACGACGGCTGCTACGTGCTCGAACGGCCGGAGGAGGTCTATGGGACGGGCGAGCGCTGCGAGCTCTACAAGGCGGTGCGCGACACGCTCTTCTGGGACACGCCCGGCCTTACCGCCCGCGCCCGTCCCGGCACGCTCGACTCGGACATGCTCCCCTTCAACCTGGCCGCGGCCTTCGGGACGATCGTGCCGTTCTACGAGATCAACCACGCCTTCTGCGGCGTCCAGGGCGCGAAGCGCAAGGGCGCCGACGTCTTCCGCGCCGTGATGCGCACGGCGCTCGCGAGGTAGCGCATGCCCAGCCCGATCCTCCTCGCGGCCGCCTGTCTCGCCGGCGCCGCACCACCCCAAGAGGCCAAGCTCGTGCCCGAACCGACGACGCCGATCACGGGGAAATCCCATGCCAGCCTGGAACCGTTCGACCAACTGATGGCCTCGTTCATGACGGAGCGCAAGGTGCCTGGCGGCGCTCTGGCCGTCACGAAGAACGGCCGGCTCGTCTACGCCCGCGGCTTCGGCTACGCCGACGTCGAGCGGAAAGAGCCCGTCCAGCCCGGCTCGCTCTTCCGCGTCGCCAGCCTCTCAAAGCCGCTCACCGGCGTCGCCATCCTACAGCTCGTCGAGCGCGGCAAGCTCAAGCTCGACGACAAGGTGTTCGACCTCCTCCAGCTCACGCCTCACCTCGAGGCCGGAGCGAGCGTTGACCCCCGGCTGAAGCAGATCACCGTCCTCCACCTCTTGCACCACACGGGGGGATGGGACAGGGAGAAGACGTTCGACGCGATGTTCCGCTCGATTGACATTGCCAAGGCGCTCGGCGTGCCGCCTCCCGCGCGCCAGGAGCACATCATCCGCTACATGACGGGCCAGCCGCTCCAGTTCGACCCGGGCTCGCGCTACGCCTACTCGAACTTCGGCTACTGCCTTCTCGGCCGCATCATCGAGCGGGTCGCGGGGCAGTCCTACGAAGCGTATGTCCAGGCCAATGTGCTCGCCCCCCTCGGCATCACGGCCATGCGGATCGGCAGGACGCTCGCCAGCGGCCGCGCGCCGGGGGAGGTGACGTACTATCAACCCGACGGCAAGACGGCGCCCGCGGTGGTCGGGGAGAAGATCGGCGAGGCCGTGCCGTGGCCCTATGGCGCGTGGTATCTGGAAGGCTTCGACTCGCACGGCGGCTGGATCGCGAGCGCGGTGGATATGGTGCGATTCGCCGCCGAGCTCGACGAGCCGTCGCGGCGCCGCCTCCTGAGGCCCGAGAGCATTCGCACGATGTTCGCCCGGCCCGACGGCGCCGCGGGCCACAACCCCGACGGCAGCCCGAAGGACTTCTACTACGGCTGCGGCTGGAACGTGCGTCCCGTCCGCGGCAAGGCGAACCACTGGCATCTGGGCATGGTCAACGGCACGGCGGCCCTCCTCGTGCGGAGGCACGACGGCATCAACTGGGCCGTGCTCTTCAACACCCATTGCGGCCCCGACGGGAAGTTCCTGGGCGCCGAGATCGATCCCCTGGTCCACCGGGCGGCCGACGCCGTGCGAGAGTGGCCCGAGGCCGATCTGTTCGCGAAGTGAGGAGACCCCGAAGCTGAGAAGACGCGCGCGCCTGCTGCGGGTCTTCCTGCGGCGCAACTTCCGTCACCGCCCCGTCCACCCCGGCGACCTCCCCCGCCACCTGCGCAAGCACATCTACACCGGGGTCATGGGCAACATCTACGCCACCCTCGTCCACGGGCTGCTCTTCGTCCGCTTCGGCAACCGCATCGGCATGACGCCGTTCGACTGGGGCCTCCTGAACAGCATCTCGTCGTTGCTGCTGGGCGCGGACCTGCTCTCGGCGCTCCTGGCGCAGCGCGTGGGGCGGCGCAAGCTCATCTGGTTCGTGAGCTCCATGGTCTGCCGCTCCCTGCGATTCCTGGCGGTCCTGGTCGCGCTCCTGCTGAACTGCTTCGGGTCGGCCCACGCCTCCGCGGTGCTGATCTGTGGCGTCTGCCTGTCCAACTTCTTCGCGGCGCTCGCCACCCCGCCGTGGCTGTCGTGGCTGGCCGACCTCGTGCCCGCGCGCGACCACGGCGCCTTCTGGGGACGCCGCGCCGCGTGGATCGACTTCTCCAACCTCTGCGTGCTCATGCCCGCCTGCGCGCTCGTGGACTGGGTGCCCGAAGCATGGAAGACCCCCACACTGATCGGGGTATTCGTGGTTGCGCTGGCGATTGGCGTCGTGGACCTGATTGTCCATAGCACGCTGCCGGAGCCGGACCCTCAACTGCCCCCGCGAACGCCCATGCTCCGCCAGATCGCCGAGCCGCTCCGCGACCGAGGCTTCCGCCCGTGGCTCTGGTTCAACGTCTGTTGGACCTTCTCGATGGCCCTGGGGGGCTCCCTGTCGCTGGTCTATTTCGACAAGTACCTCGGGATCGACAAGAATCTCCTCGGCGGCGCCTTCGTGCTCGCCGCGCTCCCCACCATCGGCAGCATGCTCACGGGCGCCCGGAGCGGAGCCCGCGTCGACCGACTCGGCCCCAAGCGGGTCCTCCTCTGGGGGCACTTCTTCTGGTCGATCTTCCCCGCGTTCTGGATCTTCGCCACCCCACGCACGGCGCTCTTCTGGCTGGGCTGCGCCGGCTTCATCAGCGGCACCGCCAGCCGCGCCGCCATGGTCGCCACCAACAAGCTCATCACCCGTTACCCGCCCCGCGACCACTGCGCCATGTACGTCGCCGTCTCTTCCCTCGTCGGCAACCTGGCGGCTGGCATCGGCTCCCTGGCCGCGGGGAGCTTCGTCCACGCGCTCCGAGGCTGGTCGTTCCCCCTGTTCGGCTGGACCTTCATGGGCTTCCACATTCTCTTCGTGGCTTCCGTCGCGCTGCGCCTGGCCTCTGCCCTGCTGCTGATCCCGCGGTTGCGCAACCCCGAAATCCCCAGGCACGCCTGAAGGGGAGGAGCTCGTGTGATGAACGCCGTTTGCATCCGCCCCGCCGTCCCGGCCGACGCGGATACCATTGCGGACTTCCAGCTCCGCATGGCCCGCGAGAGCGAGGGGTTGGCGCTCGACCCGAGCACAGTGCGCGCCGGCGTCGGAGCCGTCTTCGATGACCCGACGAAGGGCCGCTACTGGGTGGCCGAGGCCGATGGGCGAATCGTCGCCGTCCTCCTGACCATCCCCGAATGGAGCGACTGGCGCAACGCCGCGGTGCTCTGGATCCACTCCCTCTACGTCGTCCCTGAGGCGCGCCGGCGGGGTGTATTCAGGAGGCTCTACTCCCACCTCAGGAACCTGGTGGAACGGTCTCCCGGCCTCGCCGGGCTGCGGCTCTACGTCGCCAAGCGCAACTACCGTGCCCATAAGGCGTATGATGCAGTGGGCATGACTCGCGAACACTACCACCTCTATGAGTGCCTGAAGACCGGCTCAGGGTCAGACCTTAAAATACAAAATAAGGCTCACGCGCCACGCCGAGGCGCGCGGCACCACGATCCTTATTTTGTAATTTAAGGTCTGACCCTGACCCCCCGCGTTGACACGGCAGGAGTCGCTTGCTATGATGCGCGCGGTGGGTTCTCTGAAGCCGCTCTGGGATCCCTCCCCATGATCCCCTTTCGTGACCATAACCCGTCCGGCACAGCCCCCCTCGTCACGGTTGGCCTGATCCTGGTCAACGTGCTCGCCTTCGTGGTCGAGCTGGAGCAGGGCGAGAACCTGGGGCACTTCATCAAGGAGTACGGCCTGACGCCAGGCCGCGTCTTCCCCACTGCCGAGCCGGGGACCAGCCCATACGAGTACAGCGTGCCAGTGGTCGTGACGTTCCTCACCTCGATGTTCCTCCACGGCGGCTGGATGCACCTCATCGGGAACATGTGGTACTTGTGGATCTTCGGCGACAACGTGGAGGACCGGATGGGGCACACGAAGTTCCTCATTTTCTACCTCCTGTGCGGGCTCGGCGCGGGGCTGGTGCAGGCGGCGGTCCAGGCGGAGCTCGACGTGCCCATGGTCGGCGCGAGCGGAGCCATTGCGGGAGTGCTGGGGGCCTACATGGTGGCCTTCCCCCGCGCGAGGGTCTCCACGCTCGTGTTCCTGGGCTTCGTGGCAACCGTCGTCGAACTGCCGGCCCTGTTCCTCCTGGGATTCTGGTTCCTGCTCCAGTTCGTCAGCGGCATGGGCTCGATGACCCTTGCGGAGACGGGCGGTGTGGCTTGGTGGGCGCACATGGGTGGCTTCGTGCTGGGCATGCTGCTGCTCTGGGTCTTCCAGAAGCCCCAGCCCAAGCGCAGGGTGTACGTGTACGGCCGTTAGACCCTCACTCCGCGATATGCACGCATTTTGCGTGCACGTCGCGCGGGGCAAGACGCGAGTTAGGCACACCTTATTGAACCGAGCGGCTTTGCGGTCGGTTCAATAGGCGGCTGTTCTCGAGTCCGTGGTGTCATCGGAGCGCCCTGAAGAGGAAAGCAAACCCGCAGGCCGGCGGGCTGGCTTTGCTTTCTAGTGTGCCCAACTCGCGTCTTGCCCCTTTGGTTGCGGCCCATGGCCGCCTTAGGGTTCCCGGCCATGTCGATTCCCTCATTGCAGAGCCTGGCGTCGCTGGCTGCCGAGCGTCCTCTGAAGATCGAGGAGGCCCTCGGCGTTCTCCGCGACGCGGCGAAGGCGCTCGCCGCGCTCCACGCCGCCGGCTCCGTCCACGGCGCCGTGTGCGCCGAGAACATCGTGCTCGATGAGAACGGGCAGGCGCGCCTGTGCAAGGACGCGCCCAGGCCCCGCTACCCCAGCCCCGAGCAGAGCCGCGGCGAGACAAGAGCGCCTGAAGGCGGGACTCCGAGCGGCGGGCATCCCGACGCGCGGAGCGACGTCTATGGCCTCGGCGCCACCTTCGCCGAGGTGCTCCGCGGCGAGCCGCTGCCCGAGCCGATCCGCCGCCTGCTCGCCACGATGACGGCGGCAGGGCCTGCCCGGCGCTACCGGTCCATGGACGAGGTGCTCACCGCGCTGGACGTCTGCGAGATGATGACGGGCCGCAGGGGACGCCGGCCCGGCCACGAGGCGGATGCCACGCGGCCGCATCGCCGCCTGCTCCCCTTCGCTATCGCCCTGCTGGCCCTTGCGATGCTCGGTCTCGCGCTGGCGATGATTCTCGCAGAGACGCCGCCGGCACGCGGCACGCCGCCCGAATCCCAGGAACAGCTCCTCGAGAAGATGGTGCCCTTGACGCCAGAGCCTGCAACCCCCGCGAAGCGATGACGGGCCTGCACACCCATGGCAAACCCACGAAGCTCTGCCCCGTCCGGCCCCCCTGCGTCTGAGGCCGTGTCGGACTCGCTCGGCGCCTGGGCGCAGCGGGGGGTGACGCTCCGCGCCGTGGCCGTCGGCGCCCTCCTGTGCGCCGCGATGACGGCTGGGGAGCCGTTCGGGGTGCTCGTGGTCCACGGCTCGGCGCTGTGCGCGGACTTCTCGACGGGGGGAGCGATCTTCCTGTTCTTCCTGCTCATCTTCGTGGCCAACGGGTCGCTGCGGCGGCTGGCCCCGCGCCTCGGGCTGGCGACGGGGGAGCTGGTGACGGTCTACGCGATGCTGGTCGCGGCCGCGGCGATCCCCTCGTGGGGCTTCACGATGAACCTCATGGGGCTCATCGGGGGAGTCCACTACCACACGTCGCCCGAGAACCGCTGGTCGCAGTTGATCCTGCCGCACCTCAAGCCGTGGGTGACGCCGACGGATGAGGGGGCCATCCGCTGGTTCTTCGAGGGCCTGCCGCCCGGCGAGGCGCTGCCCTGGCGGGCGTGGGTCGTGCCGCTGGCCATGTGGGGCACGTTCATCCTGGCGGTCTATCTCGTCATGATCTGCATCGTGGCGCTCCTCCAGCGCCAGTGGATCGAGCACGAGCGGCTGGCCTTTCCGCTGGCCCAGTTGCCGCTGGAGATGGCGACGATGGATTCGCCGCGGGCCGCCTGGCCGTCGCTCTTTCGCTCGAAGGCCATGTGGTTCGGCTTCGCCCTGCCGGCGCTGGTCCTGAGCTACAACGGGATTCAGAAGTACGCGCCCGGCATGCCTCCGCTGGAGCTGAACACCTACATTCTGCTCATGCCCGGGGTGCTGGCCGCGGTCTTCAGCATACGCTTCGAGGTCATCGGGCTGTCGTATCTTGTGAACACGGACGTGCTCCTGAGCCTGTGGGTGTTCGCCTGGTATTTCATGCTGGAGCAGGTGATCTTCGCGCAGATCGGATTCTCGATTGGCGATCGCGGGCTCTACATGTATCCCAGCATGCCGCCCGAGGCCTACCAGTCGTTCGGTGCGATGGCGGCCTACGTGGCGATCGGGCTGTGGGTGGCGCGCCGCCACCTGCGCGGGGTCTTCGCCAAGGCGCTGCGGAACGCCCCCGGGGTGGACGATTCGCAGGAGCTTCTCTCGTATCGGGGAGCGCTGCTCGGCCTGGTGCTGGGGCTGGTCTACATCGTCGCCTGGATGGTGCGGGCGGGCATGGAGGTCCACCACGCGGCGGTCTTCATTGTGGCGGGGCTGATCGCGTTCCTGGCGCTCACGAAGATCATCTGCGAGGCGGGCCTCGCCTACGCGCGGACCGCTGTGACCCCCTCGGACTTCACCCACGCGTTCTTCGGGCCGGCCGGGCTGGGGCCGGCCAGCGTCGTGAACCTGGGGATGATGATGTCGTGGTCCGGCGACACGCGGACCGTCGTGATGACCTCGGCGGCCACGGGGGCGAAGCTGGGCCACAGCGCGCGGGTCGAGCCGCGCCGGCTCTTCGGCGCCCTGCTCATCGCCCTCGTCGTCGGGCTGATCAGCTCCATGGCCGCCGTGCTCCTGATCGGCTACCGCCACGGCGGGATGAACCTGGGGGGCTGGCAGTTCGTCGGGATGACGCCGGCGACCGGCGGCTGGATGACGGAGCACATGCAGATCAAGGAGGGCACGACGGGCGGGATGGCGCTCCCGAAGATGGCCTTCCTGGGGCTGGGCGCCGCGATGATGGTGGGGCTCTCGTTCTGCCGCTACCGCTTCTCCTGGTGGCCGCTCCATCCGGCGGGGCTGGCGGTCGGCCTCACCCATCCGACGTATCACGTCTGGTTCAACTTCCTTCTCGCATGGCTCGTGAAGGCGCTGGTCCTGAGGCTGGGCGGCATCTCGCTCTATCGCCGCACCCGCCCATTCTTCCTCGGCATGGTCCTCGGCGCGTTCACGACCGCGGGCCTCTGGCTCTTCATCGACTACTTCGGCGGCTGCCAGGGGAGCTTCTTCACCTTGAGCTAGAGTCCTGCGATTTTCGCAGGACTTTCCCCCTCGTTTTCGGTAGAATGTCTGCCCTTGCGGCGCGACCCGCAGAAGGAAGCCGTCGAGGGTGGCCTCGTCCTCCGTGCAGGGCTTTCGATGAGCAGCAAGGCAGGCTCTCTCCTCAAAGGGACGAGCTCAGAGGCTGTGCCCAAGCCCGAGCTCGACCCACCCCAGCGGGGCGTGACGCTCCGGGCGCTGGTGGTCGGCGCCATCCTGTGCGCCATTCTCACGGCGGGGGAGCCGTACGGCGTGCTGGTGGTGCACGGCTCGCCGCTGTGCGCCGACTTCTCGACGGGCGGCGCGATCTTCCTGTTCTTCGTCCTCATCTTCGCCATCAACGGCCTGCTGCGCTGGCTCGGGCCGCGGGCCGGGCTCTCGACGGGCGAACTGCTGACGGTCTACGTGATGCTCGTGCTGGCCTCGGCGATCCCGTCGTGGGGCTACACGATGAACATGATGGGGCTCGTCGGCGGCATCCGCTACTACGCCTCGCCCGAGAACCGCTGGTCCGAGATGATCCTGCCCCACATCAAGTCGTGGGTGACCCCGACGGACGACATGGCCCTGCGGCACTTCTTCCAGGGCCTTCCGCAGGGCGAGGCGCTCCCCTGGCGGGCCTGGGTGATGCCGCTGTTCTGGTGGGGCACGTTCATCCTCGCGGCCTATCTCGTGATGATCTGCGTCGTCTCGATCCTGCGGCGCCAGTGGGTGGAGCACGAGCGGCTCACGTATCCGCTGGCCCAGTTGCCCCTGGAGATGGCGACGACGGAGAGCCCGCGGGCCGCGTGGCCGACGCTCTTCCGCTCGAAGATGATGTGGACCGGCTTCGCCATCCCCGCGCTGGTCTTCACCTACCAGGGCATCCAGAAGTACGAGCCCACCCTGCCGCCCCTCGAGCTCGGAACCTGGCTCGCCATCATTCCGGGGATCCTCTACGCCTCGTTCTACTTCCGCTTCGAGGTCATCGGCCTCTCGTACCTCGTCAACACCGACGTGCTCCTGAGCCTGTGGGTCTTCGCGTGGTATTTCATGATCGAGAAGGCGGCCCTCCAGATGATGGGCTACACGATCGGCGCCACGGAGCTCTACTCCGACCCGGGCACGCCGACGGAAGCCTATCAGGCGTTCGGCGCCGTGGCGGCCTACGTGGTCATTGGGCTTTGGGTCGCGCGCAAGCACTTGCGCGGCGTCTTCAGGAGGGCGTTCTTCAATGCTCCCGACGTGGATGACAGCCGCGAGCTGCTTTCGTATCGCGCCGCGCTCATCGGGCTGGTTGTCGGCCTGGTCTACCTCGTCGCGTGGATGACCCGCTCGGGGATGCAGATGGGCCACGCCTGCCTGTTCATCGTGGGCGCCCTCATTGCCTTCCTCGGCCTCACCAAGATCATCTGCGAGGCCGGCCTGGCCTACGCCCGGACGCCGGTGACGCCCTCCGCGCTCACCCACAGCGTCCTCGGCCCCGCGGGGCTCGGGCCGGCCAGCGTCGTCAACCTCGGCATGGCCCTCTGCTGGTCGGGCGACACGCGCACCATCGTCATGACCTCCGCCGCCACTGGAGCGAAGCTGGGCGACTCCGGCGGCATCCAGCCGCGGCGGCTCTTCGGCGCCATGCTCCTCGCGCTCGTCGTCGGCCTCGTCAGCTCGATGGCCGCCGTGCTCCTCATCGGCTACGCCCACGGCGGAATGAACCTGGGCGGCTGGCAGTTCGTCGGCATGACCCCGGCGACCGGCGGCTGGATGACGGAGCACATGGACATTGCGGAGGGCACCCTGGGCGGGATGAACACCGGGAAGATGAGCTTCCTGGCCCTGGGCGCGGCCCTGATGACCGTGCTGATGATCTGCCGCTACCGGTTCCCCTGGTGGCCCATTCACCCGGCGGGGCTTGCCATCGGCCTCACCCACCCCACCTTCCACGTCTGGTTCAGCATCTTCGTCGCCTGGCTCATCAAGGTTCTCGTGCTGAAGTTCGGCGGCATCTCCCTCTACCGCAGCACCCGCCCCTTCTTCCTCGGCATGATCCTCGGCGCGTTCACCACCGCCGGCCTCTGGCTCCTGATCGACTTCCTCACCGGCCGCCAGGGCAGCGTCTTCACCCTCGGATGACCGCCTATCGTCTCCTGGTCAGCGTACGGTCATAGTCATCCTCGTATCGGATGACGTCCTTTTCGTTGGACGGCCTCTGCGGGTCGCCATGATACCAGAACTCGGCGATGACGCCCCAGCTCGACGGGGGGGCCGCCGCGCGGTGGAGCCTGCCCTGTGGGATTCGGATCACCTCGCCCGGGCGGAGCTCGATGTCGTGCAGGTCCTCCTCGCTCTCGCCCAGGACGACGACGACCGGCCCGTCGATCACCCGCCACAGTTCCTCGCGCCGTTGGTGGGACTGGAGCGAGAAGCGTTCGCCCGGTTCCAGGAGCAGGAGCTTGGCGTCCAGGGGTAACCCCCGTTGCTGTTCCTCCTCTGCCGCCCTCCAGAGCTTTCTCAGCACGTGCTGCCAATGGAAGCTCAGAGCCGTCCTCCAGTAGGCCTTCCGGAAATCGTCGAGGTCGTTCGGGTGGAACTTCACGTACCCGCCCCACGGCTTTCTCTTCTGGTTCACTTCCGTGATCCGCAGGCCGAAGCCCTTCGCCTCCGCGATGATGCGGCGGAACTTGAACTCCCGGTCCCAGCTCGAATAGTCGAGCTTGCTGGCTCCTGCGTTCCCGCTCATGCTCAGTCCCTTCTTCCAGGGGATGGAACCCGATACTGAACCTTCGCTCCGACGCGGACGCGTTCGACCCGGCCCGCACGCTCCAGCTCCTCGACGTGCTTGACGATCAGGCTTCGGTGCAGGCCCAGGCTCGTCGCCAGTTCCGCGGCCCCGCAGGGCCGTCGGGCCAGGGTGGCCAGGATGGCCTCCTCGACATCGGCGCGCTGGCTCCCTCCCGCGGGTTCCGAACCCCGCGGGAGGGTAATTTGGCTGGGGGGAGCCCCGTTTACCCTCCCGCGGGGTTTGGAAGCCCTCGACTTCGCTCGGGCCAGGCCCGCGGGAGGGGGCGAGTAGCTTCCGATGATCTCGACGGGCGCGAGGGCCTCCAGGACAGCCGCCAACTCCCGCAGGCGCTCCCCCCCGACGGCCTGCGCCCAGGGCTCCGCCGGCGCCCGCACGACGGTGTTGAGCTGCACCTTGTCGATCCGCGCGCCCTCCAGCGCGGCGACGATCGCCCGCGCCTCCTCCGGGCTGTCGTTCAGCCCCGCCACGACCATTACCTCGAGCCACACTCCGCCGCCATAGCTCAGGCTGAAGACGCGGATGCCGCGGGCGACGGCCCTGACGTCCATTCCTTGCGCGCGATTCACCCGCTCGAACGTCTCCTGGGTCCCCGCATCGAGCGACGGCACGACGACGTCGGCCTCTGCCAGATCGACCCGAACTTCCGGCCGCCCCAGGAGCGAGCCGTTCGTCAGCACGGCCACGGGCACCTTTGTGAAGCTCTTGATGGCTCGGATGACCCTTCCGAGGTCGAGGCTCAGCGTCGGCTCGCCGGAGCCGGAGAGCGTCACGTAGTCCACCCTCGCGGCAGAGGTAGGGGCGAACCTTGTGTTCGCCCTGATAACCGGCGAGGGACCCGATGAAGGCGGGCGAACACGAGGTTCGCCCCTACCCTCCGAAGAGAGCGCCTGCCGGACCTCGGCGATCACCTCGTCGGCGGGCACGAAGCTCCGCCGTTGCGTCGTCAGCTCCGTCGTCCGCCCGAGCTGGCAGTAGACGCAGTCGAAGGTGCAGGCCTTGAACGTCAGGAGGTCCACGCCCAGCGAATTGCCGAGGCGTCGGGAGGGGACGGGACCGAAGACGTATTTCATTGCCGATTTCCGGTTGCCGATTGCCGATTGGGCAAGGGGGCCACACCCTCCTGGGCGATCAGGCCGGCAAGGTGGCACTCCGAGACGCGGTTACTCACGCCGCCCCTCCTTTCATTTCAGATTTCAGACTTGAGATTTCGTAACACTTCAGCCGTCTGAAGTTCCGCCCCCACCGAGCTTGCCTCGGTGGAGCGGTGATTGGCCACTACTCGCGCGCAGCCGACCCCTCCTCCCTCCGCCCGCCCGCCAGAGGCGGGCGGGCGGAGG
>Ga0315274_10004963_pt1 | contig 19514 bp, 16 predicted proteins | sample YL17G02_20_MG_FD_203700 | JGI IMG/M metagenome (GOLD analysis project Ga0315274, IMG submission 203700) | Sediment microbial communities from Yellowstone Lake, YNP, Wyoming, USA - YL17G02_20 | ecosystem: Environmental > Aquatic > Freshwater > Lake > Sediment | place: USA: Wyoming | collected... | reverse complement strand
AAAGCGCAGGCAAGACATCGCTAACCGAGTCTATACTGCTTGCCTCTGGTGCCCTGACCCGCGCCGGGCGGGTGGAGGATGGCAATACCGTTGCCGACTTTGACCCTGAGGCGGTCGAGCGCAAGATCTCGCTGAGCGCAGCGGTGGTGGCTGTAGAGTGGAAAGGGTACAAGATCAACGTGCTGGATACCCCTGGCACGTTTGACTTTGTGGGCGAGGTCAAGCAAGCAGTTCGCGTGGCCGACAGTGCTCTTTTCCTTGTGGATTCGGTAGCAGGGGTCGAGGTGGGCACCGAGCTGGCCTGGAGCTATGCAGATGAGCGCAGCCTACCGCGCATGGTGGTGATCAACAAGATGGATCGAGAGAATGCCAGCTTTGAGCGGGCATTGGGCTCGTTGCGGGAGCGCTTTTCGGGCCAGTTCGTCCCCATGTTTCTGCCGATCGGCAGCCAGACCAGCTTTGAGGGCGTGGTCGATGTAATCAAGAGGAAAGCATTCCTGGGACCGCAAGGGACAGTGGCCGATGTTCCCGCCGACATGGCGGAGCGGGTCGATGAGGCGCGCGTGCAGTTGATCGAGGCCGCGGCCGAGGGCGATGACGAGCTGATCATAAAGTACTTGGATGGACAGGAACTGACCGATGAAGAGATCCGCGTCGGATTGCGCAAGAGCATTGCCGCTGGCAGCCTGATGCCCGTGCTGTGTGCGGGCGGCGTGGTGGGCGGCGTGTCGGCGCTGACAGACGCGATAGTGGATTACATGCCCCAGCCGCCCGAGAAGGTCATGGCCAGGAACCCGGCCACGGACCAAGAAGAAGAGATCGAGGCCCATGCGGCGGGCCCACTGACGGCACTGGTCTTCAAGACCACTGTCGATCCATATGGCAAGCAGAGCTATTTCCGCGTCTACAGCGGCACCATGGAGTCCGACTCGCGGGTGTTCAACGCCAGCACCGGCGAAGAAGAGCGTTTGGGCCAGCTCTCGGTGCCTCGCGGCAAGGAGCAGTTCCCGATCGGGCACATCGCCGCTGGCGACATCGGCGTGGTGTCCAAGCTATCTGGTACGAACACCGGGCAGACATTGTGCGACAAGGGCCGTCCTCTCAGGCTGCCCGGGATCGAGTTCCCCGTGCCGATCTTTTCGGTGGCCGTATCGCCCAAGACCAAAGCCGATTCAGCCAAGATGGGCGCTGCGCTGTCACGCCTGGTGGAGGAGGATCCATCCTTCGAGTGGCACCTGCAACCCAGCACCAACCAGACCATCCTCAGTGGTATGGGAGATGCGCACATTGACATCGGCAGCCGGCGGCTGAAGCGCAAGTTCGGGGTAGAGGTTTTGACCTCTGTACCCAAGGTCCCTTATCAGGAGACGGTCACCCGCACGGCAGAGACAACCTATCGCCACAAGAAACAGACCGGGGGCGCCGGGCAGTTTGCCCAAGTCTCGATGCGGCTGGAGCCGGTCGAATCGGGGACTGGCTTTGTGTACGAATGGGAGGTCGTTGGGGGCTCTGTCTCGAGTTCCTTCCGCCCGTCGATTGAAAAGGGGATCCGCAGCGTATTGGAGACTGGGGTCCTGGCCGGGTACCCGGTGATCGATGTCTTTGTGGCTGTCACCGATGGCAAGGAACACCCGGTGGACTCGAAGGATATCGCCTTCCAGATTGCCGGGCGTGAGGGGTTCAAAGAGGCCTTTATGCAGGCCGGTGCAGTGCTCAAGGAGCCGATCTGTGAGGTCACCATCACCGTGCCGGAAGAGTATATGGGGGATGTGCTCGGCGACCTGAACACCCGCCGGGGACGCGTGTTGGGGATGAACCAGCAGCATGGCCGTAGCATCGTGAATGCGGAGGCCCCGCTGGCCGAGATGCAGCGCTATTCGACCACCTTGCGGGCCCTGACCCAGGGGCGCGGAGTGTACACGCTCAAGATCGCGCGCTATGAGGTCGTGCCCAGCCACCTGACCGAGAACATCATCGCCGAATCGAAAAAGGAAACGGCTCAGGCGGGCTGATCCTGGCGATCGCCGGCCTTTCCGCCGGTCTCCAACGGGATTCCAGCCTGTGTGCCATCGGCCGGGGCACACGCAGCGACAGTCAAAGGAGGCATTGTACTATGGACGAGAAGGCCCGTATCCTGGTGGTGGACGACGAGAAAGGCATGTGCGAGTTCCTACACTACCTCTTGGAGGGGGAAGGATACGAAGTCGAAGAGGCCCATAGCGGTGTCGAGGCGCTGGACAAGATGAAGGAAAAGCCATTCCACCTGGTGCTGGCAGATATCAAGATGCCTGGCATCGATGGATTGGAGATGCTTCGGCGGATCCGAGAAGCGAACGAAGAGACGGTAGTGATCGTGATGACCGGCTACTCTTCGCTGGAAACCGCCATCAGGGCGATCAAGTACGATGCCTCTGACTATCTGACCAAGCCGTTTGACGATCCGGATGCCGTCCTGGCTGCGGTGGAGCGCGGCCTGACAGAGCGCAAAGAAGAGGCCGACCGATGAAAGAACCTCCTGCAGACTGTGAGTCTGCGGGAGGTCTATTTGGGTCACATGTGCAGCGCCCGCAGGGGCAGAGAGATGATCTTGAGCACCAGCCTTTGGACAAAGGTTGGGCTGGGCAGGCACTGTAGAGCTGCCTCGAAGGTCGCCAGTGCCTGGAGGAAACGAAGCTGGCGCAAGCGGATCATGCCCAGCGCTTTCAGGGTCATAGCCCGGCGCTCCGGGTCTCCGACCAGGTGAAAGCGGTCGGTTGCCAACTGGAAATAAGCTGCTGCCTGTCGCAGGTCGCCGCGGGCGCGGTGCATGCTGCCCATGTTGCCTAGCGTTTGTGCCTCGCCGTCATAGTCGTTCATCTCGACGAACTTGGCCTGTGCTTCACCGATCCATTTCTCCGCCTGGTTCCACTGCCGCAACACCGTGTATACCACGCCCAGGTCGTTGGCAATCTCGGCAAGCTGACTCTGATCGCCATTTTCGGCGAATCTCTCATAGGCGCGGTTCAGGCAGGACAGGGCCAACTCATACTCGCCCTGGCGGTAATGAGTGCGTCCTTCATCCACCCATGATCTGGGCTCGTCAATGATCGGGCTATCAGATGGGCTATCCATTGCTGGCTCTTCCATCCTGGATCTCCTCTGCTTTGGGCAATTCCAGGCGCAGTTGAACCAGTGTGCCGGGTTTTCCTCTCTTGGGCCCGGATTCCACGGTCAATACGCCGTCGATGAGATCGGCGCGTTCTCGCATGTTCAGCAGGCCAAAGCTCGCTCCTTTGTCATACCGGGCCTGTATAGACTGGATGTTGAAGCCTTTGCCGTCGTCTTCGATACTGACGATGAGCTCGTCGTTTTCCTCTTGCAGCCGTATCCAGATGTTGCGGGCGTTAGCATGTTTCTCGATGTTGGTGATGGCTTCCTGGACAATGGAAAAGATGGTGCCCTCGATGCGCGGATCCAGCCGGTGTGTCGAGTCAGAAGCTTCAAAATGAGGCGTAAAGCGCCCACTGCTGGCCAATCTCTCGACATAGCTCTGCAGCGCCGACACCAGTCCCTGGGTTTCCAGGATCACTGGACGCAACTCGAACAAGAGCATGCGCGCGTCCTGCATAGCATGCCGGGCCAGCGCCTTTAGCGCATCCAACTCATCGGGCACGGCCTCGGGCTGCACCTGGTTGAGGCGTTCCAGGGTCTCCAGCCTCATAGAGAGTGCAGCCAGCAGTTGAACGGGACCGTCGTGCATGTTGCGAGCCAACTCACGGCGCACATTCTCCTGGGCCTCGATAATCCGATCGCGTTCTGCGCGCAGGTCGTGGTACAGTCGCGCATTCTCCGTGGCGATCGCAGCCTGGGCAGCCAGGGTAATCAGCACGCTGAGATCTTCGTCGGTGAATCCCGGGCGCGGCATCTTGTTCAGCACTTCCAACGTGCCGATCACCTGGCCTTTGATCAGCAGAGGCACGCACAGCACAGACTGAGTCGGGAACTCGTGGCATCCGTCTATGACCGGATCGAACCGCGTATCCTGGGCCGCGTTGTTGAGCAATAGAGGAACGCCGTGCTCGGCAACCCAGCCGGCAACGCCCTTGCCCAGAGGCACCCGCTGCCCCTCAAGGAAGGTCGGACCTCCCAGACAGCTCTTGGGCACCAACTCCCGAGTCTGCGGGTCGATCAGCATCAGGATGGCTCCCTCGGCGTCCAGCACGGTGACAGCCAGATCGATCGTATCTTGAAACAGACGGTCGACGTCAAATGCTGAGGCTACCGACTGGCCCATCTGGTAAAAGAGCCCCAATTGGTTCAGCCGCTGCCGGGTGAGGACCAACTGCTCGATGCTGGTAGCTATGGCACTGATCCCACTGGCGCACTGGACAAAGGTCGCTTCCTGCTGAGCGGTGATCTCGGGGGTAGGCCGAAAGGCCAGACTGAGGGCGCCGCAGATTTCGTCATGGCCGATCAGAGGGATGCTGAGCAGACAGCCTGATTGGCCGGGCAGCGTATGCCTGGTTACGGGGGCCAGGTGGGGAAGCCGTGCCCGCTGTGCACGTTCGCGCATTCTCTCAAGGGTTGTGTCTTCCCAGTGCTGAATGTACTGCAGGATGAGATCGTTGAGCTGGCCCTGCTGGAAGCGCTTGGTGGGCACGGAAAAGTAGACGATGGACCCTCCCCTCGCTTCAAAGCCGGCAATGAGCAAAGAGAGTGCCTCAGACAGCATCTCGTCGAGAGAGCGATAAGAGAGAAGGTGAAACAGGTTTTCGAGGCAGAAAGAGCTTCGCTCCTCGTTGGAACGAGGTCCATTGGAGCTCATAGATCTCTCCAGGATTTCCAGAGATTGCTTGCCCGCGATTCGCCAGATTCCAGTCTGGGAGCCTCTGCAAAGCTGCCTGGCTCAGTACGTGATCTCGAGCAGGCCTGACGCGATCCGGCGCAAGGTCTCGGCCGGCATCTGGCTCAGGTTCATGGCGATCTGCAGGTAGGGTGTGTTGATCGGCCGGAGGACAAAGTCCCGGATCGCTGGGGGCAGGTGCCCCAGCCGCTGCAGATCGCGCTGACTGCGCTCCTCGGCGGTCATAGCAGTAATGTCCTCAGCCACAAACCTCTCAAAAGGTGTACCCAGCGTCTGCGCCAGGATGTCCAACTCTACCATTGGGATGGGCTCTTCGCCCAGCTCAATGCGAGCCAGGTGGTCAGGCGTATAGCTCAACACAGGGGCAACGTCATCCAACGTCCGACCGGCTTCCAGGCGGGCGCGGCGCAGGATCACGCCGATGATCTTGTGGCGAAGGGTCATCACGTTTTCATAGGGGAACGACCTGGGCTGCTCATCGTCCATGGGCAGTTCTTGCTCGCCCAAGAGAAAGGGGAGAGGAACCCGCAGGTGATGGGAAAGGCTCTCCAACTGAGGCAGGGTTAATCCCCTGTCCCCTTCTTCGGCGCGGGTCACATATTCGGGATCGCAGGACAAGACCTGGGCGCAGCTCTCTATGCTCTCCCCGGCACGCAAGCGGGCGGTGCGCAACAGCACACCGATGATCTTGTTGCGGGTGAGGATTTCCTCTCGGGAGACCATCCGTTCCTCCTTGCATGGCCTGATTTGTTGAGCAGGATGCCGATCTCATTATATCATAACCCCGGAGGACATACAAGGCGAATCTGCACGGAGGGAGCATTTGTACCTGGGGGCACCGTTGTGCCCAGGCCCATACACATCACGGGCGGGAGAGGAGTACTCTCCTCCAGCATTCGAAGCTATAGCCAGGGCACACGACGCTCTCTTACATTGCGGGAGCATGCTGCATGGCAACGCCTTGTGCGAATGCCGCAGTTGGGTACAACTGCGCCCCTACGCCAAGGCCTGCCCCAGAAGACAAATGCTCCCCTGCTCTCCTCGCTGTGCAGCGAGAGCAGGGCCCGGGGCCTACATGGCGCGGATGATGTCCATGCCGCGCATGTAGGGTCGCAACACCTCGGGGACGACCACGCTGCCGTCGGCCTGCTGGTAATTCTCCAGGACGGCAATCATCACCCGCGGCAAGGCCAACCCTGACCCATTGAGCGTATGCACAAACTGTGGCCTGGCCCCTGGCTCGGGGCGGTAGCGGATCTGAGCCCGGCGCGCCTGAAAGTCCTTAAAGCTCGAGCAAGAGCTGACTTCCAGCCACTCATGGCACCCTGCAGCCCACAGCTCGATGTCGTACTTGATGGCAGCCTGGAAGCTCAGGTCCCCGGTGCACATCTGTACCACGCGATGAGTCAGCCCGAGAGCACGACAGACGTCTTCAGCGTTGTCGATGAGACTCATCAGCTCCTGGCTCGACCTCTCCGGTTCGACGACCTTGACCATCTCTACCTTGTCAAACTGGTGCCCGCGCTTGATACCCCGCACGTCTCGCCCGGCGCTCATCTTTTCGCGCCGCCAGCATGGGGTGTAGGCGACATAGTACAAGGGCAAGACCCCCGGCTCGATGATCTCCTCGCGGTGCAGGTTGGTCAACGGCACCTCGGCAGTCGGGATCCACCAAAAGTCGTCTTCCACGTCGCGGTACAGGTTGTCGGCAAACTTGGGCAATTGGCCCGTCCCAACCAGGCACTTTTCCTGGACTACAAAGGGAGGATAGATCTCGGTGTAGCCGTGCCGGGTGACGTGCAGGTCGATCATCCAGGCGATCAGTGCCCGCTGCAAGAGAGCTCCCATCCCCTTCAAGACATAGAACCGCGTCCCAGATAGCTTGATCCCCCGCTCAAAGTCGAGGATGCCCAGCATCGGGCCCAAATCCCAATGCGCCAGTGGCTCAAAGCCGAACTCAGGGAGCGAGCCTTCCTGGCGGACGACGACGTTTTCGCTCTCGTCCATGCCGACCGGCACTGTCGCGTCCGGGAGGTTGGGCACTTGCAGCATAGCCTGGTTCAGACGGGCATCTACCTCGCTGATCTCGTGGTCGAAGGCGGCAATGCGCTCGCCCACCTTGCCCATCTGCTGACGAAGGTCCTCGAACTGCGCCTCCAGCCCCGCCTTTTCCGTGCCCTGAGCCTTTCTGATCCTGCCCTGCAAAGGCCCTATGCTCTTGCTCACCTGGTTGCGCTGCGCCTTGAGCTCCTCGACCTGCGTCAAAAGCTGGCGACGGCGCAGATCCAGCTCGAGGATCTCGTCAATAGGTGCCTGGGCCTGTAGCTTGTGCATCTCGGCCTTGACCCAATCCGGGTTGTCACGGATCAGCTTGATGTCGATCATGTTTCCCTCCCTCCACAAAACAAAATCCCCGGCCTGAAAGGACGGGGAACCGTGGTGCCACCTTTCTGCGTCGTCACCTCTCGGCGGACGACCTCAGCGGGTGCACGTGCATCACAGGCTGATGCTGTGCCGCACGCACCCTGGCGCGGTAACGGGCGCAACCGGACAGGTTCTGGCCTGCCAACTCGAGAGTGGATTCGATCGGCCCTGTGTTCGCCTCGCAGCATCCGGCGACTCTCTGTACACGGCATCCGGTCTACTGGTCTCTGTCGTCGTCGTTGGGTGAACGCCTCTTGTGATGCCGAGTATACCACGGAAAGGGTGCACTGTCAACGAAAGACGCAGCATTCGCGCGTCTCAACCGCCTGGAGGCCCAGCGATGTGGCCATAGACCGTCCCTCGCGCGAGGGGCTGACGATCACATTCATCCCGGCGCGCACGGCCAGGGGATCGAGCCGAGAACGATAAGAGGTCCGGGGGCGCATGCAGCCCAGGTGAATGGGGATAGACGGGAAGCGCTGGCGCGCCTCGGCCAGGAGCAGAGCTACCTCCTGTTCCGGGGGCGGTAGACAGTCTGCATAGCGCGTGCCCGGCGTAGGGATGAACACGATGAATACCAGCTTGTCCAGGCCAGCCTGGGCCAGCATGTCCATCGCCGCCCTTTCGTGGCCCAGTTGACCTCCGCGCAGGCCAACGGTGATGTGCGGGACCACCTGGGCATAGCGGCGCAGCATACGGTAGGCCGCCGCATAGTCGGCAGGTTCCTTGTCCAACCCATAGACCTCGCGAATGGTCTCAGCATCGCCGACCACGTCGAAAGAGATGACGTCCACGCATGGGGCGATGCGCTGCATGGTCGGTTCGTCGATCAGCCCCACGTGCCAATTCATCCGCCGTCCCGGGCGAATGGTGCGAATCCGATCCAGGTGACTGGCCACAGGCACGCAGCCGTTGGCATCACATCCGCCCGAGATCAGGGCGCTGGTAGCTCCATCCACCCGCGCCTCCCAGACCGGCTGCATGTGGGAAAGATAGTGCCCGCCGCAGTGGGCACATTGCAGCGTACATTGATCGCCGGTCAGGCTGATCAGCGCCGTGTCCAGAGGGTAGACAAAGGTGATCTGGCAAGGGAAATGGGCCTGTCGCACACGCCAGGCGGCGTCGAGTTGGAAATCCAGGGCGGTCATGTACCCTCTACCTGCTCTTGTATGCTGGTGTGGTGCACAATCCACGTTCCACGCCCATTGTAGCACATGGCGCGAGGCGGATCAAACGCGCGCCGCTGTCGCCAAACACTTTGCCCTTGCCGGTGACTGTGGTATAATCAGATGGCGGAGAGCCAATACCGAACCTGGCTCGCTCGGAGGATCAGATGATCAGGGTGACTGTAGATACAGTCCGCATCAGCCTAAAGGGCCCAGAGAGGGCAGTCCTGCTCAAAGAGGCCGAACAGGAACGCCAATTGCCGATCTTTATCCATGCCACCGAAGCCGAGGCCATTGCCAATGAGCTGGAGGGGTACAAGCCTCTTCGCCCCTTGACACACGATCTGCTCAAGAACTGCATCTCCACCCTGGGTGGCGAGCTGCAATACGTGCTGCTCAACGATCTGCGCGACAATGTCTTTTATGCGGTGCTGCACATCGTTACAAGTGGGCGCGAGATCGACATCGATGCCCGGCCCAGTGACAGCATCGCTTTGGCTGTGCGTGCGCGCGTGCCCATTTTCGTTGCCGAAAAGGTCATGGAAGCTGCCGGGGTTTATCCGGCCGAAGAGGCATCCGAAGACAGCGAGAAACTGGCCGTTTTCCGCGACTTTGTCGAGACCCTCGGCCTGGACGACCTGGAGAACGACAAATAGCTGTAGTGCCAGACACCTGTTGTGTCGGTAGCGAGTGGTGAGGCGAGCATGGGTGAGCAGACGGTTACGCCGGACAAGATGGTGCCACACAATGTGGAAGCCGAGCAGGCTGTGCTCGGTGCGCTGTTGATCGACCCGGACGCCATATTCCGTGTGAACACCTTTCTCCTGGGCACTGACTTTTACGTCGAGAGGCACCGCTGGATATACGAGGCAGTTGGTGCCCTACATGAGCGCCGTGAGGCGGTTGACTTTGTCACGCTGTGCGACGAATTGGAGCGGCGCGAGCAGTTGGCCGATCTGGGAGGCCCTGCCTATATCACCGCCCTGATCAATGCCACGCCCACGGCGTTGAATGTGGAACACCACGCGCGCATTGTCGAACGGACGAGCACCCTCCGCCGTCTGATCGGCGCTGCCGGCGAGATAGCGGCCATGGCCTATGGAGATACCGATGACATCGACGATGCCCTGGACCGGGCCGAGCAGGTCCTGTTCGGAGTCTCGCAGCGGCGCATTGCTCGCGACATGATGCCCATACGCGACGTGATCAGCCAGTACTATGACCGCATTGACTATCTCTACAAGCACAAGGGCGAGACCATCGGCGTGCCCACCGGCTTTCGCAACCTGGACAAGCTCCTGGGTGGGCTGCAAAAGTCTGACCTGATCATCGTGGCTGGGCGTCCTGGCATGGGCAAGACGAGCCTGTTGCTGACCATGGCCTTGAGCGCGGCCCGCAAGTATACCCAGCGAGTGGCCATCTTTAGCCTGGAGATGTCCGCCGAGCAGGTGGTACAGCGCCTGATCTCCTCCGAGACCGGCATTGATTCCCAGCGCCTGCGCATCGGCAACCTGCGCGATGAGGAATGGCCCGTCTTTACCCAGGCCACTGGCGCTCTGTCCGAGACCATGGTTTTCATCGACGACACGCCCTCGATATCGGCTATGCAGGTGCGTACCAAAGCCCGCCGCCTGTATGCCGAGTACGGCCTGGACCTGATCATCATTGACTATCTGCAGTTGATGCAGAGCGATCGGCGTAGTGAAAACCGTGTGCAAGAGATCTCGTATCTCTCCCGATCGCTCAAAGGGTTGGCCCGCGAGCTGAACATACCGGTCCTGGTCGCCTCGCAGCTCTCTCGTGCTGTGGAGCAACGGAACGACAAGCACCCCATGTTGTCTGATCTGAGGGAAAGCGGCTCGATCGAACAGGACGCAGATATCGTCATTTTCATCTATCGTGATGAGTACTATGTTCCAGAGACAGATCAGCCCAACATTGCCGAGATTATGGTCTCCAAGCATCGCAACGGACCGACAGGCATGGTGCCCCTCTTTTTCAAGAAAGAGTTGGCTCAGTTCCTCGAAGTCGAAATGTACCGCGAAGAGCTAGAGTTCTGATGCAAGGCTTTCCCGGATTTCCAGAGGGCAAGGTCAAAAGTGTGCCCCTGCCCGAACGGTTCTTCACCGACCTGCTGCCCATCATCGACGATCTGGTCGAGCTCAAGGTGACCCTGCACTGTTTCTGGCTGCTGTACCACAAGCAGGGAGACATGCAGCATGTCACCCTGTCCGAGTTGCAGGGAGACGAGACGTTGATACGCAGCCTACGGGGCGAGGAAGCCCTGCGCGAAGGCCTGGAGCGCGCCGTCGCCCGGGGTACGCTGCTGCAAGTCACTATCCAGGGCACTGGTCCGCGGGACGAGGACTGGTATTTCGTGAACAGCGAGCGGGGACGAGAAGCGGTAGCTCGCCTGGAGCGTGGCGAGTGGAGCCCCCAAGGCAAGCCTGCTCCGGTTCATCTTCAGGCTCACCGTCCCAACATCTTTGGCCTGTACGAGCAGAACATCGGCCTGATCCAACCCTTGTTGGCCGACGAGTTACAGGATGCCGAGCGCACTTTTCCTGGCGAGTGGATCGAGGAGGCCTTTCGCATCGCTGTGGACAACAACGCGCGCAACTGGGCCTATGTGCGCGCCATTCTGCAGCGCTGGGAGCGTGAAGGGCGTCGTGGGGACACCACCGGGACCCGGCACCGCCGCAAGGCCGACAGCGATTATGCGGACCTGGTCAAGCGTTGAGGAGCATAGCGTGTGGGTAACGACGTTTCGCCGCTGACACCGGCCGAGCCAGGCTCGGGCACGTCAGTCGTATGTCCCATCTGCAAGGGAGCCGGATACCTGGTCAAAGATGTGCCTGTCGGACATCCAGACTTTGGCCAGCTCTACCCATGTAAATGTACGCTCCAGGCAGTGGGGCTGAAGCGGGCACGGCAACTGCGCAGCCTGAGCAACCTGCAACACATGGAGCACATGACGTTTGACACCTTTATCCCCGAGGGTCGAGCCCTAAACCCTGTACAACGAGAGAACCTGCGTCGCGCCTTCGAGTACGCTCTGAACTACGCTCGCAGCCCGCAAGGGTGGTTGATGTTCCGTGGCGGGTACGGCTCTGGCAAAACGCACCTGGCCGCCGCGATCGCCAACTATCGCCTGGCTCTCAATCTTGCTGCGCTTTTCGTGGTGGTCCCGGATCTTCTCGATCACCTGAGGGCATCGTATAGCCCAACCAGCCCCGTCAGTTACGACGAACGGTTCGAAGAGATCCGTAACTATCCTCTGCTCATCCTTGACGACCTGGGCATGCAGAGCAACACGCCCTGGGCCGACGAGAAGCTGTACCAGATCTTTAACTATCGCTACAACGCCCGGCTGCCCACTGTGATCACCACCAACTGCGAGCTGGAAGAGATCGAGGTGCGCATCCGGTCACGGCTAAACTCGACCGACCTGGTGCACATGGTGCCCATCCTGGCCCCCGATTACCGCGCCAGCGGCGTTGATCCCAGCCAGTCCGAGCTGAGCAGCCTGGGTCTGCACCTCGACAAGACCCTGAGCTCGTTTGTCGTGGACCGAGATGACCTGGCCTCGGCGGAACGCGAGAACCTGCGCCGTGTATATCAGGTGGCTCAGGAATACGCAGAGAATCCACGCGATTGGCTGCTGCTGACCGGCACCTATGGCTGCGGCAAAACGCACCTGGCAGCCGCCATCGCCAATCATCAGATCGGCATGCGGCAAACGGCGCTGTTTGTGGTCGTGCCGGACCTGTTAGATCATCTGCGGGCCACCTTCAGCCCTCAGAGCACCCTCTCCTATGACAAGCTGTTCGAACAGGTGCGCCGGGCCCCGCTGTTGGTCCTCGATGACCTGGGCACCGAGAGTGCTACCAAGTGGGCCAGGGAAAAGCTGTACCAGCTCTTCAACTATCGCTACAATGCCCGGCTGCCCACGGTGATCACCACGTCACAGCGCTTCGAGGACGTCGATCCGCGTCTCAAATCGCGGATGCTTGATCCGGCGCGCTGTCAGATCTGGGAGATCATGGCCCCCACGTACCGTGGACAGCAGCACCCGCCCACCACTGCCAAGCGCAGAGCCCGCTCTCGGTAGATTCCATGTGCCCGTCACCTGGGAGGTGACGGGCACATGAGACCATGAGGATGACGATGGACAAATACCGCGGCGCATGGCCCACCATGGTCACGCCCTATAAAGAGGACCTGCAGATCGATGTCGGCGCCTACCGGTCGTTGGTCGATTGGTACGTCATGCATGGCGTCGGCGGAGTGTATGCCAATTGCCTCACCAGCGAGATGTACCTGCTGGACGAGGACGAGCGGCTGCTCCTGGTCAGCGAGGCGGTCCGGGCAGCAGCGGGCCGCGTGCCGGTGGCGGCCACCGGCAACCTGGGGGACACGGCCGAACGACATCTGGCCTTCTGTCGGCGCGTGGCTGATGCTGGCGCGGACGTGGTGATGCTGGTGGTGCCACCCTTCCATGACAATGATGCCGACCTGGAGCGGTACTACCTGACCATGGCCGATCAGGTGCAGGCACCGCTGGGCCTGTACGAGTGCCCGGTTCCACGCCCCTATCATCTGGGCGTGGAATTGGTGCGAACACTGGCCCAGAGTGGGCGGTTCCTGGCCTTCAAGGAGACAAGCTGTGACTGGCAAAAGATCGAGGCGCTGATAGGTGTGACTCGTGACACGCCCCTTTCGCTGCTCCAGGCCAATACGCCCTACCTGCTGCGTTCAGTCCAGGCTGGAGCACTGGGTACAATGAGCATCGCTGCGTCCTGGATTCCCGACTTGGTGGCCGCAGTGATCGAGCAGGGACAGGCCGACGAGGCACAGGCCGGACGCCTGCAGGATGCGCTGTGTGCCATGGACCTGGCCCAGCGAGTGGCGCATCCGCAGGGGACCAAGCATCTGCTGTCCAGGCGCGGCGTGTCGATCTCTTCCCGCTCCAGGCATGCCCGATCGTCGTTGACGCCTGAGGTCGCTTATGCCCTGGACCGTGCCGCAGCAAGCTGGTTTCGAGCAGACGGCAGCCTGGCGATCCTGGAGCGCTGAGGCGTGCACCGGCGGCCCGTCTCACCTCGGAACAGGGCTCATCCTTGACGGTCGATCATCCCTCCTCCGCGCACGCTGACCCGGCATCGTCCAGCTCAAGGGTGAAGGCTGACCTGACGCTGCTGACGGTCGCCGTGGTGTGGGGCAGCGCCTTTTCTGCACAGCGCGTGGTTGCAGCCCATGTGGGCTTTTTCCTGTACAATGGACTCCGCTTTCTGCTGGGAGCGCTGACTCTCCTGCCGATGGTGAGGGGGCGTTGGCGGGCCCTCGACCGGATCGAGTCGCGGCGCGTGGAATGGCGGGGTGGGTTGCTGGCTGGCCTGCTGTTGGCCGGCGCATCGGCCCTCCAGCAGGCGGGCCTGCGCTTCACGACGGCGGGCAAAGCGGGGTTTATCACCGGGCTGTATGTGGTCTTGGTGCCGCTTTTCCTGGCGGTAGGGTGGCGGCAGTGGCCACGCCCGGCGGCTTGGGTAGCATCGCTCCTGGCAGCGACCGGCCTGTTTCTGCTCAGCGCCGAGCGAGCTCTGACCTTGAGCCTGGGCGATGGGCTTGAGGCTGCCGGTGCCGTGCTCTGGGCCCTGCACCTCATCCTCATTGGCCGCCTGGCGAACCATGCGGATTCGCTGCGTCTGGCATGGGTACAGTACCTGGTCTGTGGCCTGTCCAGCACCGCGCTTGGGCTTGGGCTGGAAGCGCACACGCTACCCGGGCTTGCCACAGCCTGGTGGGCGGTGATCTATGGCGGCGTGCTCTCGGTAGGGCTGGGGTTTACGCTCCAGGTAGTGGGCCAAAAGGTCGCGCCAGCCACCGATGCAGCGATCATCTTGAGCACGGAGGCTGTCTTTGCCGCGTTGTTTGGCTGGCTATTGCTGGGCGAGACCCTTTCCGCGCGGCAGATGGCAGGTTGCGGGCTGATGCTGGGTGGCATGGTATTAGCACAACTGCCTGTGCTCAACCCACCAGCGGTTCGGCGCAGGTAGATCAGGCAACTCAACACAATCTCATTCGGGAGGTAGTAAACCCATGGAAGCACCATTGAACGTAGCCGTGATTGGCACCGGCATGGGCCGGTATCACATGAAAGAGTTTGTCGAGAGCCCCAATGTCCATCTGCTGGCGATATGCGACCTCAACCGCCCCGAGGCCGAGCAGTTCGCCAAGGAGTATGGTGCCAGGCACGTTTTCACCGACTATCATGACTTGTGGTCGCTGGAAGGGCTCGATGCGGTCAGCATTGCCATCCCTAACTACTTGCATGCGTCGGTGACCATCGAGGCCCTGGAGCACGGGCTGCACGTGTTGTGTGAAAAGCCCATAGCCACCAAGCTGGAAGATGCGCGCCGCATGGTCCAGGTGGCCGCGGCCGAGGGCAAGCGCCTGATGATCGGCATGAGCCAGCGGTTCCGGCCTCAGCCCTTGGCTCTGCGCGGCATGGTAGAGCGGGGTGAACTGGGCGACATCTACTATGCCCGTTCCACCTGGATCCGTCGGCGCGGGATGCCAGTGCTCCACTTTGCGCCTGGCGGATCCATGGGCCGCGGACAGTGGTTCGTCGACCAGGACAAGGCAGGTGCCGGTGCGCTCTTTGACATCGGCGTCCACATGTTCGATCTGACCTGGTGGTTGATGGGCAACCCCAGGCCGCTGACCGTGTCAGCAGCAAGCTACCAGAACCTGTGGAGTGCAGAGTTTGTGCGGCGGGGCATCCGCTGCAACGTGGACGAGTTGTCCTCAGCCATGGTGCGTTTCGCAGGGGGGGTGACCGCTGTCTTTGACGTCAGTTGGGCTGCTAACCAGGCCGATGACATGAACGTGCGCATCTTCGGCACACGCGCAGGCATCCAGGTCTACCCGCCCGTCGTCTACTATGAGCCACGCTGGAGCGAACTGCACACCGATAGCGTCGACATCAAGCTGGTCGAGGAGGGCCTGAATCCACGCCGGCACTTTGTGGACTGCATCCGCAATCCTGATCAAACCATGATTGCTTCAGGCCAGGAGTGCCTGACCGTGATGGCCGTGCTGGACGCAGTACGACGCTCGGCGAGCTGTGGCCATGAGGTAGACGTCGAGTTGTAAAGCTTTCCTGCAGCAGGTGGGGATGTCCTTCCCGCTAGATATGGAGGATCATGATGAAGGAAGGTGGCTACTCCAAGCCCGAGCTGTATGCCCTGGGACCACAGAAGACCTTTGCAGGGCGTAGCCTCAGCCAGATCGCTTTTCCCATCGGTGGCATCGGTACCGGCAACGTTGCCCTGTCGGGAACGGGCGCGCTCGTCGATTGGGAGATCTTTAACCGGCCGAATGTCGGATCGGCTATGCCGTACTCGTTCTTCACTCTTTGGGCCCAGGCAGAAGGCAGCCAGCCCGTGGTGAAGGTTGTGCAGTCTCCGCCCTGGCCGCCATTCTCTGGACAGGGAGAGACCGGCTACCAGGGGTTTGGGTTTGGGGTATCTCGCGAGAACGGGGCCGGCCTGCCGCACCTGCGCAGCGGCACCTTTCACGGCGAATACCCGCTGGCCCGGATCGAGTTTGCAGACCCCCAGATGCCGGTCGAGATCGAGCTCGAGGCCTACAACCCATTGATCCCTCTGGATGACAAGGACTCGGGTCTGCCGGTCGCGATCCTGCATTTCAAGCTACGTAACCCCCGGGCTGAACCGGTGCGCGTCGCCCTGGCCGCCAACCTGTGCAATGCTGTGGGGTACAAGGGGGAAGGGCCGTTCAGCGGCCCGACGATGGGACAAGCGGTCAATGCGTTCGTCGAGGGCCAGGGCATACGCGGCCTGCTGATGACGGGCACCCGGCATCCGGCGGGCGATCCTCAGTATGGCTCGCTGGCACTGACCACGCCGTGGCCAGACGTCGATCACCAGACATGCTGGTTCCGCGGGGGATGGTACGACCCCTTGCACAAGTTCTGGGACGAGTTTTCGACGACCGGCACGCTCCAGGAACGCACCTACAGCGACCCATCGCCAGACGGGCGCGGCGATGTGGGGTCCATCGTCCTCAAAGCCAAGATAGGTCCCGGGGAACAGGTGACATTGCCGGTGTACCTTTCCTGGTACTTTCCGACCTTTGTCAAGTACTGGGGGACTGCTCCGTGCGACTGTGGAACGTGCGAGCGGCCAACCTGGAGAAACTATTACGCCGTCTTGTTCGAAGAGTGCCCCAACAGCAGCCCGGGGGCCTGGCAAGTGGCCGAATATGTCGCCCGCAACGCCGACCGCCTCTACGCCCAGACGAGGCTGTTCCACGACACGCTCTTTGCCAGCACGCTGCCCGCATACGTCCTGGACGCCGCATCCAGCCAGATCTCGACGCTGAAAACCACCACCTGCTTGCGGCTGCAAGACGGCACCTTTTACGGTTTTGAGGGGTGCCATAGCACAGCAGGGTGTTGTGAGGGTTCCTGCACCCACGTCTGGAACTATGCGCAGGCGCTGGCCTTTCTCTTCCCAGGCCTGGAGCGGTCCATGCGCAGCGCGGACTACAGGTACACCTTGGAGGCGGATGGCAGGATGGGTTTCCGCATCCAGCTTCCCCTCGGCTCGCCGCCTCAGCAGTTCCACGCTGCTGCCGACGGCCAGATGGGAGGCCTGCTCAAGGTGTACCGCGATTGGAGGCTCTCCGGCGACACTGCCTGGCTGCGCAGCATCTGGCCCCAGATGAAGAAAGCTCTGGCCTATGCCTGGGTGGCGTGGGACCCGGACCGTGACGGGGTGATGGAGGGCGTGCAGCACAACACCTACGACATCGAGTTCTGGGGGCCAAACACCATGATGGGCAGCCTGTACCTGGGGGCACTACGGGCAGCAGAGGAGATGGCCCGCTTCCTCGGAGAGGATGTGCAAGCCAGCGAATACCGAGCGCTGTACGAAAGCGGGCGCACCTGGACGGAGGCCGAGCTGTTCAATGGCGAGTTCTATGTGCAAAAGGTGAACCCTCAAGCCTACAAGAGTTCTCCGCGCAAGCTGGAAGAGAGCATGGGCGGACAGTTGCCCGATGCGCCCAAGTACCAGTATGGTGAGGGGTGCCTCTCTGACCAACTGCTCGGCCAGTGGTTGGCGTGCATCGTGGGCTTGGGTTATCTGTTCGATGCAGACCATGTGCGCCAGGCGCTCCAATCTATCTTCCGCTACAACTGGCTCACCGATTTCCGCGCTCATTCCAACCCACAGCGCATCTATGCCTTGAACGACGAAAAAGGCCTCTTGCTCTGTACGTGGCCTCGGGGCGGACGTCCCGAGTTGCCCTTTGTGTACTCGGACGAGGTGTGGTGTGGGATCGAGTACCAGGTAGCCAGCCACCTGATCTACGAGGGATTCGTGGACGAAGGGCTGAGCATCGTCAAGGCGGTGCGCGACCGGCACGACGGGGAAAAGCGCAACCCCTGGAACGAGTTCGAGTGTGGCAGCCACTATGCTCGTTCTATGGCCTCCTGGGCGCTGATCACGGCCCTCTCGGGCTTTGAGTTTGACGTGCCACACGGGCGGATCGGGTTTGCGCCGCGGTTCCAGGCCAACGATTTCCGCACCTTTTGGTCGCTGGACTCTGGATGGGGCAGCTATGCACAGCGCCTGGTCGGCGACCGTGCCGAGATCGAGCTGAGGGTGGCCTATGGCGAGCTGGCGTTGCGCCAACTGCACCTGGGGGCCATCAATGATGTGCACCAGGCAACCATAACCCTGGATGGGGCCAGCATCGCAGCGACCTTTTCCGCCGAAGGGACAGGATGGACCGTGCTGTTTGGCAAAGAGCTGCTGCTCAAGCCCGGCCAGATACTTGGCATCCTGACGCGCTGAGAGATTGTAGGGGCGCAGTTGAATACAACTGCGCTCCTACCTCGTGGGCGAAGGCCAGACTATGAAAGAGGCCTCGATGAGCGACACCTGGTATCACGGCTCTCCGCTCGAGATCACGGTGCTCCGTCAGAGGAGCACCATCACCCAGGTGCGTGACCTGGCGAGGGCCTTTTCGCACAAGCCCACCCTCCTCTCCATCACCGACGAGGGCCGCATCCAGCACAATGGCACTGCGCCAGGTTTCCTCTACCAGATCGACGAGGAGATCCGACCCGGCGACATCGAGCCGCATCCGCGCACCACGATGGAGGCAGGCCAGGAGTGGCTCACGACCCGTGACCTGCGCCTGTCGTTGGTCGAGCGGGTCGAACTCTCTGACAACGAAAGGCTGACCGAGGGCGAAATCGAGGCGCTGCGGCAACGTATGCAGAATCCATGAGTAGTAGGCTGCCTTATGTGGGCCTCACATGGCCTCTGGTGCGTCATTCTGAGCGCAGCGAAGAATCTCGATCGCCAGCCAGAGCATAACAACCCCAGAGACGGGATGTTTGCGATGTCCAGAGGAGGTTACGTCTACATCCTGTCCAATCGCTCGCGGACACTGTACACCGGTGTCACCAACAACCTTGAGCGTCGCATGTACGAGCACAAGCGGAAGATAGGCTCCCAGTTCGCTGCCAAGTACAATCTGACACAACTGGTATATTATGAATCGCTCGGCGACATCCGTGAGGCCATCGCCCGCGAAAAACAGACCAAAGGCTGGCGGCGCGAGCGCAAGATTGCCCTGATCGAATTGGCGAATCCCGATTGGAAGGACCTGACGACAGGCTGGGACCTGGCACTGCCCCATGCCTGAGCCAAGTCCATCGACAAAGCGCATGGCCTCCTGCAGACCGTCACCCTGAGCGGAACGAAGGGTCTCTGAGATGCAGGACGCGATTCCACAGTGACTGTGTGGGTGAACGTGGATGCAATTGTCCCTCTGGCGTTGGAGCGAGGTTCCGGCTACTTGGCCGACCTCTGGCACACCCAGGCTGGCAGCGTTGAGGCTCTAGATTCTTCGCTGCGCTCAGAATTTCGCATTTAGACAAATGACTCCCGTGAAAGAACTCGCACTTTAACATCGGTACAAGGCTGATCGGAGTTGGAACGGGCTTTGACACATCCAGATCAGCCATTGGAGCAGGTTCCGGA
>Ga0315274_10004962_pt1 | contig 19514 bp, 15 predicted proteins | sample YL17G02_20_MG_FD_203700 | JGI IMG/M metagenome (GOLD analysis project Ga0315274, IMG submission 203700) | Sediment microbial communities from Yellowstone Lake, YNP, Wyoming, USA - YL17G02_20 | ecosystem: Environmental > Aquatic > Freshwater > Lake > Sediment | place: USA: Wyoming | collected... | reverse complement strand
CTGGACACCTGCCGCAAGCAAGGCCGATCTGCATGGAAATTCCTTCAAAACGCGTTGTGTGCCCATTATTTCCAAACTTCTATTCCATCGCTATTGCCTCAAGCCAAATAATGGCCTGAACGGTTACAAATAAAGATTGCCCGACATATCGACGACCAGACAAATGTCGGGCAATGCGCGAGTGCAGAGAGAGACCTCTGCGTTGCTTGGGGTTGAGCATCATCTACAATAACCTCGGCGAGACAGCTTTGCCAGGTACTTCACACCTAGCCCCCCATTTATCGTGGTCCGGATGCCGTTATTGCTTGGGCCTATTGCCCCCCCAGAAAACAACAACAGCCGTGTGGCCGGTGCTCAGTTAGATTTTCGGCCGATAAACAGCAAAGACGGTAAAGGATATTCCTAAGTCTTTACACACTAATGACTATTATGGGACTAACCAAAACCTACTTTTGCACTGTGCAAACCCTAATGCAAAAAGCAAGAACCCCCATTTAGATTCGTTGAGATTAGGGCCAATTTATGATATCGGCAAAACATTCCGTTTTTCTTTAGCCTCTCGGAGAATTTGCCCTTGCAGGGGTGCACGTCAGAATTGTAGGTAAACCCGACCAACGTATGGCGGGCAAATCCGAAACACGTCTTGTCAGAGACCCCTTGTCATTCCGACCGAAGTCCCGATGAATCGGGGCGGAGCGGAGGAATCTGGCACTCAATAGCAGAGCAATCCTGATTTCGCGACTTGTGTTCCTGTCGTGGCCAGATGTCTCGATCCCTATAAACGACCCCGATAGAAAACATCGGAATCTTCGCTGCGCTCCGACACCGGGACTCGACATGACACGAGGCACGGGCAAAATTGGGATATGGTGTCGGCAACAAATCTGTTCTACCTACAAACATGACGTGCACCCACCTCGCAGAATTTTACTTGTCGCCTTACCATGTATTCCGCAGGGATAAAAGAGAACTCCACGGAACTCGTTCATTATTCACGGCAGTTCAGATTCAAGGGAGGTAAGGCCGCCGGCTATAGCGATTTTGACCAATTCGGCTACGCTGTGGGCATCGAGCTTATCCATGATTTTTCGCCTGTTTGCCTCAATCGCCTTGCTTGTTACATGCAGTTGCAAGGCAATCTGCTTGGTGGTTTTTCCTTCGGCTATCAACTGCAGGACCTCGCGTTCCCTTTCGGTGAGCAGGTCCAAAGGAGATTCAGGGCGATTCGACAGGTGCTTTACATAATCGCTGACAACTACGCCGGCCACCTTCGCACTGAGATAGGTGCCGCCGGCCATTACGGTTTTTATGGCCTCAACAAGTTCGCCGAAAAGACTTTCCTTCAGCACATAACCTGCCGCCCCAGCTTGAAGCATATCAGCGACAAAGGCCCTATTAGAGTGCATAGAAAGTGCTATCACTTTGGTTTTAGGATGCTCGCGGGCGATTTGCCTGGTGGCATCAACGCCGTTGAGATTCGGCATACTTATATCGGTAATCAAAATATCCGGCGAAAGCTCACGCACAAGACACACAGCCTTTCGGCCGTCCTCAGCCTCACCGATTACTTCTATGTCGGATTGCTTCTCAATCAGGCTGCGCAAACCTTCACGAGTCATCGCGTGGTCATCGGCCAACAAGATTCTAATGCTCATTTTTGTCCCAACTTTCGGTTTTTTCCTTCTTCAGGGGAGCCATCATTTTAATCCTGCACCCAGAACCGGGTTTAGATTCAATCTCAATATGGCCCCCTAATTGTTCCAGGCGCTCCCGAATACTAAAAAGCCCGAATTCGCCCCTTTTGGCTGATCCGGAGACAATCTCAGCAGAGTCGAATCCTACACCGTCATCCTCGACGCTAACGTATATCTGCTCGCCGAGTCTGCCAATAGAAACTTTCACGTTAGGTGCGTGTGCATGTTTAACAACGTTGATAAGCAGCTCCCGCACATTGCGGAACAAAAGGACACGAATGTCATCATCCAAAGCTTTAGCCTCTCCATCTGTTTCAAACTCAACAGTAATGCCGTACTTTCCCTGGATTTGTTCGGTGAGCCATTCTGCCACCGCCTTCTCAAAACCCAACTCGTATAGAACAGGGCTGCTGAGGTCCAACGTCAAATTTCTGGTATGCTGAATGGTCTGGCCCAGCGAATTACAGACATCTTCCAGCGATTTATCAAGCTCATCGCCATAGCCCGACTTGCGGAGGGCCTCTAACTTGACTTTGGAAATGACCAGAGACTGGCTGATTTGGTCGTGCAGCTCGGTAGCGAGACGGTGTCTTTCACGCTCCTCGGCCAGGGTTAACTGCGAAGCCAAGGACTTAAGCTGCGCCTGGTACTCCTTTGCCCTTTTTTCTGCGCGCTTACGCTCGGCATTTTTAGCAATCTTCCACTTGCCTTGCCTCTCGATAAGAGCCAACTGATGGTTGTTGACCACATCTACAATTTCAGATGTTCCACATCCATCGAGGCGATACGTGCAAACGACAATTGCCGGGAATCCATCGATTGTCTCATTTAGCCGGTGCTCGTAATTGCTGAAACTTTCCCAAACTCCTTCATCAAGCCAGGTCGTGTTACCGGTTACTCTCATACCTGCATATCCATTGCTTAGGGCCGCGTTGAGTTTACTCAGCCAGCCTTTCATCACTCGTTCCATGTCGAAAACGCCCTGGTCAAGATACCACTGGTCGTGTGGGATGATTTCTATTTGCCCCTTTGTTAAATATTTGTCGAAATCAGGCATAGCTTTTTTCATGGCGCTTTTGGCTTCGGTCGGGTCGAGAGGGTCCGAAGTAATCCATATACAGAACTCATTATTTTCCAGCCCCGCTTTGAAGTAAGGAACAAGCATATTAATCAGGTCTTCTTTTGTCCTGTAAAATAGGCAAACGTGCGTGCCCCACACAACGCTGCCTAATACATCAATTCCGCTTTCCCTAACGAGTTGTTTTGTTTCTTCCACCAGTTGTCTCCTTTCGTTTCAGAGGAGCTGTCATTGTAACCTTACACCCATGGCCGGGCGACGAGTCAATCTGAAACCGGCCGCCCAGTTCTTCAAGCCGTTCACGAATGCTGAAAAGACCGAAGCAGCCTGTTGTGCCCGCCCTTGAGTCTGCCAGTATGGGATCAAAGCCGACGCCATCGTCTTCCACTGTTATGCGTATCATTGAGCCATCCCTGCGAACAGAGACTCTAATTTCCTTCGCCCCGGCGTGTTTGACCACGTTGACGAGCAGCTCACGAACATCACGGAATAACAGCGACCTGACATCATTATCCAAAGGCTTAGGCCGGCCATCGTCCTCAAATTCTGTATGAATTCCGTGTTTGCCTTCAATGTGCTCAGTAAGGTACTCACGCAAGGCTTGCTCAAGACCTAACTGGTACAATATAGGCGAGCTCAGGTCAAACGTTACAGCTCTCATCTGGCTGATTGACTGACCAAGCAAATCACACACACCACGTAGTTCCCCCTTCACCTTCGTGCCCCTGACCGACTCACACAGACTCTCCAACTTCATCTTCGAGAGCACAAGAGGCTGACTAACATGGTCGTGAATATCCGTTGCTATGCGTTGCCTTAAGCGTTCCTCAGCGAGCGTCAGCTCCGAAGCCAGTGCCTTCAGCTTGGCCTGATAATTGAGTAATTCCTTCTCTGCCTTCTTTCGCTCGGTTATATCCGTCAAAATTATCTGAACGCCAATTACTTCTCTCCCTCGTACTATTGGATTATCTTTGTACTCTACGGTGAAGATTCCCCTGGGAGTAATTACGTCCATCTCACCCTGGACCATATTACCTCCGATCAAAGTCTCAAAATCACTAACTGCCCTGGCTTTGTCATACTCGGGAACGAAGTCAAACAATCTTTTACCAATTAATTCCTCTCTCTTAAAGCCATATTCTTCAACAAACCTGTTCGTAGCCGTAATTCTCTTATCTAGGTCTAAAATTACGATAGCCTCTCGTGCGTTCTCAAAAAGATCCCTGTACTTTTGCTCACTTTCGCACAAAGCATCCTCAGCCCGTCTGCGTTCGGTAATGTCGGTGAAAAAGCCCACATTGCGCTTACGTCCGTCTAAGACCATTGAAGTTGCGCTGATGTTAGCGTAAAATAAGGTGCCGTCTTTGCGCAGGCACGGAAGGTCAGGCGACAACAGCTTTTCACCCCGCGATTGGGCCTCGAACTCGGCCAGCATGTTGTCTAAGGACTCTTTTGGGTGAATGTCCGCCACGCCTAGCCGCAAGAACTCTTCTTCAGTGTATCCAAACATTCTGCATACGGCTAGGTTGGCATAGTGGAATTGCTTCGTCTGCAAGTCGGCCACGAGTATTCCCTCTGGGGTGCCTTCGAAGAGCGCCTTGTACCTGGCTTCTGTTTCCCGTAATGCCTCCTCTGCCCGCTTGCGCTCGGTGATGTCCTCGCCGGAACTGAGGGTGCCGATTATCTTACCCTCATTGTCTCTCAGCACAGTGTTATGCCATGCTATAAGCCTTTCTTGTCTTCCCTTCGTTAAAACAAAATTCTCAACATATTCGTACTCCTGGACTAGGCCAGCTATTAAATCATCAAAAACCTTTTTGACGTCCTGTTTAACCCTTGCCGGCAGGAAATTAGTGAACCAGTTCTTGCCGATTATCTCGTCTTCGGTGTATCCGAGAATCTCACAGCCCTTTTTGTTTATAAGTCCGACTCGTTGTTCACTATCAACAGCAAGCAATATGACAGCCGCCACATCAAGGTACTTTTGGGCCCTGTCTCTTTCTTTTCGCAACAGTCGCTCTGCTCGCTTACGGTCGGTTATGTCCGTCAAAATTGCCTGCACGCCGACAATTCGGCCGCCTCGCCTTATCGGGTTATCTCTATATTCGACTGAATACGTCCCCTTTGGAGTGACTACATCCATTTCACCTTTCACCGGGTCGCCGCCAATTAAACTCTTAAAATCGGCAATTGCTTTGGCTATGTGGTCCTTGATAACGAAATCGATCAGCCTCTTCCCGACTAACTCCTCTCTTTTGAAACCATATTCCTCTACCAACCTGTTTGCGCCGGTGATATTTCCTTTCAGATCTATTGTAATTATGGCTTCTCTCGCATTCTCAAAAAGACCTCTGTATTTCTCCTCGCTCTCTCGCAGCGCCTCCTCTGCTCTTTTGTGATCGGTGATGTCTCTTATGATATGAACGGCGCTGGTTATATTCCCTCCGGCATCAAGCACCGGGTCAATAGAAACGTCCATCCAAATGTCCTTTTCAGGCACGTACAGTTCCGCTTCTTCATGTTTCTTCGTGTACTGCGACTTCCTGAGCGGACATTCTTCGGGCGGCTGGTGCGAGTTGTGAATTAACTCCCAACAGGTTTTCCCGACAATCTCATCAAGGGGTATATTTAACAGGCGCGATGTTGAGACGTTGGCCTGGATGATTTTGAACTCAGGATCGACAATAATGATAGAGTCTTTGGTTGCATCGAAGGTCCGTTCCCATTCCCGCCATGCCCGGTCTGCTTCAACACCTTCGCCGGTTAGGCGCGCACCATCCTGGCTTATACGCTCTAACTTCGCCACACGCGCTCGGAGCCGTTGCAGCTCTTCCACATCGCCGCCTTGGTGTGCCGCATCATCCCGCATTAATGTCTCTCCTTATGCACAACACGGATTGGTTGCGAAGTTTTGATACGAATTCCGATTAATTCTAATGCATAGTCTGTCATCCTGAACGCAGCGCAGCGGAGTGAAGGATCTGGGCTACATCTTTGAGAGGCCTTCCATTCTGAGGCCAGATGATTCGTCCGGCAACACGTCGGTATTCCTGACGTGTGAGACGGACTCAGCATGACAACAAAGCAGGTCAGTATGAGTAAACGACGATTCTCCCTAAGTTGCCGCCGACCCCCAAGAAATACCGTCCGATCAGCTTTCAGCGACCCAAAACCGGACAGTAAAACGACTATCTCCACATTCTTCGCCGCCATACACTTTCCTCCAACTTGTGACGATTATAGCCCGGAGCAGACTCATGTCCAGCAAAATCCCGATAATTCCCACATTTATTCAGGGGATTCGCTAATCTAATCATTAGGAACAATAATGAAGGTATGATTGCTGTAAGGCGTGAGAATCGGCATATACGCCACGGGCCCCCCTGCACCGCAAGCCCTTGTACTCCCGGAAGAGGTGGGCATCAAATCTACGCGGCGGATGCTGGGATCAGACAAAGAAATCGCAGGACAGAATCGCCGGTATTCTTGAAACGGTGCTCTTTATCTGCAGGGACAAATATGACGTAATCCCGGCTGAATTTGCGCTCCTGGCCTTCGTAGATAAGGGTGCCCTGGCCCTCAATAACGAATACCTCGTGTTCAAATGGATGCTTGTGCAACGGCGTATGGCCGCCAGGCTGAACCTCGAACATTCGCATCACGAAGTTCGCCGCTCCGTCATCCTTGGAGATGAGTAATCTCATCTCAACGTTCTTAGCTCCCTCAACCTGCACCGGTTTCTTGACGATATTTGCGTATTTTTCAACTTTCATCTGTCTTCACCTAAAAACATCGTGAACCTCATCCAAGTTTTTTACTGAGAATCTCGGAAACAATCTTGGGGTTTGCCTGTCCTTTGGTTTTCTGCATGACCTGGCCGAGAAGGAAACCGAGGGCTTTCTGGCTCTTCTTGCCGCCGGCAGTTACATCTTCCACCGCTTTTGGATTTTCCGCGATGATTTGCTCAACTATTGCTTCAAGCTCACCGGCATCGCTCTTTTGGATCAGGTTGAGTTCTTTTGCCAAGACATCGGGTTTCCTGCCGGTTGTTACTATATGCTCCAATATGGTGCTGCCCGCCGTGGCGCTGACTATGCCGCCCTCGATCATTTTTGCTAATTCAGCAACATCCGGCACCGCCAGACCTAACTCACCGATAGTACAGCCCTTTTCATTCGCCAATCTGAGGCCGACCTGGGTGAGAAGGTTACATACTCTTTTAGGTTCGCCCCCCGATTGCACAACCGCATCAAAGAAATCGGCTGTGGCCCGCTCAGCAGTAAGAACACCTGCGTCGTAGTTGCTGAGCTTGTATTCCTGCACATAACGTAATTGTCTCTTGAGAGGAAGCTCGCAAAGGCCGGCCTTGACATCGGTAAGCCATTGCTCCGTAATTTGGACCGGCACCAGGTCAGGGTCGGGGAAATACCTGTAGTCGTGAGCCTCTTCCTTTTCTCTTTGCAGGACTGTTACCTCTTTGATATCGTCCCAGCCTCGTGTGGATTTGTTGCCGCTCTGCATGGTATTGCCGCTCTGGAGAAATTCATCAAGCTGCCGGTTTATTTCAAATGCCACACTCTTTTCCAAAGCCCTGAAGCTATTTAGATTCTTCACCTCGACTATTGGCGTTTTGTATTGAGTAGATTCCATCTCAGGACTGTCACCCTGAGCGGAGCGAAGGGTCTGGCCCGCGAAAATTAACGTTCCTTTAGCCTGCTCAGGCAAGAAATCTCCCGTTGTAGATAGTTTCTTATTGATCTCGAGATTGACATTTGGCTCAAAACGCATGTGCCCCTTCTGCATGTCGGCCTCGGAGACACCCAGGTATCGGACAATCCGCTGCAGCTCGACCGCCACGGCGCGGACTTCGGCGGGACTGTTCATGTCAGGTTCGGTTACGATTTCCAACAGGGGCGTACCCGCTCTATTCAAATCGACCTGCGAGTAGTTACCAGCCGTGTGGAGGTTCTTACCGGCATCCTCTTCGAGATGCACACGCCTTATTCTTATCCTTTTACTTTGGCCCGTTTCGAGCAGTATCTCCAAAAAGCCTTCGCTGCCTAACGGCAAATCGTATTGGCTGATCTGATAGTTTTTCGGCAGATCGGGGTAATAGTAACTTTTTCTGTCCCACTTGGTAAAACCGGCTATTCGGCAGTTCAGGAGCGTTGCGACAAGGACAGCGTACTCGATGGCTTGTTTATTCATCACAGGCAGTGCACCCGGCATACCCAGGCAAACGGGGCAGACCCTGCTGTTGGCCTGTTCGCCGAAGCTCAAAGCACAACCGCAGAACATTTTTGTGCTGGTGCTGAGCTGAACGTGAATCTCCAGTCCCACTATTAGCTTGTATGACAGGCCGGCCATTCGCTATGTATCCAATAAAGGAGGTCTTCTTTTATGCCAATCCGTCTGCGATTCATACATTCTTGCGATTCGCAAGAGCTTTTCTTCCTGAAAAGGCGGGGTTAATATCTGCAAACCGACCGGAAGACCCTTGTTGTCAAAACCGCACGGAATGCTAATCGCGGGTACACCGGCGAGATTGGCAGCGATTGTATAAACATCGGAAAGATACATCTTGAGCGGGTCGTCCATCTTCTCGCCGATCCTGAAAGCCGTGGTTGGCGAAACGGGCATTATAATGCAGTCGCATTTGTCGAATACCTTGGTGAAATCGCCGCGGATTAGGTTTCTGACCTTGAGGGCCTTGAGATAGTATGCATCGTAGTAGCCGCTGGAAAGGGCGTATGTACCGAGCATTATCCGGCGTTTGACCTCTTTTCCAAAAGCCTCAGCGCGGCTCTTGGTATAGACTTCGATGTAGTCGTGGGGGCTTTTTGCCCGATAGCCGTAGTGGACGCCGTCATAGCGGGCTAAATTGCTCGATGCCTCGGCGGTGGCAATGACATAATAAGCCGCGATAGCGTAATCAAGATGAGGCATATCGACTTCGACAATCTCCGCACCGAGTTTTCTGTACACTTCGACGGCTGTATTTATTGATTCTATCACCTCTCGGTCCGCACCTTTATTAAACTGTGGGACGACTGCTATCCTGAGAGCATCAAATGGTTCATCCAGCCTGTCCGAATAATCCGGCACATCGGCAAACTCCGCACTAATGCTGGTACTGTCGGCAGGGTCGTGACCTGCAATGACATTCATGATGAGAGCTGCATCACTCACAGTCCGCGTTATTGGGCCGATTTGGTCAAGGCTGGAACCATAGGCGACCAGACCATAGCGGGAGACCCTGCCGTAGGTAGGTTTAAGACCTACTATCCCGCAGAAAGCCGCCGGCTGGCGGATTGAACCTCCTGTGTCAGAACCGAGGGCGGCAAAACACATCTGAGCTGCCACAGCCACTGCGGAACCGCCGCTGCTGCCGCCTGGGACACACTTGATATCCCACGGGTTGACTGTGCGTTTAAAAGCCGAGGTCTCCGTACTGGAGCCCATCGCAAACTCATCCATATTGGTTTTGCCGATTATGACGGCATCGGCTGCAAGCAGCTTCTCAACAACGGTGGCGTTATATGGCGCGCGGAAATTCTCCAGTATCTTTGAGCCGCAGGTAGTAGTCCCGAAGGTTGTGCACATAATGTCCTTGATTGCGATGGGAACACCTGCCAGCGGCCCAACCGCGGCACCGGCAGCGATCTTGCGGTCAACTTCGCGAGCCTGCACCAGGGCCTGTTCCTTGAAAGTGCTCAGATACGCACCGACAGTCGGCTGCAATTTATCAATCGCATTAAAGACCGTCTCTGTCGCATCGACGCTGCTTACCTGCCTTGCCGCTATCTTGGAACGCAATTCTTTTGCGGTGAGATCTTGCATGGAAAAAACCGCTATTTACTCTTGCTGACTTTGCGGTAGCCTAAGAACCAGTCGTAAAGCTCTTGGTTATTGTAGGTAACAGTCCAGGAATCGTGAGAGGCCTCCGGGTAAACGGTGAGTTTTGCGTTTCCACCCGCTGCCTTGATAGCCTGCACCATCTCCTCGGATTCTCTCAGCGGCACAACAGGGTCTTTCCCGCCGTGGAACGCCCAGACAGGTATATCTCTCAAACGGAACGCCATTGCACGCCTGCCGCCGCCGCAGATAGGCGCTATAGCAGCGAATCGCTCCGGGTAAAGGCTCGCTAAATCCCAAGTGCCGTACCCGCCCATGCTTAGGCCGGTCAGATAAATCCTCGCGGTATCGACTTTGTAAACCCCCACTAACTCGTCAAGAAGGCTTATCAGCACTTCCGGCGACCACCATTGGTCAGCAGGGCACTGCGGTGATACAATGATAAATGGGAATTTTTTTCCCTCCTCAATGAGTTTTGGCGGGCCGTGCTTCTTGACGAGATCGAGGTTATCGCCCCGTTCGCCCGCGCCGTGAAGGAATAGTATCATGGGCCATCGCTGGTCTTTTTCGCTATATTCAGCCGGCAGATAAAGTAGGTACCGGCATCGGAAAGTCTTGGTTATCGTTTTCTCGAACGTGCAAGGCTTTTGTGATGATTGTGCAGAATCCGGCTTCATCTTTGACTTCTCCTCGGCTGAGCAACTGCCGGCTACTATAAATACCAACACAGCTGCTACAAAATGTACAAGCTTCATATATAGCGCCTCCTAATTTAATTATATGAGAATCCCTATGCGGCTGAACTATCATCGAGAATCTTTGGGACTTTGAAAAAATCACCATCGCTATCAGGGGCATTAGCCAAGGCCTTATCAGTGCCGAGCGAAGGTCTGATTGAGTCATCGCGGAAAACGTTGCTGATGGGCAGGCAATGGGCTAACGGCTCGACATTGCTGGTGTCCAGCTCATTCATCTTGGTCATATAGTCGAGGATGGCACTTAGCTGGCCTGCATACTCACGAACTTCCGCCTCGGTCAGCTCCAAACGGGCCAGCTTTGCCACTTTTCTGACCATTTCCTCGTCTATTCTTGTACCCATACTCGGCGCCCTATCCAAACAAAAAGCGAGGCGCATCCTCGCCCCGCTGCAAAACCAAAATGCTCGGCGTAAAAGATTGCGAGGTTAGCTTGTTGCCTTCTGAGGGGGCGTATAAGTCCGCTTGGGCGGCTTCTGGATCAACCCCATATGGATAGCTTTGGCCGATACCCTTACCTTGCGGACCCTGCCGTTGACCACTGCCCGCACTTTTTGCAGGTTGGCCTTAAACTGCCTTCTTGATATACCCGTTATCTTGCGGCCCACACCGCCGAGGTATTTCGCCTTACCGCGCCGGGCAATCGTATTGCCGAATACGGTACGCTTACCTGTCATGGCACATACTCTTGACATTAAATTTACTCCTATCTTCCGTTAGTATCTGCTCAACCGCACCTGTCTAAAGTCGCGTGATTATACGGAGTTCCGCAGAAAATTGCAAGCATGTAGTCAGACTTTATACTCTTCGGTTTTATCGCAGGTCTATCTATCCCCCAGTTTCACTGAGGGTTATCCGTCTTTTTCATTGCGAGGCCCGCTTTGCTGGCCGCGTTCACCCACTGTGATATACGCACCGCCTTGTCCCCCATATATCTGACGTAACCACGTCTATTTCTTAACATGAAGGCCAATTAGACCCGCTGCAGCTTCATCACAAGCTTTTTTAGCACCGTCTCCTCCCTGATTTGTGCAGACCAGCACAGCGAAATCACGCTCAGGTGCCAGCCAGATAACCGCGTAGTTCATACTGTTACTTCCTGCGTGACTCAGTACTGTTCCGCCACCCCAATCGCGTTTTGCCACCACCCAGCCCAACGCGTCCCGTTCGCCAAATGCAGGTCTCTGCAATCTCTTATATGTTTCGGATTGTAATAACGCACGTTTACCCTGCGCTCCGTGAAGTTGGTCGGCGATAAACTTCGCCCAATCGCCAATAGGGCAATGCACCGTACCCGCCGGCCCCAGCACCGGTGGATTATCCATGGCTGGGCCGTTACCGGCAACCGGTTTTCCGTTTTCCTTATGGCCCCACGGCTGGTCAATCTTGCCCACCGTGCCGGTGCCGCCGAAACCGGCATGTGTCATACCTAATGGCTCGAAGATAGTCCTGGTAATCTGTTCCTCCCATGAAGCATCGGCGGCTTTCTCCGCAATCGCACCGGCAATAACGTAGCCAACATTTGAATAATTGAATTCGGCACCGGGTCGGCACTTAAGTTTCTGCGAGCCTGCCATCTTTAGTACCGCCTGACGCTGCTCCCTCACCGTACCGGCCCGCGAAATTGACTGCCAATCGAGATTCTCAGGCAGCCCGCTCCGATGGGCCAACAATTGCACCACCGTGACTTTACGCAAGTCCGGCTGCATAGTTCCGACCATCTCCGGAAAAACCTCTTCGATCATTGTATCCCACTTCAGTTTGCCCCGTTCCACAAGTGCCCCAATCAGCGTTGCCGTTATCGCCTTTGTGTCTGATCCAAGATGCCACTCGTCATCAATAGTGACTGCAATAGCTTCTCCTGCCTTGCGGACACCTACCGCCCCATTCGAAATAAGTCCCTTGCTGGTTACTATCGCACCCGCCAATGCCGGCAGCTTATGTTTCTGCCTAATCGGCATAAGCAAGTCGGTAATTTGCTTATCGCCATCGCAAGGGCATTTCTCGGATACTTGCGGGGCTGCTGAGTCTGTCTTCACTAATGCCTCAGCCTCAATCCCCTTCCCAATTACCGGATACTCAACCATCAAGGCCGCAAATACCGAGACAATCACCACAACGGCAAATCTACACTCAAATAACTCCATCCTCTTCATGCTATGAGTCCTGCGCATCGGAAAGGAAGATCAAAGTATTTATAATCGAGTCACACATTTAGTTCCCAAACATTATATTTCCCCACCTCGCCAAACTATTCTCTTCGAAAATTCCGCTTTCCCCCCAACTTGGTCCCAACTCTTTCTATCTCCTCCCTTCTGTCTTCTGCCTAATGAACTATTCCTAACTCCTTAGCAACCTCGCCGAACTTCTCCACCGCAAAATCCAGGTCCTCTATGGTATGACCTGCGGATATTTGAGTGCGGATTCTCGCCTGACCTTTCGGCACAACCGGATAGGAAAAACCTATGACATAAATCCCCTTCTGCAGCAGCTTATCAGCCATTTCTTTCGCTAGAATCGCCTCGCCAAGTACTATGGGGCAGATGGGGTGGTCCCCGGGAAGGACCTTCAAACCAGTCTCGCCAATAAGCTTACGAAAGTACTTTGTATTCTCGGCAAGTTTATCCAACAGTTCAGTCGATCGACTTAAAAGCTCAATCGCCTTTAATGATGCACATACAATCGCAGGGGCAAGTGTATTCGAGAAAAGGTAAGGTCGGCTCCGCTGTCGAAGCATCTCTACTATTTCTTTGCGCCCCGATGTAAAGCCCCCGCTCGCACCGCCGAGAGCCTTGCCGAAAGTACCGGTTATCATATCCACTCGCCCGATGACACCTCGGTACTCAGTTGTGCCCCGCCCTGTCTTTCCGATAACGCCCGTGGCATGGCAGTCATCAATCATCACCATCGCATCGTATCTGTCTGCAAGGTTACATATCTCATCCAGCCGGGCAACATAGCCGTCCATTGAAAAGACGCCGTCTGTCGCAATCAGGCGAAATCTTGAAGACTGGGCCGACTTGAGCTTTTCTTCAAGGTCCTTCATATCGCTGCTCTTGAATCGTACCCTCTGGGCCTTGCATAGCCTGACCCCGTCGATGATGCTGGCGTGGTTCAATTCGTCGCTGATAATAACGTCCTCCGGCCCCAAAAGCGTTTCAAACAAACCGCCGTTAGCATCAAAACACGAACCATACAGTATGGTATCCTCGGTTCCAAGAAACTCCGTAATCTTGCGCTCAAGGTCCTTATGAATCTGCTGTGTTCCACAAATAAATCTCACGGAGGCAAGTCCCAGCCCCCACTTGTCGTAACTATCTCGCGCGGCGCGAATCAGCTCCGGATGGTTGGCCAAGCCAAGATAGTTATTCGCGCACATATTAAGAACACGCTGCCCGCTTGAGACCGTAATCCAACTGCTTTGGGGACTGCTAATGACACGTTCGGGCTTATACAGTCCCGACTGCTGGATCTCGGCCATTTGCTCTCGCAGGTATTTTGTCATCCTCTGGTACATCCTGTCCTCCTTACATTCGAAGACGATAGTATAATATTATTATTCCTCCCAACTAAGGACTACCTTTCCGGAATTGCCGGACCGCATCACTTCAAAACCCTTCTCGAATTTTGTGTAGTGAAACCGATGAGTAATCAGCGGCGAAATGTCCAAACCGCCCTGAATTAGCATAGTCACTTTGTACCAGGTCTCGTACATCTGCCTGCCGTAGATTCCCTTGATAGTCAATCCATTGAAAACAACGTAATTCCAGTCGATCTCTGTAGGCGGCAATATCCCAAGTAGTGCAATCTTTCCGCCGTGTGCCATATTAGTAATCATATCCCTAAGCGCCTGCGGATTTCCCGACATTTCCATCCCCACATCGAAGCCCTCTTTCATGCCGAGCTTTTTCTGCGCATCCTGAATCCGCCCGGTCCTCACATCGAGGGTTAACGTGGCCCGCATTTTCTTCGCAAGCTCCAACCGATACGGGTTAATGTCTGTTACAACCACGTGACGAGCGCCGACCTGCTTTGCCACCGCAGCAGCCATGCACCCAATCGGACCCGCACCTGTAATCAATACGTCTTCACCAACTAAATTGAAGGTTAGCGCCGTATGCACGGCGTTTCCCAGCGGGTCAAAACAGCTCAAAACATCGGTCGATATGGAGCTGTCACAGTACCAAACGTTTGTCACCGGTACTGAAATGTATTCTGCAAATGCGCCGTCACGATTGACTCCGATCCCAGATGGACAATGACACAGATGCCGACGACCTGCAAGACAGTTTCGGCACCTTCCGCAAACCACATGACCCTCAGCACTGACCAGGTCGCCTATCTGGAAATCATGCACGTTGATTCCAAGCTCAACTATCTTACCCACAAACTCATGACCAATCACCATAGGTACCTTAATCGTTTTCTGAGCCCAGGCGTCCCAGTTGTAGATGTGGACATCAGTGCCGCAAATAGAAGTTTTCATGACCTTAATGAGGACGTCGTTGATGCCGATCTCCGGCTTGGGAACCTCATCCATCCACAGACCAGGTTTGGCTTCCTTTTTGACTAATGCCTTCATTGCAGCCTTTTTTCCTTTTGCCATTCTTGCACCTTCCCACTGCTGATTTCCAATCTCATGTTTATTCTCGCTCGCCCTTCAAAGATAGTGGCAAACATTATATTCACCACCCCCAACCCGCAAAAGCATTTTTCGCAGAAAATCCCCCCTCGTTATTCCCCACTACCGCACGGTTCATAGAAACTATCTGCTCAGAACTGCTACGGCATCCGCCAAGGTAACTACAGAGTCATTTACATCATCGACGACAGAGCTTGGCTGGCAGACATAATCAAAATCGGCCACAGACGAGAAGTATACCGGCCGTGAGTCCAACCACTTTCAAGCCTCCATATCATCAAATAAGGCTTAATCCAACGGCGCTTCGGTCAAGCCTGTCACTCGAACGTCATTACCAAAACACTTAATATCAACATGAATCAGGCCAATGCCAGTGGTTAGTTCCGACGTTGCTTCGCTTATCGCCACCGCACCTGAGCTACCAAGAATCTTCGAGGCGATGTAAACACAGACCTCATCGGCAAGGCCCTCTTTTAGAAACGACGCCAGAACCTTTGGCCCACCCTCAACAAGAACTTGCTGGATGCCGCGTTTACCCAACTCATTAAGCAAGAACTGCAAATTTGACTGCCCATCAGGACATGCAAGCACCTCCGCACCCTTTTTAGTAATTCGCTCGACAACGTTCGGATTCGCACCGGCAGCAACCTCGCCGGTACAGACATAAACCTGCCCCGATTTGGTCGTGCGTAACAATCTGCTGGTTAAAGGGACCCGGAGCGACCTATCCAGGACAATTCGGATAGGCTTTTTACTTTTACTCGGTCGAGGCGTCAGCAACGGATTATCAGCAATGATCGTATTGACTCCCACCACAATAGCCCCAACCCGCCTGCGGAGCCTATGTGCATCGGCCCGACTAAGCTCATTGGAAATCCACTGCTGCTCATCCCCTTTTTGCGAGTACGCAACCTTGCCGTCAATACTCTGGGCCCATTTGAGCACGACCCAAGGTCTGCCCGTGGTCACAAACTTGAAAAATGGCGCATTTAGGAGCTTCGCCTCCGGCTCACAGACCCCCACCTGCACTTCAATGCTGGCGTTTCGCAATTGCTCGATGCCCTTTCCATTGGCGTGAGGCGATGGATCGATTGCTGCAACAACAACCTTCGCTACACCTGCCGCAAGTACGGCATCCGTGCACGGCCCGGTTTTACCCTGATGACAGCATGGCTCCAGAGTTACATACATCTCGGCCCCATCCGGTTTAACTCCGAGATTCCTGCAATCCTCCAGAGCATTTATCTCCGCGTGCGGCCCACCAAACTTCTTGTGCCAGCCCTTGCCGACAACCTGCCCCGCTTTAACAATAATACAGCCCACCGCAGGATTTGGCTCAACCGAGCCGATACCTCGCGCAGCTAACTTCAGGGCCGACTGCATCAATTTCTCATCGGTATTGCTCACGTATCAACCTTCCATTTTCAGCATCTGCATAAACTGTTTTTCGTCTATTACTTTGACCCCCAACTGCAAAGCTTTATCAAGCTTGTTTCCTGCTTCCTTGCCCGCCACTACAAAGTCGGTTTTCTTGCTGACACTGCCAGCTGCTTTTCCGCCCGCATCCCGAATCGCCTGCTCCGCTTGCTGCCGAGTTAAGTGCTCCAGCGTCCCGGTCACAACTATTGTCTTACCCGTTAATTTGTCCCATCCATGAGCTTTAGCCGGCGCCTGTGGCTGTACTCCCGCCGCTAACAACTTTTCAATCACAGCCCGATTTCTCGGATTGTGAAAGTACTCGTAAACACTCTTAGCCATAGTAGGCCCAATCTGGTCCACCGACGACAGCTCATCCTCCCCGGCATTCATCAGTACATCCAATGAACCAAAATGCTCCGCTAAGATTTCAGCCGATTGCCCGCCGATATGCCGAATCCCTAATGCCGCCACAAATCGCCATAAAGGCCGGGTTTTACTCTTTTTTATCGCCTCAATCACGTTGCCGGCGCTCTTCTCCGCCATTCGCTCTAACTCGAGTAATTGCGACTTTTCGAGTCGGAAAATCTCCGCAAAGTTCTCTACCAGTCCTGCATCCACCAACTGCTCAATTAACGCAGGCCCGAGATGTTCAATATCCATCTGGTCACGCCCTGCGAAATATCTCAGCCGCTCTTTCAGTTGTCCTAAGCAATCAGGATTGAGACAACGAATATAGACACCATCCGTGTCCTTTGCTACCTCGGAGCCGCAAATAGGGCACTTGTTTGGTATCTTGAATGGGATTGCCGCCGTAGCTCTAAGCTCCTTCTTGACCTCTACAACCTGTGGTATTATCTCCCCTGCCTTTTCGATTAGCACCGTATCTCCGGGCCGAACATCCAGTCGCTTCATTTCATCAAAATTATGCAGGCTCGCACGTTTGACCGTCGTTCCCGCGAGCAGCACAGGCTTCAAGTTTGCCACCGGCGTAAGAATCCCAGTCTTACCCACCTGTACATCAATCGACTCAACAACGGTCTGTGCCCGCTCAGCAGGATATTTGTACGACATGCACCACCGCGGCGCCCTGCCGGTGGCCCCTAGAATCTCCCTCTGGTCAAAACGGTTAATCTTTATGACCATCCCATCAATTTGATATTCGAGCTTAAGCCGCCTCTCGCTCCAGCTATTGCAGACCTCTATCACCTCTTCGATATCCTTCGCACGCTCAATATGAGGATTGACCGGCAGCCCTAGTTTCTTGAACTTCTGTAAGCCCGCATAGTGATTCTCAACGAATGGCTCAGACACTTCACCCAGCGCATACGCAAAGAATGACAAGTTTCTTGTCGCCGTAATTCTCGCATCAAGCAACTTCAACGAACCCGCCGCCGCGTTTCGCGGATTCGCAAAGAGAGGCTCCCCTGCTTCCTCGCGTTGTTTGTTCAATTGAATAAACGACCTGGTCGGCATATAGACTTCACCCCGAATTTCAAGGACCTCCGGCACCCCAGCAACATCCAGCAGTACAAGCGGAATCGCCTTTATCGTCCGCACGTTCGCGGTAACATCATCACCCACCTCCCCATCGCCCCGCGTGGCAGCCGTTGCCAGCCGGGCGTTTTCATAGCGAAGACTAATCGCAAGCCCGTCAATCTTCAGCTCCACAACATAATCGTAATCCCGGCTACCCAATCCCTTTTTCACTCTTTCATCAAACGCCTTGAGTTCCTCAGCATTGTATGTGTTGTCGATGCTGAGCATAGGCACCGCGTGCCTGACTGTGGCAAATCCCTCAAGGGGCCGTTCCGAGACACGTTGCGTAGGCGAATCGGTCGTAACAAGGTCCGGATGCCTCTGCTCTAATGCCTTAAGTTCCGTAAAGAGATTATCGTACTGCTGGTCGCTAATCTCAGGCTGATCCAGCACATAATAAAGATAGTCGTGCCTGCGAATCTCGCCTCGCAATCGCTCAATTCGTTTCTTAATGTCCTCTGCCATAATAGTTAACTTTATACCTCTCCTACGCTATTTTGCAAGCACTGCACCAGCCAAATTGACTGCCAACATCCAAGAAACCCTTCGCATTATACGCATTTCAATTCGTTCGCTTATTGTATCCCATCTTTCATGTTGAGTCCGCCAACTCACTGGTCCAGCAGGTTTACGGATGAAATATCTGGCCAGAAACTGTAAATAACCGTGCGATGCAGGCTTATTCAAGGTACGAGATTATGAATCTATGGAAGAACGGACGAATAAAATATTTTATCTATGCTCACGATATGTCCCAAATTCACTAAAGATTTTTATATTATTTTAACGATATTAACATAATAGAACTATTACATCTTACCTACACTTATATTTATCGTACCGTCAATTTGTAAATACGTAAATGATAGAACAAAGGAAATTTGAATGGAGACACGAAATGGTTAAGGAAGAGATTCTCACCAGGTATTTGGAGCCGCTTATACGAGGTGATAGGAAATCGTGCCGCGCTGTAGTAGAGGAAACGCTCCAAAAAGGAATCCCCGCAAATTCAGTGTACATCCACTTGATATGGCCGGTCATGGTAGAAGTCGAACGGCTACTAAGGTCTGATAAAATTACTCCAGTACAAGAGCATCTAGCCACACGGATCAACCGTACCATAGTCGACCAATTACAGAACAAGTTGCCACGCCGGCCCGGAAAGAACAAAAAGATAGCTATATGCTGTGCAGCAGACGAGCTTCAGGAACTTGGCGCTCAAATGATAGCAGATTTGTTTGAGAGCGACGGTTGGGAAGTTCGGTTTTTGGGAGGAGGGCTAACCAATGACGATGTCTTTGCGTTCATACATGAGTATGCCCCTGAAATTCTGCTGATTTACGGCACCAATCCGAAGCAGGCACCCGACATTCGGCGTCTCATAGACAAAATAAAGGGCGTCAACGCATGGCCGGACATGCGCATCATAGTTTCAGGGGGCCTGTTCAACCGTGCAGAAGGGCTGTGGGAGGAAATTGGGGCTGACGCATTCGCAGCAACCGCAGACGAAGCGATACTTATAGCCTCGGATGACG
>Ga0315274_10004961_pt1 | contig 19516 bp, 13 predicted proteins | sample YL17G02_20_MG_FD_203700 | JGI IMG/M metagenome (GOLD analysis project Ga0315274, IMG submission 203700) | Sediment microbial communities from Yellowstone Lake, YNP, Wyoming, USA - YL17G02_20 | ecosystem: Environmental > Aquatic > Freshwater > Lake > Sediment | place: USA: Wyoming | collected... | reverse complement strand
CCTGCCAGCTACCGCGGTTGCCAAGTGTGATCACCCCTTGCCCGGTGGCGATCTTGGACTGGATGTTAGGGGCGGACACGACCTCGTCATCGAGAACGATCGCCAGACGGTGACCGACGTTGGCGCCGGTGACGTCACCAAAACGCTTGCCGCCTGGCCCGGTGAACTTCATCGACACCTGGGGCCGATGATCTAAGCCTTGCCCATCTTCGGTGACAAAGGAGTCGGCAATGTCGTCGCCACCGATCTCAGTGGAAGCCTCGACGACATAGGTCGTGTAGGTCGACTTCTTGCCGCCAGCGATATCCTCGCGGTGGACGAATAGCTGGCGATCCTCGGGGACTTTGCCCTTGGCAAAGTCGAGCAAAGCCACGCGATTTTCGCTAGCTAGCGCGACCTGACCACCGTTGTTGGCCTTGGTGATGCCAGCGGGAAGGTCGGTTAGACTATCGAAGCCATGGAATTTATCGTCGACCAGCTTAAATTTAAGCTGCGCCGTTCGACCAAGCAGTTCCTTGGCCTTGGTCGGATCCTTGAAGCCAGGCAACTGCACGAGGATGCTGTTGTCGGCCTGACGGCGGTTGATCAAGGGCTCGCTCACGCCCCACTTGTCGACGCGGTTGCGGACGACCTTCTCGGCCTGCTCGATCGCACTCGCCTTGATGCGCCGCATCTGCTCGTCTTCATACCCTAAGTCGAGCGTTTGGCCAGCCTTGCCGACCTGCACCATGCCGGGGTATTCCTTGCGGAATTTATCTTTGAACGCACTGGCGTCGACGCCCTCTTTGAGCTCGACGCGAAGGATCTGCTTGCCGACGACGTTGTAGGCCTTAGTGACACCAAGGTTGTTGTCATCAGACCAGCGCTGCGTCTCGGTGCCGAGGCGACTGAGCTTGTTATCGACGGCATTGACGGTGTTGACGCCCAACACCAGCTGGACCCCACCCTGCAGGTCCAAGCCCAAGGACACGTGCTTTTGCGGTAACCACTTGGGTATCCGCTTGGCCATCTCCTCATCGGAGTTGCGGATCTCCCTTGGGGTCGAAAAATAAATCACCGACGGGGCGACGATATAAGCTGCCCACAAAGTAATGGCGCCAATGATAAGCAAACGCCAACGCAACGGGTTCATAGATTTACCCTACTCCATAAGATTGCAACGGTACTCACCCTACAGGATTACCTTCTTAACCAAGATCTTGCAGCATTTTTTTACCGAAGGAGGCCCCCAAGTCCAAAGACCCATGTCCGCGATTGACAAGGATCTTCATAAAAAGCTAATCAAGCCCGCTTGGACCATGAGCACAAACCGATGAACCGATGAACCGATGACTTGGCACGAAGGTGTTTTGCTATGACCACGTGGCGCCTACTTTTGACCGTGATACTGTTGGCAGCAACTAAGGCGAGCGCCGAGGTTGAGGCCATGCGACCCACCGAGGTCAATGGCTACGAAGTGGTTGACGCCCAGTATCTGCCCTTTCTCGGTAGCGCCACCTTTCGCTACCCAGGAGATGCTCTGTTCGGCTTCTACCCGGCGGGTGCCACAACCGCCGCGAAGCAGTGCGCCTACACCTCGTTCAACAACCTACTGCTGCTGTTCTTTCAAAACCGCAGCGAACTGAGGTCCGCGGCCGAGCTGGGCGCCACCCGGCGCTTCGTCATGTGGACCAACGATTACACCCAAAGTAATCAGCGCACCTTTTATCACCCAAGCCGGATCTGGCACACCGGTGCCAACAGCCGGGACTACAAGAGCGGCACGTGGGTCTGGGAGGCAACGCAGGGGATCAATGGGGTCTGCGAGCAGCCGACGGATGCGCAGCTCAAGGCGGCCCTGATGAACGCCATGCAGGTGTTGTCGGGACATCGCTTGGGCGATTGAAGAGATCGGCATGTTGCTATGCCGAAAACTCGAACTTAAGCTCGTCGCCCCCGTCCGCGATATCGATCGTCACTTCACCGCCGCTCGCAAGCCGCCCAAATAACAATTCGTCGGCCAGCGGCTTTTTCAGCTTGTCTTGAATCAGCCGATTGAGCGGCCGTGCACCATAAGCTGGATCGTAGCCCTTGCGCGCCAAATACAGCCTAGCGGCATCGGTCACCGACAACACCACCCGCTGCTTGGTCAACCGCGCGCCGAGCTCGCCGATAAACTTGTCGACCACCTGAACGATGATCTGCTCGCTAAGCGGTTTAAACGAGATGATCGCGTCGAGACGATTGCGGAACTCCGGACTAAACATATCTTTGACGGCCTGACTCTCGCCAGCGCCGACGCCGAGTTCGCGCTGAAAGCCGATCGAGCCATGCAGCAGCTCGCGCGCGCCGGCATTGGTCGTCATGATGACGATGACGTTGCGAAAATCCGTTTGCCGACCATTGGCATCGGTCAATGTGCCGTGATCCATGACCTGCAGCAGGATGTTCTGGATCTCCGGATGGGCCTTCTCGATCTCATCGAGCAGCAGCACGGCATGCGGACTTTTGTTGATCGCCTCCGTGAGCAAGCCACCTTGGTCAAAGCCGACATATCCCGGAGGCGCCCCGATCAGGCGCGACACCGCATGGCGCTCCATGTACTCGGACATATCGTAGCGGATAAACTCGACACCCATAATCTTGGCGAGCTGCTTCGCGACCTCGGTCTTACCCACACCGGTTGGACCGGCAAAGAGAAAGCTGCCAATCGGCTTTTCCTCGTCGCGCAGACCGCTACGCGCCAGCTTGATCGCCGCCGCCAGGGCGTCGATCGCCTGCTCTTGGCCAAAGACGACGGCTTTAAGCTCTTGATCCAAGTCCTTGAGGCTCTGCCGATCGGTGGCATTGACCTTTTGGGCCGGGATCCGAGCCATCTTGGCGACGATGCTCTGGATATCCGCCGGAGTCACCCGCGGCACCTTGCCACCGGCTTGGCGCCGCGGCTTGAGGGCAAATGAGGCGCCCACTTCGTCGATGACGTCGATCGCCGCATCCGGCAGCTTGCGCTCGCGCAGGTGCCGTTGGGCCAGCTCGGCCGCCAGGCGGATCGCCTCGCTCGAATAGGATACCTTGTGATGCTCCTCATAACGTGCCTTGAGACCACGAAGGATCTTCACCGTATCGCTGAGGGACGGTTCCTCGACGTCGATCTTCTGAAAACGCCGGGCCAAGGCATGATCGTTTTTGAAATGCTGGCGGTATTCTTTGTAGGTGGTTGAGCCGATGCAGCGCAACTGACCGGAGGACAGCGCCGGCTTGAGTAGATTGGACGCGTCCATGGCACCACCGGAGACCGACCCGGCACCGATGACGGTATGGATCTCGTCGATAAACAAAATCGCATGTGGCTTTTTGAACAGGGCCTTGAGCAGATCCTTGAGGCGTTGCTCAAAGTCACCGCGAAAGCGCGATCCCGCGAGCAGCGCGCCCATATCCAAGGAGTAAATCAAGGCATCTTTGAGCGGGAGCGGGACACTTCCATCAGCGATTTTAACGGCCAAACCTTCGGCGATGGCGGTCTTGCCGACCCCGGCATCGCCGACGAACAGCGGGTTATTTTTGCGCCGGCGGCAGAGGATCTGCACCGTGCGCTCGACCTCTTGATCACGACCGATCAAAGGATCGATCTTGCCGGCCCGAGCCCGGGCGACGAGATCGACTGTGTACAGCTTGAGTGGATCCTTGGCCTGACGCGACTCCTGCGCATCACCCTCGCCGACGCTGGACTGGGCATCGTCGCCATCGGCTGGCTGGGTGTCTCCAGGCGGCAGGCTGCGCGGCCCCCCCGAGCTATCATCATCGGCATCGGTGCCGACACCTGGCTTGAAAATACCGTGCGCAATATAGTTGAGCACGTCAAAGCGGGTGATGTTCTGCCGCTTGAGAAAATACACGGCAAACGACTCGCGTTCGGAAAAGATCGAAACCAGGAGATTGTCCCCCTTGATCTTCTCCTTGCCGGCAGCCCGCACATGCTGCGCCGCGCGCTGGATGACGCGCTGAAAGGCCAGGGTCGGCTGCGGCATCTGGCCAGAGCGCAGGACCTCGGTCGGGTAGTGTTCTTTGAAATAGTCCTCGATGAACTGCCGCGTCGCCTCGACGCCGCCACCGCAGGCCCGCAGCGCTTTCGCCGCGGCATCGTTGTAGAGCAGCGCGTACAGGATGTGCTCCACGGTGACAAACTCGTGGCCGCGCCGTGCCGCCTCACTAACCGCCAAGTTCAAACTGACTTCAAGCTCGGGACTGATCATGCTCGGCTCTCCTCACGCCCGCTCCAGCGTGCATTGCAGAGGATACTCTTGTTCACGCGCCGCCTCGGTGACCTGAGCCACCTTCGTTTCCGCGATCTCATAGGGATAGACACCACATAGACCGGTGCCGCGATGATGCACCGCGAGCATAATCTCCGTCGCCTGCGTCTGACTTTTGCTAAAAAAACGCGTCAGGACCTCGACGACGAACTCCATAGGAGTGTAATCGTCGTTATGTAATAAAACCTTAAATAGACTGGGCCGCTCCGTCCGCACTTGGCGCTCGGCAAGCACCCCGCCTTGACCCGAGGATTCATCGTACCCGGGTTTATCCTGCTCACCTTCGGCCATGGCACCTTCCACTTCAAGAATATCGCTAACATCGCTCAGGCTCTATTTAACCTGTGCAAGATTAAGACCTCAAGCCGTATGATCCACTCGTTCACCCTAGCATATTTAATTTGCGGCGGCGGCTTAAACCCGGTCACCACCAAGGCGTCGCCCAGCCGAAGGGCAGCTGCATTGATAAGAGGCAGACGCCCGCCAATCGATCCTTGCTGCATTCATAACGCTAAGTTGACCAATAGCCATAAGAATGCTATCGAAATTAATGGACTCCTGGAACAATACTTAAACGATGCCTCCTCGGACGGCGCCTCGCGCCCACGATGAGGATGCTTGGGACCTGCGGCAACGCCTGGATCTTACCTATGGGAGCGTCAGTGAAGAAGACGTCGGACGTGAAATATCCCCACTCGGCCAACCTCTTTTTGTTTTGCCGCCGAGTTCTTGACCATAAATTCGGCGGCATCCGGGTGATCGACCAGGACGTCGGCCAGATCCTAGGCTTCGACCCCGCCGACTGCAGCCACTGGAAAAAGGGCAAAAAGAACATCCGCTCGATCCAAGCGATGAAGTCGATCGCCGACCACCTGGGCGTCGATGAGAAGCTCGTCGTCGACGTGGCCGGGGGCGAATTGGACGACCGCGAGGCCTTTTTTGAATTTAGCGGCTACGGTGCGTTCAGCGTCGACAACAAGACCTACGAAGCAGCCAAAAAGGACTTCTACCGGCGCTATTCCGGCAACTGGACCAAGGACAAGGAGTCGGAGTTTAAAGAATCCTTCGCCGTCCACGAAGCCACGATCGACATCGTCGTCGCGGGGATCCATGAACGCATCAATTTCCAAGAGGCGCCACTGTACATCCCGGAGGTGGTGACCGCGTATGTTGACCTCCAGCTGACGCCAACCCAAACACCGGCGGATGAGGCCGGCCATGTGAGCGTGGCCCGCTCCGGCGCACAGACGGTCATCACCTATACCCCCGGCGCCGAGATGCGACCCGACATGCGCTTTCGCATCGCCAAGGCGATGGCCCACCACTTTCTCAGCGAGATCGCACCGCAGGCCGACGCGCTTGGCGAGTACGCGCAGCATCTATTTGATGTCCAAAGCAACCTCTTCGCGGCAAAGCTCCTAGCACCGGCGACGCTGATCCGCCGCGAGATCGGCCAGGTGAACGTCTCCCGGGATGTGGTGACGCAGCTAGCCGAGACCTTTTGGGTGTCGAAAACCTTTATGAATCGCCGGCTAAAGGACATTCTTCAGGCGCCAGCCGGGCTATAGACCACCCCGGGACATTCTCAACTCAGTCGCCGCAGCTGGTGACGTACTGCCAGTTGTTCGGGCCGGTGTAGGATGAGATCCAAGCACCTAGTGAATTTCGCACCGAGGACAGGCTCTGCCCGGCTAGCGCAAAGTTAAATGCAGAAGCGTTGTTGACCGCCGCGGCAGGACTAGTGGCCAAGGCCACCGGCACGAAGGTTCCCGAGGTCTTGTCGGCGACCATCAGGCTTGGCACGCTAGGTGGAGTCGAGGTGTTAAAGCCCGTCATGTAGCCGACGAAGGGTACGCCGTCAGCCGTAAACGTCAGACTCGTGTTGAGGATTTGCTCATTGTTCGTCGAGATATTGGTAGTGTCGATCGACGAGGCCACCGTCGAGCTGCTCCAGTTGCCTAGATTGCCACAATTGATCAGGGACTTGGTGCAGCGCATATAGTAGACGAAGTTGTTGGCGCGGTCGTAGTAACTGACCGCTGGCTGTGAGGTTAAAGGATCTAGTTTAATCGCCAAACCCTCGCGGCCGGTGCTGGTTGCGCTAAGCTGCAGCGGCGTACCTAACCAGGTCTGGCCATCCACGCTAAAGGTAAACTTGGCCTTAGTGACCGTGAGATCGTAATAAGAAACGACGATGTTACCGCTTGCATCGTAATCCGCTGAGAGCCGCGTGGCGAACGAACCCCCTAAGGCATCGAGCGTCGCCGTGGAGCCAAAGGTCTGGCTCGACGGATCGAAGAGCGCGGCTCGGATGCCGGCGCCGCCGGCCGCGGTTGAGTTCATGACGATCATGAGGGGCATAGGCGCGCCGCCATAGTAGGACATCACCAGGGCGACGTCGTCCGTGGCAGGAGCCGTCGCGGATGCCACTTTGGCGTTGATCGGAAACTGGTAGAAGCTCCAATCACCCGAACCATCCGCGGCCGAATTCGTCACCAGATTGTAACGAAAGGTACTGGCGTCAAAAAATGCAATCCAAGGCATGTTGTTTTGGTCAAAGATCAGCGACGGAAACTTTGGACTCGAAGTGTTCGGCACGGTCCAGACCTGCCAAGGGGTCGCGGCCGTCAGGCCGTTGCGGAAGGCAAATTTCAATACCGCGCCGGCAGCCGCACCGATTGAGGCGTCGATATAGGCAACGCCGGGTTTACCAGCACTGGTCGAGGCCATCGAGGTGTTGCGCGTCTGACCGGTCGCTGTCGTTAGACCGATGTCACCGTAGACGTCCGGAATGGATTGATAAAAGTTTGCCGAACTCGAGGCGACGCTGATGTCTTGCACGACGCCGACGTTGAGGTTAAAGGGAGCAGCGTTGGCACCGTACGACGTGTAGATCTGTCCCAGGGTGTTGTTGATATCAGCACCCCCAGCGCCAGCACCCGCAGCTGGTAGCGTCACGGTGTCGAGCGTGCCGATGGTGTTCCAGGTGGTGGTCGTCAAGGCGTTGGTCAAACTGTTGTAATACCCGACACTGGTCGTGCCTAGGTTAGCAATCACATGGAAAATGCCACTGGTCGAACGCAGCAGCCGCAGCCACGACGTACCGCTGGTGGCTGCTCCAAAGGTGTTGCCGGAGGTAAAGGTGGGTGGACCAGCAACGTTGCAGGCCTGGTTCATCTGAAAGACCTGAAGCAGTGTGTTGGCGCCATTGCGAGTAAGGATTTTCGGGGCATCCCCGATCGTTGTCGAGTCGATGAGGATCTTCGAAACCACCGAGGAGTTGCTGACGATGCTCGTCGGAGTACCCCAGCCGGCGCTAGTCTTGCATGTGGCGATCGAGCCCAGGCAGGATGCATACTGGGTGTTGGTCGTGCTCGGGTAGACAACCGCCGGATAGTATGTGGTGGAGTTGTGCTTGCACCATCCGATGCCGACTTCATTGGTGGCAGCGACAACGTTGTTCGCCTCAATGGTATCGGTCCCGGCCGTCATGGGGACGTAGGAGGCCAGGTTGTTGCAGCTCGACGTGCAGTAGATAAAGCGGGCTCGCCCTGCAGTCGTGGTATTGGTCAGGTAGGCAAGGCCGACTTGATCGAGGGGATTAACCGACACTTCCAAGGCGCGGTTGGCGGCACCCGCGACCGTGTCGATCACCGCCGCGCTCCACGTCCCACTCGTGCCAAAGGCGGCACTGCGAATCGCACCTTTGACCTGCGTCGAGCCGGTGGTCCAAAAGACCAAAGGCGTGCCGTCGCTGAGAAAGGCCAGGCGCACCCAGGTAGCGGATCCAGCCGCCAGTAAGCGGTCGCCGGCGACGCTTTCTTGCGCGTACTTCGTGCCGTTCCAATAACTGATCTTGATCGACGCGGTGCCGCCGGTGGCCGATCCATCATAGTAGGCTGTGGCGAAATTTGAGGTGTTCGGGATCATTTTTAAGTCGGACCACACACCACGCTGATTGGTCGCCGTATTGCTCTTGGTGCCGCGATCGAGCGTCACGGTCGTAGGCGACGCGCAGGAGGCGGCCCCTGCCTTGGTCGTCATCTGCGCGCCGGTCAACCAATTACTCGTGGCGCTGCCGTTGACGCTGCGAACGCGAAAGGTGTAGTTCGTCAGACTCGAAAGGCCGGTACTGGTAAACTGGACAGTGTTTGCGGCAAACGGTGACCCGGAGACGTCGGCAAAGCTGGTGCAACTGCTACCTGTACACCGCTGCACTTGATAGGCCGTCTCGCTGCTGGAATTATCCGTCCACTTGACCACCGCGGAGCTACTGGTCGTGGTCGTATAGGTCATTGCGGTCGGCGCCGCTGGCCCGCTGACCAGCGCCGAACTGGTGAGCCAACCGCTGCCACCGCTACCAGCCACGGCGCGAACGCGGTAGGTGTAGCTGGTATCTGGCGACAAATCCGTGGCTGTGTAGGAGCTTGCCGTAGCAGCCAACGGGGATCCCGAGGCCGCCGCGAAATTACTGCAAGCAGCGCCAGAGCAGCGTTGCAGCTCGTTAAACAACGGCGCCGAGGAATTATTCGTCCAACTAAATGCCACCGCCGAATCAGTGATCGATTGCAGGCTAAAACCGGTCGGAGTACTGACCGGGGACATCGTGGTAATGCCAGCGTCAGTCGACCAATCGGTGGTGTTCGTCTTGGTCGTGCCGCGGATACGAAAGCGGTAGACCGTCGAGGCGCTAAGACCACCTTCCGCTTGACTGGTCGCTGGAGCGCCGATGGGGGAATCAAGCACGTCCTTGAAATTGGTGCAACCGGACCCTTGGCACGCCTGGATCTGGTAGCCTGTGTAGGTCGCACTACCTGCCTTCCATGACAGCGACGTCACGCCGTCAGATACGTTGCTGACGGCAAAATTCGACAGGCCGGGGACCAGGGTCAATGTGTCCGTCGAGGTCAGCCAAGTGCTGGCACCGTTGTTATTGGCGGTGCGCACTTGGACTTGGTACGACGTGTTCGGAGTGAGGCCAGAGAGCGTGAAGCTGGTGGTGTCCGGACGCAAAGGCGACCCCGTCACCTCAGAAAAATTAGTGCAGCCAACCCCAGCGCACGAATAGACCTCGTAAAAAATCTCATCCTTCGCATTGTCCGTCCAGCTAAGGGTCATCGACGTGTCGGTGATTGCACTGATCGTCAGCCCGGTTGCTGCAAGGGGGGCTTTTTGTGCAAGGCTGCCACGGCCGCCAACGCCACCGCTCACGCTGCCACCAGCGTCTTCTCCATCGCTGGAGCCACCGCTTTTCTTACTGCAGGCCGAAAGCGTAAGGGCGACGCTTAGCGCTAAAGTGCTCGTGTTAAGAAAAACCATAGAAGCCTCCGAACAAGACAAGATGACATATCTCTGCAATCTTAAATGCCATCGGGAAGCATCGTCCGAGACTTTAGCAACCCTATTTTAATTTAATGATTACAGATATATAAGTTTAAATAGAGCGGCGAGTGGCAACCACCCGTCGGCCGATCAGACGCGACATGGCAGCCATTTGCTCGCCCATGCCCTGCGGCAACCCCTGTCGGCTGGGACCCCAGTTAGGATTTAGCGGCTTAAGGGTGGATGCAACTCGGTCGGCTTGGCACCGTACTGCATCGCTTCTTCCTTGATCGGAACGCCGTCGGGAAGCGACAGCCACTGCTCACTATTCATCTCCAGAACCTTCACCTTATCGATACCGAGTTTTTTTAGGTAACGATCGGGTTCCTCGATGTCGCGCTTATGACAGCGTTCGATCTTATAAACATGGGAATAATAGGCGCTGACCTTGCCTTCTAGCCCCTCGCAGGCTTCGTTGACTGGAATCACCTCGACCTGGGCCGCACCGGTAAGCAAGCGCGCAAAAAGGTCATCGACGATCGACGGAATCGGCGCACCGACCTCCAACCGCCCGAACTCCCACCAGCTCAAAGACAAGATCTCGCCGTTCTTGTCCTTCTGCCGTTCACGGTGCTTGATATAGGTTGTCCAGTCGGGAAATAGGCGCCTTTTGCAGTGATCGATGAAATACACGTCGACATTGGAAAAGGTGACATAGTGGTGCTCAAGCTGCGCGCAACTGCGCGCGTACTTTGCCGTGGTCGCCTCATCGAGAGCCTCGCCCTCGTGCAATGCGGCGATCACATCGCTGCTGACATCCACCACTTTTTGGCCTTCGCGCTGCATATTATAAACGGTTTTATTGTCGAGGATCTTGCGCAAAGTGCAATGGTCCACCTTGTAAATATCGTCGTAGAAGGCCACCATATGGCCCTCATATTGATTGCAGTAGCGCTGGATTTCGGCCTGACTAAAGTGCTTGCGCACCGCCGGTCCATCGTCCAAAGGCGGAAAATCGTTGTCTTCCTCGATCACCTTGGACTTGGCCGCCTTCTTATCCGCGGTGCTTGCTGGTTTATCCTTCACCGGCGTGGCGGAAAGCGCTGCGGTGGCACCGAATGCGGCAAGAACGAGCGCCACAACACACGGGGCAAAACCGACTAGGATGGTCCACGGTCGACTTGCAGCAGGCATCGATAAGGAACGAGTAAGCGCTTGCATCGATTCATTGCTCCCAAGGGTCCCAGGGGTTCAAACATCCGCAGTCTACCTTAACCCACACAACACCACCTCCCTGGGTTCGGCGTAGCAGGGAGCTGACTTGAGGAATTCCCGTTCAACTCCTGGCAAATCCATGTAAGGACTCAGTTATATCATAGGGACTGCGACCTTAGGAGAGGTTAAGGGGGGCCCACAAAAAAGGCGGTGCACCTTGAAGGTGCACCGCGGGCGGGGACTTAGGCAGGGGGTGGCGATTTTGACGCCAATCCCTGCTTAGTTTGCAGGGAGAAAAGAAGCATTTTGAACCGAAGACGTCGGCTTCGCGCACACTAGAGCCGCATGCTTTTTCTTGTGCTTGTGGCCTTTGCCGGCAACGGCGCGGCGCGCATGAACTTTTTTATGTTTAGCCATGGCCTTTGCCGCGGTGTGGTGCTTACTCGGCGCGTGACTGACGCGGCTGACGCGGCTGACATGGTTGCGATGTTTGTGGTTGATCTGGCTGACATGCTGCCGGGTCACAGCTTGGTGGCGAATGACCTGGGGACTTTTACCGGCACTTTTGTCGAGCCATTGCGTGGCCACATGCTTGACGTGAACCTTGGGCATCGACAGGTGGCGGTACAGATAAAAGCCGCCGAAAGCCAGGAGCAAGGCCATCAAGGCAGCGATCATGGGGCGACGAGCGGCGGCGGTGCGAGATTTAGCGGATTTCATGGCGGGCTTTCCTTTAGACAGTGGGGAGGCAGGGGAGCGGCGGGGAGAACGAGCAAGTCCCGGGGCTTTGACCCGAGGCTTAAACGGCGAAAAACGCGATGATGCGGCAGGCTTTGGCGCGGCCTTTGCGGCCGGTGCGGCAGCAGCGGGACTCTTGTTGGCGCCGAGGATCAGCGTCGGCGCATCGGCCTTGACGGTCTTGATCAGATCGGACATGGCCTGATGGAAAGGCTTTCTGGCTGATTTACGTTTAGACATCGGGATTCCACTTCAGAGGGGAGGGGCAGGTGGCCGAACTTTTCCGCAAAGCTGGGCCGGACAAAACAGCAGACCTAAGGAGATGACACAGGCCAGAGGGGACCTGCTTTGACCCACCACAAAAGTGGCGGGTGTCCTAAGCCCTTGAGCAAGCCGCGGGCCATCCCTAGGCCCCGTCGGAACTACTCAACACCATGGCCAAAAAGGCTTTGAGCCGATCAGCTCCAGGTGTAAAGAGATTTGACACCCGTGTGTTTTATGCGCGACTGCGGCGCCCAAACCGCCACTGCCTGCTGCCGGAGCTGAACCATGTCCTACCGCAACCTTGGCCAATTCATGAACGATCTCCGCCGCCAAGGGGACCTGATCGAAATCGATGCGCCGGTCGATGCGCATCTTGAAATCGCCGAAATCCACCGCCGCGTCATCGCCGCCGGTGGCCCCGCCCTGTTGTTCACCAAGGTCAAAGGCAAAGCCTTCCCCGTCGTCACCAACCTGTTTGGCACTAAGTCGCGCGTCGATCTGGCTTTTGGTCGGCAACCAAAGGACTTTGTCGAACGCCTAGCTGCCCTGCCCGAGGTGCTTATGCCACCGACGGCGAAGGCGCTGTGGCGCCAGCGGGATCTTGGTTGGCGCCTAGCGCGTATCGGCATGAAGCGCCGCCGCCAGGCGCCGGTGCTTCGCCACCAGGTACCAGGGGCCGATCTTACCGCCCTGCCCGCACTGACCAGCTGGAGTGAGGACGGCGGGCCCTTTTTGACCCTACCGCTGGTGCATACCAAAGGCCCTGGCGTGAAGCCGGATAACCTCGGCATGTACCGCATTCAAATCTTTGATGCGAAGGAAACCGGACTGCATTTTCAGATCGGCAAAGGCGGCGGTTATCATCTGCAAGAGGCCGAGGCCGCGGGCCAGGACTTGCCGGTCAATATCTACCTCGGTGGACCACCCGCCCTGATCCTTTCAGCGATTGCACCGCTACCAGAAAACGTGCCCGAACTGATGCTAGCGTCCCTGCTCCTGGGCGAAAAGTTGGGTAAGGGACGACTTCCCGCCTTGCCCAATCCAGACCCGATCGCCGAGGCCGAATTCTGCCTGGTCGGCTCGTCGCCAGCTGGAGTGCGCCGGCCGGAGGGCCCCTTTGGCGATCACTATGGCTACTACTCGCTGACCCATGATTATCCAGTGTTTCGCCCACAGCATATCTTTCATCGGCCAGGCGCGGTGTTCCCCGCAACGATCGTCGGCAAGCCACGCCAGGAGGATTTCTTTCTCGGCGACTACCTGCAAGAGCTCCTGCTACCGGTCATCCCTAAAGTCATGCCAACGGTGACCGACCTTTGGAGCTACGGTGAAACCGGCTACCACTCGCTCGCCGCAGCGGTGATCAAGGAGCGCTACGGCCGCGAGGCCTTAACCTCGGTCTTTCGCATCCTCGGCGAGGGCCAATTGGCGCTGACAAAATTCCTCCTAGCCATCGATAAACCCCTGGATCTGCGCGATTTTCGCGCCGTGTTAACGCACATTCTCGCGCGCGTCGACTGGCGCCAAGATCTCCTGGTATTTGCCAACACCGCCATGGATACGCTTGATTATGCCGGACCGAAGGTCAACCACGGCAGCAAGGGCGTCATTCTAGGTTTAGGCGAAGCCAAGCGCGAGCTACCACGGGTCTTTACCAGCCAAAACAGCGACCTTGGACCGGTCAGAGAGGTGCGAGTGTTCAGCCCTGGTTGTTTAGTGCTGGAGGTTCCGGATTATCCGACCGACCCCGGCTGCGTGCGCCAGCTCGCAGCACGTCCGGAGTTTGCCCAGTGGCCCCTGCTTATTGCCGTCGATCAGGCAAGCAAAGCCGCGGCTACAACGGCAGCCTTTTTGTGGACGACCTTCACGCGCTTTGACCCGGCGGCGGATATCCACTGCGCCGGCAGCACTTTGGTGCACAACCGCGTGTCCTACCAGGGGCCACTCCTCATCGATGCGCGTAAAAAGCCGTGGTATCCGGGTGAGTTATTTTGTGACCCAGCCACGGCAAAAACCGTAGATCAGCGCTGGACCGAGTATTTTCCCAGTGGGCGGGTGGCGATGGGCGATAGTGATGAAGGGCATCTGGGCGTCGACTAGTTAAAGACAGCAGGTGGAGGTTGACGCCTGCTTTAAACTAGTTTACAAACCGCCTCCTATGACGCTTTCAAACAAACAAATTCGCTCCCTCAAAGGCTTGGCCCACCCACTCAGCCCCGTGGTGCAACTGGGTAAAGCCGGTTACAGCCAGGCCTTTCTTAAAGAGGTCGGACGCGGCTTGAAGGATCACGAGCTGATCAAGGTCCGCCTGGACGCCGAGGATCGCCACGGTTTTGAGGAGCTGGCATCGCAGCTAGCGACCGATACCGCAGCTAACCTGGTCGCTACCGTCGGCCGCATCGCCGTCCTATACAAGCGCGGCCCTGAAGGCAAAATCAAGATTTGATACGCTGCGGACTTAAAGCGCCGGCGCTCAGCCGCGACGCTCTAGTTCGCGCTCAATCAGCTCCAGCTCCCGCTGCGCTTGCCCAGCAACCGCCGAGTTTTCCTCAGCACGGCGCGCCAAATAGGGCAGCACCGCCTCGACGGGCCCATAGGGCACATATTTCGATACGCGGTAGCCTTTGTCGGCGAGATTGTAGGTCAAGTGATCGCTCATGCCCAGAAGCTGTGAGCATTCGACTCGTTCATCCTGCGGCACAAGATTGGCGGTTGCCATGTGCTGGGCCAAGGCGCGGATCGACTGTTCGTTGTGGGTCCCAGCAAACAGGGCCAAATCGTCGATGTGCTCGATGCAAAAGGCAACGGCTAGGTCAAAGGACGCGTCGGTGGCCTCCTTGCTCGCATGGATCGGGCTCACCTCCCTGCGCTCAGCAGCTCGCGCCCGCTCCTTTTCCATGTAAGCACCGCGAACCAGCTTGACCCCAGGTTTAAAACCCTTGGCTTTTCCCGCTGCAGCCAAGGCATGCAGCATCTCCAAGCGATCCGTCCGATACATCTGCAAGGTGTTGTAGACCACGACTCGCTCGTGATTAAACGCCTCCATCTGCTCCTGCACGAGCCGATCGACCGCCGCCTGGATCCAGGTTTCCTCTGCATCGACCAGCAGATGCAACCCTGCGGCAGCGCTCGCGACACACAACCGCTGCAGGCGCGTCGCCACCAGCTTTAATTCCGCCGTCTCAGCATGGGTCAAAATGCTCGGCGTGGAGGCTTTCGCTAGGAGGTCAAAGCGACCAATTCCAGTCATCTTAATCGCCGTGAACGGCAAGAACTGCCGGTTGTTCGCAGCAGTCTCAATGATCTTCAGGGTTTCCTGCAAGGCCGCGTCGAAGGCCGCCTCGCTTTGTTGGCCCTCGACGGAATAGTCCAGGATCGACCGCACCTGGAAGCGGCCAAGGTCCTGAACTCGCTGCATGGAATCAGCGATCGTGGTACCGCCACAGAAATGATCAAAAAAAGCAAAGCGCACCAAAGACTGCACCGGCAGGTGTAACTTGAAGGCGAGGCGCAAGGCCCGCTCGCCCCCATAGGTCAGCCACTTGTAATTGAACGAGCGAAACAGCCATTGGGCCTTGCGCAACTCGAGACTGCTACGGGCACGAAAAGCGATTTCGGTGTTGTTAAAATCGGGTAAAACAGCTCTTACCATCGCGTCCAAGCTCCCAATGATTGGAGGGTGTTTATAGGCCAGGCGCGCTGAAAATGCCTACCAATTTCTCATGGCCCATGTTAACCGTATCGACCATGAGGTATACACGCGTTTATATCGATGCTTTGGCTGTCGAGCTGCCGACCGAAGTGGTGACCATGAGTCACCATGAACATCAGCTGGCTCCCGTGTTGTCACAGATGAACGTGCCTGTAGGGCATGTCGAAACCATCACCGGCATCGCCGAGCGGCGCTTTTGGCCAGTCGGAGCTGGACTTGTCGAAGGCGCCGAGAAGGCCGCTCGTAAGGCCCTCGACAAAGCCGGCCTGAAGGCAAGTGATCTTGGTGCATTAGTCTACACGAGCGTGTGTCGTGAGCATTTCGAACCAGCGACGGCCTGCTTGATCGCAGGAGCCCTAAAGCTCCCAGCGGAGGCGATGGTCTACGATCTTTCGAACGCCTGCCTGGGAGCGCTGAACGGCCTCCTTGAAGTCGCCAATCATATCGAGCTAGGGCACTTTCGCGCCGGTTTGGTGGTCGCCTGTGAATCAGCCAGGTCAATCATTGAGCAAACCATTCAAGCCATGCTGCAAGACGGTAGCGCTAACTTTTTCATGCGTACGATGGCGACCCTGACGGGTGGCTCGGGAGCCGTGGCCATCCTCGTCACTGACGGTAGTTTTGCCGGCGGCGAGCGCCACCAATTGCTCGGTGGCGTGCTGCGTTCGGCGACGGAGCACCACAGCTTGTGCCGCTGGGGCTTCACCGAGAACGAAGACGGCACCTACACTCAGACCATGGCGACCGACGCAAGAGCGGTCTTGCAGCATGGACTGGAGCTAGGGAAAGCGACGTGGCAGGCGTTTTTGCGAACTATGGACTGGGACCCTCAGTCCATCGACCGCACCATCACCCATCAGGTCAGCCGCACCCATCGGCAACAGATGCTAGGGTCAATTGAGCGCTCACTAGATCAAGATTACCCGACCTTTCATCGGCTGGGTAATATCGGTTCGGTGTCGGTACCTCTCACCGCTGCATTGGCGGCAGAGGACGGATTCCTCCAGCCCGGTCAACGGGTTGCTTGGCTGGGCATAGGGAGTGGTCTAAACTGCCTCATGCTCGCGATACAATGGTGAGTCGATGTGTGCTTCCCCGGTGAAAGATGAGGCTGTATTGGAGCTACCCGCAGCAGTCAGGGCGTTATACCCGTACGCTTCACGTCGCCTGACGGTCGGTGGGCTCAGCTATCACTACATCGATGAAGGTGCAGGCGAGCCGCTGCTGATGCTCCACGGCAACCCGACGTGGTCATTTTACTACCGCGGCCTCATCAATGGCTTAAAGGGAGAGTATCGCACCATCGCACCCGATCATATCGGCTGCGGGTTGTCGGAAAAGCCAGATGATTCGCGCTACCGCTTCACCCTCGAACAACGGGTGAATGACGTCGAAGCGCTGGTCGAGCATCTCGGGCTAGGCGACAATATCACGCTGGTTCTGCACGATTGGGGCGGGATGATTGGGATGGCGTATGCCGCCCGGCATCCGCATAAGATCAAGCGCCTCATCCTCGGCAATACCGCTGCGTTCAAGCTACCCGCAACCAAGCCGCTACCGCCCTCGATCAAGCTGTGTCGCAGCGGCGCTGTCGGGCCACTGCTGGTGCGCGGTTTTAACGCCTTTAGTCGCGGTGCGGCCTCATCCTGTGTCACGCGGCAACCGCTGAGTAAAGCGGTGCGCGATGGATACTTGGCACCCTACGATAGCTGGCATAATCGCCGGGCGGTGCTGCGCTTTATCCAGGATATACCGCTAAAGCCTAACGACTATTCCTATGATCTGCTCGAATCCGTCGAAGCGTCGCTGGCAAAGTTCCGCCACACACCGACGCTGATCCTTTGGGGCGCCCAGGACTTTGTCTTCGATGATCATTTTCTCAACGTCTGGTTAAAATGGCTGCCGCATGCTGAAGTGCACCGCTTTGCCGATGCTGGGCATTACATCTTTGAGGATGCGACCGACGACGTCCTGCCCTTGATCGGCGACTTCTTGGATCGGCATCCGTGACTTCGGTACAAAATATTGCCTCCCATTTAGCCCAGAGGGCGTTGGTGGCGCCGTATCAGATCGCTTTGTACGCGCCGACTGGCCAGGTGCGTGGTGGCAAGACTAGTTATCAACACCTCACCTACGCGCAGCTCGATGCCGAGGTCAATCTACTAGCCCAGGGCTTTGCCGCAGAGGGTCTGCAACCAGGTACCCGGGTAGCGATGATGGTGCCGCCGTCGCTACCGTTTTTCGTCCTGACCTTCGCGTTGTTTCGCGCTGGACTCGTGCCGATCTTTATCGATCCAGGCATGGGCATAAAAAACTTAAAGCGCTGCATCGCTGAAGCTAAACCCGAGGTGTTTATCGGAACCTCGAAGGCGCACCTCGCTCGCCTTTTGTTCGGCTGGGGACGTGCCTCGCTGACTCGGCGGCTGCAGGTTGGAGACCGCAGTTTCTTTTTTGGTGTGACGCCGCTAGCGGACGTCAGAGCAGCGGGGATGAAACATCCTAGAGTTGATACCTCGGTTCAAGAGTTAGACCTTGGGCAACATGTAGCTGCGATCTTATTTACCAGCGGCAGCACCGGCGCCCCCAAAGGGGTGATCTACGGCCATGCGCAGTTCAACGCGCAAATCGCTGCCTTAAAGGCGCTGTTTCAATTTCAGCCCGGCGAAGTCGACCTCAGCACCTTTCCACTATTTGGCTTGTTTGCGCCAGCTCTGGCCATGACCGGCGTGATCCCACAGATGGATTTCACCAGGCCGGCGCAAGTAGACGCGGCAAAGATCTTCGCGGCGGTGGACGACTTTGGCATTTCCAATCTGTTTGGCTCGCCCGCACTACTGCGAGCTTTAGCCAATGCCGGAGTCGCACGGGGAGTCACCCTACCCTCGCTGCGCCGCGTGATTTCCGCCGGTGCTGCAGTGGACCCGAAGATCCTGCGTCAGGCGGTGCGGCTGCTGCGACCAGATGCGCAGATCTTTACACCCTACGGCGCCACCGAGGTGCTGCCCGTTGCCTGCATTGGCAGCGACGAAATCCTCGGTGAGACGGCGGCCGGATCCGCAGATGGACGCGGCATCTGCGTTGGCAAGCCAGCGCCTGGCGTGCGACTGCAGGTGATCGCCATTCACGATCAAGTCATCGACCAGTGGAGCGATCAGCTTTGTGTGCCGCAAGGCGTCGTCGGAGAGATCGTCGTCGATGCGCCACAGGTCACCGTCGCCTATGATAGTCGGCCCGAGGCGACCGCATTGGCAAAGATTCCGCGCGACGGTGCGGCGGTGATGCACCGCATGGGAGACCTTGGTTATCTAGACGATCAGGGACGCCTGTGGTTTTGCGGTCGCAAGTCGCATCGTTTGAAACTTCCGACCGGTGACATGTACACCGAGATCTGCGAGGGCATCTTCAACGCTCAGCCAAAGGTCTACCGCAGCGCACTGGTCGGCCGTGGCGTGCCTGGCCAGATGGTCCCAGTGCTTTGTGTCGAAGCCGACGAGCATTTGAAGAAGGAGCAAAAGCTGCTGCTTTCCCGCGCCCTGCGCCAGACAGCACTGGCGCATCCTGCGACTAGGGCGGTCGAGGAATTTCGCTTTTACGACGGACTCCCGGTCGATATTCGCCACAACTCAAAGATCTTTCGCGAGCAGTTGAAAGTCGAGGTCGACCTGGCATGAGCGAACAGTCAGGGGCACCGATCTTGGTGACAGGTGGTGGTGGCTTCCTCGGTTTGGTGATCGTTCGACAATTGCTAGACGCAGGTTACCGCGTCCGCACCTTTTCACGACAATCCTATCCCCAGCTCGCAGCACTGGGCGTCGAGCAGCACCAGGGCGATATTGGCGACGGCGCCGCGGTCAGCGCCGCGGTGCGCGGCATGCACGCAGTGATCCACACGGCGGCTAAACCCGGGATCAGCGGCGCCTACGGCGACTACTACCGCACCAATGTCCTCGGCTGTAAAACCGTGATCGATGCC
>Ga0315274_10004960_pt1 | contig 19517 bp, 10 predicted proteins | sample YL17G02_20_MG_FD_203700 | JGI IMG/M metagenome (GOLD analysis project Ga0315274, IMG submission 203700) | Sediment microbial communities from Yellowstone Lake, YNP, Wyoming, USA - YL17G02_20 | ecosystem: Environmental > Aquatic > Freshwater > Lake > Sediment | place: USA: Wyoming | collected... | reverse complement strand
AGCTGGAGCAGTTAACCGACAATTTCGCAAAAATTGTAGGGGGCTCTCCCGAGGAATCCATGTCCTCCACTGATGGCACTTCGCTGCGAGCCGAGGGCGAAGCCGCCGGCGGCCCCTCGGAGATGGCGCCAGCGGCAATGGGCAAACAGGAGGCGTTGGCGAGGTTTTCCGTGGACCTGACTGCAAAGGCACGAAGCGGTGAAATGGACCCTATTGTCGGTCGCAACGTGGAAATCCGCCAGATTATCGATATTCTGATGCGTCGCCGTCAGAACAACCCCATTCTTACCGGCGAGGCGGGGGTCGGGAAAACGGCAGTGGTTGAAGGTTTCGCACAGCGAATCGCCGCCGGTGATGTGCCGCCGTCACTAAAGGACGTAACACTGCGCGTGCTCGATGTAGGGCTGCTTCAGGCAGGGGCCAGTATGAAGGGCGAATTTGAAAACCGGCTGCGACAGGTCATAGAAGAGGTTCAAAGCTCACCGAAACCAATTATTCTTTTCATCGATGAAGCACATACTCTTATTGGGGCTGGAGGTTCAGCGGGGACCGGCGACGCTGCCAACTTGCTTAAGCCGGCGTTGGCTCGCGGGACACTGCGGACGATTGCGGCTACCACCTGGGCGGAGTATAAAAGATACATTGAGAAAGACCCTGCACTGACCCGCAGATTCCAGGTAGTCAAAGTTGAAGAGCCCTCGGAAGGTAACGCTTTGATTATGATGCGAGCAGTGGCCTCTAACTTAGAGAAGCATCACCGGGTTCAGGTCCTGGACGAGGCCCTCGATGCAGCGGTCCGTCTTTCGCACCGGTATATTCCTGAGCGTCAACTGCCGGACAAGGCGGTCAGCTTAACCGATACCGCGTGTGCCAGGGTTGCCATAAGCCAGCATGCCGTCCCGCCGGAGCTGGAAGACTGCCGGCATCGAATTCAGGCGCTTGAAACGGAACTGGAAATCATCCGCAGAGAGACGGCAACGGGCGTGGACCATCAAACCCGCGAATCTGAAATCACAGAGAAGCTCGAAGCGGAACATAAAAGATTAGCCGAGCTGGAAGGCCGCTGGTCCAAAGAAAAGGAGTTAGTCAACACCGTCCTGGATATTCGGGCCAGGTTGCGCACAACCGCCGGGGGCACTGTTGAAAAGACAGAGATTGCCGGAAAAGAATCTGGGAAAACCAAGGGTCGTGCCAAAGACGTGCGTCAGGCCGATGCAAGTCAGCCGGCTGAGGCCGCAGCCGCAGGTTCACCCGACGCGGAGAAAAAAGAGGACAGAGAAGAATTGCTCAAACAACTCATTTCGCTGCAGAACCAGCTAAGGGCCCTGCAGGGAGAAAGGCCCCTGATTCTTCCCTGCGTTGATGCGCAGGCCGTTGGTTCGGTAGTTGCCGATTGGACCGGGGTTCCGGTTGGCGGAATGGTAAAGAATGATATCGAGGCGGTTCTGCATCTGGAGGATAAACTCCGGCAGCGTGTAATAGGCCAGGAACATGCCCTGGCGGCAATTGCCAAACGCATCAGAACATCCCGTGCCGGGGTGGAGAATCCGAACAAGCCGATTGCGGTGATGTTCCTGGTCGGTCCAAGCGGCGTGGGAAAAACCGAGACAGCGATTGCCTTAGCCGAAGCCCTGTACGGCGGTGAGAACAACCTGATAACCATCAATATGAGCGAGTTCCAGGAAGCCCACACGGTTTCAACACTAAAAGGTTCACCTCCCGGATACGTCGGCTATGGCGAAGGAGGCGTCCTTACTGAGGCGGTGCGTCGGCGTCCTTACAGCATTGTTTTGTTAGACGAGGTCGAGAAGGCGCATCGCGACGTCCACGAGATATTTTTCCAGGTGTTCGACAAAGGCCGGATGGAAGACGCCGAAGGACGACTGATAGATTTCAAGAATACAATCATTCTGCTGACCAGCAACGTCGGCACCGACCTTATTGTGGAGATGTTCAAAGACCCGAAACTGAGGCCTGATACGGAAGGGATATGTAAGGCCCTCCGCAAGCCCCTGCTTAAGGTTTTTCCCCCCGCACTTCTCGGCCGTCTTGTTGTCGTGCCCTACTACCCAATCAGTGATGAAACGATGCGGCTCATTATTCGCCTGCAGTTGAACCGAATTGGACGTCGGACCAAAGAGAACCATAAGATACCATTCAGCTACGATGATAAGGTCGTGGAGCTTATTGCCAGCCGTTGCACTGAGGTCGAAAGCGGTGCCCGGATGGTGGACGCCATTCTGACCAATACTCTGCTTCCGGAAATCAGCCAGGAGCTCCTGACACGGCTGGTAGAAGGTAAAACCGCGAAGCGCGTTCATATAGGGACCAAAGACAGCGAGTTTACTTATTCGTTCGACTAATACCTGTGATATCGATTCAAGGAATACATTCGAAGAATGTGGCTGTTGAAAACAAGCGGTTTTCAGCGCAAAATGAGGTTTATTAGGCATCAATCCCTATGGCAGAGACACAGAGGTATAGAGAGATTGCAATAGCGACCCCGTTAGGGGATGATGTGCTTTTGCTTAAAAGCATCTCGGGCACAGAGTATCTTGGCAGGCCTTTTGAGTTTCAACTGGAGCTGGCCAGCGCTGACGACCAGATTAAACCTCAGGACATCGTCGGCCAGAACGTGACAATCCGGCTTAACCTGTTCGGAAGAGATGAGGTTCGCTATTTCAACGGCTACATAAGCCGCTTTGTCCAGGCGCCTGGGGCCGACCGATTGGCGGGTTACCGCGCAACTGTCGTGCCCTGGATATGGTTCCTGTCCCGGACCGCTGATTGCCGGTTATTCCAGCAAAAGACCGTCCCTGACATCATCAAGCAGGTTTTTCGTGACCATGGATTTACCGATATTGAGGACGCCCTCAGCGGCAGCTACCGGACCTGGGAGTATTGCGTGCAATACCGCGAGACGGACTTTAACTTTGTAAGCCGGCTTATGGAGCAGGAGGGAATATATTACTTTTTCAAGCACGAGAACGGCAAACACTCGCTGGTCTTGGCCGATTCACCCAGCGCACATCAGCCGTATCCTGATTACGACCAAATCAAATACCGTCCGCCCGGCAGCCAGGTCAGCGATGACAAGAACATTTCCGAATGGGTGGTTGAAACCCGTCTTCAACCCGGTTCATACGCCCTGAAGGATTTTGACTTCAAGAACACCAGAAGGGACCTGCAGGCAAGGGCGAACTTGATTCAACAACACGCGGCGGCGGACTTCGAGATATACGATTATCCCGGCGAGTACACCGAATCCCCTGACGGCGACGAATATGCCAGGAAACGTATCGAGGAGCTGCACGCGCAGTATGAGGTGGCTACGGCCGGTTCCGAAGCCAGGGGCATCTGTGCCGGCTGCACCTTCACATTCGCCGAGCATCCCCGCAACGACCAGAACCGCCAATACCTGATTACCTCTGCAAGCTACAACATTGACGGCGGCGATTTCTACTCGCAGGAAAAAAGCAGCCCGAGTTCTTATTCGTGCAGCTTTGCCGCTATCGATGCGACGCAGCAGTTTCGTTCGATGCGTATCACTCCCAAGCCGTCAATTGCCGGCCCGCAAACGGCCATTATTGTTGGTCCTTCGGGTGAAGAGGTTTACACCGACGAATATGGCCGGGTAAAGGTGCAATTCCACTGGGACCGGCACGGTCAGGCAGACGAAAACAGCTCCTGCTGGATTAGGGTTGCGCAGGTCTGGGCCGGCAAAAGGTGGGGTGCGATGTATATCCCGCGCATCGGCCAGGAAGTCATTGTTGAGTTTCTGGAGGGCGACCCGGACCAGCCGATTATAACGGGCCGGGTCTATAACGGCCAGGCAATGCCTCCTTACGCGCTGCCGGCCAACAAGACGATGTCAACGCTCAAGTCCGACTCCAGCAAAGGCGGCCAGGGCTTCAATGAAATCCGATTTGAAGATAACAAAGGCAGCGAACAGCTCTTCATCCACGCTGAGAAGAATGAGGATATCAGGGTCAAAAACGATTGCCTCGAATGGGTCGGAAATGAACGGCACCTGATTGTTAAGAGCGACCAGCTTGAACAGGTCGATGGCGACAAGCACCTGACAGTCCAGGGGGACCAGAACGAAAAGATAAACGGAACCATATCCGTTGAGGCGGGTATGGATATGCAGCAGAAGGTCGGGATGAAACACGCCCTTGAGGCAGGGCAGGAGATTCATCTAAAGGGCGGGATGAAGGTAATTATCGAAGCCGGGATGCAGTTAACGCTAAAGGGAGCCGGGGGATTTGTGGATATCGGCCCCGCGGGAGTAACGATTCAGGGCAACCTGGTGAATATCAATAGCGGAGGCGCCGCAGGCGCCGGTTCGGGCTGCTCGCCTGATGCCGCCAAGGCGCCGAAGGAGGCCGCCACGGCCAATCCGGGCGAAGCGCTTGAGCCGCCCGGACCGCCAAGTCCGCCCACGCCTGTTACTTTCAGTCCGCAGGCGACCACGGTGCAACAGGCAGCTAATGACGGCACGCCATTTTGTGAAGAATGTGAAAGGGCAAGGCAACAACAACAGCAGCAGCAAGCCGGCACATAAGTCAGTTGGTCGAGAAGAATTTAATGGACGAAAAGGTTACAAATCAGTCGCTACTCACAAATCTGTTTTCGCAGCCACAGACCGGCGTGTTTACGGTTCTCGACGGCGCTTCGGTGGAACAGTTGCCGCAGTTACTCTGGAAGCACAAGCCGCAAAACGTTTGCCTGTATCGCGGCGAGCTTGAGCCGGATATGGCCGCGGTCGCACCATATTTAGTCAAACTGGAGTTCGACCATCGTTTCACAAAATTAGTATGCGAGAAGGGCTGGGGCAAACATTGGGGTATATTCGTGATAACGCCGGCTGAAGTCGATATGCGAACGTTGCGCCAGCATTTTCGTAGGTTCTTAATGGTTCTTAGTCCTGAAGGCAAATCTATATATTTTCGCTATTACGACCCGCGGGTGCTGAGGGTTTACCTGCCGACCTGCAACGCAGAAGAAATGAAGACCGTCTTTGGTCCGGTTAGCAGCTATATTGTTGAAGACGAAGATTCGTCTGTGATGCTGCGCCTGTCGTCTGATAGTGAGAAAGTCCGAACCGAAAAAATATCCCTTGCGCAATCGCGATAAGTAGCTGAAGAAAATATGCTGAAAATTCGCAAAGAACAAAATGATGAACTATCGAAAGTCGCACTCAAGCGTTTTGAGGACGATATGGTCATCCATATCAAAAAGTATTTTCCTAAGTACTACGAAATTATGGGGGAACCCACAGTTCGAAAGGTCATCCGATATAGCATTGAAAGAGCAGAAACTTATGGTCTCACAACGGAGCGGGATGTGTGTTTGTATATCAATTTGGTATTTCTTTTAGGCAGTAATTTCGATACAGACGTGCAATTTCCCTGGGCGGCGGCAACCCTCAAAGATGAGATGATAAAGGGCTCAGTCATACGAATTGACAAACTCTATGAAATTGCGATGGATTATCTTGGCCGGGTAAACGGCGATAATAATATTTACCTTGCATTAGCACTTCGCAAGATCCGCGAAGTCCCTTTTGGTGAGTTCTCATACGCCGTCTCAGAAGATGTTGTTCGAAAGGTGATTAGCCAGCTCAAAAACGTTTGGCCGGAGAAATGCCAGTATCTGGGTAATTCGATTTTGCACCAACTGGTACAGCATGGTATCAAATCTGCACGCCGTTACAATATCACAGGTGAGAAAGGCCTCGTCTTATATATCGGCTTAATGTTTATGCTGGGCAGTGGGTTCGACAACGACCCGCAGTTTCCCTGGGCAACCGCGGTCTTAAGGAATGAGGTTTTAACAGAACAGTCGGCAAAAGTTGAGCGGCTTCACACAGAAGCTATGGCCTTTCTTAACAAATGGTTGACTTGAATCGCAAAGAGAAGTACTAAGGACTAATTATGCCGGCAGGATGTAGTGATAAAGATGGAGCAACGACGGCTGCTGGGAAGAAACCGTCTACACCTGTAGGTGGAACAACGTTACCATGCCAATGTCCTACAAAGGTGGAATTTAAGGAGCATGGTACCAATTATGGCTTTGATGACCGTACCGATAGTACGGTGCCTTGGAAATCAGTTGAGAAGGGCAAATCCGATACTGTAAAAGCCCAAATAACACCGCCAGATCGGGCTTCCAAAGCAGAATTTGTTAGTGTGAGTCCTGACAAAGTAACTGTTTCCCCCGCAACGGCTTCAACTGACAACCAAATAGTCACGGTTTCTGGTGTGGATAATGGAACCTCTGAGGTTCAGTCAACTTGCGGAGGTAATATATTAGGCAAGATGCAGGTAAAAACATATACTAAGAAAACGAAAACCGTCGCCGTTATGTTAGTTAATGAAAAAAGCTACAATAGTACCGATATAACAGACCAGAAAATAAAAGATTATTTGGAGAAGGTCTACAAACAGGCCGTGTTTGAATTCAAAGTAACTAGGCTCCCAGCAAAAACTGTTGAGTTCGACAAGAACAAAGATGGCAAGGTGGATGTGAATAGTTGGATGTCTGACGAAATGAAAGCAATACGTGATGCCTGCAAAGACGACGGCTATGACCACAATATCTTTTTGGTCGATAATCCCAGCGATAATTCTCTGGGATTTATGGATTTTAATCAAAGATATGGATTTGTTCATGCAGATAAAGCATTGAATCCTGAACTCTCATTTTCTCATGAAATCGGACATGGAGGTTTTGGCTTAAGACATACCCCTGGTGACAGCGATAACATCATGTACAATTTCTACTCGCCTGCAATGTGGCGGCTTAGGAAAGACCAGTGGGACATAATAAATCCGTAATTTTAAAATGAATTTCAAATTTAAGATAAAAATGGGAATTTTAATGTATGTAATTGTGATTTTAACGGTTCTTTTTCAGGGGTGTATGCCTATGCCAATAAATAATAATGAAAAAAAGGAAAACTTTTCCGATTACGAAACCAGGAAGCGGTATGTGGATGCTATAGAGAATTCATTTAGAAATGATTGGAATATCGCTCTTGTGGACGCGAGACGATATACCACCCACAAATCAGAGGAGCTTAGGCGCGATGTCTATGCACTTCTTTGGAAACTTGGCAAAGATTCAACAGAACAGCAGAAGAGACAGAATATTGTTGAGGTTCTATTAGAACGTGTACCGCTCGAAAATGATTTCCTTCGGGAACAACTTCTGAAATGGTTACAAGATTTCAAAGAAGGTGATTTTAATGATCGCTCAAAAACCATTCTTCAAAATACGAGGTGGCCAAAGGATGATTCTTCGTCTCTGATACGGTTAACTGGGATAGCCCAATTGAAATCGAGGTTACCTGAGTTAAAAGAGCTTGTTCGGAATGAAAACGCAGAAGCAAGCACGGATACGTGGTATGGGAAAGACGAATGGGCAGGATTATTAGCACTTGCCCGCATGGGAGATGTACAAAGCTTACACATTGTGATCAACAGGGTCAAAAAAGAATCTGATATAGTTGTAAGAGCAACAATTCTACTAAAAGATATGGCTTACACTAAGCAGCCTGCTGCATTTGATACCCTCAAGATTTATCTTAATAGCGAAGATAGATTGCCCTCTACAAAAGAGACTGTGTCAGGGAGTCTTGAGGCTTGCTATGCAGCGGCTCTGTTCTCGAAGTATTTGGAAAACTTCCCAATCAAGGAAACCGACTTTAACGAAAATCAGGTACACCAAGCTCGCGCTTGGGTAAATGCTCAAAAACAGTGGCAATTCAAATAGTATTAGCGACTGCTTTGAAAAAAAGTTCTAATTATGAATGTATCCCCAAAAAAATGGCTTTGTGATAAATAAAGAAGGGCGAAATTATGCCTCCCGCAGCGAGAGTTGGTGATATGCACACCTGCCCGATGGTAACGCCGGGCGTACCGCCCATTCCCCACGTCGGCGGGCCGATTCTGCCGCCTTGCTGCCCGACTGTAATAATCGGCATGATGCCCGCAGCACGCGTGGGCGATATGGCCACCTGCGTCGGACCGCCTGATGCTATTGCGATGGGCTCGATGACGGTAATGATAGGCGGAATGCCCGCTGCCCGGCTCGGCGATATGACCACCCACGGCGGCGTCATTACCCTCGGCTGTCCTACCGTCCAGATTGGCTGATGATGCAACGGGGCTACCGCCAGGGGCCGGCTAACGGGGCAGGGGGGTGTGATATCGACTGAAAACGAGGGAGACGAACTGCATCCCGGCCTTTTACGGAAACTACCGGCATAAGCCCCTTGTCAATGAGGATACCAAACGCCCGCTCGGTGAGGATTGTCTCGGCACAGGGGGTAACGTGCTTTTGGCCATCGGACTCGTATATATGCATTGGCAGACCCGACAGGTCACAGCCGAGGCCGTCTGTAAGGTTCCAGCCGAATTCACTGAAGGAATTAGCCAATAGGCAGGCACATAAGCCGGCGGAATTGCCCCAGAGATATTGCTCGTGGCCGGCCAAAGGCGAGAACTCCTCAAAACCGAACCGCTCAACAGGGTCGGTCTTGCTGCCAAAGGGGAGTCGTAATAGGAATCGCGGCAGCAATAGCCCGATATAGGCGGCCTCGGGCGTGCCTCGAAGCTGCTGCCACAGTTGTAAGGCGGCCGGGGCGGGCTGCCATCGCCAGTCATTCGGGTCAGGCGTGGCGGCAAGCGACGGGCAGCCGGCAAAGTGCGAATCGGCACAAGCGACCAATGGCGCACCGGCGGCCTGCGCGACCCGGGCAAGCTGATGCAGCAACTCGATATCTTCAGAGGTCTGGTCAAAGGTGTAGCAGCCGAGCAGGAGGGCATACGGGTTTGCACCTGGGACACCGATGCTTTGCTCGACGAGAAGTCGATATGTGCCCGTGGGTTGCAACCCATTCGGCGACCCTAAATCCGCCGCCAGTTCCGCCTTGCTGACGTCGATTATGTATATTTTGAGCATTTCGTCTGTTTCAACCTGGCTGACTATGAATCGCAGCAACAGCCACGCTGCCTCAAGCTCCTTGAAGTCCGGCTGATGTAGAATCGCCCGCATCTGGCCGCTAATGGCCTGGTCAACCTGAGCAATAAGCTCTGGCTGTTGCGGGTCAGGAGCGGGGATGATATAAGGTTTTACGACCTCGCCAATGAGCTTCTCTATATCGACCGGTCGTCTGGCCGGACTGAAAGATGGCTTTTTACCCGCCGGCTTTCCAAGCAGACGCTCGATTGTATCAGCGTCAGGTTCTTCTTGCGCGGGACTGCTTGGGGGCTCTTCTGCCTTTGGTCTGCCGGTTTTCTGACCACCTATTAGCCAGGACCGCACCTGCGAGGCCGCCTCGGCAAACGTGGCTGGGTCCTGCAGGCGCTTTCGGAGTATCTTTAGCTTTTGAAAGATTTCCAGACGGTCGAAAATCCGGTCTGGGTGAAAATCAGATGGCTCTCCAAATTCAATTGCTACGCGAGGTCCATCCCCACCGCCCAGGGGCACATTAAGCTCACAGCCAAGCTGTTTCGGCAGTAGCTCCAGGTTGTCAACGTCAACCGCGATTCGCCGTCGAGCAGCAAGCGAAGAGCCGGTTTCGCACAGGGCACGATTGCCCCGGCCGCTGAAGTCAGCAAGTATGGCTATGCAAAACGGCGTGTCCTCTCTGGCCTTGCGGGGCGCGAATGACGTCTGGGTGCCCAATTCGTATTCAAAATCCATTCTTCCCGAAGGAGTCTGCATAGGCATAGCTGGTCACTCCATAACAGAACCCGATTCTGCCGAGAAACGTCTGAGCGTTTCCTTTCTCATCATCACTGAGGTTCACCATCATGAGCGGATTTAAGTTATGCGTAATCGTAACGCTACTGAAAGGAATATTCAATAACGTTTGGTAATCTTGTATGTCGAGGCGGGACAATCGCCTCTTATCCTGTGAATGCCCAACGAAAAGAGCCAAGGCAATATCAATATACTGCTTGACAGGGAATCACCTGCGATTAGAATTGGTTCAAGCTGACCTTGAGTGGTCTTGGATGTACCGATTGTGTAGTGACAGGCAGACTCTTATTAAGGTAAATTAGCTGTGTCGTCTTCTACCACCAATAGTTGTATTAAAACATTACCTAAGGGCTACATCGTCATACCCGTCACAGAAGACCAGAAATCAGCGGTATTGAAGATATGTATCCTGGTAAGGCCCGAGCCCGACCCTGTTGGCGGTCACCTTGTCGTCCTCCGCGACACGACAGACGCCGGGGTATTTATGGGGTGCATCATTGACACCTGCGGATGCGTTCATGAATGGCTTGAATTGTGGGTTCAGAATACCGGGCATTTAATTAACATAGCATCCGCGTGTCGCCAGTCGCTTTCAAACGCCATGCTGGATGACCGCTGGCGTCGGCAATGTCAGGCATTTGAACAGCTCGATGAGGAAGCGGTGGTGAAAACCGGCTGGGAGTCGGAGCATCCTCTGCCGACGTTCTTGGACATCTCCGCACGTTCACCGCTACATCCGACCGTCGCCGGTTCCGGAGCACCGTGGAAGCTGTGCAGGGATGAAGGTTTGCTGCAGCAGAAGGGCCTGCCGGGCTATTGCAGCTCGCTGCATCGTTACCTGTATGTACCTGCGGCAGGTCCTGATTCACAGTTCGTTCCCGTTACACCGGGAGCCCCAACGAACGCGTTCACAAAACCGATGTCCGGGATTTGCGGCGACCCCCGTCAGGTTATCCCCTTTAATCCCGGGGCGGGGCTGATGCTGGTAAAGAAGCACAACCCCATCGGACTGGAGACTTTTATTGATATTCTCAGCGGCAGCACATGGGACGGGCTAAAACATGGAAGGTCGGTCCTTGACCTTGGCGAGCAGGTTGACGCGATGAGGAAGGACAAGACCATTTTGAGTGCGAGTGGCCGACTTTTCCTGGACACTCAGGGTCGGCGAGGACGGCTGGTCGAAACATTTCACCTGAAACTTCGATTACTCGCTGACATTGTATCTTCCGTCCATTCGATGGCACATCATCTCCAACGACCCCTTCTAAATATCAATCCGAACAACTGGCAGGTCAAGCTCGGTGAGCCAGGACGAGGGCTGCCTTTCTTGTGGACGGCAAAGCCGGTGCTTAGCGACCCCGGTGACGCAATTCCACTGGCAATCGAAAGAACCGACGTGCAGTATTATCTGCCGTCGTCTGTTCCTGGAACATCGATATATCGGCCGGCGATTACCTCTCTGCCAACCAAAGGACATGCATCCATTCGTATACGGCAGGTCTTACCCGACACCAGTGATGCAACAATCGTTGAGGGCACGTTTACAACCCAGGAACGTATCGAGATAGCCAGTCGCGATCTCGTCTGGTTTCGGCTTAACCTTGCTCATGGCAGCGTCAATCTGTGTGCGCATCTCGAAGCGGACTCGGCGATGGCAGCCGGTGAGTGGCGATTTCGAACTGTGGCTCACAGCGTTAGTGATGTCGAGGTTTCGGATTTGCGCGCCGCCGAAGGGGTGCCTATGTTAGGCATTCCGTTCGAGATTATACCGCTTTTGAGCACCCCCTGTGACCTGTACTCATTGGCGGTTGTGGCTGTTAGGATTCTTTTTGTTGATGATACTACAACTTTGCCCGTGGCCCTTGATGAGATGCTAAGTCTTTCACGCCAAACACGTGCTGATTCAGGTGCTTCCACCGGTCTGGAGGCCCGTATTAGCGATATATTCAGCAAGGACAACCGATGGCTTGAATCGCTGGGGCCGCACCATTTAGCTTTTGACAAGATAATCCCTGACGAAGCTTTTGGTCTGATTCCACACGAGCTGTGGTGGAAGACGGTGGCCATAATCTTGCGGATGTTCCCAGGGGCGGGGCCGGACAGTGAATGCAAAGATTTTGGCGATGCCCAGCAAGGGGGTCTTCACAAGGTTTTTGAACGGACGATGGCCGACCTGGATAACCTTATATTAAGAACTCGCTGCCTTATCGTAACGGACTGGAAATCAAACCAGGAAATCGCCGATGTCATACAAAGGTACCTGTCGTAAAAGCGTCAAACAAAAATATGTCGGGTAAACATTTGTGGGGAATTGAAAGGGATTGACGATGAGAACTGTATTATTGAAAGGTCACGTCTTTGCGCTGCTTTTGGTTACTCTCCTGGCAGGAGGATGCCAAAGCGGCAGGCGTGTTAACGTAATTGCTTCCGACGAGATTTGCAGGAAATCGGTTGAGGTCCATCTGGTGGAAGTCAACAGATTCGAAAAGGACCAGTGGGAGCAGGTGTCTATGACCAATTACTGGACCCCAGGAAACCAACTGCGGCAGAGTGCCAGGGATTATACCTGTGTCGTCCAGTTCGGACAAGGGGCTTGCAAGCAGACCCTCACCCCGGACTATCAAATTCAAAAAGTTTGGCGGGACAGGAATGCTGAATACCTGTTTGTTCTGGCGGACCTGCCCGGCACATTTCCCGACCTGCCCGGTAATGCCGACGCAAGGCGCGTGCGGCTGCCCGCTCTGGACTCAAAATGCTGGGGATTGCATCAGCGTGAAATCAATATCAGCATCGAAAGCGGCAAGGTCGTCCCTTTAACCATCTCAGAGTCAAAAAACTGTGATTAGAATCTTGTTTCTTTTCCGGTCACGAAGGTATGCCAAGCTTTGGCCGCTATAAGACCGTTCGTGAGCTTTACCGAATCGGCTTTGTCGTATTGTATAGCGGACGGGTTGAAGACAGCCCTGAGGAAAAGTTCGCCATCAAGGCCTTTCAGCCTTCCGCTCTCCTCTTGGAAAAAGAGCGAGCCAAAGCTGAATCTGATTTGTTCCTCAGTAGTGCCTCCGTTCAGCAAAAGGTATCCGCCGGCGGTGCTCAACATTGGGCGCCCATTTTCGAGCAGGGTCTATCTCCTGACGGAGCATTCTACGTCACAAATAAGTATGACCACTCACTTCAGCAACTCATCGACGGTCGCGTTAAGCTGACGGCTCAGACTCTTCATGTAATTATCGAGTCGGCTGCAAAAGGCCTGATTGAATTGAAGCAGGCGTGCTCACGACCACACGGGAACCTCAAAGCCGCTAACGTTCTCATTACCGGAGCCGCAGATTTCTCACAAACCAAAGTTGTATTGACCGACCCGCTGCCGGATGAATACATCGATACCGAGGTGCACTGGGATACCGATTTGCGAGCCATAGCGGAGTTCATTTATCAGTTTGTAATGCACCGGCCATCGCCTGTGTCGAGCGGCTGGCAGGTGCCCCAGACAGAAGAATGGGCAAGACTTGGAAAGCAGGCAGATGACTGGAGAAACCTGTGCAATCGCCTGCTGAACGCCTGCACCAGGCCGGGTGCGATGACTATTGAGGACCTCCTTGAGGAGCTGGATAAGTTAAAAGTAGCCAAGCCGGTCCCAACGCACCGTTACATTATCGCGGCGGGTCTGATAGTCGCTGTCAGCATCTTCATTTTGTGGTTCTTTCTCCACAAACCGCCCCCGCCTCCAAAGGTGGAAGTCTGGAATATGTTATGTTCAGAGTATATTGACTGGGTGGAAGACCTCCACAAGGCCTTGGGACTTACCACTAAGGACAGTACACTGGCGAAACAGTGGCGGGATGAGAAAGATGCAAAACTTACGGAGATATTGGACAAAATCAAAAAAGATGCTTCCTATCCTTACCGTGTTGTTGCCAAAAACAACAAAGACAACGTTAATGAATTGAAGGACATAAAAACTGAAGAAGAACTACAACTGCTCGGAGTCACAGACATCGAAACGAAAACGGCGGTTTCGGCGGTCAATGATATTAAGAGCTTCTTTGACCCAAACTCGGACAAGGTATGGCCTTTGTTGCGCAGGATAAATGAAGATGCAAAAAATTACAGTGGCCGCGGCTGGCAGCAACCTGCCGCATATCTCCAGAATTTAGTCAACGCCGTAGGGGCCAAACCAGGCAACAAGAACATCGCCAAAAATGTGGACAAGCTGCTCAAACTTGACCGTCAAGGCATAACGAGAGAAATCCGGGAATACTTGGGAGGTATCGCCAAAGATAAAACGATAATCACAGGTTTGGATGTTCAAGACCCGGTCTTGGCCAAGTTCGATGATTTGGTTAACAAAGAAGCTGCGTCAGGACTTGACGAAGCAGGCGAAGAGACCATCAATAAGCTGAGTGAGAATCTGAAGGGCATAAACAAGTTGGTGGGTGAACTCGCCGAAGAAATCAGCCAAATTGAGCGTGATATCAAAGAGGGAAAGAAGTCCAATCCTAAGGAAGCCAACAAATGCGACATAGAGCTAAAAAGTCTGAGGCAGAAATTTGTCAACGAGACAATCGAAGACATAGATAAAAACAAAGAAGACATCGGGAAGACAGTCGACCGATATAAACCTCTGCTTTACGAGCTTAAAAAGAAGGCTCAAAGCACGATAGAAAGTGCAGAAAAATATGTAGAACGCATACAACAGCTGCGTTCGATAGCGAAATCCGATAAGATTAATGAGAAGTGGAATAAGGTGAAAATATACTTCATCTCCGAGATCAAGCAGAAGCCGGAGTTATATTCGGATCTGCGACAAAACTTAGATGAAGCAAAGGACAAACTCGTTGCATTGGACGAAGAGCTACAGACGCGGTTGCCTCTGCAGGTTGGTGCCGAAATTGGAGAAAAGAACTGGCATCAACGGCTCAGACAAATCTACGAACAGGAACAGAAAGACCGGACGAACCAGATAGTCGAAAAAATTCCGATGAAGAATGAATTGCCGGATATTAACGAGGACTCATTCAAACAATATCGGCTTGACGAGTACTCACGATTTGACCAATGGCGGGAAAACCTGACAGGAATCGTTAAGGCGTTTGATAGAATTGAGAACGGATTAGAGCTTTATTATTCCCTCGATGATACCTTGCCTGAGGTCAATGAAAGTATCAACTCCTTATGGCAGAGATGTGAAAACAGCGATATCCTGAAGCAAGACCGGGGAATCAGGAAAGGACTCAACGAGCTGATATCCAGGATTGAGAAGCTGGTGGAGGTCAGGCGGTCCGGCGACAGACGGGCTCTGGCAGCGACAGCGCTTGACCCTCATTCCCGACCCGAGGCGGTATATGCCGCCTGGGAGAGACTTGGTGCGCTTTCGGACCCAAACTGGCCGAGCCAGGCCGAAGACTGGGAAAACGATAAAAAAATCCAGGAAATGCTCAAGTCGCAATTCAACACAATCAAAGGACAAAACCAATCCCGCGGAGACGAGCTCTTAAAAATGCTCGCCGCCACAAGCATCGAGAGATGCAGAACTGTGATTAAGGCCAACAGCTCCCAGGTCAAGATGCTTCTTCAATGTGATGAAGTCAAGGATTTCGAAGCCCTCGCGATGAAACTCGCTGACTTCGTGACAAGCGGAGATTGGCAAAATAAAAAGTTTCGCACGGATCTTTTGAATGACGATGTCAGCATAAATACGTTTGAGGAATGGCTCAAAAAAGTCGAGGGCTACCGCAAAATAGACCTAGACCCTCGAAACGACAAGCAATACACCTGGAATGACACAATGAATGAAATTCAAAAAGGGCTGGCTGATGTTAAACCGGCGGAAGATTCAGAAAATCTGCACGCCCATTTCAAAGAGCTCAAACCAAAAATAGATGATATGCTTGATATGGACGCCACGCCTCCCATAGAAAAGTACAAAGACAAAATTTCCGGGTGCGACGATCTCTGGAAACAGCTCCAGGGCATCCGTAACAAGCTCAAGCCCGCGTACTGCAAGTATCTCAACCTGGCGGATGGACAGGTGGTTCTTTCGCCGGAGGTAAGTCTTCGCACATTTGAGCCGGTGTCCAAAAACGACGATGGTTCGTTCGTGCCCGCAAATGTTCCCAAGTGGAATGACATAAAACAGGATTTTTTCTACACTACCAGCCCCAGTGATGCCAGGAATATGGGTTGGCCTAAATATATCAGGTCGTCTAAAGACCCCAGCGTCTTATTGGCATTCGTCCCGGCGGGCCGAGACAATCCTGAGCCGTTCTATATGGCCACACACGAAATAAGCAACGCTCAATACCGGACTTTCCTGGATAAAAATGGGGCACAAACGTCTCCACAACAACTTAAAAACTGGTCAATAATCTTGGACCAGAATAAAAAGGAACTCATAATCTCAGGTCCCACTAACTATCCACCCAGCGCTATAAAAAGGGACAAGCAAAGAGGTGTTTTCGTGGTTTCCGACTCCAATGCGGCTGTGCCTGTCACGCTTGTAACCTACTTCGGAGCACAATCCTATGCCGTATGGCTTGACGCCCATCTGCCTACGGCTTCACAGCACGAATACGCCTGCAAGGCAGGCGCAAAAGATATATCAGAGATTGCAAAGTTTGCACACGTCAGAGCAGGCCACTGGAAAGATGCAGCAGATAAATACAACACAGATCTAAAGGATGAGTTCAAGGAATCTTCCTCGCCACCGCCAATGGGGGCTGTGAAAGAAAATAGATTCAGAGCCCAGACTCCAATTGAACTTGATAATACCATGTATAAAGAAACCATTTATGACTCAGCGTGGCCGGTCGCCACAACTACCAAAGCAAATGACTGGGGGCTGTTTGATATGATTGGCAATGTGTGGGAATGGTGCAGGCCGGATAAAAACAGCACGGATACTGTAATTTGCGGCGGCTCCTGCTTGTCGCCACTTGAATATGCAAAGCCGGATTCCAAATGCATTTTTACAACGCAGGCCTCAGATGTTGGATTTAGAATTATTGTACCCGCCAAGGCCAAGTAGGCCGTGTCACGACAGTATGCAACATCCCACTCCCATAACGGTCATGGGCCGAAGAAACTGAATCTGCAGCCTGCCTGCTAACCGCCAAAAGACCTATCCAGATACATCTGAACGAAGATGGCGGTTCTTGTGTCGCCCTCAAAGAAACCGTATCTCCTCATTGCAGATCCAATAGATTCTTCACCAGAACGACCGAGCTCGGTAACCTGAAAACCAACATTTTCTTTCAGAGCACCAAGCCACTGTCCTGCTAAATCGTAATATGTCCCATCATCTTTATGCCCCTTTAATTTCTCAATAACCGTCGACAGAATCTCATCAGGCGGTTGGTCTGATGGCACCTCGCCGACCACTCTGCGCAGAGCAGCAATCCGGGTTCCTTCCACGTCTTTAAGGGTTTTTGCCTGATCCAAGAATGTTTTAATCTTTTTACCAGAAGGACGCAGGTCGGTATTCAGCGTATTCAGCGGGGGTTGTTTATACGCCTGGGCTAAATACATCGGAGCATTAGCGTCTCCAGTTTCCTTCCCCAACTCCTGCATCAAAGCGTCCGTATCTTCCTCTTTCATCTCCCGGCGGTCTTCCAAATCAACACCTACCGGTGCCACAACTGGTGCAGCGCCAACCGAGGCCAGTACTTCTGCTAATACTTCCCTACCACGCAGCACATAGGTATCCAGACCTGCATCCATAAAAGATGGAAGTATGTTTCCACGTGCCTCTAAGGCATAAGGGAGTCTCGGCGGCTCAATAAGTAGAACCTCATCAATAGACCCGGATATCCGTGAGACTAACTCCAATCCGTTTTCCTGCCCATTTGACCAGGAATCCTCGAAGTTATCTCCGATATCGACCGTATCTAATGCATCCACAACCATTGTGCCATTGTCATTGTCAGCCATATCAACGTAGCAATTAACAGTTACATTGCCTCCCGTTTCCGTATCCGTTATGGAGTCATAATCATAACTGCCCAAGTAAATTGCGACATCAATCGGATGGCCGTCCATTTTGAAGTTAACGCTTGACCGGTCATCATATGTAACGTCCTGCCAATAATATGTTCCATTAGCAGTCAAAGTGGCATTTTCACCTACGGTCAAATCATGATTCTTACTGATAATCACGATAGCCGCTTTGCCGCTGCCGGCGGGCAAATCAACGCCAGTTTCAACACCAGTGGTATCATCGGAACTGCCGGTTATGTCAACATCCAATACTGGCGGATGGGCTATCGGGTCAAGTGGGTCACCCGTAGTATATACCCAACCATTATCTGCAATCAGAGACACGCCACCCAAGGGGCCGTCAATCCCAACCACGTCTTGGTCTTGATTTATGGCGTCGGTGATATTCAGGTTTCCATTCTCTGAACTTACAGAAATATTACCTGTGGCAGAGTTCAGAGCACCGGTTATTATGTCTCCATCGCCTGAAAGCGCGATATCCCCGTCCGCCGTCGCAGTTATTGACTTCCAGCTATCTGCTGCTATTGAGGTAACTGAATCGGCTGTGCTCGTGGCAACGAGGGCCGTGTCTTCATCATTAGTTACATCGAAGTAATCCATATCCAGGGCATTATGCTGAGTCAGCGTGAGGGTTTTATCGTCAGCAGCCATATCAATTCCTGGGCTAGCGCTTGCACTTATTCCCCCAGCCGAAGCTGTTAATGTTAAATCGCCGTTTTGGACAGTAACCAGCTCGTCAAGCTTAACCAGCGTATCACCGGCAAGGGTCAGATTCCCAGCCGTGCTCTTGTTTATCGTGCTCTTGGCCCATAGCGTCCCCGTCCCAGCATCAAACGTCTGGTTAGCACTTCCACCTGTACCATTGGCCGTTACTGCATTATTAAACGTTATACCTACAGCACTGAGATCGCCTCCAAAACTGGCCGCTCCCGTGTAGCTCTGAGCACCAGTAGTGGTCACATCCTGCATACTAATGGTGGTGGCTGTTGCCGCCAGACTTTTTGCATTGAATGCCGCATCTGCTGTTAAGTTGGTAGCGCTGTTGATAGTCACGTCGCCGAGGTTCCTGGTGCCGCCCACTATGTCGTCAAAATCTATATTGCCCGTCCCGGCTGTCAATCCCAGATTCTCGGCAAAGTTCGTACTGCCATCCAGGGTGCTCCGGAAGGTTATATTGCCAGCCCCACTACCAGTACTCAAAGTCGAATTGGCCGTCAGGGTCGTCGCACCTAAATCTATATCCTGATTAGTCGTCGCCACTGTTCCCGCTATGCTCACCCCGCCTGCACTTGTGGCATCTAAACCGCCGGTAAACGTACTGCTGTCGGCCCCGTTGCCTATCGTAGTCAGGCCTGTATTAAGGAAGCTTGTATCGTTGTCTATTACGTTGGTTGTACCCTGTAATGTAACCGCATATCCGCGGGCAAATGTTATAAGGTCATTTATCGTTACATCGCCTGTAAACGTTACAGCGCCGGTAGCACCTACCACATCGGACTGCAATGTAAGGTCAAAGTCGCCTGTCATTGACGCTACATTGATTGCGCCTGTACCGCTCTTTAAGGTGGAAGCGGCCGTCATCGTCGTTGCGCCTAAATCCATCTGTGTATTGGTTGTAGCTACCGTTCCCGCTATGCTCACCCCGCCTGCACTTGTGGCATCTAAACCGCCGGTAAACGTACTGCTGTCGGCCCCGTTGCCTATCGTAGTCAGGCCTGTATTAAGGAAGCTTGTATCGTTGTCTATTACGT
>Ga0315274_10004959_pt1 | contig 19520 bp, 12 predicted proteins | sample YL17G02_20_MG_FD_203700 | JGI IMG/M metagenome (GOLD analysis project Ga0315274, IMG submission 203700) | Sediment microbial communities from Yellowstone Lake, YNP, Wyoming, USA - YL17G02_20 | ecosystem: Environmental > Aquatic > Freshwater > Lake > Sediment | place: USA: Wyoming | collected... | reverse complement strand
GAAGCCGTGCTCGGTCTCGAATACGCCAAATGGGACGCGAAGCCCACGCCTGCGCACGACTGCACCCTCCCGTTCGTGCGCATGCTGGCCGGGCCGCTGGACTACATTCCGGTCGGATTTTCCAATGGGACCCGCGAGACCTATAAAATCATACCCGACACATTCATGACCCTCGGGACACGATGCCACGAGCTCGCTTTGCTTGTGGTTTTCGAAAGCGGATTCCAGGTCCTGGCGGATTATCCGGACAATTACCGCGGCAAGACGGGCGACGATTTTTTCAGGCACGTGCCTGCGGCCTGGTCCGAAACGAGGGTGCTGGACGGAGAGGTGGGGGAATTCATCGTCCTCGCGCGGAAACACCGCTCCAAACCCGAGTGGTTTCTCGGCGCCATCACAAATTGGACGGTCCGCACGCTTCGGACTCCGCTGGGATTTCTGGGATCGGGAGAGTACACCGCCGAGATTTATGCGGACGGGCCCGCTGCTGACACAGACGCCCGCGACGCCGTATTTCAAACGCGGTCCGTCTTCGCGACTGACACCCTGACCGTACGAATGGCGCCTGGAGGCGGGCAGGCGATCCGATTCTTTCCGAACGTGCGTTGATCATTTTCGGTTCGCGGAACGACGCCGTTTTTTCAAAGGGCGGCGGTATGCCTGCGGCCAACATCTTCAGACAGAGGAGGAGTGAACATGAAATCCGTCTGGTACACCCTGTGATCGTGATCGGATCGAACCGCTGGCAGTCCGCCGACACGTTTGACGAATTGCGCATCCCCCTGGACGATTCCAACATTCTTCTCAGCTTTCATTTCTACACGCCGCTGGTCTTCACGCATTACAAGGCGAGCTGGACTCCGGTGGGCAAATACACCGGACCCGTCCATTATCCGGGGCGGATCGTCGAGGCCAAGGACCTGGAAGGACTGCCGGAGGATCTGCTGAAGGAGGTCGGGATCCATAACGGCGATTTCGACCGCGCAAAACTCGATTCGCTGATCCAGGAACCGATCCGGGTGGCCCGGACGCTCGGACTTCCGCTGTACTGCGGCGAATGGGGATGCCTGCCGACAGTGCCGGAAAAGGACCGGCTGCAGTGGTACTCGGACATGCGGGCCAATCTGGAGAAATACGGCATCGCGTGGGCGACCTGGGACTACAAAGGCGGTTTCGGCATCCGTGCTCAAGACGGAACACCGCTGAAGCCTCTGATCCGAACGCTTTTTAAATAAATACAAATATAATTTTTTATATAATTATTATCGAAAAGTCCGATGGGCCAAAACCGGCCTGTCGGATTTTTCTTTTCCGGCTTGCGCCCTTTGCCGTGTACTCATTTTGCGGTATGACAATTGCGTAACATCCGTTTCAGATAAAAGGAACGTGTCTCCCAGCTGAGAAGGAAGGTTTTTAAATAAATGATTATTAAGAAGTTGAATAATTGGCATAAATACCGGATTTTTTTGGGATTCGTTTCATAATGCAAAATGTATTTCATTTCTGAAATACTTATGTCAAGAGGGGAATGAATTTGTACTGCGTCACCTACACGAACACCTTAAAACAAGGGAAGAATCTGAACGATTTCCGGAAGTGGCTGAAATCCTTCTGGGAAATCCAGCAGACGTGGGGCGCGTCATCCGTTTATTACTGGTCCGAGAAACAGGGAGATGACGACCTGGTGTTCTGCCAGTACATGGTGAGCGATGTCCGCCGATGGAATCGGCGAGCCATTCGGCACGGAAATTCTTTTCTGGTTCGCGAACTGGAGGGAATCGTCGATACGAATCGGATCACCATCCACCGGATTTTCGCATTTGGGAAAACGAATCAAAATAACTAAATCATGCCGGACGCACTATGAACAGCTTTATTTCGAAATTGATTTCCCTCGCCTATCCTGTAGACCTTTTCCCTTCCGATTCGAAGCTGGCCGTTCGATTTGAGGCCGAACGGCGGAACTTCCTCAATCGTGCCGTCAGCATTGGCGCCGTTTTGGCGATCACACTGGTCCCCATTTTCAGCGTCCTCGATTATCACCTGAAAAACGGCCATTTTTGGATGTTTTTTCAAATCCGGATCATGGTTATTTTTGCTTCGCTGTGCGTTCTGAAATTGACTGAAACCCAGTTCGGGCGCCGGAAACCCTATTGGCTGGGTGTTTTTCTGACGCTTCTGGTGGGCGGGTCCATCGCTCTCATGTGCACCTTGGACCTGGGGCCTGCGGATCCCTATTATGCCGGCATCAACCTTCCCATCCTGGCTTTCGGCATCCTTTTTCCGATGACGTTTCTTGAAGGAGTGCTCGTTGCGGTTCTCGTCTGGTTCATGTATTTCATTCCAAACATTTTGATTTGTACGCCCGAACAGGCGCCGATTTTTCTGAACAACAATTTTTTCATGATTTCCACCATTCTGATCTCTCTCGTCGCTTCACACTTCCACCTCCAGTACCGGAAACGCGAATGGTACGCGCGTTTCAAGCTGGAGAAGGCGCATCGCAAGATTCGAAAGCATTCCCATGAGCTCGAGGGAAAGGTGCGGGAGCGGACCCAAAAACTGATCCAATCAGAACGGCTGGCGGTCGTGGGACAGCTGGCGGGGGGCATCGCCCACGATTTCAACAACCACCTGACCGCCATTCTCGGGATCAGCGAGATTCTACTCAATGACCGCGAATTGACGAAATCAACGATTCAGGATCTGTCCAGCATCCGCAGCGCCGGCCTGAGGTCATCGGAACTGGTCAAACAGCTTCTCACCTTCAGTCGGCAGCAGCTGCTCAATCCGAAAGTGTTGAATCTCAACGACATCGTGCAGGATGCCCACAAGCTGCTCCTGCGGCTGATCGGCGAGGACATCGAACTGGTCATCTTCAACGTTCCGGAACTGCTTCCGGTCAGGCTCGATCCGGTGCAAGCCGAACAAATCATCCTGAACCTCGCCATCAACGCCCGCGACGCGATGCCGAACGGAGGACGCCTTTTCATCGAGATGAAAAATGTCCGCCTTGAAAAAGCGTATCTGAGCGCCCGACCGCTGACCATCCCGCCGGGTTATTACGTCATGCTGGCGGTGAGCGACAACGGCCTCGGCATGAGTGAAGAAATCAGGACCAAAATATTCGAGCCCTTCTTCACGACAAAAGAAAAGGGAAAGGGCACCGGTCTGGGACTTTCAACGGTTTACGGTATCGTGAAGCAGGCCCACGGCGACATCATGGTCTACAGCGAAGTCGGAGTGGGAACCACGATCAAGATTTTCCTTCCGGGAATCGACGAGCGGCTTGAATTTCAACCGCCGAAACTGAAATTGAAGAAACTGCCCAAAGGGAAGGAAACCATTCTCCTCGTCGAGGATGAAGCCTCCATTCGCGACATGACGGCCCGCCTTCTGCGAATGCAGGGATACACCGTGGTTCCAGCCAGCGAGGGCTTGGAAGCCCTTGAAAAAGACGGATCGCTGGACGAAAACATCCATCTGCTGATGACTGACGTCATCATGCCGAACATGAACGGACGCGAACTTGCCGATAAGCTGTTGAAACGCCACGCCAACATGAAAGTCCTATATTTTTCGGGATACACGGACGCCTTCATCATGAAACGGGGGATTCTCACCCAGGATTGCGCGTTTTTGCAGAAACCTTTCACTTTCGAGGACCTGAGCCTGAAAGTGCGCAAGACCATCGACAATTAGGCCGGCCGATCCCCTTTTATTCCCGTCAAATCCCCATCAGCCCGTCCTCAGCAGGACGGTTTATTATCATTGCGGCATGTCTTTTGCTTCCCACTGGTTGACAGGCGACATGTCCGTAATCGTTGCGCGCAAAGACCTGTTTTCAGCCTTGGGGAACACATCGTGGAAGAACGAATTGAGCGGGCGTTTGAACAATTTTCGAGAACCTTATCGAAAATCGGCCATTCCGATCTGATTTCGATTAAATCTGACATATTCGAACAAATCGACCAAATCGCGGAACTCATCGAACAATCACCGCAGCCCGAAATGGCCAGGGAGGCCTTTTTTCGGATGTGCGGCATTTTTGACCAGAGCGTGATGCACCAGCGGACACGCTGGAAACCGATGGGCTACGCAGGTGATTTTCTCGTCATCGATTGGATCTATACCCAGAAAACCGCTGAATCCGGTCTGGGACAGAAGATCGACCAGCTGTTTCACACCTATGAGGCCGCGCAGGCCGTCAGAAACCGCAAAGCCTATTTCATCAAGCTCTGCGCGAAACTTTCGAAGATGAAGCAATCCCGAATCGAGGTTCTGGATCTCGGCTGCGGCTCCTGCCGGGACGTTCTCGAGGCTCATCAACTCTGCAACAACGGCGTGCAGTATTATTTCCATTGCGTCGACCAGGAGCCGGAGGCCATCGAATACGCCAGGCTGCTGGTCGCCGGCACCGGAGCCGAACCCTATATCCAACTCGATTGCAAAAACGTTTTTCGGTTCGAGACCGCAAAACAATACGACCTGATCTGGTCCGCCGGCCTGTTCGATTATATCAGCAGCCGCGCCGCCTCCCTCCTGATCCGAAAATGCTGGAGGCATCTCAAGGAAGGCGGTCTGTTTGTTTTCGGAAATTTCAGCCCCCTGAATCCCACTCGAAAGGGGATGGAACTGGTCTCGAAATGGCACCTGCTTCACCGGACCGCCGATGAACTCATCGGGATTTGCGAAGAATCAGGAGTGCCGTACGCCTCACTCGATGTTGAAAGCGAAACGCTGGGAATCAATCTATTCTGTAAAATCAGAAAATAAGGGAATCCAGCTCCGATCGCCCGAATCCCCGGAAATTCCCGGATCACAACCTCCGCTTTTATCCGTTTCTTTTTCGATGTTGATTTTTCGTTTTTTTTCTGATAAGTTACAGTATAATCAATCCCATTCACGAATCCAAGGGTGAACCATGAAACTCGCAATTACAGGTGGCATCATGACGCTCATGCTGTTGCAGGCATTCTCGACCGACGTTCAATCGCAGACCCGGAACCGGACCGGCGTTCCGGAACAGTTCCAATGGAACCTTGCCGACATTTATCCGTCGGATACGGCCTGGGAGCAGGCCAAAACCGATCTGGTCGCTCAATTCGACCAGGTTCTGAAATACAAGGGAAAACTGACCGGTTCCGCGGGCGACCTGCTCGAAGGTCTGAATTTCATCAGCGGCATCAACAAAGAGTTCACGAGGCTCGCCAGCTATGCGGGAATGAAATCCGATGAGGATACCCGCGATTCCAAATGCATGGCCATGCAACAGGAGATGTCTTCGATCGGCACGAACTGGGAATCGAAGCTGTCCTTCTTCGAGCCGGAACTGGTTCAGCTCGATCTTCCGGCCATTGACCGGCTCATTACACAGGAGCCGCGGCTTCAGGTCTACCGGATGTATTTATCCAACCTCTTGCGGCGCAAGGCGCACAAGCTTTCCGAAAAGGAGGAGAAGATCATGGCCGAGGCCGGTTTGCTCGCCGACGGTCCGTCCTCCATCTACGAAATTTTTACCAACGCTGATTTTCCCTATCCCGAAACGACTCTGCGTGATGGGACCAAAGTCAAACTGGACAAGGCCGGATACGGGCGTTACCGGCAGCTTCCAGACCGGCCTGACCGCGAAACGGTTTTTCAGGCCTTTTGGAGCGCGATGGGTCAGTATCGACGGACGTTCGGCGCGCAGCTTGACGCGAACATTAAAAAGGACATCTTCTACGCGAGGGCCCGGGGATACCGATCCTGTCTCGCCAGCGCTCTCGACAACTACAACATTCCGGAGGCCGTGTACCATTCGCTGATTTTCAACGTCAACGCCAACCTGCCCACGTTCCACCGGTATCTCGCGCTGAAGAAACGGATGCTGGGCGTGGACACGCTCAAATACTCCGATCTCTACGCCCCGGTGGTGAAAAACGTGGACCTGGAATATCCGATCGAAGGCGCGGAAACCATGATCTGCGATGCGTTCCAGCCAATGGGAAGCGATTACGTTCAAACCATCCGGAACGCCTTTTCGGGACGGTGGATCGACGTATACCCGACGACCGGAAAGAAGTCGGGAGCATATTCGAACGGAAGCGCATACGATGTCCATCCCTACATCCTGCTGAATTACAACGGCAAGTATCAGGACGTGAGCACCCTGGCGCATGAACTGGGACACACGATGCACAGCTTTCTCTCCAATAAGTCCCAGCCTTATCCGCTGGCGGATTATTCGATTTTCGTCGCCGAGGTGGCCTCCACCTTCAACGAGGCGATGCTGATCGACAAGATGCTGAAGGAGATCCGTGACGACGGCACGAGGCTTTCGCTCCTGATGGAGTACCTCGACAACATCAAGCAGACGGTGTTCCGCCAAACCCAGTTCGCGGAGTACGAGTTGCGCATCCACGAAAAGGCGGAGAAGGATGAGCCGCTGACCGGGGACGCCCTGACCCGGATGTACGGCGACATTCTGAGGAAGTATTACGGGCATGAAAAAGGCGTGTGCCGCATTGACGACCTCGTGACTGTGGAATGGTCCTACATCCCGCATTTTTATTACAATTTCTACGTGTACCAGTACGCCACGTCGTTCACCGCGTCGGTCGCGCTTTCGGAGAAAGTCCTCTCAAAGGAAAAAGGAGCCCTTGACCGGTACCTGGCTTTCCTATCTTCAGGAGGTTCCGATTATCCGATCGAACTGCTGAAGAAGGCAGGGGTCGACATGACGACTTCTGAGCCGTTCGAAAAAACCATGACGGTGATGAACCGGACGATGGATGCTATCGAGAAAATTCTTATTACTCAGAGCGCTTTATAAGTTGCTCTGAGTAATAACAAAAAACAAATGTAATTTCGGGAGCCTGGCTTGGATACGAAAAATGGCGTACGCTCCTAAAACATCGTCCGGAGGGCGGATTTTCCCGCTTCTCTGGAGTTTTGCCGCCGTTATTTCTTCACCCGGGGCGGAAAAAATCGTCTGCGGATACTATCCCTCATTCCTGAGTGGAGCGCTCCCCGCCGAATCCATCCAATACGAGAACCTGACCCACGTCGCCCATGCCTTTGCCTGGCCCGAGGCTGACGGCAGCCTCTCGATGGATGCGGACTTCCTCTATCCCCGTTTGATCGACGAAGCCCACCGCGCAGGCCGCAAGGTTCTCGTTTCGCTGGGCGGCTGGGGCCAGTCGTCCGGCTTTTCACCCATGGCCGCGGATCCGTCCGCTCGGGCGGCTTTCGTTCAAAATGTCGTCCGTTTCTGCAGCGCCAACGGATACGACGGCGCGGATATCGACTGGGAGTCCCCCGCGAATCCGGAGGACAAGAACCATCTGACTCAGCTCATCGGAGCGCTCAGGACCGGTCTGGACGCGTCCGGACGGGACCTGCTGCTCACCCTGGCGATCCCCGCGGGGGACTGGGGCGGCCAATGGTTCGATTATACCGCGATGGAGGCGCATGTCGACTGGTTCGGATGCATGACGTACGATTTTTTCGGCAGCTGGGTGTCCAGGGCCGGGCACAACTCGCCGCTGTATCCTCCCTCGACGAACGACAACGGCTCGATCCACTCGAGCGTGCAGTACCTGACGTCCGCGCGGACTATCGCGCGCGGTAAGATCCTGATCGGCATTCCGTTTTACGGCAGGGGCTGCAATGCCACGGGATACGGCGCGACCAACGCAGGCGGAGACGTTGAATACGGCTACTCCGAAATCGTCCCGAAAATCGGAAAGGGATGGGCAGTCCGGTGGGACAAGACCGCGAAGGTGCCTTACCTTCTCAGCGACGATTTCACGCGTTTCATTTCCTATGACGACACGGCGTCCGTTCGACTGAAGTGCGAGTACGCTCTGAAAGGCGAATTGTCGGGGGTGATGATCTGGGCGATGGGGCAGGACGTCATCGGCGGAAGCCAGCCCCTGATGGAAGCGGTCGGTCGAGCCATGTCGGCGGGCACCGCAGAGCCCGGGGAATCGGCGCCCGCGTCGTTCGCGCTGCTGAACGCCTATCCCAATCCCTTTAACGCGGTGACGCACATTGCTTTCAACCTCTTTAGATCCGGGCCTGTGCGGCTCGAGGTGTTCAACATGGCGGGGGAGAGGATTTGCATTCTGGCGGACGAGTTCCGGTCTTCAGGCAGGCATACCATCCCGTTCGACGGCAAGGATCTCCCTTCGGGAACCTATGCGGTCAAATTGACCACGCCCTCCTTTTCACAAGCCGGGCGGATGGCGCTGGTGAAATAAAGTTTATCGAACGAGCACCAATTTTTGATTTCCCGTCCATGACTGAGAAGCCGTCCAGGCGGTCAGCCGAAGGATGAAAACCCCGCTTGGCGAGGGAAGACCCGCGTCGTTCCGGCCGTCCCACACAGTTCTGAAACTTCCGCCGGTGGACCGGCTCTCCATCCACGTTCGAATCCTCTCGCCCAGCACATTGAATATTTCCAGACGGACATCCGCTCCCAACGGCAGGTTACACCGGAGGGTCGTGGATTGGTGGAAAGGATTTGGGGAATTCGGCAGCAGCCGGAATTCCGCCGGCATTGCCGAACCGCCGTTTTCCGTTTCGGCGATGTCCGGGGGGACGGGAAACACGGTGGAGCCCGCCTTCCAATCCGCCTGGGAACCGCCGAATTCATAAGCGCCGGCGTCGGGTTTGCCGTCGGTGACGTCGTCCGTAAAGCCGGGAATCAGAACGCCTCCGATTTTCTGTGACGAAGCCTGAGGCGTGAGCAATTGGCAGTCGTCAACAAACAGATCGGGAAGCGCGTTGTCCGATTCCGTGGTCATGAGCTCGAAGACGGCCTCCTGTAGCGCCCCCTGCCAATTCAGGGTCTGCGAAAAGGAAATTTTTTTCCATTCTCCGCTTCCGCAGGGAATCGTGGTGCCCGGGTAGGTTTCGCCTTTGGCGTCCACCAGCTTGAATCGAAGGTAGGCGGACACGGCGCCAGATCCCGTGCGCACCCAGGCCTCAATCGTGTACTTGCCAGGACCATGACCTACGAGAATGTCGGTGATGGTCTGGCGGATTCCCTCCCAGTACATGTGCCGGTCATGGGCCCGGCAGGCCAGCGCGCCCGAATGGACCGGTGAATCCACGGCCGTGAGCGTGCATCCGGCGCCGGTCCAGCCTGAGACGCCGGCCTCGAATCCGCCGTTCATGAACCTGGCGGTCGCGTCGTAATCGTCCCTGGCCGGGGAATCGGAACGCAGGCGGAAATCACCGCCCGGCGCGTCCACGAATCCCGCCTCGGAGAGGGCCAGGTTTCCCCGCAGGTCGGTGCCGAACCACGCGCCGGAATTCGACAGGTTGTTGAAAACCCTTTGATTGACCAGCTGTTCGTTTCCGCCGCCTCCGCCCATGGCCTGCCCGACGTTCCAGACGGTGTTGTTGTAGATTTCGTGATTGGCGGCGTCGAGATTCGTCTGAATGCCGATCGCGTCCGTGTTCCAAACCGCGTTGTGGTGCACGATGAAATTGCCGGACCCGTTGTCCAGATAAATGCCCGCCGTATGCCCTTCCGTGACCACGTCATGGACCCAGTTGTGGTGAATGACCGTTCCCCGTCCGTCGGTCTGGTAGCAGTACGTGGCGCCGAGGTCGGTGGTCAAGAGACCGCAATCGTGGATGTCGTTGTACGCGATCACGAGGCCGCCCGATTTGCGGTGCACGAGCCCGGAACGTGCCGCCCGGGTGATCGTATTGGATGAAATAGTGTGCCCGGTCCCGCTCGTGTGAATCGCGGCCGCGTCCGTGCAAAGCCAGTTCACGTCGTGGATGAGGCAGTTCTCCAATGTGTTTCCGGAACCGGAAACCGTCACGCCGTCGCCCCAGGAATTCGCGACTTCGCAGTTGCGGACGGCATTGGATTCCCCATCAAGGAGAACGCCGGCGCCCGGCGAATTCTGCGGATCCTCGGTATGCGACCACCCGTCCGCCGGGTAAAACGGAACCGGATAATATATCCGGGATTGATCCAATTCGCAGCGACGGGCAAGGTGGAACGTCACGCCCGCGGCGAAGAAACGGAACTTCGAAATCCGGATGTTCTGCAGTCCGGTCAGGTTGAACCCCCAGCGGCGAACGCGCACTTCCACGTCCAGAGAGGCGGGTGATCCGCCGCCGGGCGGATAAAAATACAGCATCCTGGATGCGGCGTGATAAAACCATTCACGTTCCGCGTCCAGCGCGTCCAAAACGCCCGTGATGAAATACCGGCTTCCCGTCTCGGGGCGGTACGCCTCCTCGCTGCCCGGCTCAAAGCGGAACTGGACCGTGGTCCCGCTGTGCGACTCGATCTTCGAAGTGAAGGCGACCCATTTCAATCCCGAAAGCAGCCAGAGGTCGGCGCCCCTCCAATTGACCGTACCGACGTTGACGCGGTCGTCCGTGATGGAGGAAAGGTCGGGGGAGTTGCGCGCCACGGCGCGGTCCACGGTGCCCCATTCGGGATCGAGCAGATCCTGATTCGGATTGTTGGGATGGCGGGCGATGTCCATCTGCTCCCACCCCGCGAACACCTGGCTCACCGCTCCCGTCCGGCCCATGTCGGCGCCGTAGATTCCCCCGGAATGGAACTGCCAGGCCGAGGGAGAGACGCGCTCCGTTCCCGTCACCCAGACATCCTCATTTCCATACGCCTCGAAAAGGATCGGCGAGCCGTCCGTGCCGGATCGAAGCGGCCTCACTTCCTCGCGGTATATTCCCCCGTGGATGAAGCACGCATCACCCGGCTCCATGACTCCCGCTGCTTTTTGAATCGTCCGGAACGGGTGATCCCGGTCGCCCGGGAACGAGTCCGATCCGTCAGAGGCGCTGACATGGTATTCGTTCGCGACCGCCGTTCCGATGGACACGGACACCAGCACGCAGATGAGACGGAACTTCTTAAGGCGGAAATGCGGCATGGGAAAATTCCTTCTTAAGGAATGGGAGTCGTCAGGGGACGAACTTAAAATCCAGGTAATCGTAATTCATGTTTCCTTCGGCCACGGTATGGAGGGTGAGCACCTGGATCCCTTTCTTGAGGGTGATCTCCGCGAGGCTGTCCTGATAGTTCCAATGGTGCCATTGGCGCCAGGCAACCGTATCCGCCGCGGCGTACGTGGATTCGACGGACAAAGGTCCGGTGACGCCCTTTCCATCGACTGAAAGCGAGATTTTTCCTCCACGGTTCGACGTGAACATGAGTCCGACCTTATATTTTCCGCCTTTGACGACTTCGACCGTGTAATTCAACCACTCGCCGGATTCGGTCCATCCGACGTAGAGGCTGCCCATCTCGGGTTTCACAAAATTATAATCGTTTTCGTCGACGCCGCCGGACTTGGTATATGAAATGTCAACGCCTTCGTCCATGCGGAATTCGTGGAGAAAAGTCCCGTCCGCGGGATTCAGTTTTCCGCTGCCGTTGTTCACTGCATCCGCGTCGTGATAGGCCATGCCTTCGCCGCCGAGATCGTAAAATTCACATTGAACACGACCCGGGATCTTCTGCGGTCCGCCCTCGGAGAAGGGTTTGCCGCGGGGATGTTTCGAGCAGCCGAAGAGCAGGCAGAAAAGGATCAGGAGAATTCCCACCTGTTTCGCGGGAACGGCGGTCGGTGAAACGGCATGGGTTTTCATGATGCATTCTTTCGGTTGAATCGGAGCTGTACCAAAAGCCCAGTTAAAATTGATTGTAAAGAATAAAAGTGACTCTGAAAGGGCTTTTGGCACAGCCTCGACGGGTTTGATTCCCCGCTGCTTGCGGCGTCCATAATCTAAGTTCTTTGTGATACCCCGCTGCTTGCGGCGGGGTCGTTCATTTCGAAGATCACTTCCGCCAGCGTTTTCAAGGCTTTGTCCAGGGTTGACGCGTCGCTCATGGTAAAATTCAGACGCATGGTTTCGTTTCCTTCGCCGTTCCGGGTGAAGAAAAATTTGCCCGGAACGAAGGCTACGCCTTTCGCGACGGCCTTGGAGTAAATCGCCTCCATATCCATTCCCCTGGGCCCCTCCACCCAGATGAACATTCCGCCTTCGGGTTTGGACCAGCGGAATCCGGACGGGAAATATTTTGACAGCGAGTGCAGCATGGCCTCCTGTTTCGGTTTGTAGAGCCGGATGATTTCCGGCAGATGCTTGTCAAGATACCCGCCGATGATGTATTCAGCGGCGAGGGCCTGGTTGAACGTTGACGTATGGAGGTCGATGCCCTGCTTGGCGAGCACCATCCACTTCCGGATGGGCTCCGGCGCGACCGCGTAACCGATCCTGAGACCGGGCGCGAAGATTTTGGAGAGCGATCCGACGTACACCACATGGCCGGGCGCCAGGGTCTTGATGGGAGGCAGCGCCGTTCCACGGTACCGGAGATCGCTGTACGGATCGTCCTCGACAAGAAGGGTATTGGTCTGCCTGACGATTTCGGCTACGGCCTGCCGTCGCGGCAGGGTCAACGTGCGTCCGGTCGGATTCTGGAATGTGGGGTTGAGATAGATGAATTTGACGGGATTTTTTTGCAGGATGCCTTCAAGCGAGTCGGGAAGGATTCCGTCCTCGTCCGTCGCGATCTGAACGTACTGCGGTTCGAACGGATTGAGCGCGGTCAACGCACCGAGATAAGTGGGCGCCTCCACGGCCACGAGGTCTCCCTTGGAAACCAGAATCATGCCCAGAGCCATCAACGCTCCCTGAGAACCGCTTGAAATGATGATTTCGTCGGATTCCGCATGGATCATCTTTTTCTGCAGAAAGACCGAAAGCGCCTCGTTGAGAGGTTCAAAACCTTCGGTGCGATCGTATTGGAACGCGGAGGAGGCGTACTTGTGCATCACCCTCCCGGTCAGCTCCTGCATGATTTCCATGGGGAAACTGTCGGGCGAGGGGATGCCTCCGGCCAGCGATACCATACCCGGCCGGGAGACGACTTTGAGGATCTCGCGGATGGCATTGGCGGACATGAATTGGGTACGGTGCGCAAGGATGGACTCGAGGTTCATGCCTCAATCTCCAGCGGTTACGTTCCGCAGCGGTCAGACGATCGGGAAACAACCTGCCGTCAATTTAAGACAAACAGGATAGACAATCAAGAGAAAAAATCCGGCGATAAGACATGAAATCTCCTGTTGATTTTAATATATTCTCTGTATAAATTATCACTCAGAGTGTTATGTCGATCCCTGATAAAACGTTTTCGTTCCTGCATCTCCATCCGCCGAGAGCGTGGGTGGAAGTCCAAACCTTATTCAAGAAAGGAGCATCAACCATGAAACGCATCCTGATCGCCACGTTTCTGTTGCTTCTCCTTCCGACGCTGAGTTACCCTTATTTCAGCATCACCGGACCCGCAGACTGGTACGAGACCAGGATGAAGCAAATCTCCTGTGAAGTGGAGGTGCTGGGGCTGTTTCACCAGGTCACGATCACTTTCCAGGTGGAACCGGTTCCCCACTGCGATTACAGCCACAATTGCGCCGTGGATGTCAATGTATACTGGAACTTCGGGCTGACCAGCGAAGCGGTCCTGACCGGCTGCTGGCTCAAGCCTCCGGGTGCCACCGAGTTCACCGAGGCGCAGTTAACCGATCTGACCAGCGCCGAAGAGGCCTATGGCAGCAATCCGAACGCCAGACCGGCGCTGTTGCTTCGACAGATGATGGGGCTGAACTGGAACGGTGAATTCTACAAGAGTTATGAGATGCGCGTGAATCCGGTGGCCCCGAGCCGGCCGCCGGTGATTAAAATCCGCTACATCGCTCCCTGCTGGCCGTATTACCAGGCCAGGCGGCTGTGGCTTCCGCTCGGTGATTTCAGCGTCACTTATCCCTGCAATCTCGATCTGTATTATCTCAATAGCGACAACCTGTCCGAGCATTTCCGCATTCTGGACGGCTATCCCGAGTCGATGAGTTGGACAAAACCGGGGGATTTCCACAAAACGACGCTTTTATTCTTCAACAACCTATACAATTATCGTAATTACGGCAACATTTTATTTGCCGCCTCCGCCGAGGCCGGCACCCGTTCCTATCTGAGGATCTATGAAGAGCCGGATGCGCGATTTTACCAGCTTTCCTTCGCTCCTCCGATCAGAACGGAGGATCAGAAGCCCAGGAACATCCTGCTGGCCGTGGACTTGTCGGACAGGACCGGATACTATTCCGAGGCGCTCTCGAGTTTTCGAAAAACGGTCGGTATTTCCACGAGCCCGCGGGATTCCATCACGATGGTTTATTCGGGTTTCACTCCCGTGGTGTTTGACACACTTTTCCAACCCGTAAACGAAACGAGGCTGGCGGCCATGTTCGGAGCCTTGCGAAATGCTCCTGTACTCAATACCCTTCCGCACCTTCTCCGATCGGCGGTCGATCTTTTCAACCGATCCGACCGCGGCGGGGAACTCTGGGTGATATCCGACGCGTTCGGCCAATGCAAGCCTCCGCAAGCGGCCATGGAAATTGTAGGTCAGACGGTTCAACAATTGAAACATTCGGTCGCCTTTCGGATTCTTGGAGCCGGTTACACGGGTGAATCGGTTTATATCAACAATCAATATTACTGGGGTAATGACTATCTGTACGAAATTCTGGCGAGACTCAGTCGCGGCAGCTTTATCTCCCTGAGAAATTATCCTTCGTATTCCTTTCTTGACGCCATGCTGGATTGCATCGCACCGACGGCCGCTGCCGCGGAGATCGATCCTCTGCCCGGCGGAGGTTTGACCTATTCACGCTTCTCCCTGAACCGGGGACGGTCCGATTTCCCGATTGACATTCCCTGGTTTGAGATAGGCCTGATGGACGGCAATGCTCCGTTCAATCTGCGCTATTTCTGCAGCCTGGAAGGTGGATTGTTCTCGAGGGACACCCAGCTGGAAAGAGTCGAAGAGGATCCCGGATGGAGGATCACGGCGGACTACTGGTATTCGCTGTATATTCGGAATTTACTTCTCGAACCCCAAAGCCACGAAACCATCTCCTATATCGAAGACGTCAGCGTCTCCCACCGGATTCTGACTCCGTACAGCGGATTCATCATCCCGGGCCGGGACGGCCTGCTCGCCTTCAGCCGGCTTGATGCCGTCACGGACGCGGCTTCAGAAGAGAAAATGGCCGTTTCTCAGGACGTGCAAAAGACCATCGAATTCTCGGCGTTTCCGAATCCGTTCAATGACGCGACCACCTTCTCTTTGCGTCTGCCGCAGCTCGATGCTGGGGAGAAGGTCGAGATATTCATCATCAATACCCTGGGCCAGGTCGTCCGCTCCTGGAGCATGCCCTCCGGGTCCATGGCGCCGCAATCGGAACTGCGGTGGGATTCGCGGGACGAGACCGGACAATCCGTACCCAGCGGCATTTATCTCGTGCTGGTTCGCGCGGGTGAACAGGTGCGGCACACCAAAATCACTCTGATGAAGTGAGGAGGTGAGCGATGAAAAGCAGATGGCTGTCACTGACCGCAATAGCGCTGGCGATTTCCGCTTTCAGCGCGGATTTCAGCGTTTACGAAGCCAATTATCCGGGCGTGCAGGATTACAACGTGCAGGTGGATTATTCGAAGCTGACCGTGGTACCGCGGGGCGCCTATGTGGAAATGAACCTGGAGCTGACGGTTTCCTACGCGTTCAAGAGCTGGTTTTTCAAGAATTACACCGAACTGGAATTCCTGTGGGGCTTCACTCTGCCCGACCAGGCTTCGGTGACCGATTTCCGGATTTCCTACGGCGACACGGTGCTGAAGGCCGTCATGCTCGACCGCTGGACGGCCGAGCTCCTGTTCAGCGAAGTGTCGAGTCCGGTCCGCAATCCCGCACTCCTGACGCAGTCCTTCCCGGACGCGGAAGGCCAGGTCCACTACCAGCTGAGGCTTTATCCGATCGTACGCAATGAAAAACGCTGGTTCAAGATCCAGTACCTCATTCCCGCAAGACCCACCAATGAAACGCTCCGCCTGTGGCTTCCGACGACCCAGCTTGCCTCGCGGCGGAGCCCGGGATCGGACACATTGCACGTGGTCTTTCAAAATCCGAACCGGCCGACGCTCCTGGGAGCGGAAAAGCTGAACGAACGGTACGATTCGCCGGAATCCTTCTGGGCATTCGACATGCTGCTGGATTACGACCAGTTCGTCGAACTGGTGTATCCGACCCCCATCGCGGGCCGGTTCTTCTTCAACACCTACGCTGAAAACGGCGAATCGTTTTACCAGCTCGCCGTCTATCCGCCGGAAGTGCAGGGCTTCCACGGACCGAGAAATTTCTGCATTCTCGTGGATTACAACCGTTACAACACAAGCGGTCTCGACGGCGAATTGCTCCTTATGCTCCTCAAGGAGACCATGCAGCAGGCGCTCACGCAGTCCGATTCCGCCAGCCTGAGGGTGGCATTCGACCGGGTCCTATCAGGCTCCGACCGGTTCCTGCCCTGCACGGAGGGCCAGTTGGACAGGCTTTTCACCCCGGTCCTGCGGCGCGCTTTTCCCGCCTACAGCTATCTGCAGCCGCTGATATCCTCGGCTGCGGCCTTTCTCAAGCGGCAGGCGACTCCGTCCGACGTGGTGATCTTTTCGAACACACGCGACATCGACTCATGGGGATATACGCGGGAATCCCTTGCGGACACCATCATCGCCATGATGCCGGAGGGAACGCGCATTCACGTGATGGATCTCGACAATGTGTCGAACCCATATTACTACGGCGGTCAATTTGAAACCAATCTGTCCAGTTTCTACGGCAGGCTGTGCTACAAGACCGGCGGGAACCTTTTCTTCCTCCGCTACCATTCGATTAAAAACATGCTTGCCGCCCTCTTCTACGAGAATATCAGCCATTTCAATGAAGTGGAAGTCCAGATGCGGTTTGCCTCCGGCTATTCCTTCGGACGGCATCTGATCGCGCTGCACGAGGGGTATTATCCGCTCCGTTTCCCGGTCATGCAGATCGGAAGGTTCCGGGGAGACCTCCCGCTCGACCTCACGATTCTCGGGAAAGTGCGGCTGGAGAAGGTGACCGAGCAATACACGATCCAGCCTGGCGACGCCGTTCCCGGGGACAGGCAGCTGGCTGTGGCTTGGTACGGGGACCAGGTCCGGGGACTCCTGAAAAACGCGCAGGGCAACGCCACCGTCCAGGAAATCATGGACATCAGCCTGAAGAATAACATCCTGACCCCCTATACGGGATTCCTCGTCTTCCGTCCGGACGAAATCCAGGGGTATGATCCAGCCAAAATCGCGAGTGGATCGGGCGGCAGCCAGGGCGGCTCCGATTCCGACGGACAAAACGAACTACCCACGGAAGTCCGCCGGGAACCGTATTCAGAGCCGGAGAGCGCGACACTGGCCTTCACGGCATATCCCAATCCGTTCAACCACCGGGTGGCCCTTCGGGTCCGCTGGCCCCGAAACACCGACCACAGGTTGATGGAGTTGTGCATCTACGACTTGTTGGGGCGAAAGGTCATGGAAATCAATCTCCCCGAAGCGGACGACGAGACCGTCGTGTACTGGGATGGAACAACGAACAACGGCGAGGCGCTTCCCTCGGGCATTTATATCGCCGTGATCAGGGGAACGGATTTCAAAAAAGGCGTCAAGCTCAACATGATTCGGTGACGATTCAAAACACTTAAGGACGGACTCATTGGCTCCGTCGGATTTTACATTCAAGATGGCGTTCCAAGGAGGTATTTCGTGATCGTTGCTGTGACCGCAGACCTGCATCTGACCGCCAGGGAAACGCATCCCGAACGGTTCGACGCGCTGGAAAACATCCTCGGCCAGTCGGTCCGCGAGAAACTCGGCGACCTGATCATCGCCGGCGACCTGTTCGACGAGGAATGCCGCAATTATTCGCAATTCGAAGCGCTCTGCCGCGATCCGAAATACCGGCACATCCATTTTCACGTCGTTCCGGGCAACCACGACCTGCGCCTCACGGCGCGTTCCCTCGCCGCGGACAACATCACCGTTTACTCCGAACCGGAATTCAAGCAGTTCGACCTGATGAGTCTGCCCGTCCTCTTCCTCCCGTACAGGAAAAACCAGACCATGGGCGAAGCTTTCGCACCGTTCAACGACGCCATGATCCGGGGCGGCTGGATCCTGATCGGCCACGGCGAATGGGTTGAGGGAATGCGCGAGCCCAATCCGCTGGAACCCGGGGTGTACATGCCGCTCACCAGGACCGACGTCGAATCCACCCAGCCCGCGAGGGTGATTCTCGGCCACGTCCACAAATCGTACGACCGCGAAACCGTGCATTATCCCGGTTCCCCGTGCGGATTCGACATCACGGAAACCGGCAGACGGCGATTTCTGCTGCTCGATACCGAAACCGGTCTGGTCAAGGCGCGTCGTGTAGAGACAGGCGTGATTCATTTCGACGAGTGGATGGTCGTACTTCCGTTCGAGAAGGAGGATGAATTCATCCGGGCGAAACTGGCGGGCATGATCCGTGCCTGGAAACTGGACGCGGTCGAATTTCCCCGCGTACTTTGCCGGCTGAAATTGTCCGGTTATACGACCGATAAAAAACGATTGATGAAGACCGTCCGGGAAGTCTGCGAGGCGATCCGCTTTTATCCCGCCGGCGAGCCCGACCTGTCCGATGTTTCGATTGCCGTGGATCCGGAGAGGGCCGAACTCGCCGAGCGTGTCCAGAAACTGATCGAGAACATGGAGTGGCCGTCGGGACCCGGCGCTCCCCCGCGTGAGGCGGCTTTCCTCCACGCACTGCATACGATCTACGATGAATGAGCCCCGCAACGGGAGAGAATGATGTCCGTGCGCATTTCCGAAATCAACGTCAAGGGCCTTGGCCCGATCGAATCCGTCATGATGAAACCCGGACTTTTCAATCTGGTCTACGGCAGGAACGAGCGCGGGAAGACGTTCCTTGTTGAATTCATCATCCGTTCACTTTTCAGGAACGCGAAAGAGTGGAAACTGCGATCCGCCAAGGGGCAGGGCCGCGTTTCGGTCGAAGGGCTTGAAGGCAAGACGGTATTTTTCTCGCCGGCGTCGCCGAAAAAGCTCGAGGATTACTGGGATCAGGAAAAATCCGGACTGCCCCCTGATTTTTCGAGGCTTCTCGCAGTCAAGGGTGCGGAGATGGAACTCGTCCGCGAAGTCGGCGGCGTCGATCGGACCGTTCTGAAAAATTTTCTTTCAGGCACCAATTTTCTCGACCGCATCCAGGGACGTATTTCCAGAACGGTTCAGTCCACCCGCGTCGAGAACCGCACTTTAATCGGTCCAAAGCAGGGGGAGATCAAGGAAAAGTCCCAGCTGGAGGAACAGCTGCAGACGATCGACAATCTTTTCGACCAGCTTAACAAAGAATATTCGGGGGGACGGCGGGCGATCCTGACCGCCCTTCGCGAAAAAACGGCGGGTGAACTGGTACAAATGGAGGCCGCGCGGCGGTATCAGGCTTTTCAAATCGGCGAGGCCATCCGGAATCTCGAAAATGAAAGAAAGCAGGTTGACGAGGAGACCCTGAAATCCATTCGCCAGAAACTGCACCTTTTTCAGGC
>Ga0315274_10004958_pt1 | contig 19521 bp, 12 predicted proteins | sample YL17G02_20_MG_FD_203700 | JGI IMG/M metagenome (GOLD analysis project Ga0315274, IMG submission 203700) | Sediment microbial communities from Yellowstone Lake, YNP, Wyoming, USA - YL17G02_20 | ecosystem: Environmental > Aquatic > Freshwater > Lake > Sediment | place: USA: Wyoming | collected... | reverse complement strand
TCTGGCGAAGACCGAATATCCTTTGTACTTAATGAGATCCCGTTTGCGGTCAAAGAAGTGGAAATAACCTTCCTCATCCATGCTGACAAGATCTCCGGTTCTCAGCCACTTCTCTCCATCAATGTCGATCAATGCCTCGCGGGTTTCCTCCTCCCTTTTCCAATAGCCTTGCATGATGTTCGGCCCGTTCAGAATCATTTCTCCAACCTCACCGGGCGGCAAGAAATTCGTGCCTTCGTATTCGACAATGGCAGCCTTCATGCCGGGTAGGGGCACTCCGAAAGAACCCTTTTTGGGCCTATGAATAGGGCTACCGTGGCTTATGGCAGTGGTCTCGGTCATCCCATACCCCTCGAAGATCTGTGACCCGGTTCGTCTCTCCCATGCTTCAATGGTCGATTCATGAAGGGTATCCGCACCACAGGCGATCAGCTTGAGCCGCTTCCAATTGACCCTGTCTGTTTTTTCATATTCCTTGAGGTATTCAAACATGGTGGGCACACCATAGAATCCGGATGCCTGGTATCTTTCCATGGCTGATAGGATGTCGTCTATGTCAGGTGTGGTGAAGAGGACCATTGTGAAGCCCTGAGCAAGACTTGCGAGCATCACGACGACCTGACCATAGATGTGGAAAAATGGCAAAAAGGCCATGACCAATTCGTTGCCTTCTTCAAAGAAAGGCCAGAATGTTTTTGCCTGCGCCTGTAAGGCCACCATATTGGCGTGGGTGAGGATAGCTGCCTTGGGAAGCCCTGTGGTGCCCCCCGTGTAGGGAAGGGCTGCGATGTCATGTGCTGGGTCGATAGTTACCTTGGGAGGCTGGGCAGGGTACTTTTTTATGAGCTCCTGAAATTGAAGGAGACCGGATTGTTCTCTGTGCGTGGGGGTAGGAACCTGCATTTCCGAATAGACCTTTCCCAGGGCTCCCTTCCCTAAAAGCCTTTTGAGCGTGGGCAAGTAATCAGCAATACTGGTGAGGATGACATTCTTCATGGCAATGCCGGTCTTCTCCACATTATCATAAAGGATGTCCTGACAGACCACGGTCGTCGCATCGCTGTCCTGGATCTGATGTTTGATTTCATGGCTGGTGTAAACGGGACTGATGGGGGTGACTTTCGCACCGATTTTCAATGCCGCGAAGTAGGCGATGACGTACTGCGGGCAATTCAGGAGATAGAGCGCGACCGTGTCACCCTTCTTTACTCCTAAATCGGCCAGGGCCGCAGCAAAACGGTCGATCAGCTCTTTTAGCTTTGCATAGCTGATCTTTTTCCCATAGAAGATCAATGCGGTCTTGTTGCCGTATTTCTCCGCCACCTGGTCAAAGAGGTCAGGAACGGATATTGCGGGTATGTCCACGGTTTCAGAGACACCCTCGGGATAGTGCCTCAACCAGGGTTTTGCAGCGTAGGCTTCCTTTGCGTTCATTTCCTTATCCTCACATTTTTTTTGTTCCCCTTCGAGAGGCAGATTCTTGATGCCAGATATTAAGGGTCTCAAAATTGAATTGACACAGACATCGGAAAATCTCCCCTCGCCCCTCTTTGCCAAAGAGGGGTAATCCCTCCCTTTGGAAAAGGGAGGTGGGGAGGGATTTTACAAATCAATGTCCTCATTATTGTGAGACTGTTCATAAATGATGACAGATATCCGACCGCAAGTAATGTTTTGATCGATTCTCCAGAATCCAGCATCGAGAATCCTTCAAATATTCCTAATCCAACGATGCCGTACAAACCCGGCACGTCTTTCGGGTGGCTATACTCCTGATCTTGCACCGGGGACACTCCTTTTCTATCTTGTTCCGCAGCCAAGGGAAGAGGCCATCGGGCATATACAGAAGAATCAACAGTACCACACCTGCGAACATCAATATTCGATACTCTTGCCAGAAACGCAGAAACTCCAGCAATGGGAAAAGGATGAATACCGCCCCAACCGGGCCATAGATGGTCACAATCCCACCGAATATGGCCCAGATGACAACCGTGAAAGACATTGAGACTTCCAGGGTGGAAGGGCCTGCAATCCTCATGAAGTGGGCATAGAGTCCTCCGGATACACCGGCAAAGAAGCCACTGAGGCAAAAGGCCAAAAGTTTATATCGTGTCGTGTTGATGCCGGCGGCCCTGACAGCCAGTTCATCCTCCCGGATGGCATGGAAAATAATGCCGGTATTGGAGTCGGTTATCTTCCACATGATTGTGCAAAGGCCGAGCATAACCACGACTGCGATGTAGTAATTAGCGACGCGAGACCGGGCCAGCCGAGCGATCCCTGAAATCCCCAGATCTCCACCCGTGAGGTTAGGAAAAGCAAAAACGAGACCCATCAGGATGATGGGGAAGGCAAGGGTGGTCAGGGCCAGATACGTACCTCTGAGTCTGAGGCACGGTATCCCTATGATAAGGCCTGCCAGAACTGCACCCAAGGCACCAAGGGGGATGGTGCCCCATGGAGGGATATGCCCGTGCAGATTGAGCAAAGCAGCACCGTAGGCCCCCACCCCAAAGAAGAGGGCATGTCCGAAATTCATTTGGCCGGTAAAGCCGGAAAGCAGATCCCAGCTCGCAGCAAGTATGGCAAAGATACTGGTGAGAGTGAAGATCCGAAGGAGGTAAGGATCTTTGGTAAACACAGGCAAGAGGAGGAGAAGGAGAAAAAAGAGCACGACGACGACCCGGGATGGGAGAACAAGCACTTCGTTTTTGAGTACGGTAAACAGCTTTCTCGAGTAAAATAGAATGAGGTCCATGTCTATCTTTCTTCCTCGAAGGACACACCAAAGAGGCCTTCCGGCCTTATGAGTAGTACCACGATCATAACAGAGAGGGCCACCGAACCCTTCAGAAAGGCGCCCATAGGAGCAAGAAAGACTACCAATGCCTCTGCAAAACCCAGGATGTATGCCCCCAAGAAGCTGCCCTTGAGACTGCCAAGCCCACCCAGTACGACGACTGCCATCATCATGATCAGCGGGTGCAGCCACATGTGCGGTTGAAGTATGGTAAGGGGTACGACGATAGCGCCTGTGAAAGCGGCTAATCCAACGGAGATACCCATGGTCATCATGGCTACCCGAGCTTCGTTGATCCCCATGAGGTTGGCCACTTCCCTGTCTTGAGCTGTGGATCGGATGGCCAAACCCAGTTTGGTCCTCACCAAAAGGGCCCAAAGCACAATCAGAATTAGCAAGGCAGCGCAGAAGGTCAGGAGCTGTTGATAAAAGACCTTTACACCCAAGATTAAAAGATAGCCCTTGATCAGTGAGGGGACACTCAAATAGGTTCCCGTAAATATGATAGCCATAATCTCCTGAAGAGCCATAGCCAGGGCGATGGTCGCTATGAGCACGGCACCTTCGTGTTCTCGGATAGGGTTTATTAAGAACTTGTAAGCAATCATGCCCAACAGGGTGACTAGAACGACGGCTGCGACCATTCCCCAAATGGGATGGAAGCCCATCTTTTGGGTGACCACATAGATACAGTAGGCGGCCACCATGTAGAAGGCGGTGTGGGCGATGTTTACGATGCGGGCTACACCGAAGATAAGGGAAAACCCAATGGCGAGTAGGGCATATACACTCCCGCTGATGAGACCGCTAATGATGATATCAGTAATGAGAGCCATATTACCTCATGACATAGAAGAAATTCGTTTCACGGTAAGTGCAAACCTATCCCTTTATTAAAGGTCTCATAATTGTACATCCATAATTGTGAAAATCTCCCCCCTGCCTTCGCCGAAGCGGCTTCGCGCAGGCAGGTCGCCCCTCTTTGCTAAAGAGGGGAATTAATCCTCCCTTTGGCAAAGGGAGGTGAGGAGGGATTTTATAAATCAATTTCCACGGCCGTTATTTCTTATACTTCTCGATGACCCAGGGCGGTATCTTTACGGGGACCAATCCATTGTACGTGATCTCAGGCGCCTCTGGGGTTGCCTTCCACTTGTTGGGCCAGATACCCTTTAGCTCACCATCCTGCCATTGAACACCCAAACTTGTCAGGTATCCTGGGCCCCATCTGAGTTCATGGAGGTGTCGTCCTTCGGCATCCTTCAGGTATGCCACTGTGCCCGAAGGAGCTTTGTGTACGTCATTTTCCATAAAGGCCACTACTTTGTCAGAATCGATGGTCCCGACCTTTTCAATGGCCGGCGCAAGCGTGTAAATAATAGCGGCGTAAGTATCCGCGGTGTAGGTCGGTGTCTCGCCGAATCTTTTTATATAGGTATCAACAAAGGGCTTTGTAAGTTCATTGTACTCTACCCCACGGGCATAGGTATTCATAGTAAAAACATAATTGCCCATCTTCTGGGTGGCCTGCCAGAAGCCATCCTTCTGGGCTTCCACATTGATGCCCACCTGCATAGCCGGAATTTTGAGTTCTCCTGCCTGCCTGGCAAACGTAATCCCGACCGAGGCGGAAAAGATCGTGAAAATGATATGGGCCTCTGAACGCTGAATGGCGGAAAGTTCGGCGGTCACATCAGTCGCTTTATCTGACGGCCGCCAGATACCTACTACCTCCATACCCATCTTAGGAATGTTGGCCTCAGCCGCCGGAATCATCGGGTCCGCCCACATGGCCTTTTCCGCAACGATTGCGACTTTTATTTTGGGTATGTTTAAGGATTGTTTCAATACGGCTCCAACGGTGGCCAAATGGATGAAGCTCGTTCGGACAAGGAATGAGGAATTGAAAGGGGAGCCCCGGAACCAATATTTGTAGGTGTTATAGTCCTTGGCCACCCTGGTACAGAGATCATCAGTGGCAGCCCCAACACCGATAAAGATTTTCTTTGCCTCCATGGCAATGTCCTGCATGGGCAGGACGGCTTCAGTTCGAAACCCACCAACAATGAAGTCTACCTTATCCCTTGTGATGAGCCGCTCCATGGCATTGGTGGCGTCCGTGATGTTGATGAATTCATTGGAATCTGATTTAATGAGTTGGATTTTCATCTTTTTATTGCCAACCTGAATGCCACCTTTGGCGTTAATCTCCTCGGCGGCCATGACCGCCCCGTTCCAATGGCCCTGGCCCTGCACAAATTGCATCGGGCCGATCACGCCGATCTTAATCTCCTGGGCAAAAGCAACCCCCCAGGATGACACTAAAAATAAAGAAACGATTGCTGAGATGAGAATTCCCTTGTTCCACCTTTCCATTTGTCGTTCCTCCTTTCTTGAGATTTCTGATTTCATAAATCTCTGATTCCACAGATTATGAAACGATTACACAGATAAGACCTGCCTACCGCAGGCAGGAATGTATTGAAAATAGACAAAATCTATTTAATCATTTTTTGAAATCGGTGTAATCAGGAGAGCGCAGCTCTCCATAAAAGGTGCGTCCAGATCCAGCCATTTCCTTGAGCAGAGAGGCAGGTTTGAATCGGACTCCATACTCTTGCTCCATCTTGAAGAGATGCTCGTAGACGTTCCGTATCCCCCAGTCATCTGCATAACGAAGAATGCCGCCTCGGTATGGAGGAAACCCGGTTCCGTAGATCATCGCCAAGTCCATGTCTTGAGGCCTGTCGCAGATCCCCTCCTGGATCATATAAGCAGCCTCGTTGATGGCCCGGGCGAGCATCCGATCTACGATCTCCTTGTGAGAAAACTTTTTGGGTTGGATCTTTTTCTCCTTCAAATATTTCTTGATTGCTTCCTGAACCTTGGGGTTGGGAACGGGTTTCTCTCCACTGTAATCGTACCAACCTGCTCCAGTCTTGCGGCCATAACATCCGGTTTGGTAAACGAGCCCGTAGATAGGCGAGGTCTTCCATCGCTCTCCAAGGGATCTCTCAAAATTTCTTATCACATGATAGTTGATGTCGATGCCAGTCAGGTCGCTCAGGGTTGCCGGCCCCATGGGCATTCCAAAATCGACGACCGCTTCTTCAATCAAAGCCGCATCCACTCCCTCACCTACCAAGAAGGTAGATTCGCCTAGAAGGGCCCCAAGTTGTCTCGACACGTAGAAGCCAGGACCATCGTTCACGACAATAGGCACCTTCCGTATCGCCCTTGCAAAGGCCACACTCGTCGCCAATGTCACATCCGATGTTTTCTTTCCGCAGATGATCTCCAGCAATTGCATCCGCTCCGCAGGGTTAAAGAAGTGGAGTCCAATCATTCTGCCGGGATCCTTTAGAACGGAAGCCATTTCTGTAATGGGAAGTGCTGATGTATTCGAGGCGAAAATGACCTCCGACCGACAGATCTCCTCAAGATTCTTCCAAATCCCCTGTTTGATCTTCATATCCTCCAGCACAGCTTCGATCATGAGGTCTGCGCGCTTCAGGTCATCAAGGGCGGCAGTGGTGGTTAGGTGATCATGGATCTTGCGATCAAGGTCTTCTTGGGTCATCTTCCCTATCTTTATGGGATAAGCAAATGTCTTTCGAATGGCTGAAAGGCCCTTCTGAATGGCTTCATCATTGATATCCCAGAGGATGGTCTCGAACCCGTTGCTGAGCAGGAGATTTGTAATGCCGGAGCCCATGGCTCCTCCTCCAAGCATGGCCACGGTCTTGATCTTTTGTGGCTCCACTCCTTTGATCCTGGGAAGCTTACCGGCAGCCCTGGTGTTGAGGAAAATTCCAATCAGGTTCTTGGCCACATCCGATACAGCACAATCACTGAAGAGCTCAGCCTCAATTTTCAGGTCGGCTTCGAAATCGTCAGAGAGGCCTCGCTCCATGGCCTCTATGGCTTTGAAAGGCGCAATATAGCCTTTGCCTTTCTTTGCTGCCTCATCCTTGGCGTATGCGATAATCATTTTTTTGGTGATGAAATTTGGAAGGCGATCCTTGCGGAGGCGCGTCATCCGATCTTGGTGATTCAATTCTCCAGACATGAAGCGTTGTGCCACTTCCAAGGCTTTCTCTAACAAGACCTCTCGTGGCACAACCTCGTCGATGCATCCCTTCTTCAATCCCTCCTCTGAAGAGATGGCCTGGCCTGTTCCAATCATCTGCAGAGCATCAGGAAGACCCACCAGCCGGGGAAGCCTCTGTGTTCCACCTGCTCCTGGGATTAAACCGATCTGAACCTCTGGTTGTCCCACCTGTATTCCTTGTGCTCCAATTCGGTAGTGGCAGGCCATGGCGATTTCCATTCCTCCCCCAAGGCAGTTCCCGTTAAGGGCAGCGATCACAGGCTTGGGGCCTTGCTCTATGGAATTGAGGAAACGGTTGTTCTCCATCACCAGTGGAAAAATAAAGTCTCTGTCTTTTACCTGGTGAATCTCTGTGATATCCGCACCTGCAATGAAGTTCTTCTCAGTCCCGGTGAGGATCACGGCCTTGACTTCATTGTCTCCAAAAGCGGCGATCAGGGCGTCTCTCATTTCCTCGACAAATGGCTTAGAAAGTTGGTTGACAGGTGGATTGTTTAAAGTCAAGATAGCCGCTCCTTGGCTAAGCTCAACTTTTATCGTTCTGTAGTTTGATTTCATGGATTTGGCTCCAGTAAATAAGATTTGGTTTAAAGGTCTCCATATTCAGCTTCGTTTTTATGAAGAGGGAGCGAATGCCGATATGAAATTGTTCCTTATCCTTCTCTTTAGCTTTTAATTCGAATCGTTTCTTAATTCCCACCCAGGCATTGTGACAAAACCGAGCCTTTTCACTTTCAACATTCTTATACGTTTATCTGAAAAAAATCAATTTAAATAATATGCACAAAAATAGTCGAAGTTTACAGCTCTCTCTCGATGATGGTGGCCACTCCCTGTCCACCGCCGACGCAGGCGTTGGCAAGACCATAGCGTCCATCCTTGACTTTCAAAATCCGGGCCAGGGTGCCCACCAGACGGGCCCCTGTAGCTCCCAAAGGATGACCGATGGCCGTGCCTCCTCCCATCACATTAACTCGATCTGGATCGATACCCAACTCCTTGATACAGTTCAGGGCAACGATAGCGAAGGCCTCGTTGATCTCCCAATAATCGATGTCTTTAACCTGCAAACCCGCCTTCTCTAAGGCCATGCGGCTGGCGGGGACAGGACCCACCCCCATGATGGTGGGGTCCACTCCTGCGAATCCGATGGAGCGGATGGTCGCCATGGGCTGGATCCCCTTCTTCTTGGCGGTCTCCTTGGACATCAGGATCATCGATGTCGCTGCGGCGTTCAGGGGGGAGGAATTCCCGGCTGTGATGACCCCATCCGGTTTAAAGGCTGGCTTGAGGTCCCTCATACCCTCCAGCGTAGCGTCATCCCGGACGGCCTGGTCTCGATCCACGAGCAAAATCTTTCCGTCTGCCTGCTCGGCTTCGATGGGGAGGATTTCATCTTTGAAAAACCCCTCTTTCTGAGCCTTCGAAGCCAGTTGATGGGCACGAGTCCCCCAGCGGTCCAAATCTTCCTTGGTAAATCCGGTCTGGGCAAAAAGCTTCTCCGCGGTGAGACCCATGTTCGTGCTCGTTTCCATGTCCCAGTGCTTGTAAGCCGGCTCCGTAAAAAGACGCATGTTCGGAGAGATGGTTCCCTTTTCCTTAAGGGGAGCACCCATGGGGACGCGGGTCATATGTTCCATGCCGCCTACCATCACAATGTCGGCAAAGCCCATGGCAATTTCCATGAACCCGATATGAATACCTGCCATGGCGGAACCGCACTGTTGATCCACGAATTTTGCAGGGATCTTCTCCGGCAGGTTGGCCAGGAAGATCGGGAATCGGCCTCCGTAAGTCCATTGCTCGCTTACGCCATAAGCAGACCCCACAATAAAATCATCGATCTCCTCTGGCTTCACTCCTGCCCTTTTAATCACCTTGGGAAGGAGCTTGGCCAGAAGTTCATCGGATCTTAGTTTGTGAAACCAGTCTCGGGCCGGATCATTCGGTCTGGACCTGGATTGGGCAGTTCTCAAATATCCGGCAATCACTACTTCCCTCATTGTTTTTCTCCTCTCCTTTCAACAGATATCCAAAAGGCCCTTAACCCGGTTGATTTTGCCTTCAATCTCTCCTTGACGTCCAATCATGATGCGTTGGGCCATAGGGGAACCAGCGCCATGTCTAACTCCTCTTCATTTTCTATATCATAGCCACGACCGAACAGATACCCGGTACAAGCATGGCCTGCCTGCGCGAAGCCGCTTCGGCGAAGGCAGGTGCCTGGGATTTGGTGCTTTATCGCTCATAAGGACTTCTTCAAAATACTAAACAGATACGATAACTGGTGCTGGGTCATTGGTTTTTCTTAAAATGGATATCTTCCTATTTTAATAACAGCATCTGCGATCTCCCGTCTCAAGGCGACTGTGTTCACAGGTTCAAAACGGGTAAGTTTCTTGAGCGCGGAGAGCTGTGTCCTAAGCGTATCGCCTTCGGCTATAGCCGTGAAGGCCTGCTTTGCAAGACTTTCTACCCGATCAAAGGCATCATTGACATAAACCTTGACCATGGTTTTCTGAATCTGTGATCTCTCGTCCTCCGATTTTTCAACGCTCTTCATGGCTCGAAGGAGTCCGCTTTCCATGGCGAAGACCTCAATGACGATGTTACTGATCAATGCCACGATGTCCTCTTGCTCTGGCTCTGCCAACTTCATCATATACTTCTGAACCGCAGCACCGGCGACAAGGAGGCCAATCTTCTTTGACATCTCTACCATTTCCTTCTGCAGCGTGAGTTTCCCATCATCCATCTCTACTTTGGGCCGAAGGGTGAGAAGCTCATTGGCCACCTTCTGAGCTGCTGCGAGAACAGGAAGGCGGTTCTTCATGGCCCGTTTCGTCAGCATGTCCACGATCAGCAGGCGATTAATCTCGTTCGTCCCTTCCCAGATCCGGTTAATTCGCTCATCCCTGTAACCCCGCTCGACGGGATAACCATGAATATACCCGTACCCTCCGTGGATCTGAACGGCTTCATCCACAACATAGCCCGCCATCTCTGAGCAATAGATCTTGTTGATCGAGTCTTCGATATTATACTCCTCAATCCCTTTTGCCATCTGAATCCCAACATCTTCAGCCTGGCGGTCGATGCGCCGGAGAATCAGATCCGTCAGACCCCCTGTTCGGTAAACCATGCTCTCCGAAACGAAGGCCCGGATCGCCATTTCCGAAATCTTGTATTTGATCAGACCGAACTCTGCAATTGGCCTACCGAACTGAACCCTCTTCTTTGCATAAGTGACTGATTCCTGCAGGGCACTCTTTGCCCCTCCCAGACAACCTGCACCCAAGCTGAAACGAGCAATATTCAGGACGTTCAAAGCGACGATATGGCCCCTTCCAATCTCTCCGAGAAGATTCTCTACAGGAACTTTGACATCGGAGAAAATAACACCTCGAGTCGAGGAGCCTTTTACCCCCATCTTATTCTCTTCCTCATCCAAAGAGACGCCTTCGAAATTTCGCTCGACGATGAAGGAGGTGAATTTGTCTCCATCCACTTTGGCATAGGTGACGAAGGTACCGGCAAACCCGGCATTGGTGATGAATTGTTTCTGACCATTCAGAATGTAATATTTTCCATCAGGGCTGAGGATTGCCGTGGTCTTTGAATTCAAGGCATCCGATCCTGCTTCGGGTTCTGTCAGGGCATAGGCGCCAATGATCTCTCCTGTGGCCATCTTGGGTAGATAACGTTTCTTCTGGTCTTTGGTGCCAAAGAAGACAATGGGAAGAGAACCAATTCCGGTATGAGCCCCGAACGAGGACATGAAGGAACCTCCTCCCTGGGCCATCTTCTCCCAGACAAGGAGAGAACTCACCTTATCCAAATCCTGTCCCCCATACTCCTCTGGAATGTCTGCGGAGAGGAACCCGAGCTCCCCTGCCTTCTTGAGGAGGCCTGGCAGGAGCCCTTCTTTCTTCTCTTCAATATCGTCAGCCACTGGTTGAACTTCACCTACCACAAATTCAGTAACAGCCTTCGCGACCAACCGCTGCTCTTCATTAAAGTCCTCCGGAGTAAAAACCCCCTGAGGAGAAATCGATTCGATCAGAAACGCTCCACCCTTAATGAACTCTTCCATGACAGCCTCCTCTCAAGAGAGTCAATGATCAATGGGCAATTAAAAATCAATTGTCAATGGTCAATTAACAATGGTCAATGCTCAATAAAAAATGATTAAATGGCATTGTTTTGTCTCATTGACAATTGACCATTGGCCACTGCTAATTGTCAATTGAATCTCTCAAAGATCCCTGCAACACCCATCCCACCTCCGATACACATCGCTACGAGACCGTAGGGACTTTCCTTTTCGATGCAACATCTGGATTAACAGGGAGCGGTATTTGCGCTTAACCTCGGGTCCCCTCATCCCTAAGACCATTTAAGGCAAATTTAAATATGAAATCTGCGAGCTCACTGACCGATCTCTCTTTTTTTGGGTGGAACCAAATTCTGGTTCGGGTAATCATAGAGGCAATCATAAAGCCGGCTAACTTCACATCCACTTCAGGCAAATACCCGGTATCGATGCCTCTGCGAATGACTTTTCGAATAATCCGGTCATAGGTGTCCCGAAGATCTATGATTTTTTTTCGTTTGTCGGGTGAGAGACTGTCCAGTGCAACGTCAAACAGCAGCTTAGCGGATCTCCTGTAGCTCAACGTAACTTTTAAATGACTTTCAATAATGAACCTCAACTGCTCAATGGGACTGGTATCGTCATCCTCTTCCAAGTGCTTAATGGGATTAATTATCTGTTCCATTTCCTCCCGAAGCACTTCGAAGAGGATTTCTTCTTTGTCAGAAAAGAAATTATAGATATTGGCTGGTCTACAGCCATAGGAAATGCCAATATCGCGCATACTTGTGGCGTAGTAGCCCTTTTCCCAGAAAAGCCTTCGCGCTGTTTCCAGCATCTTCGCCTTTTGAAAACCGGGTCTTACTTTTCCTCTTGTCATCTGACCCAAACCATTTCCGAGAAATGTGGTCCTATGGCAACAATATGACTAAACCAATAAGGATTTCTGATTTATTATATTAATGAACGGCCATTAATCTACTACACCGATTTCAGGATTGTCAAGTGGGAAATTCTACTCGGAATTGCTTCAAAAAAAATGTCACCCGGGGTGCCTATTAAAAGGGATCGTTGACTCCTAACCTGTGTTACCGGATAATCGGCCCCAATGGGTCTCAGACCCGCAGAGGATTATTGTTTTCTAATTCTGAGTCCTTTCTGGCCACAGGGTTCCCCTGTCGTTTGAAAACCTGCTTTTTTATGCCTCGCGCCTGGACGGGCACGGCATGCCGTGCATCTACTTATTCTCCTTATTCTCCCAGGGCAGGCGTTTTCCTTCGGGAGAGTATCTGTAAAAACCCTTTCCGGCCTTTCTACCCAGACGCCCTTCATCCACCATCCGTTCAATCAGGTTTGAGCTGGGTACAAGGTGCCCCACTCCCAGGGCCCTCATGGTCTGCGAGATCCGGGCATAGGTATCCAAACCGGCGTTATCAGCGATTTCGAAGGGGCCAGCATTCCAACCATAGCCGAGCCGCATGCCCACATCTACATCTTCGGGGCTGACGATTCCCTGATCAACCAAGTCCACGGCCTCGCGAAAGGCTGCGGAGAAGACCCGGTTCATTACGAAGCAGGGGATGTCGCGCCGCACGCGAACCGGGGTTTTCCCCAGGGATTGAACGAACGTCACTCCTCGCTCGAAGATTTCCGGGGAAGTCTTTTCTCCTTTGACCACTTCTACCAATCCCATCAGCGGCACAGGTCCAAAGAAATGCAACCCCAACACCCTCTCCGGTCGCCTCGTATTTTCGGCAAGGCGGGTGATGGGGATGGAGGAAGTATTCGTTGCCAGGGGAGTCTCCGGCCTGGAAATCCGGTCCAGTTCTTGGAAGATGCAGCGCTTTAGCTCCTCCACTTCCAGAGCTGCTTCGATTACCCAATCTACTTGCGAGGCGCTGGATAGATCTTTTTCGGGTGAAATCCGCGCAAGGATTTTCTCGGGGGGTTCCCTGAGAAGGTCTTTGGCCGCCAGCTTCTCCACAGACCAGCGAATATCCTTGAGGGCCCTGTCCGTGATCGCAGCCTGGATATCCATGAGATGAACCTGGCAGCCTGCTTGGGCCGATGCCTGCGCAATTCCTGAGCCCATAAATCCTGCGCCCACAACCAAGACCTTCTCCATGGCTTTCTCTCCTGTCTTGGCCCGCCTTCTCCTACAGAGAGGCTTCCTCCCTCCAGTTTTAAAAATCCCCTGAGGAAGGATTTTCCCAGGCCTACTTCTTTGTTGCAGGGGTTTCCGGTTTCTTTGGCCGTTCCAGAATACCCGCAAGCCTTCTAACCATTTTCTTGCGGGATTCGATGTCGTACTGGGTAGTAATGGCTATAGCCTCCATGATAGGCGAGCCACCCCCGTGATAGGATCCAATCAAATGAATTCCTCCGCTGGCAGAGCAGAGTATATCGCCAATGTAGCGCCATAGCTGGGCGGCATCTTCCGGGTGAATATCCGGGTTACGCGTAATGTATTTATAGAGAAGATCCTTCGTCTCGGGATTCATAAAATCTCCATCATAGGGGAAGGTGGCCGGCATCCCCCCGGAGACATCGCAGAGAATCTCTGCCTCGCGGTAGACTGCTTCGCCGGTCAAACATCGCCCTACATTCGCATAAATCGAATGAGGAATGTAACTCCCCGGCCCATACGGTCTAAAGCCGACCCCAGGAATATACACCTCCGGCTTGCTCATCTCCGACGCCGTAAATCCCGCCGCATATCCCAACTCCGCGACCCGGATAATCTCCGCCAACTTGTCCCGTACATGCGACTCCTTGCCAATCCCATTGTACTCCGCCGCCAGGGCCACCGTTCCCAGCATCAAATCCCCCAACGCCGGCTTACATCCTGAATAACTGTGCCGATGGAACAAGGCAAACAAAAGCGCACATACTCCGCCGTGAATTGTTTCCCCACACAGGAAGACCCGCTCCCATGGAATGAAGCAATTGTCGAAGATCGTATAAGAGTCGGTGTAGCCAGGAGTGAATCCCCTCTTGAAGTATTGCCGATCACGCAGGTTATGTACGCTCACCACCTGTTTCAACCCTTCCCAGTCTCCAGGAACAGCAAAGGCCACAGCCCAGTCCTTCTCCTCTGGCAGAAGAGCGCGAGTGGGAACGACCAGGATCTCGTCCGCCACGGAGGCTTCGGAGATATGTACCTTGGAACCCCGGACCACGATCCCATCGCTCTTCCTCTCCACCACATGGACATACATATCCGGATCTCTCTGCTCACTGGGCCGCTTCATCCGGTCACCTTTCACGTCTGTCTGAGCGCAACAGCCGACCAAATCCTCTTTTTGAAACCTCTCCAACCATTTTACGAAGTTCTTGTGGTATTGAGTGGCTCCATTATTCTGCTTATCGGCTTCATAAGACACATTATAGATTGCATTGGTAGCGTCGATTCCCATGCACCGCTGGATGCAACCTCCGGCCACCTGACAAAGGGCTCGGGTCATATCCTGCTTCTTGTGCAGATCCTCCTTGCTATGATGGATATGACAGAATCGGTTGATCTTCTCTCCTGTGAGGTGAGATTTAGCCGTACATAAGTCTTCGTTTTTAGGGTCGGCGGCGTAATCGAAAGTCAACCCCATGGTATTAATCGTCGACATCTGGACCTCATCATCCCGTGCGATCTTTTCGCCATTCACATAGATATTCCGGCGCATCTTTCGCAACCTTTCGATATATTGCTGTTTGGTCCTCATCTTTTTCTTTCCTCCACTCTTTTTGGAAATTGGTTCTACTCAAAAACCTCTCATAGCCTGCTGGATTAATGGAATCATCGAGAGGCGCCTCTATCCCTGATCAGGATAATCTCCTTGATGAAGATCCCCTTTCTCTGGTCCCTGAGCCCCTAAGACCATTAAAGGCAAAATCAAATATGAAATCTGCGAGCTCGCTAACCGATACCCCTTTTTTCGGGTGGAACCAAATTCTGGTTCGGGTAATCATAGAGGCAATCATAAAGCCAGCTAACCTCACATCCACCTCGGGCAAATACCCGGTATCGATGCCTCTGCAAATGACTTTTCGAATAATCCGGTCATAGGTGTCACGAAAATCTATGATTTTTTTTCGTTTGTCGGGTGAGAGACTGTCCAGTGCAACGTCAAACAGCAGCTTAGCGGATCTCCTGTAACTCAACGTAACTTTTAAATGACTTTCAATAATGAATCTCAACTGCTCAATGGGACTGGTATCGTCATCCTCTTCCAGGTGCTTAATCGGATTAATTATCTGCTCCATTTCCTCCCGAAGCACTTCGAAGAGGATTTCTTCTTTGTCAGAAAAGAAATTATAGATATTGGCTGGTCTACAACCATAGGAAATGCCTATATCGCGCATACTTGTGGCGTTGTAGCCTTTTTCCCAGAAAAGTCTTCGCGCTGCTTCCAGCATCTTCGCCTTTTGAAAACCGGGTCTTACTCTGCCTTGAGTCATCTGAACCAAACCATTTTCGAGAGATGTGTTCCTATGGCAACAATCTGATTAAAACAATAAGGAGCTATTACAAAGATCTCCAATTTATTCCATTAATGAACGACCATTAATCTACTGCATCGATTACAGGCTTGTCAAGTGAGAAATTCTACCTGTTTCTTATCCTAAAAACATTTTATTTGACACATTTTGCTCCATGAGATATTAATTTCGAAGATATCTCGCATCGATCTAAATTCGGGGGAAGGGGTTTGACATGGAAAGACGAATCGTTGCTATCGTACGTTACGAGAAACCTCTAGAATCGGTTCGTCGTGTGGTCGATCTATCCCATGGTCTGGACCACCTACCCAGCAGGGCAAACGTCTTTGTTAAACCCAACATCGTCTTTTGGACACGCACCACCCCTTTCCCAAAATGGGGAGTGATTACGACATCCCGAGCTGTAGAGGACATGGTGATCCTTCTCAAGGAGCGAGGAATCGACGAGATTACCATTGCGGAAGGGATGACGACCTATGATCCGAAGGATAGAGAAACGCCTGCTTATGCCTTCGAATACCTCGGTTACAATGTCTTGAAGAAACGCTACGGCATAAAAACCTTGAACGTTTTTGAAAGGCCTTTTAAGAGGATTGACCTGGGTGCCGGCGTTGTACTCAACTTCAATGAGGATATCCTCCAGAGCGATTTTCTGGTCAATCTCCCTGTTCTTAAGACCCACGCTCAAGCAATCGTCAGCCTTGGGATCAAGAACTTAAAGGGTCTCATCGATGTTCACTCACGTAAAAGCTGCCACAGTCCTCATCCGGAAAAGGATTTCAACTACATGATCGCCAGACTGGCCAACAAAATTCCACCGTCCTTCACTCTTCTCGACGGGATTTACACGAGTGAACGGGGACCCTTTTTTGAGGGAAGGCTCAGGAGGAGCAATATTCTGATCGCCTCCTCTGACATCTTCTCCGTTGATAAGGTGGGAGCCAAGGTCCTGGGATACGATCCATCGGAGGTCCCCTATCTGGTTCACGCAGCGAATGATTTTGGGAGGACTACTGACTTATCGGATGTAGAGGTGGTCGGCGAAAAGATCGAGGCTGTGGCCTCCCGCCACGAGTACACCTTTCCTTACACAGACGATGGAAATCTTCCAAAACCCATGGAAAGGATGGGGATAAAAGGCCTTTCCTATAGGAAATATGATGATACGATTTGCACCTACTGCTCAGGATTGAGTACAGCCATTCTTATGGCCATCGCCGGCGCCTGGAGGGGAGAACCTTGGGATGAGATAGAAATCCTGACCGGTAAGATGATGAAGCCCTCGCCTGGAAAGAAGAAGACGATTTTAATTGGCAAATGCATGTATCGGGCCAACCGGGACGATGCCAATATCAAGGAGATGATCGCCGCTAAGGGATGCCCGCCCGACCTGAAGGGAGTCTTAGAAGCCCTTCACCGGGCAGGAATTGAGGTGAGTCCTGCTTTTTTCAAAGATATGGATATGGCGGCTGGATATTTCATGAAGAAGTACGAAGGGAAGCCCGAGTTCGAGGAATCTTTTTTCAAGATCCTTTAAAATCCGTCATCCTGAATTGAAGGAGAGCAAGCAATGAGTGGTGAGACCCTTCTGACTTATTTCCAAGAACATGTCAAAGAGCAACCCCGTCGGGTGGCGTTGCGGCACAAAGATTTTGGCATCTGGCACGATGTCACCTGGGAGCAATATGGAGAGAAAGTGAGACAGGTGGCCATGGGACTCATCAGCCTCGGTCTCAGAAAAGGGGAATGCGTTTCTATCATCGGTGAGAACCGACCGGAATGGGTCTATTCTGATTTTGGGATCATGTCTGCCGGAGGAATCACGGCAGGAGTTTATACAACGAATGCTGCAGAACAGTGCGGATACATTGTCCAGAACTCTGGATCGAGATTCTACATTGCAGAAAACGAAGAACAATTCGATAAGACCCTGAAATTCAGAAAGGACAATCCGCATTTGGAGAAAGTCATCGTCATCGAAATGGAAGGATTGAAACGCTATAAGGATCCAATGTTGATGAGCTTTGATGACCTGTTAAGGTTGGGGCAAGAGTTCGATGCAAAAAATCCTGGATTATTTGAGCAAAGGGTGAACGAAGTCAAGGCTGATGATCTAGCTGTTCTCATCTATACCTCTGGCACGACAGGCCCTCCCAAAGGGGCGATGCTCACTCATCAGAACCTTCTCTATATGAGTGAGGCGATGGTCGATGCCAATCCAATTCGTGATGGGGACGAGACTCTTTCTTACCTTCCTCTCTGTCACATCTTTGAACAGCTCTTCACCGTAATGATTAGTATCCGTTTCGGGACGGTCTGCAATTTCATTGAGAGTCCCGATACGATCATGGATAACATGAAAGAGGTTTCACCAACGGTCACCTGCGGTGTCCCTCGGATCTGGGAAAAATACGCCTCCGGGATTATGATTCGAATGTCGGATGCCACCTGGTTTAAGCGCATGGTCTTCAAGGCCTGTATGGGAATTGGGATGAAATATGCCGGATTAAAACTGAATTTTAAACCTATTCCTCTCTACTTAAAGTTGGCTTACTTAGCGGCTTATGGGGCTGTTTTCCGAAAGCTCAAGGAACGATTGGGTTTTGATCGTGTAAGGGTAGCCTACTCCGGAGCAGCGCCTATCTCACCGGAAGTGCTGAAATTCTTCAATGCGATTGGTCTTCCACTCATCGAAGGATATGGCCAGACAGAAGGCACAGGTGTCACCACCGTCAGTCGTAAAGGCCGCCTTAAGATCGGTAAGGTCGGACAACCCCTGCCAGGTGTGGAGGTGAAAATCGCTCCTGATGGGGAGATACTCGTTAAGGGTCCAGGTGTGTTCAAGGGTTATTTTAAGAATCCCGAAGCCACAGCAGAGACGCTTAAAGACGGCTGGCTCCACTCGGGAGATGTGGGGGAACTGGATGAGGATGGGTTTCTAAAAATCACCGATCGAAAGAAGGATTTGATCATCACCGCAGGCGGAAAGAATATTGCTCCTCAGAATATTGAGAATCAGCTCAAATTCAGTCCCTACATCAATGATGCGATTGTGATTGGCGATCGTCGAAAGTATCTTGTGGCTTTAATAGCGATCGATGAAGAGAATGTGATCAAATATGCGCAGGATAACAAAATTCAGTTTGGCACCTATGCAAGCCTCACCCAGGCTTCAGAGGTCAAGCAACTGATTCAGAAAGAAGTGGATAAGGTGAATAAGGCGCTCGCCAACGTAGAACAGATTAAGAAGTTTACCATTATTCCTAAGAGACTCTATGAGGAGGACGGCGAGGTGACGCCGACCATGAAAGTGAAACGAAAGTTCATCAATGAGACTTATAAAGATATTATTGAGAAGATGTATAAGTCGGGGATGGAATAGTCGAGTCGTCTTGTAGTCGGGTGTCCTTTATTTTTTAACTTTAACACCTTGTGTGAAAATTGAGATTTGACTTGACGGACGTTGCCAAGGATGATCTCGACTTTTCCCTTGAAATGTTGTTTTTCGATTTCTACTCTTCTATGCAACAGCTAATGGAAATCATCAACCCTTGATGTAGACCGATCCTCACTCTTTGGTGAAGTTCGCAACTCTCTTTCTTAGTTCTTCGTTCCAGTAATCAATGAAACGCCCCTCTTCCCCTTCCAATGCAGATTTCAACTAGATATCTTCAGTTTTGGCAAAGTTCCTGTATTGGCAAGAAATCCTCACATCTTGATTAAGGGTGTGGTCTCTTTCTGCAGTGGTTTCGTAGCATCCATTAAAGCTTCTTGCATAGATTGTACTCGGTCTCATGAGAAAGACATCTCCATATCATGTGATTCTTTTTTGGGGTAGATTTCTCTTTCATTTTCTCTTTCATTTTTCCCTTGACAGAAAGTTGCGAAAATGCCAATTTATTCAAACCATTTAATGCAAAATTATTTCATTATATGCAACATGAAAAGAGTACCCACCATTCCCTTGAGAAGGCGCTGAAACTGCTGCTGTCCTTCATGCCTTACAATCAGGAGGCGGGG
>Ga0315274_10004955_pt1 | contig 19531 bp, 22 predicted proteins | sample YL17G02_20_MG_FD_203700 | JGI IMG/M metagenome (GOLD analysis project Ga0315274, IMG submission 203700) | Sediment microbial communities from Yellowstone Lake, YNP, Wyoming, USA - YL17G02_20 | ecosystem: Environmental > Aquatic > Freshwater > Lake > Sediment | place: USA: Wyoming | collected... | reverse complement strand
GTGCTCCTATGAGAACACAACAAGATTTATTTACAGTACAATATGCTGTAGAATATGATGGATGGGTAAGGTTAGAAAACTTTCCTATTGAAGAGCAGTTCAGAAGTGCGTATCTGTGGTGTAACTACATAGTATACAGCTGGGATGTTAATTACTATTTACTATTAAAGATAGTAGACAGCACTGGTAAGTTAATATATGAAGGACATATACCTAATTTATTTCAGTATAATAAATTGAAAAAGAAACTTAACCTTACTAATTGTACCCTAAGTAATATGGTATATATAGTAGATGAAGAAAGTGCATATTTAACAGACGAAGACAATAATTTTATAATAGAATGACATATCCAAGTAGAAAAAAACTAACCGAGTACCCAATAGTTACTCCAACATTAGCTGATAGTGTAGTTAATATTCAAGGTAATACTGTAAAACGCAGTACATTACAATCTATATTAGCTTTGTTTAGTGCAAATAGCCCAGCTCCTACTTTACCTTATAAAGTTTTTACTGGATTAATAACACAAAATGGTGGAACTCTTTTACAAAATAAAAATGCTGGAGATACTTTAGTTCAAGGAGTTACGTATTATATTGTATCAAATGGAGGATATGACTTTATACCTTTAGGCGCTCCAAGTAATACAGTAGGAACTTATTTTATATGTAATCAAACTATAATAACTGGGTTAGGAATACCTTTTGATTTACAATATAATACCGGTGCGCCGGTTTGTAATGTTTTGGAGAATACTTTGGGGAATGTTTGGTTTGAATATGTTGCTTTTGGACAGTATTCTTGTAATTTTTTACCAATTGCTGACTTTAATAAAACTTTTTGTTTAGCAACAAATAACGATTCTGCTCAAAATTATTCATTAGGTTTTTTAGAATTTGGAAGTTATGTAAACGGTCAAATAAATATTGTAAATTGGGATTTAACCGGAAACCTTTTTAACGGAATGTATCAAGCAATTGAAATAAGAGTTTATAATTAATGGTTAAAGATCATTTTAAACAGATATATAACCAGGAAATCAAGAAGTTAGCTATTAAGCATAACATAACTGTTAAAGAAGTAGTAGATATTTACTTTAAACAGTTTAGTTTTGCGGTTAACCAAATAAGGGAAGATAACAAAAAAGCAATAAAAGATAGATCATCAATTAGATTGCAAGGACTAGGAACTATAAACTTTCATCCTACTCTTGCAGTAAAATTTCAAAAAACAAACTATGACGAAATACCACGAATTGAAGAGGCTCCCAAAGATGGAGACAGAGATCAACTTGATCAATGCAATGATTAACGTATTGAATTACGAACATTGTATAGCACCTATTCCAAATGAAAAAGTTATTTCAGATGCCAAAGAAATTATGGCAGCTAAAGTAAACGAAATTCAAAAAGTAATTAATAACCCTCAAGGACCTAGCCATTTTAACGATGATGTTGATTTAATAACTAGCCGCTATGAGAAGATTTAAAAGACTATTTTTTGATATAGAAACCAGCCCAAACATTATGTTTGCCTGGACAGCTGGGTATAAATTAAATCTACCTCCTGAAAACATTATAAAAGAACGCGCTATTATGTGCATTTGTTATAAATGGGAAGGAGATAAACAAGTTTATTCTTTAGAATGGAAAAAGGGAGACGATAAAAAACTTCTTGTAGACTTTATGAAGATAATGAATACTGCAGATGAAGTAATAGGGCATAACTCAGATAACTTTGATATTAAGTGGGTGAGAACCAGATGCTTATATCATGGTATACCTGCTATACCTGATTACTCTACAGTAGACACATATAAATTAGCTAAAAAGTATTTTAGATTTAACTCTAACAAATTAGATTACATATCTAGCTTTTTAGGAGGAGGACATAAATTACATACTGGCTTTGCTTTATGGAAAAGTATTGTGTTAGATAACGATGTAAGGGCCATGAAGAAAATGGTTACTTATTGTAAAAAGGATGTAGTTCTACAAGAAAAAGTATACCAAAGAATGAAAGAGTACACTAACCACAAGACTCATATTGGTGTACATGGAGGCAATGATAAAGCAAGTTGTCCAGAATGTGAATCAGAAAACGTTGTAAAAAGAGGAATACGAGTTACTGCAGCCGGCACTAGATTTTATAGACTAAATTGCCTAGATTGTGGCAAGTGGTACCAAATAGCATTTTCAACATATAATAAACTTATAAGAACTAAAGAAAATTTAATAAAATGGATTTAATAAAACTAGAAATTTTATGTAAGGTAGAAGACGAGAACGGTAAAAGTTCTGCGTATAATGATTTATTACAAGAGCTAAATATAGAAGCTCAAACAGAAGAAGAAGAATATCATTGGCAAGATATGTGGTTTAATTCTACTATCTTAGCCCAAGAAGTATTTTGTTTTACAGCTAGAAAGAAGAACCCAGACCATTCTGTAGTAGAATTCTATGATGCAAGAAATCTAATAGTAAATCTACCAGTAGATAAATTGATTGAAGCGATACATGCTGCCGCAACAATTTAATTTATTAGGACATACTATCACAGTAAAGATAGATAATAGCTATTGCCAAGAGAATGAGTGCATTGGGCGTTTTATTCCTTGGGATAATACTATTATGCTAGCAACAAAATATAAAACAGAGAAGACATGGAGAAAATATAAGCTCTCCGTTATTGAACATACTTTTCATCACGAATTGATACATTGTATATTATACTATACAGGACATGAAGATTTATGGTTAAATGAACAACTAGTAGATTTAATAGGAGGCTTATACCACCAATACGAAACAACAAAGAGATGAGATTACTTAAAGTAACAGAAGATTTAAAGATTGAAATACTGCCTGAAACGTTGCTAATACCTGAGTTCAAGAATATTGTAAAGAGAACTAAGAAATGTAAAGAGGATCATGATGGTAGACAGAAATTAATGGCTAAAAAAGAGTTAGCATATGTGTTTCATATGGCTTCTACTGAGGGGCCTTATGCTAGTTATACACTTTTTGATAGGCACATACAATTAGCTAACGATTTATTTGAAGATCACACCTGGCAACCGGATGAAGAGGTTAAAGCCGGTGTAGAAAAATTTAAAGATTTAAATCAAACTCCATCTTCACAAGCACTTAACACAATTATTAACGCTCTTCACAAATCTAACAAGATTGTAGACGCGCTTATTAACCAAATCGAGCAAGACCTTACTGACGAGAAACATAAATCTGGTATAAATAACAAGAAAGGTCAGATTGTATCAGGTGTAGAGCTAATGCTTAATGACCTACAAGCTTTACTTAAAGTAGCCAATGAAATTCCTAAGTCTATTGATCAGTATGAAAAGTTAGACGAGAAAATTCTAAAAGAAAAACAAGCTAAAGCATCTAAGTACAGAGGTAGTGCTGAGATTAATGAATTTGAAAGGAGTTAGTTATGTTTGAATTAAATACATCCCACATAAATACAGAAGACTTTAGAAGAGAGGCCATTACATTTCTAAATAATGAAAAAAAGTTTGGGCCGGGTAAAGGATTTTACATAGATGCCCCTAAAGGTTCTATAGAATGGAAGAATTATTGGAACCTTCAAGCATTTTATTGCAAAGAAGGCTATTCTGTAGGAGGTATAAAGATTACAGGAGAGCATTACTTCTATCTTAACTTTTGCCAGATATCTTTAAAGCTATCTAACAAGGCTGCAACTATAGAAGAACTTACATCTAAGAAACAAAGAGTAGATACTGCTGTAACATTCCCTGATTTCTGGGATTCAGACTGGTTTTATTTTACAGAATGTAAACGTGCTGAGGATATTGGGCTACATATGATAGTTCTTAAACCCAGAAGAAGAGGATATTCTTATAAAAATGCAGCTAAGTGCGCGCATACTTATTCATTTAGTAAATCTATGGCTAATTCTTTGATTCTTGCAGAAGATAAAAAGTATTCTGAGGAAACTATGAGGATGGCCGTAAGTTATTTAGATTTTATAAATAGATTTACTGGATTTGCTAGACAAAGACAGCATATTAATAAGCCAAGAGAAATGGTGCAGGCATCTTACGAAGAAATAACTGCAGATGGTAGAAAATTACCAGGCGGATCAATGAGTAGAATAATGCAATACTCTACACTTAATAATCCTGATGTAGCAAGGGGTAAAGACGCTAGAATAATTCTGTTTGAAGAAGCAGGTTCTATGTCAAACCTTAAAGCTGCTTATACAGTAACTCGTCCTACAGTAGAATCAGGTACATCAGTATCTGGTCAAATATATGTGTACGGAACTGGAGGGGATTTCTCTGGAGGTATGGTGGATTTTGAGGAAATGTTCTATGACCCAGATACTTATGGATTTTTAGCTTATGATAATATGTATGACGAGGGAAGCAATCAATCTATTGGTTACTTTTTACCTGATTCTTTTTCTAAGGAAGGATTTATTAATCCTCAAGGAGTATCGTATCATAGAGAAGCTGAAGTAGCAATTATTGCAGAGCGCGAACACCTTAGAAGAAATACTAAAGATATTAATATAGTAGATAAAATGATTTGTGAGAATCCTCTCAAACCATCTGAGGCTATGTTAAAAATGGGTACTAATATTTATCCTAAAGCTGAGATTAACAGACAGATAAGTAGAATAAAAGCAGATAGAAGCTTGAGTAACCTAGGTACACCTGGATTCTTTGAGCAAAAGCTAGACGGTAATATTTTATTTAACCCTTCTACAGATACTAAACCTATACTAAACTTTCCTTATAAACCGGATGTAGATGGTGAGGGCTGTGTTATACAATACCAACCTCCTTACAAATTTGGAAATCATACTCCGCCAGAATTGTATTATATATGTGTCGATCCGTATGCGATGGATAAAGATAAAAATAAAGCTCTAGGCAAAAGAGATTCCCTTGGTGCCGCGTATGTAATGAAAAGGATTAATAACTTTTCTAAACCTTATGACTTAATAGTTGCAGAATATGTAGCTAGGCCTAAGTTTCAGGATGACTTTAACAGACAGTTATTCTTAATGGCTCAATACTATAATGCTAAGATTGTATTTGAGAATGACAGAGACGGTAATATCTTGGCTTATGCTAGGACTAATAAATTATTGAATTGGTTAGAAGAAGAACTGACGGTATATGACAGCAACGATCAGCCTAGAAAAAAGCTAGGTAGAAATTATGGAGTATCTATGTCAAACCTGGAAGTTAAAAAACAATCTGTACAATATTTTAGAGATTGGTTATTGTCTCCTAGAGAGATGAATGAAGATGGAGAATTTGAATTGAACTTACATAAGATTTATTCTGTACCTTTGTTGGAAGAAATCTTAAAGTTTTCTTATGATGGGAATATGGATAGGCATTCTGCTATGTTAGTAGGGATGCTTTATAAAAAAGAATTATTACTTAAACCACAGGTAGAGCAAGGGACTAAATCTCTTTTTGATGACGAGTTCTTTGTGAACCTAAAATCAAAATTTGGATATTCCTCAGTTTTATAATAAATTTGCAATTAAAAAACAATGCCAAAAGAAATAAAATATAATATAAATATCCCGGTACAGACAGTATCTTATGCAGATAAGATAGCAGATGACTTTGAATGGGGTAAAAAAACGATGCTTGGATACATCCAAAGATCGTACTTTTCTGCTACGCAACATAAACTAGCAATTAAAAAATTATATGACTATTACAATGGCCATGTAAATGTAGAAGATTATAAAATAATTACGGAGCCTTTTGGTAAACGTCTTGAAGGCGATTGGTCAGAGGTAGTTAATTATCCTATTATTAAACCTAAGATAGATTTACTAAGAGGAGAATTTGCTAAACGTCCTAATTACAGAGAAGTATATGTATCTAATGCGGATGTTGTTAATCAAGTTTTAGAAGAAAAAAATAAAGTAGTTCTTCAGAACCTAGAGCAGTTATTTGCTAACACTCTTAATGCACAAGGTATAGACACAGGTGTTCCTACTGAAGAAGTTAAAACTCCTGCAGAAGTAGAAAAAGAATTTGTTACTTCATACAGAGACAAGCGCGCTATAATGGGCCAACATGCTTTAGAGTATATTGAGCAATATTGCAAGCTGCAAGAAAAATTCCAATTAATGTTTTTTCATTGGTTAGTTTCTGGGGAAGTTTACTCTTATAAAGGCGTTATACATAATGAAGTATACTATGAAGTAGTTAATCCTCTTGATGTAGATTACGATAAGGATCCAGATTTAGAATTTACTGAAGACTGTGACTGGGTAGTAAGAAGAAAATATATGACTCCTTCTTCTGTAACAGAATTCTTTTATGATGACTTAGGTAAAACAGAACAAGAAAAGAAGGATATGATTAACAAGATTGAAACTCTTGGAACTAATACTACTATTTTTGGAACTGCACCTATTATATATGATTCAAATACACCTCAACAAATTTACAATCGATTAATTGAAGTTAAACATGTTACTTGGAGATCTAAAGTTAGAATTGGAGTATGTTCGTTCATGGATGAATATGGCCAACCTCAGTCTATGGAAGTTGAAGAAACTTTTGTACCAAATAAAGAAGCTGGTCAAACAGTAGAATGGTTTTGGGTAAATGAGTGGTGGGAAGGCTGGATGTGTGGAGTAGATACTTATTTTAAAATTCGTCCTTTGCCAATGCAAAGAGCTTCTTTAGATAATATATCTAAATGTAAAGGTGCTTACAATGGTAGAATGTTACAGGCAGTTAACTCTAGAAATATATCTTTAGTTATGCTAGGTGTACCATATCAGATACTTTATAATGCTACTTTCCATCGTCTTAAATTAGCTATGGCTAAAATGAAAGATGATATGATACAGTTAGACGTAAATCTAAAACCTAAAAACATGACTCTTGAAGAGTGGATGTTATATGGTGATGCTACTGGACTTCTATTTGTAGATTATTCTAAAGAAGGTTACAGAGGCTCGGCTACTCATCAATCAGTATTAAAGCTTGCTTCTACAACTATACAATCTTATATAGAATTACTACGTTTTATTAAAACAGAATGGGAAGAAGTATGTGGTATATCTCGTCAAAGAGAAGGACAGATTAATTCATCTGAAACTGTAGGTGGTGTAGAACGTGCTGTAGTTCAGTCATCTATGATTACTGAAATTTACTTTAATAAGTTTGATCAGTTTAAAGAAAGAGAATACCAAGGGCTATTAGATTATTCTAAACTAGCTTGGAGAGACGGTAAGAAAACCTCTTACGTTTTACCTGATTCTGGCAAGATAGTATATTTAGATGTAGATCCTATTGATTATACTGAGGCTGAGTACGGAATATTTGTAGCGCTATCTGGTAAACAAGCAGAAAAGAAACAAAAACTAGAAGCTCAAATGCAAAACTTTATTCAAAATGGTGCTAAAGCTTCTACTATTGTAGATATAATTAATTCTGATTCATTTGTAGAACTTAAACAAAAGTTTATATATGCTGAACAACAAGCAGAGCAAATGCAACAACAAATGGAACAGCAAAAACAACAAGCTGCTGCTCAACAACAAGAACAAATGATTGCTGCTCAAGATGCTGCAATGGATAAGAAACATCAGTACGAATTAGATTTAATAGATAGAAAAGGTGAGTGGGATATTCGTAAAACTGAAATGACTGCCTTTGCTATAGATGAAGGATCTAATGCAGACGCAATTGCTAAAACTGCTGAGTTAGCTCTTAAACAACAAGAGCTAGGAATTAAGCAACAAGACTTAGGTATCAAAGACAAAGCTATTAACGCTAAATCTAATGAGGCTGCAATGAAGCTATCAGTAGAAAAAGAGAAAATGGCTAACGATTTAAAGATAGCTAAAGAGAATAAATCAAGGTAATAAGTGTAAAGATATATATAAGCGTTTCAACAACTTGAAGCGCTTATTTGTTTACCACCTAAATCAATATTAAGTTTGTAACGATAAATGATATGGAAATAGATAACATAGACTTCGATGATACATCTCTTGGAGAGATGACATCAATTGATGATGTAGTAGACACTACACCAAAAGGTGACGCAGCAACTCCTCCTGCAGATCCGGCAACTCCACCCGTGGAAGAGGCTAAAAGTAAAAAAGGAGAAACAAAATCTAAAAAAGCCGCACCAGCTGCACCAGTTAATCCTCCTGTAGATACTATAAAGGATGAAAAAGGTGAAACTGATGAATCAGAAGACTCAGAGGAATCTGAAGAAGTTGGAGAAGGCTTTATAAAAGGAATCGCTAAAAAGATAGGTATTGAATTAGGCGATGACGAAGATTTTGAAGATTCAGAAGACGGCTTAGTAGCTTTCACACAACGCGCTGCAGATAGTATGGCAGATGCTAAGTTGAATGGATACTTTGCAAGTTTGCCTTCTATTGCTGGTGATTTTTTTGATTACTGCCAAATGTTAGGTGAAGACGCTACTGAGGATAATATAAAAGCATTCTTCAATACAGTTAATCCAGAGATTAATTATAGCGAAGTAGATTTAGATAATACTGATGTACAAAAAGCAGTAATGAAAACCTTCTATAAGAAGATGGATTATACTGATGAGGAAATCAAAGACGCTATTGATGATTTAGAAATAGCAGATACTTTGAAAAAACAATCAGAGGTAGCTTCTAAAAAGCTAGGTGCAATTCAAGCTAAAGAGAGAGCAGGTCTTCTTGAACAAGAAAGACAAGCTGAGGCTCAAAGAAAGGAAAACACTAAAGCGTTCTTTGGTAATATTAAAAATGTAATAGATAGTGGTAAAGTAAATAACTTTACAATTCCTGTTACAGAAAAAAGAGCAATATTTGATTATGACACTCAAGGAGATTTTATGAAAGACTTAAACAGTATTTTAAAAGATCCTTCTAAACGTGTTGAGTTAGCTATTGCTGTTAAAAACAAATTCAACTTAGGTAAATATGTACAAGCTGCAGCTGCTACACAAAAGGCAAATACACTTAGTGCAAAATTAAGAAACTCTGTTGGAACCGGTAAAAACGGTGCTTCTGGTCAAAACGTGTCAAACAACTCGATAGACTGGGATAGTATTTAGAAAATTTTAAAAAACAACAATAAATAAACATGGCAAGATTAATAACATCTCAAACATGGAATGAAGAAATGAAAACTAACGATGCTTCTTTAGCACGTCAGTTGATGCTTCAACCAGACAAGTTAACTCCAGTATTAACCTATTTAATGGGTTACGAGGACAACCGTTTCCCTCTTCACGTTTTATCAGAAGGAGCTCGTTCTACAATGGAAATTGAAGGTGACGAATTCGAATATGATGTAATGGGTCGTCTATTCAAAGCTGTTCCTTTAGCTGCTGCTGTTAGTACAGCAAATGCTGGTGCTGGATTCAGTTCATTTAACATTACTTTTAATGAAGGTATTTTCCCTAACAAGTACACAATTATCTCTCCACGTAATTACCATTTAGTAATCACAGATCGTAAAAACATCGGTGGCTTATGGCAATATACTGTAAAGATCGCTGGTGCTAAATCTGCTGCAGAATTTATTCCTGCTTCTGAATTAGCTGCTGGAGCTTTATATTCATTGGGTTGGTATGCTGCAGCATCTTGGGGTTCAAGAGGTTCAGAGTCTACTACAACTAGTTCTCAAAAAGTAAGGGGAGATGTTTCTACTATCCGTAAATCTTACGCTTGGGAAGGTAACGTAAAACAACGTAGTGCAAAAGGTATCGCTTTACCAAACAAAAATGGTGGTGAAACTCAATTATGGTGGTCAACTGAAGAATGGCAACATCAATTATCATTCCGTAGAGAGTGCGAATCTAACTACTGGTATGAAACTTCAAACCGTGATCAATTTGGTCAAATCAACGAAAGAGATGAAGAAGGTAATCCTATCATCCGTGGAGCTGGTTTATTAGAGCAAATTCAAAACAAGGATACTTACTCAGAATTGACTGCTGAAAAAATTAAGCAAACAATCCGTGATGTGTTCTTTGGTATGAGCGATGCTCAAAACAAACAAATCACTTTGTTTACTGGTACAGGTGGACGTGATGCATTTGATCAAGCAATGAAGTCTGAGTTATTAGCTCAAAGCTATATCAAATTAACTGACAATAAATTCGTATCTGGTCAAGGTAGAGAATTACGTTTAGGTGGATATTTCAATACTTACGAACACGTTGATGGTTACACTATCAATATTGTAACTAATCGTTTGTATGATGATGGTCCTGCTTCTAAAGGTTTATTCCATCCTAAAACTGGTTTACCTTTAGAGTCTTATCGTATGACTTTCGTTGATAGTTCAATCTATGATGGTGTTTCTAACATCTCAATGGTTACTAAAAAAGGACGTGGTATGGTTAGAGCTATGGTAAAAGGTATGAATGAAGTATCTCCAAGCTTACAAGGTAACGATACTGTTTCAACAGATAAAGATGCAAGTTCATTGCACATGTTGAAAACAGGACAAGTAGTTCTTAGACGTTTCAATACATCTATCGACTTACAGTGTGTTGCTGGTTTATAATTAAAAAAGGTAGGGTGTAATAGCCCTACCTTAATATTGCGAGTTAGAGAAGCGGCATCTCACTAGCCTCATAAGCTAGGGATCGGGGGTTCAAGTCCTTCACTCGCAACAAAATTTTAAAGAAAAATGAAAAGTAGAAAAGTAAGAATCATGAGAAAACAAGTTAAAAGATACGGGTTTCCCGATACTTTTGCTTATGAAACAGTTGTAGTATTGTCTAGTTTTATGGATAGAAATGGTAACGTTTTTAGACCTTTAACTTATGAACAAGAAGATTTGTTAATGCCAGTAATCGTTAACCTTAATCCAAAAGATGTAGGTTTTAGAATTGCAGTATCAAACTACTACAAAAACCTAAGAAAAAAAATAGAATTTCAAGGTGCAGAACTAGAGATTGGTGAAGATTCTCAAGGTCAGCCCTTAAACATTGAGGATTACTTAATATGGAAAATGGCTATAGCTCATCCTTATACAGGTAAAACTAAAGATGAGTGTGAAAACAATAAAATGTTACAGTTCTATATAACTGATCCAGAAGCAGAAGATGAAATTAAATCTACTGAGTTAGAATCTGAAACTAAAGCAATGGTTGAATTTGCTAAGTTAGTTGAAGACGAAAACAAATTGGATTTAGTAATTAGAAACGTAATTATTAAATATCCTGAGATGGGAAGCTTAACAGAATTGTTAGCTCTTACCTCTAAAAAGAAACAACTTAAAATAAGTGAACTAGTAAAAAAAGATGCTGTTTACTTCTTAGAAATAGTTTCTGATAAAGATTTACAATACAAAGCAGAAATCATGTCAATGGTTGAAGGCAGTATATTAGTAAAAGAAGGAAATAGATTCTTAAATGGTAGTAGTAATTTAGGTAGCTTAGATGGTACCATTGCTTGGATGAAAGACCCTAACAACTCTTCAGAGTATGTAGTGTTACAAGCAAGACTACAAGAATTTGGAATTCCTTTAAAAGAATTTAAAAAGGTAGTAAAGGCAAGTAAATAATGGATATAACCGAAATGCATTTAAATATAGACTTGGAGTTAAATAAACTTAACTCCAATCTATATGAAATAATTCTTCCGCAAGAAAAGGATTATTTTTTAAATAGAGCACAAGAAAGATTTATTAAACAACGTTATGGTGCAATGTCTAACTCTAAAAGACAAGGGTTTGAAATGAGCCAAAAAAGAATAGACGATTTAAGAAATTTACTTGTACCTAATTATTACGATAAATGCTTTAAGTTACCTATTACTGATTTTGATTATGCTAGTAAGCTAAAGTTTTATTTTCCTGGTAATTATATGTTTCTTACTTCTAGTAGAAGTAAGATAAAACATAACCATTGTGGAACATTAATTCCGGTTGATACAGTTGATACTTTTAAAACTATTACAATTAACTTGTCTATTTTAACAGACTACGCATTGTTTGGAATGAAAATAGGAACAGTTGCCTCACCAAATACAGCCACAATTGTATTGCCAGTAGGAACTTTAACAGGATTAGATGGCCAAGAAAAGACGTTAGCTATTCAAACTGTTGTAGATACGTTAAATAATAATAGTTATTTTGTTAGCCAAGGTTGGGTAGCATATAGTAGTAATTATAGAAATGTAAAAGGAGATGTTGTTATAACAATACCAACAGCTGAAACAAAAGTATTGTACTATACATTAAATGGTGTATATCCAACTTTAACACCTCCTCCTAATTTTACAACAGTAACTAATACTAAAACGTATTTAGAATCTAATGGAAACGAAGAGATAGCACCAAATAGATTTGCACAACAAGATGATGTGTATATAATGCAAGTTGACCCGTTTAATAGAACAGATGCGTTTGAAGGCCCGTTAACAATTATACACACGGATTCTATAGATGTATTTTATAGACCAACAGGTCCAGAAGCTTTTATTGTACAAGAGATTGCAATATCGTATCTTCGCAAACCAAGATTGATGTCATCAACAACTAATCAGTCATGTGAGTTATCGGAAGAAACTCATGCTGAGATACTTAGAGATGCTGTTAACTTATTGTTAGAAACTATGGAAGCTTCGGGTAGAATGCAGTCTTCTTTAGGAGTAGAGCAAACTAATGAATAATTTTCTTAATTAATAATCAATATAAAAAACAAAAACAAAAACAATGTTAAAAAATGTTTTAATAGGTACTAACGTATCTTACACAAGTGCAGCACAACCAAGTTTATTGGCTGCTGGCGAAATTGGAGTTTACTCTATGGCTACAACCGGAGTTTTAACTTTAATTACTACTACTCCTAGTGCAGCTCAATTGGTATTACCAATTATAATTGCTCAAGGTCCTTCTGCTGGACGTAACGTAAAGAGTTTTGTTATCCAACCTAAATCGTTTGGAAAAGCATATTTAAACTCTGCTTATGTTGCTCCAGTACCTAGTGCTTGGACTGCAGGTTATGATGGCGTAACTGCTACTTATGACTTAACTAGTGGTGCTGCTGGTACTTACGGATTTAAAATCCAAAATACTACTGTAGGTAATCCACCGTTTCCAACTTTGAGTTCTACTCCTAACTTTACAACTGCAGGTTCAGCTACTTCAATAGCTATTGCAAATGCAATTGTTAAGGATGTAAACTCTCAAGCTTTACAACCTGCTAACTTAGTTGCTCCTTACGAAAACTTCGCATTATCTGAAGTATTATCAAGTGCAACTACTGCTGCTACTACTTCTACTCCAACTGCAACTGTAACTAATGGTTCACCAAGTGTTACTTTATCAGTTAGTTCAGTAAGTGTTGTTGCAGGTGACTACATTAAATTTGGATCTGCTACTGCTACTACTGCTGCTATCTACAGAGTAAAATCTGTTGTAACTACTGCTGTTGAATTAGAAACTCCTTATGTAAATGCACAAATTACTTTAGGTGCTTCAATTGCTGGTTTAGTAACTGGTTCAGCTACTGCTGCAACTGTTAACGCTGCAACTGCAGGTGTTAGAGTAACTGAGTATGGTAACAGATTTAATGGTTCTCAAGTATTAGAGCCTCAGTTTAACATTATCATGAACTTAGCTTGTTCAGTTAATTTATCTGGAACTCCAATGCAAAACAACCAAACTGTTGCTAAAGTTTACACTGCTGCTGCTGGAACTCCTGCAACTGCTGCTATCTACACTGAAGGTGCTGGTACTTACTCTCAAATCTTCAAAAAAGAACTTTGGGCTGCTGGTTACTCAGGATTTGCAAACAGAAGTTTCTTACCTGATAACTTCCCTATTTATTCAGTATCTTCAACTAACTATGCTACTATTGGATTACAATATTCATCAATAGTTAATGATTTTACTGCACAAGGTTTTATTGCAGGTGAATCTTTAAATGCTATTTTAGCTGTAGCTACTGGAGCTGGTCAGTTGACTAATTTAGGTACTATCTTAAATAACACTACTGGTTATTTCTCAGTATAATAACTACTAACTTAACTAAAGGGGGAAAGGATTTTATTCTTTCCCCCTTTTTTATTTAAAAAGTATTATATTTGTAACATGAATACAATTAATGGAAATTTTATAGAAAAATCTATACCTAATACTAAAAACGCTACTCTTGCTGTTAACATAGGTGGAGTAGACTCTACAATGACTGTAGAGAAATTTGCAGCTGAGTTACCTGCTCCTGCTTCTACTGTAGCTACTGTATTTGAAAACACTTTAGGGGCTGTTCCTGTATGGTCAAGAGATAATTCTTTTTCTGGAGTGTATTATTTAACTTTAACAGGGGCTTTTCCTGCAAATAAAACTATTTATAATACTGCACAATTATCTTCTAATGTTAGTGGAGTTTTATACACTTATAATATAACAAGACTTTCTAATAATGCTATGGAAATAGACACTACAAATGGAGATAGCACAATGGTAAACGCAATTATAGAAATAAAAGTTTATAATTAATAATATGGCATTACAAGTAAAACATAAAATAGTACCTAATAACTCTAATAGAAATATAGTTTTTACTGAAACTACTGGAGTATATAGCAGCACAAATTCAACAGGGTATGGTGCAACTCAAATTCCTACACCGTTTAGAGAAACTACAGATATAGTAGGTTTAATGTATGGTTCTAGTTTACAAATATTAACTGTTAATGGGACATTTACTTTTAGTGGTGGAATTACTCCTACTGTTATTGGTAGCATTTATTCTGTTATTTATAATAATGCTACAGCACAATCAATAGCAGCTGGAACAACTCAAACTTTTGATTTAGGTACTTTAATACCTAGTACTTATATTGACGGTATTTATAAATCAATTTATTATAATTGGTTTCCCGGACATTATACTGTTGCATCTAATACTACTAATAGTGTTACTGTTTCACAACCAACTGAATTTATAAATGCAAAATATATAAATATATATTATAATGGAGGAGCACATTACATATTTGAAATACTTTCTTTAAATACTACTACAGGTGTAATGGTTTTAAACGGAACTGTTCCTCTTTTAGTTCCTGCAGATTATGATGTAAGTTATGAATCTATTACTTATTTTGCTAATACTTATTCTATAAACAAATGTTTGCATAGCAGAATATCTAAATTAGCTATATCTAGTTGTACTTGTAATAATGGATGTACTGAAAAACTATATGAAGCTGTAATGCTTTATATGGCAATACAGCCTAATATGGATTTAGGTAAATACCAAAAAGCTCAAGATCTTATTACTTATTTAACCAACTATTGTAATGACGGATGCTGTAATTGTTAATTATACACAAGACCAAATAAATTCAACTTTAAGTAGTTTAAACGTACTATATTCAAATTTAGCTAATGGATTATTAGCTAATAGAAAATACAGTATAGGTTGTACAGATGTATTATTTTTAGCTGAAGTGTTTTTGTATAAATGGGCTTTAGACGGCCAATTAGATTATAATCTTCTTACTATAGAAGAATTAAACGATATTGTAAATAAAGTAAAAGATATAACTTCTCCATGCTAGAATTTAGTTCAACAGAGTCATGTACTACAAGCACTACTTCTTCTCCTTTAGATAGCTTAAATAGTAATAGATTATTTATTTTTATTTACTTGAAAAAAACTTAACTTTGTAAAAAAAATAATATCATGGGATTAACTAATTTAGAACAACTTGTTCAATCAATATTTAAAAGTTTTACAACTAGAGCATTTAATGGTAGCGTTACAACTGGTGCAAGTTATGTTGCATTAGCTACAGACGCTCCTGCTAGAATAGTATATATTTCTAATACTACAGGTGAAGTACTATATGTTAGATTAGACGGTAAAGATTTATATTTACCTGATGGTGCTATATTTCCAATTAATAATATCTCTAACTTAAATACAGTTTTTGTTAAAACAGCTACTGGTGCAACAGAAACTGTAACTTTTAGATATGAACTTTAATCAAATAAAATTTACAAAACCGTTTATTTATATAGATGGTATAAGAAGCTACTTAAAAGGAGCAATGGTATGGGGATTTAAATCCAAATTTAAGTGGAGTCAACCCTCTACTGATATATGGGGATTTGCTAATCCTAATGATATAGACCCTGAAGCACAAGCAGTTTACGATAGAATTATAGCAGATGGCGGAGTGTCTAATTTGATTCGCCTAAATTATTTTGTAGTTGGTTTAAAAACTATCTATGGTTCATTAGCAAACGTTCCTGTGTGTTACGATGCTCATTGGATTGGGTACAAATTAGGCAGTGGAACAGGTGCAACAGCAGGACAAGCAGTTGCTAAATTATACACAATATCTGTAATTCAATCTGTAAGTGATAGTGATGCACAAGCATTTATTTATCGTGTTTATAATGCAGGTGGAGAATTAACGAATACAGAAGCAACTGCTGTTAATCAATTAACTATTGACATGAAAGCAGCAGGTATTTGGACAAGTATGAAAGCAGTTTATCCTATGGTTGGGGCAAGTGCAGCAGCGTGTGCGCAGAACTTGAAGAGCAGTTTATTTACTGGTACTTTTACAAGTGGTTGGACTTTTGCGAGTACGGGGGTAACGGGTAATGGAACGAGTGCGTATATGAATACGGCTTGTGCACCAAATAATATGGCACAAAATAGTTTGAGTGGTTTTGTTTACAACAGAACAGACAATTTACAAATTACACTAAATGGTTGTACCAATTTTGAAATAAACGATTTCGACCCAAATCGTAGTTTGTATGGAGCAGTGAACAATAGTGAATTACCAATAGGAACTCAAACAACAACTGCGGGTTTTTGGGGAGTTTCTTGTATTTCCTCAGCAGGTTGGGCAGCTTATAAAAATGGAACTAACATTGTAAACAAAACACAAGGTTCAGTAGCACCAAGTACAAACGCAGTTTTCATTGCTTCAAGAAATACGGGGACTCCCACAACTTTTGGAAATAAAGAAGTTGCGTTTTTCTGTATCGGTGACGGCTTAAGCGACACTCAAGCATCCAACTTTTACACCGCAGTACAAACTTTTCAAGTAACCCTCAATAGAAATGTATAATGATAGGATATAAATTAACAACAGAGCAAAAAGAAAGCATACAAGGCAAAGAATATGCACCTTATCAATGTTTCAATTGTGTTCAAGATATTAATAACATTTGGTTTACGTTTTTAACCGATGAAGATAAATTAAATATAGAAAATACAGAATACAAGTGGATATTAGATTGCAAAGAATTAGAGTATGTTTCACCTATTTTTACAAATAAAATATAAATTATGATAGCAGCAGATGCAGTACAAACAACAGCAGCAAGTCAGCCATTATTATTAGCGCATAATGGCTCTGATAATTATTGGTGGCAAGTTCCAAGTTTAGCTACAAATAATTGTCAAACTCCATATCAAGCAAGTTATAATTTAACAAGTTATTGTGATATTCGTGTTAAAGTTGATTTAAATATAAACGCAACAGGTTTTCCTGATTACCCATTTTTATTCGGTTGGAATAATTATAATGGTTTCGGGATAAACAATAATGGTACTTTATTCTTTTTTTTTAATGGTGGTGGAACAGCAATTACAACTGCCACAATTAGTAGAACTTATTCAGGATGGTTAAGAGTTGTGAAAAATTTAGGGGTTTATACTTATTATACTTCAACCGATGGGGTAAATTTTACAGTTTTTGAAACCTTAAATGGAAGCACAACAAATTTAAGTGTAACAAACCAACCTTTAATAGTTGGTTCTGCAAGTAATGATAATAGAAGTTGTGCGCAAGTAAAGTATTATAGATGTCAATTACATAATTCAACAACGTTATTAGCAGATTTCAATCCTGCAACATACAACGCAGCAACAAGTCAAACTAATTGGACAAGTGCAACAGGTGAAGTTTGGACAATTAACCAAGATAGTGCAGCATCAGGATTTGCAGGTAGATTAGTTGATAGAACTATTTGTGCATTTGGCGGAGATGCTCAAGGTAAATCTTTTATTGCAAATACAAGTATTCAAGTTAATCAACCTGACACTGTATATACAGCATTTAAATTTGATGTATTTAATGTTTATCAAGGAATATTTGATTCAAATACAGCTAATACAAGGCAAGCAATGGGCAATGCTGTTGCATCAGGCAGTTTAGAAATAAATGCAGGTGTTTCTTTAATTGCAACAGGGTTAACTCAAAATAGTTTAAAATTAGCAACAGGTTTATACAATGGAATAAGCAGTTCATTGCAAGTTAATAATGGAACTGCTGTAATAGGTAATGCAGGAACAAATAAAATGGATGGATTACGAATTGGATTATTAGCAAATTCACCACCACAATATTCATTAAAAGGTATATTAAATACTTTAGTTGTAAGTGCTGCAAATGATGGAACAACAACTAAAACTGCTATGTACAACCTAATTCGCTCACTTAATAACAACGCATTTTAATGGAAGATTCAATACTTTACCCACGATTCTATAAATGCAAAACACTTGCGAAGTTCAAAGAATTAGATACAAAATGCTGTGTTCTTTTAGACTTACCAAACGATGAAGATACAATTGATTACGCAAATCCGATAGTAGACATAAACGGATTCAATTGGTTAGTGGTTAATACGGATGTAAGTAGCATATTTACTGAAGCAGAAATTTTGGCAATGGTGCAATATGATGAAATAATACAAAATAATAATAATATAATTAAATAATAATGAGCAATTTATATAACCAAAACATTGGCACAAACTACAAGTCAATTCTAAATTTAGATGCGACCACAATCAACACACCATTAGACGCTACGTTACGAGCAGTAACAGATGGAATGGGTACAGCAAGTCCTTTGCAGTTGAGTACGTTATCTGTAAACTTTGGTGGGGCAACAGGATTAAATTGGGATAACACTAATAAAAGGTTGGGCATAGGTACGAATACGCCTAAAACTGCATTACAAGTTAATGGTAGCATACTAAATGGTCTTTGCTCACTTAGCAATGTATTAAACGGATACGGGGGAGTTGGCTCTAATTATTACAACGTGGGTGGAGCTACTTATAGAACTACTAGTGACTCCGTAAGCCAAATAGATTTTAGTGCGGGTGGATTTAATTTAAATACTGCTGGTGTTGGTGCTGCTGATAGTATGATTTCTTTTACAACATTGGCTGTGTTAAATAGTAGTGGAAATTTAACAATTGGAAACGCTTTAACTTCATTAGGCGCTCGGGTCGGAGTCAAAGGCAGTGGCACAACATCCGCTACGACATCACTTTTGGTGCAGAATAGTGCGGGGAGTCAATTATTAAAAGTTACTGATGATGGAAAAGCAATTATAGAAAATACTCTTAGAATAAATTCGCCTACGGGTAGAGTTTTAGAAATAGGAATTAGTGGGGCATTTAATAGCGATGGGACTTTTACTCGATATAAATCACAATCTTCACAAGACATAATTAATATAAATGATAATTTCGTTGGTATTAATG
>Ga0315274_10004954_pt1 | contig 19533 bp, 17 predicted proteins | sample YL17G02_20_MG_FD_203700 | JGI IMG/M metagenome (GOLD analysis project Ga0315274, IMG submission 203700) | Sediment microbial communities from Yellowstone Lake, YNP, Wyoming, USA - YL17G02_20 | ecosystem: Environmental > Aquatic > Freshwater > Lake > Sediment | place: USA: Wyoming | collected... | reverse complement strand
TCCTCCCGCCCGCGACACACGCGCACACACACACGCACTCCCCTCCACGTACGTACGCCCGCCCCCGAGACCTCGTTCTCCCCCCGGAGCGCGGCGCGCGGCGGTCGCCGCGCGGGGGCGACGCTCTCGCCCCCGCGCGCGCCGCCTCGCCCGCCTCGCGACCCCTCTCCCCGAGGCCGCCCCTACTATGCAGTCGGCAGTTTCTTCTCCCACCCCCGACACGGAGAGAGAGGAGGAGGAGGGCGGGTCTCTCTCCTCGTCTCTCTCCGCCTCCCCACTCCCGCGGCTGGCGGCCCGCCGCCCCGCCGCCATGGCCAGAACCATGGGCGAGGTGCTGCCGCCCTCGTTCGGCACCCTGTTCAGCCTGGCGCCGGGCCCGCGCGCGGCGCCCGCCGCCGGCGCGCCCCCCCCCAATCGCGGCCTCTTCGTCGACGTCGGCTCCGGATACGGCACCCTGTGCGCTGCGGCCGTGACGGAAGGCGGATTCGGGGCGGCGGCAGGCATCGAAAAGTACAGGCACGAACGAGGCGCGGGGCGGCGCGACGGGCCGACCCGCGGCGGCGGTCGGCGCGCCGGCCCGCGCGTCCCTCAACCCTTCTCCCACCCTGCAGAGAGCCATTGGTCCGCTGCGACGCCATGCTGGAGGCGATGGACGGCGGGGACCGGGCGCGGGTCGCCATCCACCACGCCGACGTCGGCGACTGCGACCTCTTGACCCTCCTCGCGTCCTCCGCCCCCCCCGGCACCCCCACCCTGCTCTTCACCAATAATCTGGCGTTTCCGCCGGGCGTCGCGGCCCGGCACGGGAAGCAGTTTGCGGCGTGGGCGCGCGCGTGGGGCGGGCCGGTCGCCGTCGTCACGTCCCAACCCGTGCCGACGCTCGACACCGACCCCGACGCCACCGTGCTGTTGACCATGAACTTTAGCGAGGCGCACGCGGTGTGCGTGTACCGGTTCGGGTGACACGGGAAAGGCAAAGGGGGTCGCTGCGCCGCGGCCCCGCCTCCACCCCCCTCCTCCCCGCTGGGAGAGATCGAAATTGGTAGCGTGTGTGGTGGTTGCAAGCCCGCGCCCGCGGGCGGCTGCGGTGCGGCGCTGGCGGAAGCGAAAAAAAAAACCGGGGAGCGATTTCTTGTTTGGCGCGTTGTGGGCGGGGTGCTGCGGCGACCAAAAATGGGAGTGGGGCGTGTGTGGCGCGGAGCAAGTGATGTGCGAGGGGTGGGCGGGAGCGCGGGCTCCCTCCCGCGACGCCTCGGCGCGTCTGGCGGGCCTCTCCGGCCTCTTCTCTCCAGCAGTGCGTGTGCAAACGGGTGGCGGCGCAAAGGGCGCGGCGCCGCAAAAAATCATCAAGAGTTGTCGTGTGTCGCGCGGGGCGAGGGCGGGGGCGAGGCGGGAGCCGCCTCGCGCCCCTCTCTCACCCCCACGACACCGCCGCGCGCCGGCGCCGCGCGCCGGCGCCGGCCACCGCGGCCGCGACGGCGAGGGGCGGCTTGCCGGCGGTCGTGGCCGCAGCCGGCGCCGCCGCGTCCCCCGCGTCCCCCGGCTCGAGCGACCCGCTCTCCCCCCTCTCACAACGCACCAGCCGCGCCAGCTTGGCCACTAGCCGCCGCTGAAACGCAAAGTCGAGCAGCATGCCGCCGTGGCCGGCGGTGGGGTGGTAGAGGACGTCGGCGGCGGGGGCGTGCGCGGCGAGGTGGGCCGCGACGAGCGGCGACGGCACCAGGTCGTCGTCGTGCGACAGCGCGACCAGGGTGCGGGACGGCATGTCGTCCGGCCACAGCATGAGCTCGTGCCACAGGAAGCGGCGGCAGAAGGTTTCCGCGATCGTGAGGTCGCGCGAAAAGAGGAATCTGGCGACCGACAGCGCGCCGCCGCCCGCGCCGAGCACGGCTTCCACCAGGCTCGGCACCTTGTACACAAAGTTGAAGAGGAGGTGGGGGTAGCAGGTGAGGAAGCAGACGGGGTCGATGAGCGTCGCGGCCGCGACGCGGCGCGGGAAGCGTTGGCAGACGCGCGAGACGCAGAAGGTGCCGTACGAGTGGGCGACGAACACGGCGTCGTCGTGGCCGAGCACGTCCAGGACGGCGACGGCGGCGTCGGCGACGGCGTCGACGGGCGACGCGCGGCGCGGCGCCAAGCGGAGGGACACGTGCGGCACCTCGAGCAGGATCAGGGGCACCCCGGCGCCCAGCGCCGCCACGATCTGCAGCAGCAGGCCCAGGTAGGGGACCAGGCCGAGGCCGACGCCGTGGATGAAGACGACAGGGCGCTGCTTGGCGGGGAGCGGGGTGGCGGTGTCCGCGCCGCCGCCGCCGCCCGCGCGCCGGGCGGCGCTTTCCGCCGCCAGGGACGAGAACGAGTCGCCCCGGCGGTACAGGGCCGCGCTGGTGGGCGACGCGGGGCCTTCAGTGGCGTCGGCGTCGTCCGAGGAGGACGACCCGTCGGCCGCGTCGGCCGCGGGGGCGGCCTCGGCGACCGCGCCGGGCTTGGCAGCGCGCACCCAGTAGTCGAAGCCGTTGACGGCCGCCGACCGGAAGCCGGCGAGCCAGAGCGCGGCGCGGCACGCCACCACCCCCGCTTCACACGCCGCGTGCAGCGCCAGCGGCTTGTGGATCACGCGCAGCGGTTCCCAGAGGTGGGCCATGAACCGCAGGTTGGGGTTGCGTCCCGCGGGGAAGGTCACGCCCCAGCGGCGCTCCATCTCGCGCACGTACGCCTCGATCGCGTCGCGCTGCTCGCGCGGCAGCTCCGCCTTGGTCGCCGTGTAGAAGCCGTAGGCCACAAAATCTTCCACGTTGCCCCGCCGGATGGACTCGGGGGGCGCGCCGTGGAACCAGCCCGACATAAAGTCGCGGATGCACACGACGTCGGCGAGCGTGAGGAAGCGGGCCAGGGCGGTGGCGACTTGCTGGGGGTCGAACGGGTAGTCGAGGCGGGTGTTGGACTCGGCGTACCTGGGAGTGGAGGGGTGGGACGCGGGGAGTGAGACACGTGGGAGCGAGGGAGGTGGGTACTAGGCCGGGGCCGGCGGGAGCGCCGGCGCGCTGGCCGCCCGGCGCACGGGGGCCGCCTGCGCCCCGGAGTCGTCCTTGCAAAGGGCGCCTAGAGTGACGTGCGGCCAGCGCGGGGCAGGCGGGGGTGCTGCGGCGGCGTGCGGCCCGCATGCGGCCGCCCGCGCGCGGGGCTTGGAGGTTGGCCCCGCGTGCGTGTGCCGCCCGGCGCGCGCCAGGGCCCGATTGGGGCAGTCCGCCCCGCCCACATGGCGCGCACGACACAGAATGACGCCGAGGGTGGCGCCCGGGTGTCGGCGGCGGCCGGCGTCCGCGTGCGCGCGCCAGCTCGCGCGGAGATTCGCGCACGCGGCCCACCGGCCGCGACCGCGGCCGCTGCCGACCCCAACCCGCCCGCCAACGCGGCCATCAGAATCGTGGGCGCCGCAGGCAGGCGCCAATCGTGCGCAAGCCCACGTTCCACGCCGCTAGCTCCGCGCGCGGGAGGCCATGCGTCGCCCCCTCCTCCTCCCTCACCTCGACTTGAACGCTACGTACGCCGCGCACTCGACCAGCAGCCAGGCGCCCGCTGCGCGCCAGCCGACCGAGGTGGGGGCGTAGAGGGCGAGGAGGGCGCCGACGGCGACGAGCGCGACAGCCTCCGCGAGCGAGAGCAGCGACGGAGGCGGCGGCGGCGCGGCGGCTTCCGCGATGAGGCCTTGCACCTGCTCGGACATGACCGAGAGGTGGCGGGCTAGGCCGGCGCCGCAGGGGCCGCCCGCGGTCGGGATGCCGGACGGGCGGTGGGAGAGGGTGCGGGCCAGGGCGGCTCCGGGGTGCTCCTCCACGCCGGGGGCTTGCATGGTGGAGGGGTGTGTTGATGTGGGGGGGATGGGGGGCCCCTCAGCGGGGCCGCCGCGAAGAGTGTGCGCGAACGAACTTGCGCCGGCGGCGGCGCTGCGCCTACCGCGTCCTCCCGTCCCACTAGTCCGTCGCTCGCAGGCGCGCGCCCAAACGCCCCCGCGTCCGCTCCGCCAGCCCACCATGGCCCGCCCCCGCGACACCCTGCTCGCGTCCGCGCTCGCGGCCGCCGCGGCGGGGCTCGCCCTGGCGGCCTGCATTTTTGGTGCGCGGCCGAGGCGGTGCGGTGCATGCCCGCCGGCGTGCGCGCGTGTCGGACGGCCGGCGTGGCCTGGAGCTAGGGCCGGCGCGCCCTCTTCCTGTCCCCCCTCGGGGGGCCGAGCGACGCGGCCGCCCGCCCCGCCCACCGTCCCCAGTCGCCGCCCTGTCCCAGGTGCGCGCCGCGAGCCGCACGCTGCGCGGTCAGTGAGGTGCGGGCGGTGGGAAGAGCGCGCGGGGCGGGAGAGCGGCGCCGCGGCGCAAAGGCCGCCGTTTCTGCCGCCGTTTCTCGCGCCTGCCGCCACCCCGGCCCGCTGCCGTGAGTGTGTGAAGCATGATGGTGATCGCTGGCGTGCAACAGAGAGAGAGCGGCACCGGCCCACAAAACCCTCGCGCCCTCCCTCCCCTCGCCTCTCTCACCCCTTGACCGCCGCCACCGCCGCCCCCAGCCCGCGCGTTTCCTTGACGATCGCGATGGCCAGAAACAGGATGAGGGCGGAGAGGGCGACGGCGGCGGTTGCCGCCGCGCCGACCGCGCCGGGGCGGTGCGGGCGCGCGGCGCCTGGGTAGGAGGGCGTGGCGCCCGTCTCAAAGCCGTTGACCGAGTCGGAGGGCTCCATTGTGCGAGGGTTGAGGGAGAGGCGTGGGGCGCGAGCGTCCGTGCCGCAAAGAGGCAACGGGAGTAAGACGGCCGTCGAGCTCGCCTCACTCTCATCGCGCGCGGGCCGCTCCACCAGCCCGCTCCGCCCCCCCACCCTTCGACCACCATGCGCGGCCTGGCGGACCTCCTCGCCCGCAAGCACAGCGCCGCGGCGCGGGTCGTGCTGCCGTCGGCCATCGCGGCGGGCTTCTTCTACACTTTGGCCACGGGCGGCAACGCCCTGGACGACTTGAAGTCGTACGCCACGGGTGAGAGCAGCGAGACGGGGGAGCGGTGCGGGCCGGAGGGCGCGCGGTGCGGTGCGGGGCGGAGGGTGTGCGGTGCGGGGCGCGGGCGCGCAATTTGCCGCGCGGCGCGGCGCCGCGCCGGGGCGAGCCGCGCGCCCGTCGCGCTCCCTCGGCGCGTGCCGTACGCGGCACGAGCGTGCCCGGCGCGGCGCGAGGCCGCGGCGGGGCCGCCAGGGGCCGCGGCGGCTGCGCCGCGTCCCCGTGGTCCGGTGACGAGGACGGGCGCCGACCCAGCTTTCCCTCGCCCCCCCCTGTCTCCTTCCTCCCCAGGCGCGCCCGCGGCGCGCCCGCCCATCGTCAACGTCCAACTGGTGTCCAGCCGGCGTTGAGAGAGAGGGAGCGAGGGAGGGAAAGAGTCGACGCGGGGGCGCCGCGCGTTCGCGAGACCCCTTTCTTTCCGGCCGCCGCGCCGCCCCGGGCCCGCGGCGTCGGCGGCCGGCGCGCCCACAATTTTGTCCGAGAGGAGAGAGAGACGGGAGGAGCGGCGAGAGACGACACGAGTGCCGCGCCGGTGGCGCCTGATTTTGCCCACACCCCGCCGCCGTGCAACACCACACACACACGCCACACACACCAACGTCTCACCGCCTCCCCGCGCCGCGCGACTCGCGCCCGCGGCGCGCGCCCGCTGCCGCGATGGCGGACGACGGCGCGCCCGCACTCATCAATCCAAACCCCGTGCTGCACGCGCCGTCGGCGGCGACGACCCGGGTCACGGTGCGAGGAGGGCGGGTGGCGGGGGAGTGGGGCGGCGCGCGGCGACGGCGCGCCGACACCCTCCCCAACCGCCGCAGCGCCCGCTCGCTGACGACGACCCCGACCGCGAGCCGATCGACGCCCTGGAAGTGTTTGAGGTGGGGGGGAGGGAGAGGGAGGGAGGGAGGGGGCCGACAACGCTGGAACCGCGCGCCGGCCCCCCGGCCCTCCCCGCCTCCACCCCCCCCCCCTCGACAGCACATCCGCGGCATCGCCGACCCCGAGCACCCGCACACCCTGGAGGCGCTGGGCGTCGTGTCGGTGGCCGACTGCGACGTGCGCGACGCGCGCGGGACGGTCGCCGTGCGGTTCACGCCCACCGTCGCCCACTGCTCGATGGCCACCCTCATCGGCCTCTGCCTCAAAACGGCGCTGGCCGCGGCCCTGCCGCCGCGGTTCAAGGTGGGCGTGACGATCGCGCCGGGGGCGCACTCGACGGAAGGCGCGGTCAACCGTCAGCTGGCGGACAAGGAGCGCGTGGCGGCGGCGCTGGAGAACCCCAACTTGCGCGACATGGTGGCGCGCTGCTTGGCGGGGGTGGAGGGGGGGTGAGGTGGGAGGGGGTGCGGGTTGGTGCATGCACTGCGCGTCGCTTCCTCGTCTCTCCCCCGTCACTCCTTGACCGCGCGGCGCGCGGTCGCCGCGTCCGCGCGCGCCTTGGCGGCCGTGGCATCGGCCGCCGCGACGCCGGCGCGGCCGGCGTCGGCGGCCGCCTTGCGCGCGGCGTCGGCGTCGGCCGCCGCGGCGGACGCTGCCGCCGCCTCGGCCACCGCCGCCTCCGCCGCGCGCGCGGCCGCCTCGCGCTCGGCGGCCGCGCGGGAGCGCGCCGCCTCGCCCGCGGCGGTCGCGTCGGCCGCGGCGCGCGAGGCGGCGCCGACGGCGGCCGCCTGCGCGCGCGCTTTGACCGCCGCCGCCGCGCGCTCGGCCTCGAAAGCCTTGGCCGCGCCCGCCGCCGCAGCGGCGGCCTTGTCGGACGCCGCTTTGGCGTCCTCCAGCGTGGCCAGCGCGGCGTCGAGCGCTTTGGCGGCGGCGTCCGCGCGCGCCGCCGCGCCGCGCGCGTCGGCGTCTGCGTCGGCGTCAGCCGCCGCCTCGCGCGCCTTGGCGCGCGAGGCGCCCGCGGCGTCGGCCGCAGCTTGCGCGGCCACCCGCTTCGCCTGCAGCGCGTCCTGGGCGGCACGCTCCTTGCGCTTCGCGGCGTCGCGCGCCGCGCCAGCCTCCGCAGCATCCTTCTCGCGCCATTCGGCCGCCTCGGCCGCCGCTCCAGCCACCGCTTTCGCTTCCGCGGGCGCCGACCCCAGGGCTGCGCCGAGGCGGGCGGCAGCCGCGGCCGCGCCGTCGGCCTGGTCCTTGGAGGAAAGGGGTGTGGGGGTGGGTTGTTCTTCCCGCGTCCGCCTCTTCTCTCCTCCCCCTCTCTCCCCGCCGCGCGCACCGCCAAGCCGGCTGCTTGGGTGACGGCGGCCTCCAGAGCGCGCCGGGCACGCGCCGCGCGGTCGGCCGCCGCCTCGGCGGCCGAGCGCAGCGCCTCGAAGGCGGGCTCGCCGTCGGCAGCCTCTTGGCGGCGCGCGTCAAAGTCGGAGCGGCGCACGCCGACGAGGTCGCGCGCTGCGGCCGCGAGCTCGGCGTCGGCGGCGGCCGCCGCGTCGGCCGCTTTCGCGTCGGCCGTTTTGGCGGCCGCGTCGAGCGCGGCTTTGGCGGCCGCCGCGGCACACGCGGCCTCCTTCTCCAGGTACTTGGCCTGCTCGGCCGCCGCGGCCGCCGCGCGCGCCGCGCGGCCGTGGGCGGCGGCACGCGCGTCGGGGGGGGGGGGGGGGGGGTGCGCCGGGGGCGGGGGGCGCGGGCGGGCGAACGCCGGCACGGCGGGATCAGGCTCCATGCTGGGGCGGGCGGGTGGGCGCGAGGGGGGGCGGCGGCGGGAGTGGCGCGGAGCGCCGCGCGCGCGGCGCCCGCGCTCACTCTTCTCCCCCCCGAACCCGCGCCCTTCGGGCGCCACCCGCCTCGGGACGCGATGGCTTCGCCCCCCCCGCCCCCTCCCGCGCCCCCTGTGCCCCCCCCGGCGTATAAATTTTTCGACCTCGACGCCCAAGAACTCGCTCCTCGTTGGAAGGCTGCCCCCCTGGCCCGGCCGCGCCCTGGGTCGGCGGCGGCGGCGTCGCCCGACGGCGTGTCGCTGAGCCCGGCGACGCCGGGCGCCGCACCGGCGGGTCGCGTCCGCGCCGGGTCGGAGTCCGGCGCCGCGACGTCCACGCTCACCCGCGCCCGCCAGCGCCCCGCTGGCCGCGCGCCACCGGGCCTGCCGACGCCGCGGCCGGCCGCCGGCTACAGGGCCGCGGTGCGCGAACTGGGTGCCGAGATCGAGCCCGCGCCCGTCGAGGCCGAGCCGGCGCCGCGCAAGCGTACGTCCTGGTTTGCGCGCCTCTTCCGCCGGCGCGGGCGCGGCCGCCGCGCGCCGCCGCCGCCCGTCGAGACGCCGCAGTCGGTCCCGCCGCCGGCGGGCGCCGCGTCAGCGCCGGTCAAACGCCGGCGCCTCCCCTCCTGCTCGCGCTCGCGCTCGCCCGCGCGCCGCGCCGCGTCGCCGCGCGCAACCGCGTCCGCGCCCGTGCCCGCGTCGCCGCGCGCGCCCGAGACGTTTGATGACGTCGTGTCGCCCGTGGCGCTCTTCGACCCTGCCTCCCCACTCGCGCGCGGCGGCGCCCCGCGCCCCGGCTTCACCCCCGTCTTCTGCCTCGCCGACACCGTGACCGGCGCCCTGCTCGACGTCCCGCCCGGCGGCGGCTCCACGCGTGCGCTGCGCAAGGCGCGCGCGCACGTCAAAGCGGCCGAGGAGGGCGGGTCGGCCCCGGGGTCGGCCGCCGGGACGCCGCGCGGTGGGGGTGGGCGGCGCCGGCCGCGGCCACCGCCGCCGGCGCCGACGGGCGTGCCGGAGGACGAGGAGGAGGTGGCGGGGGTGGAGGACGTGCCGCCGTTCCAAGGGCCCCTGCCGCCACGCCGCGCGCGGCCGCCGCCGCCAGCGCCCGACGCCTCCATCCACAAACAGTACCTGGCGGGCGTGCCGCTGGCGGCGACGCCCGCGTCCGAGGCGCGCGACGCCTCCCCCCCCTCCTGTTTCCCGCCCACCGTCCACGCCCCCCTGCGTGACCGCACCCCCGCCCGCGCCTCCCGCATGGCGACCTCGCTCGCCGCGCTCGAGGGGCAGTGGGTGCAGGCGGCGGTGGAGGCGGCTGCCACAGGGTGGGGGACGGGGAGGGGGTGGAGGGTGGCGGGCCGCGCGCCGGGCTCGCCCGCCGCCGACGCCGCCCCCTCCACCACTCCACAGGCCGCGCCAGGGCCCGATCGCCGAGCAGTGAAGAGGGATAGGGGGAGAGAGGTTGCTTTTCGGGGGGGCGGCGCGTGCGAGTAGGCGGTGGGCGAGCACAGACACACCGTGCCCTCTCCCTCCCCCCCCGCCATGGAGGCGCTCGTCGCCACGTCCTTGGGCGACCCCGCCACCGTCGTCCGCCACGAGGCCGCCCACCCACGCCCCGCGCTTGGCCGCGGCGCGGTCCGCGTCGCGGTCGCGGCAGCCTCGCTCAATTTCGCCGACCTGCTGCAGGTCGGGGAGCGATGTGCAGGCGGGGCGCGGGCCCCGATGCCGCCGCATTGCCCCGACCCAACCCTCGTCTCCCGTCCTTAGATCAAAGGCCTCTACCAGGACAAGCTCCCCCCCCCCTTTGTCCCCGGCTCCGAGCTCAGCGGCGTGGTGATCGAGGTGGGGGCGGGCGTGACGAGGATTGCGGTGGGCGACACCGTCGTCGCCGTCTCGCGCGGCGGCGCGTTTGCCGCCGAGGCCTGCGTCCCCGCCGCCTCCTGCTTCCGCCTTCCCCCATCCCTCCCACACGCTCTACTCCTCGACGCGGCGGGGCTGGCGGTGGCGGCGGGCACGGCGGACGTCGCGCTGAGGCGGTACGGCCGCCTCTCCGCCTCGGACGTCGTCTGCGTCACAGGGGCCGGCGGCGGCGTCGGCACGGCAGCCGTGCAGGTGGCGGCAGGGGCGGGGGCTATGGTGGTGGCGGTGGCGCGCGGGGAGCAGAAAGCGAGGGTGTTGCGCGCGCTCGGCGCGACCGCCGTCGTCGACCCGTCCACACTGCCGCCCACCCCGACCGCCCTGCGCGACGCCATCCTGGCCGCCACGGGCAACAAGAAAGTCACCATCCTGCTGGACAGCGTGGGTGGGGCGGCGTTCGACGGCTGCTTCCGGGCGGTGGCGTGGGGCGGCCGCGTGGTGGCCGTCGGGTTTGCCTCTGGCTCGATTCCGCGCCCGCCCCTCTCACTCCTGCTCGTGAAGAACATCTCCATCCACGGCGTCTTCTGGGGCTCCCACATGCAGCACGCGCCGGGCGTGATCGAGGAGAGCATGGCGCGGTTGGTCGCCGCGTTTGCTCGCGGCACTCTCACCGTCCCCGTCTCGCACCGCCTGCCCCTGGCCCGCTGGGCGGACGCGGTGGCGGCGATGGAGGGGCGGGCGGTGGTGGGCAAGGTGCTGCTGGTGCCTGGGGGAGCGGGAGGGGGGGCTAGGCTGTGACGCGCGCGCGCGTTTTCTTTTTTGTTGCTCCCGGTTCGTCTCTTGCGTCCAGTTTCACCCTCCAAATCACTCAATCGCGCCCGCCGCAGGGCCCGCATTCGCCAAACCCGGGCGGCGGCCGCGCGAGTGCGCCCGTGGGCCCCACCGCCGCCTCGACCGCGGCCGCGGCCCGCACCAGCCCCGCGTCCCCGCCCGGCCGCCCCACCAGCTGCAGCCCGACGGGCAGGCCGTCGTCATCGAACCCGGCCGGCACGGCGGCGGAAGGGGCGCCGGCGGGGGGGGCGAGGAGGTGGGCCATGTTCGAGGCCGCCGCCGCGGCGCCCGCCGCGGCGGCCAGCCGCGGCCCCTGCTCGCCCCACACCGGCAGCGCGATGGCGTCCAGCCTGTCCCTGTCTAACGCTGCGACGAGCAGGCGCCGGATTTCGGCCCGGCACGGGTTGGCGGCGGCGGGCCCGCACCCGCACGCGCGCTCGCCGCGCGCCGCGCCGCGCCGCAGCGCCACCGCGTCGCTGGCGCTCGGGTGCAGGGAGCCGGACGCCACGATGGCGGCCAAAGTGCGGGTCGTCACTGCCGGCGGGGAGGCGGCCAGGTAGGCGTCGAGCGCGGGTTCGAAAGAAGCCAGACAGCCGATCGGGGTCGCGTCGGTCGCGTTGCCGCCGCCTCCTCCTCGCACCGGCCAGTAGCTGCCCGCGCACCCCCACTCGGCGTCGCCCAGCGTGTTGCCTACAATTACTGAATCCACCAGGGTGGCGCCGGCGGCTTCTAGGCGGACGAGCGCGGCCGCGAGCGCGGACCGGACAGGGGCGGTCGACCGGTCGAGGGCGCACCGCAGCACTCCAATTCGCAGGCCGACAGCCGACGCATTGGTGGATGCAGCGGCAATCAACGAACCGTTGGCCGCCGCCAGCACATCCAGCAAGGCGGCCGCGTCGGCGACCGTGAGCGCGAGCGGCCCGACCGTGTCGGCGTCCGGGTCGACCGGGACCACCCCCGCCCCCGTCGGCACCAGCCCCATGCTCGGGCGCAGGCCGACGAGGCCGGCGTGCGCGGCGGGGCCGCGCACCGAGTTGCCGGTGTCTGTGGCAACGGCGGCGCCCGCAAAGCCCGCCGCGACGCCTGCCGCGGCGCCGCCGGACGACCCGCCGGGCGAACGGGATACGTCGTACGCGCTCCCGGTGGTGCCACCGACAGAGGAGGACGTGATGAGCGGCGATAGGCCCAACTCAGCGCAATTGCCGCGGCCGAGAAGCAAGGCGCCCGCCGCGCGCAGCCGCGCGACCGCCTCGGCGTCGCGCTCGCGCACGTTGGCCAGCAGGGCGGCCGACCCGGCGGTAGTGGCCCACCCCGCGACGTCCAGGTTGTCCTTGACGAGCAGCGGGGCGCACAGGAGCGGCGGGAGGGCGGAGTCGGGGATGGTCGCGTTCACCCCTCCATCTCCCAGCGCCCTGCGCGCCGCCTCGATCGCCGCGTCCGCGTCCGCCGCGGCCGCCAGCGCGCCCGGTCGGTCGACCCAGCGCACGGCGCGGAGACCCGTCGCGGCGTCGAGCGTCGCCGCCCTGTCCAAGTAAGCCTCCACGATCCCCGTGCACGTCGCCCGTCCGGCCAGCAGCGCTGTCCGGGCGTCGGCCAGGGTGAGGCCGACGACGGGGAAGGCGGGCGGCGCGCAGCGCGGGTTGCAGCGGGCTGGAAAGGGAGAGGGAGAAGGTGTGTGTGTGTGGGCCTCGGGCGCCCTCGTCCCGATGCAGGCATCCCGCGGTGCGCAATCCTCACCCGACGGGCCGCCGTCTGCGAGCGCGAGCGCAAGAGAGAGCGCCAATGCGGCGCCGACCGCGGTCGCCCGCGCCCGTCGGCGCCCCATGCCGCCGCTGCAGGCAGGCGGCGGCAAGGGGATGCGAGTGAGAGGTTGGGAGGGGTGTGTGGTGGATGGGTGTGGCTGGAGCGGCGAGCCTCGCGTCCCGCGTCTCTCTCCCTGCCGAACCCCGTCGTCGTCGCTTTCCCCTGTCACACGGCAAACCACCTCCCCCCAGTCACCGGCGCCCCTCCCGTCCACGCCCCTCTCAACGCGGCCGCAACGCCGCCCGCGCCCGGGTCGGCGCCGCCGTCTGCGGTCGCCGCGCCGCCGTCGGCCGACGCGAGCGTGGGGCCGCCGCGCGGGGGCGCCCAGGTGAGGGCGTCGAGGGCGGGGGCTGGTGGTGGTCCTCCGATGGCTCCGGCGCAGCGGGAAGCGGCCAGGCGGCGCCGGGCGCGGCCCCGGTCAGCGCCCTCGTCGGCGTCGCCCCGCGCCAGCGCGCCCGCCCCCATATCCCGGGGCAGGGGCGGCAGCGCGCCGCCAGCCACACGCCGGGACGAGGGAGGGGCGGTGGGCGCAAAGGGCGAAGGAGGTGGGGGTGGGGCGGTCGCAGCGCCTGCGCCCGCGACCGCCGCCAGCCCAGCCCCCGGCCCGCGCGCCTTGAACAAGGCGGCGATGGCGGTCGGGTCCACGGTGCCCCCCACGCGCGCCAGGGGCATGGGGAGGACGGAGGGACCGGCAAAGGACGCCGCGGCGTCGGCGACCAGCCCCGCGGTCGCGCCCGGCGCGTCCACCACGTCCGCGTCCGGAACGCCCGGCGCAGTCGCAGCGGCCAGGGCGTTGACGAGGGGGGGTAGGCGGTCGGCCAGGGGGGCGGACGCGGCCCACGCGCGGTACACCCCCCCCGCCGCCTCGAGCGCCGCATCGTGCGCGGCCGCCGCGGCGGGCGGCGCGGCCGCCGCCGCGGTCAACACGGTGCGCAGGCCGCCCAGGAGCGACGTGGAGGCGAGGAGGCGGGCGCCGGGGGGGGGGGGGGAGGAGGGAGACGCCGCCCACGCCCGGCCCGCCAACAGCACGCGCGCCGCGGTCGCCTCCGCCCATGCGGCCGCGGGCGCCAGAGCGGCCGCGTCGGCCGGGCGCAGCCGCGGCGACGGCGTGGCGCCCCGCGCCGGGTTGGGCACCGCGCGCGCCCCGTCGGCCGCCGCGGCCGCCGCCGCCGCCCGCGCCGCCTCCTCGACGTCGGCCACGCGCAAACAGGTCATGAGGTCGGCCTCGAGGCCGGCCTCGGGCGAGGCGGGGCCGGCCGCGCCGGCCGCGAGCGCGGCGCGCGCGGCCGCGAGCGCCGCGCGCGCCGCGGCGGGCCACACCCCGGGCCGCGTCGCCCACGGCTGGTCGGCGACGTCGGTCGCCAGCTCGTCCAGGGCGGCGGCGCGGGCGGCGGCTGGGGCGGCGGCGAGCGCGAGCGCGGCGTCGGCGGGGGCGCGGCCGGTCGCGGCGGCCCAGGAGAGGCGGCCCGCGGCGTCGCCCGTCGCGGCCGCTATCACGACGCCGGCCTCGCATGCGATCGCGGCCGCGCACCCGGTCGGGCCGAAGGCGGCGCCGGCGGGAGCCGCGGCGGGGAGCGCGACGGGGGCGGAATCCGGCGCGCTCACGTCGACCGCCACCGCCACGCCGTCGCCCCTGCGCGCGATGGCGCCGCCCTCGGCGCTGGCGGCCAAGAGTTCGACGCCGGCCGCGTCGCCGCCGGCGGCGTCGAGGGGCCAGGAGGCGGCCTCCTTCCAGCGCGCGCGCGCGCTTGCGCCGCCGCCGCCGTCCCACCGCGCGAGCGACCCGCCCGCGGCCAGCAGCACGCTGTCGCCCGCGGCGTCGGGTAGGAACAAAGCACGAGAGACGGGCGGCGCGCACGCGAGCTCGGCCCTTGACCTTTCCCTCGCCGCGTCGAGCGGCGCGCCGCCGTCGTCGACCGCGGTCGGGTCGCCCTCGACGCGCGCGACGACCACAGGACCCCCGCCACGGGGCACCAGGAGCACGGCAAGGGCGTCGTCGTGGGCGGCCACGACGTCGGCGGCGGAGAAGGGGCCGCCGTCGAGCGTGAGCGGCGCGCTCGTCGCCCACCCGCCGCCCGCGCAGGCCCACGCGACAATCAACGCCCCCCCCTCGGTCACGACCGCGAGCGCCAGGCGCCCCGCCCCGGCCCAGTGCTCGCCGCACGCCGCGCGCGCGTCGTCGGGGCCAAACCGCGCCTCGACGCCCGCGCCGGGCGGCGCGGGCGGCCACCGCCAGGGGGACGGCGGGGACAGCCAGGCGGCGGCCAGCACGCGGGCGTCGCCCGACACAACGACCGACCCCTGCCACGCCCCTCCATCCGCCGGCGCGGGCGGCGGCGCGAGCGCGCCGCCGCCGCCGCCCGGCTCGAAGACGGCCACGCGCCCGCCCGCCGCCACCGCGAGCGCGGTGCCAGCGCCGGGCGGCGCCCAGGCGATGGTGGAGGGAGGGCCGGGGGCGGAGGCGAGGCGGAGGACGGCGTGGTCCTTGAAGAAAGACGGGGAGGGTTGAGGAGGGGTGGGAAGTCTGCCCCCTCTCTCCCTCCCCCCCTCCCCAATCCGCACATCACGCGCATCCCACCTGCGGCCGCTCCAAGTCGATCACCGCCACCTCGGCGCCCGCGCCGCCCGGCGCGAGCGCGGCCGCGAGCGCGCCGGTCGCGGCGCACCAGGCGACCGGGCCGGCGGGAGGGGGGGATCCGTCCAGGGCGAGCGTGAGCAGGGGGCGGGAGGGCGGCATCGCGGGCGCCGAGGCGCGCCCGCCGGTGTGCGGCGCTGCACAAGCCGACCGCCAATGGCTGCCGAGCTCGCCGCCCTGGCGGCGGCCGCCGCGGCCGCCTGGCGCGACGCGGACGCCGCGTCCCGGAGCGCCGAGGACGAGGCCGCGAGCGCGAGCGCGGCCGCGGCGCGCGTGCGCGCGGGCGGGCCGACGACCGTCCTGGCGCCGCTCGCTGGCGGCGGCCCCTTGGTCGAAGCCACCCTCTCCAGCAAGCGCATCGTGCCCCTGGGCGGCGCCGACGGGTACGCGGTGGAGCTGGCGCCCGGGCGCGCGGCGGCGGCGCTCGACCGCCGCGCGGCGGCCGCGCGCGCGCAGGCGGCGGGGCTCGCGGCCGCCGCCTCTGCTGCCGCCGACCGGGCCGAGCTGGCGGCCGAGCTGGCGGCGGTGTCCACGGTGGGGGACGAGGGGGAAGGAGGGGACGCGGCCCACATCCGGGAGCCGTATGACGAGGCCGTCCACGGCTGTAGCGCCCGCCGCCGCCCTGGGGACGCCGCGCCGCGGCCGCCCCCTCGCCCAACCCCTAGGGACGACGATTTCGGGTTCATGGACAGGCTGCTGGCCGCGGAAGAGGCAGCGGCGGGCGGGAGCGGGAGTGCGGCCGCCCCTCCCCCCGCCCCTGGCCTGCGGCGCGGCTTCCTGGGGCCGGCGCCGGCGGCCAGGGCGCCGCTCAAGTCAGCCCTGAAAAAGGGCGGCGAGGTGATGGGGCCGGCGGGGGTGCCCGAGCCCGTGCGGGCGGCGCCGGCGGCGCGCCCGCCGTCCGCGCCTGCGCCCGCGTTCACCGGCGTCGTGCGCGAGCGGGGCGACGGCGGCGCGCCAACGCCACCACCGGCGCTCGGCGACGCCTCCTCTGCCCCCGCGCGCGTGAGCCGCTTCCGCGCCGCGCGCCGCGGCGGCGGCTGACGCCCGCGCCGACGAGGGATGCAACCCGTTGCACGCGTCGCAGCGACGGGATCGAAGGGGTCAGAGTGGGTGGGGTGGGGGGGGCGCACCGAAAATGACTCTGCACCGGGACTTGACTGCGACGCGGGGGGGGCGCACCGAAAATGACTCTGCACCGGGACTTGACTGCGACGCGGGGGGGACGCGGGGGTCGAGGCTGGCGCAGCGCCTCCCGCCGCCTCGTCTCTCTCAAATGTGCACTTCCAGCACCGCCCCCGGGTCGCGCCAGCGCGTCCCCTTGGCCCCCGCGGCGACCGCGGCCGCGCCCGCGCGCGCGCGCCGCGCGGCCCACCGCGCGGCGGCGGCCGCGCGCGCGGGGCCGGCAGCAAAGTAGGCGATGAGGAGGTAGTAGGCCACCATGAGCGTCCCCACAGCGGTCCAGGCGGCGACGGCAGCGGCTTGCGAGGCGCCGTCCGGCAGCACTTCGCGGACCCAGTCCACGATCAAGTACCCGTCGATCGCCGCGACGAGCCCCGCCAACGCGCCCGCGAAGCCCAGCATCGCCCGCCGCGTCACAAAGTCCGGCGGCATGACCGCGGGCGACGCGGTGAGCGCGATGAGCGGGACGAGGGAGAAGGGCAAGACCATGGCCTGCAGGACGTTGAGGATTTGGTTCATGCCGTCGAAGCGCGCGGACCCGTTGGTCACGGCCGCGATCGTCACGGTGGGGATGAGGGCCACGGCGCGGGTGCCGAGCATGCGTTTCCAGCCCGTCACCTCGAAGCGGAGCAGGCCGGCCATCACGATCTGCCCCGCGTACGTCAGCGAAATGGTCGCGCTCTGCCCCGACGCCAGCAGGCCGACCGCCCACAAGTATTTGAAGGTGACGCCGAAGCGGTCGCCGAGGTACGCGCCGGCAGAGGAGAGGCCGACGGAGTCCGCGGCGGGCGTGCCGTAGAAGCCGTGCGCAAAGAGGCACACGACAAACAGGTTGATGACAAACGCGCCGACGAGGACGACGCCGGTTTCCAGACGGGCGTAGCGGAGGAGGAGGCGGGCGCGGCCCGGGGGCGGTTTGGGGAGCGGCCCCGTCGCCGCTCCCCCCCCGCTCCGCGTGTTGACCAGGGCGGACGCAAAGTAGATGTTGTGCGGCATGACAAGCGCGCCCAGGGCGCCGACCGCGAAGGGGACGGCGGAGGCCGGCATGCGGGGGATGAAGAGGCCGGCCGCCACCGCCTTGGCTGGGACGCCCGCCTGGAAGAAGTTGATGCCCGCCGACACCCCTTGCATCGCGATCAGCCCCCCAAACACGGCCTCGAGGTGGCGGGCGCCGCAGCGTTCGAGCAGGAGGACGAGGAAGGCCGACGCGGTGATGAGGAGGCAGCCGGCCCACAACGGGATCGCGCCGCCGGAGAGCAGCGCGATCGCGATCGCCGACCCGATCGTCTCCTGGATGTCGGCGCCCACGAGGGCGACCTCGAGCAGGAGCCACAGCGCGATGCGGGCGGGGCGGGGGTACGCGTCCCCCGCGACGCGCGCGAGGTCTTTCCCCGTCGCGATGCCCAGGCGCGCGGTCATGCACTGGAAGGTGAACCCGCACGCAAAGGCGAGGGCGAAGAACCAGAGCAGGGTGTAGCCGACGTGGGCGCCGGCCTGGGGGGGGGCGGGGGCGGGGGGGTTGGCGGGGTCGCGCGCGCGCGCGCTTCCACCGTCTCTCTCTCCCCCTCTCCCCTCACCTGGATGTCGGCCTCCAGGTTGCCGGGGTCCAGGTACGCGACCGCCATGAGCAGGCCGGGGCCGCACATCCAGCCAAACTCGCGCCAGGAGAAGCGGTCGGCCGCCGCGCGCGCGGGCGCGGCGTCGACGGCGAGCGCACCCAGGCGCGGCCCGCCCTCGTGCGAGAGCGGGCGGGTGGGGTCGTCGCCGCCTTCGGAGGAGGACGATGGGCGCCGCGGGCGGCCCGCGTCGTCGCGCACCGCGCCCAACCGGGGCGACGGCGCGCCCACCACTTGGGCCACACGCTCGCGCGCCATCGCGGCGCCGTCCGGGGGGGGCAGGAACGGCGGAGGGTCGTCCAGGCCGGGGATGCGAGGCGGCATAGCGATAAGGAGGCGCGGGGCGGCCTGCGGAGGGGGCAGGGGGTCGCGGGCGCGCCATGCCGCGTCCCGCTCTGTCCGGGCGGTCGCGGCGGCCGGCGCCGCGGTCGCGGGCGCGCCCGCGGGACCGCCCGCCGCGGGGCGGGCGGCACGCGCGCCGCACACGCGCGCAGGCGGGTCGCCGCCCGCCCAGCGCCGCGGCCGATCTACTCCAACCAAACTACCTGCACCTGCGGCGGCGGCGGCGCGGTCGAGCGGCGGCGGGCGGCGCGCGGGCGAAGAGTGACCGCCGCCCGACGCGCCTGCCCGCCCACATCCGCGTGTTGCTGACGCGCGCCGCCCCTCCCCGCCACCTCCCCGATCGGCGCTCGATGTCGGGGTGGAAGGTGTGGGAAGGGAGGAGGGGCGCGGGCGCGGGCGCCTGCCCGCCCATCGCCGCGCGCCGGCCGTCTCCCGTCGGCCTCTCGCCCCGCGCGCCTCACCGGGCGCGGAGTCGCACTGCCAGCATCCGCGTGGCGGGAGGCGCGAGCGCGGGCGAGCGGCGGGAGCGCGCCCCGACCGTCCCTCCCCCTTGCTCTTCCAGCCCGTCGCGTCGGCCGCCTCCCCCGGCCGCGCCTACTCCCCCCCCCGCGCCGCGCCGGCGGCCGACCCTTTTGCCGGGGATGACGCGTTTGGCGCGGCGGGCGCGTATGACGCTCGCGCGGCGGCCGCGCCGCGGTTCTCCCCCGCGCGCGACGGCGGCGCGTCCTTTGGCGCCGCGTCGACCGCCATCGACCTGGGCGGCGATTCCGCGATCGTCGACGCCGTCGTCCCGGCCGTGGCCCCGCCGTCGCCGCCCGCGGGCGGGCGCGGCGGCCGCGCCGCTGCGCCGCTGCCGGCCGTGCCCGCGATCCCGTTTGCGGACGCGCCGCCGCCCTCCCGCTCCCCACCGCGCGCCGGGGGAGCGGGCGCAGCGCTGCTGGGCGGGCTCGGCGGCGGGTCGTCGGGGTCGGCCGCGCCCGCGGCGGCGGGCGGCGGCGGCGGCGTGCTCTCGCTGCGCCGCTACAGGAAGCATTTCGATGTCGACACAGCGGTGTGTGAGAGAGGGAGAGGGAGAGAGATAGAGGCGGGGGGGCGCGTTTCGCGCGCGCGCGCGCGCGCGCGTGCGCCCCCTTTCCGACCCTCTTGTCCCCCCCCTCTCAGGACGTTCTCTCCCGCATGGCCGCCTCGGTGACCACCGCCACCCGCGCCACCTTCCTGGAGACCGCGACGGACGCCCCCGACCTGTACGGCCCGTTTTGGGTCGCCACCACGCTTGTCTTTCTCTCGGCCGTCGCCGGCAACGCCGCCGCGTGGGCCACCTGGCGCGGCCGCCACGGGGGCGGGGGGGGCAAGGACGCGCCCGCGTGGTACTACGACGTGAACAAGGTGTCGGGGTGGGGGGGGGGAGAGGCGGGGAGGGGGAGGGGGGGAGGGGTCGGCGCGCCTCCACCCGACCCCCCGCCCCCCGGGGCCCCCCCCCCCCCCCGCGGCCCCGGCCCCCCCGCCCCCCCGCCCCGCGCGCCGGGGCCGGCGGCGGGGGGGGGGGGCGGCGGG
>Ga0315274_10004953_pt1 | contig 19538 bp, 11 predicted proteins | sample YL17G02_20_MG_FD_203700 | JGI IMG/M metagenome (GOLD analysis project Ga0315274, IMG submission 203700) | Sediment microbial communities from Yellowstone Lake, YNP, Wyoming, USA - YL17G02_20 | ecosystem: Environmental > Aquatic > Freshwater > Lake > Sediment | place: USA: Wyoming | collected... | reverse complement strand
GCAGGAGCAACTGAAGAAGGGCGTGCCCGTCTTCTGCGAGAGGCGGACGATCTCGCGGGCGTCCGCGAGCGACGCCGTGAACGGCTTGTCGATGAAGACGGGCTTGCGGGCCTCGAGGACCGGCCGCACTTGAGCAAGGTGCGGCCGCCCGTCCACGCTCTCCAGCAGCACGACGTCGACCTTGGCGAGCAGGGCGGCGATGCTGTCGACGATCTCGACGGCGTGCTTCTCGCGGAGTTCCTTCGCGTACCCCTCGACGCGGTCGCGGCTGGCCGGCATGTCCGGGCTGCCGGCGGGGAAGGCGGCCACCACGCGGACGCGCCACTGCGGGTGGGCGTGCAGGCCGGCCGTGAAGGCGGGGACGTGGGACGTGTCGGTGCCGATGATGCCGGCCTTGAGGTCGCGCCGGGCCCAGTCGGGGCCCTCCGCCGCCAGGGCCGCCGAGGCTAGGCCCGCCATCGCCAGGAGTGCGAGGATCTTCATGGCCGCTCCTTTCGCCGCCGAGGGGACTGTGGCCAGCCTAGCGACCGCCCGGGCGGCTGTCAAACCTCCAGGGCCGGCCCGCGAGGACGCGCGCTCCCCTTCGGGTCGCGGCTAAGCGGGCGAGGTGGCGGTTGGCCTTTGACAAGCCGGGCCGCGCGCTTATGATGGCGCACGTCCCGGAAAGGAGGTCCCTGTGCCGGTGCACCTCACGCGAAGGCGTTTCCTCGAGGGCGCTGCGGCGCTGGGCGCAGCGGCTGCGGCGGCCGCGGCGGCCGCGGGGCGTGTGCCCGCGCTCGGGGCCGCCGAGGCGCCTGCCGCACCAGCCGCGTCCGCCCAGGGCCGCATGCACCTGGGCCTCGTCACGTACCTGGTCGGGGCGAAGATGGACCTTCCGACGCTGATCGACGCCTGCGAGAAGAGCGGCATGGAGGGGGTGGAACTCCGCACGACGCACGCCCACGGCGTCGAGCCGACGATGGACGCGGCCGCCCGCGCCGCAGTCAAGGAGCGGTTCGCGAAGACGTCGGTGCGGCTCTACGCGCTCGGGTCGGCGTGCGAGTTCCATTCGCCCGACCCGGCGGTCGTCCGGAAGAACATCGAGGCGACGCGCGGATTCGTCCAACTGGCCGCCGACCTCGGGGCCTGGGGCGTGAAGGTGCGCCCGAACGGCCTGCCCAAGGAGGTGCCCGAGGACCAGACGCTGCGCCAGATCGGCACCGCCTGCCGCGAGTGCGGCGAGTTCGCCAAGGAGAAGGGCATCGTCCTTTTCGTCGAGTGCCACGGCGCCGGGACGGCGCAGCTGGACCGCATGGCCAAGATCATGCAGTACTGCGACCACCCGAGCGTCGGCCTGGGCTGGAACTGCAACGACGGCGAGACGCAGGACGGCTCGCCCCGAGCGTACTTCGACCTGTGCAAGCCCTGGATCCGCCACGTCCACATCCAGGACCTGTCGGAGAAGCGGTACCCCTGGGGCGAACTCCTCGAACTCCTCAAGGCGATGCGCTACGACGGGTTTACGATGATCGAGACGACCGCGAAGGGCGACCCGGTCGAGTTCTTGCGCGACCAGCGGCGCCTCTGGGAGAAACTCGCCCTGTGACGGCACGGGCGGCGCGGGCCGCCGAGATTCTGGAGGACCCCCCGGCATGTCGCGCGATCGACTCGGCGGACTGTGTCTGGTGGGCGCGGTGTTGGCGGCGCTGGCCGTGGCGCAGCCCGCGCGGGCCGCCCCGGCCGACGCCGACGGGCCCATCGCCTCGCCCGAGCCGGGCTGGCCCCAGTGGCGGGGGCCGCGCCGCGACGGCGTCTCGGACGCCAAGGGCCTGCTCCAGGAATGGCCCGAGGGGGGGCCGCCGCTCCTGTGGAAGACGTCCGGGCTGGGGCGCGGCTGGTCGTCGCCCATCGTCACGGGCGGCGCCATCTACATTACGGGCGACGTGGGCGACGAACTCAGGGTCTTCGCGTTCGACCTCGACGGGAAGCCCAAGTGGCAGTCGGAAAACGGGCGGGCCTGGAAAGGGCAGCACCCCGGTGCCCGCGCGTGCTGCGCCGCAAGCGAGGGGCGCATCTACCACATGAACGCCCACGGCCGGCTCGCGTGCCTCGACGCGGGCACGGGGCGCGAGGTCTGGGCCGCCAACGTCCTCGAGCGGTTCGAGGGGAAGAACCTCACGTGGGCGATCAGCGAGTGCGTGCTCGTGGACGGGGCGAACGTCCTCGTGACGCCCGGCGGCAAGAAGGCCTTCATGGCCGCCCTCGACTCCAAGACCGGCGCGACCGCCTGGGCCTCGGAGCCGATGCCGGACCCCGAGACCGAGCGGACCGGCTACGGGTCGCCGCTCCTCTTTCGCCGCGGGGGGCGGCGCCTCCTGGCCGCCGGCTCCCTGCGGTCGCTCGTCTGCGTCGACGCGGACGCCGGCAAGGTGCTCTGGACGTTCCCGAAGCGGACGAAGTACGAGGCGGCCTGCGCGACGCCGCTGTACTGGCAGGGCTGCCTCTTCTACTCGCTGCCGAGCAAGAGCGGCAGCGTGATGCTGCGCCTGGCGACCGATGGCGGCGTCCAGCCCGAGAAGGTCTGGGAGTGCCGCATGGACAACCTGAGCGGCGGCGTCGTCGCCTGCGACGGGTACCTCTACGGCAGCGGCGAGGACAACCGCGGCTGGTACTGCCTGGACGCGCGGACCGGCGAGGAGAAGTACTGCGCGAAGGACCTGGCCCAGAGCGCCGTCCTGTGGGCCGACGGGCGGCTGTACTGCCTGGGCGAGCGCGGCGAAATGGTCCTCGTGAAGCCGGGGCCCGACGCGCTCCACGTGGTCGGCCGCTTCCGCCTGACCGACGGCGCGGAGCCCGACGCGTGGGCCCACCCGGTCATCCTGGACGGCCGCCTGTACCTGCGGTACCACGACGACCTGTACTGCTACGACGTGCGGCAGCGCTGAGGCCGGCGCCGGCGGACGCCGGCCCGGAGCCGTGCGTCAGGGCGCCTTGGCGAACCTGGCGTGGGCGGCCTTCAGGCGCTCGCGGACGGGCAGGTGCTGGGGGCACCGGTCCTCGCACTCGCCGCAGTCGGCGCAGTCCCCGGCCGTGGCCGCGAACGCCGCGTAGGCCTGGGGCGCCTGGGGCCATTCCCAATTCGCCCGCTCCTGGTAGTCGAGCAGTTGCAGGATGCCCGGGATATTGATCTCCTGCGGGCAGGGCAGGCAGTACTCGCAGCCGTAGCAGGCGCCCTTGCCGAGGCGGTCGCCCAAGGCGCACGTCGCGCGCCGCTCGTCGGCGTCGAGAGGACGGAAGGACGTCGCGATGGCGACGTTCTGGGCGATCTCCTCGGGCGACTTCACCCCGGTGAGGATGAGCGGCAGCCGCTCGTTCGACAGGGCGAACCGCAGGCACTCCTCGACGGAGGGCGTGCGGCTGTCGCCCGGGGCCCTCAGGCGCAGGAGCGTGCCGTTGCCGAACACCTTCATCACGAACAGGCCGACGCCGTGCCGCTCGGCCAGGTCGATCGCGCCGGCCTCGGCGTCGCGGGTCACGAGGTTGTAGGTGATGAGGGCGGCCTCGAACTCGCCGCTGCGGATCATCCGGCCGATGAGGCCCCAGTGATGGCTCGTGAAGCCGATGTGGCGGATCTTGCCCTCGGCCCGCGCCTCCTGGAGGGCCGCCAGGGCGCCCTGCTTCGACATCATCTCGTCGTGCTTGGCGCGGGTCGAGACGTCGTGCGGCGCGTAGAGGTCGATGCAGTCGGTCTGGAGGGCCTCGAGGCTCTCGTCGATGGCCCGCTTCATGCCGTCGCGGCTCATGTCGGTCGAGCGCGAACTGAGGCAGCACTCGGCGCGGCGGTGCTTCATGACGCGGCCGATCTTGCGCTCGCTGTCGCCCCGGCTGTAGGCGCGGGCCGTGTCCACGAAGTTGATCCCCAGGTCGAGGGCCCGGTTCACGGTGGCCACCGCCTGGTCGACGTCGACGTGGGGCAGGGTCATCCCGCCGAAGCCCAGGCGCTTCACGCGCAGGCCGGTCCTGCCCAGGACGCGTACGTCCATCCTCTCCTCCCCGCGCCTCGGCCGGTGGTCGGCTACTCCTACAGCGCCACTTTGCGCGGCGGGTCTCGTGCCCCGCCGCGCCTGCCGCGTCTTACTGGCCGGAAACCCGGCTCTCGAGCGCGGTGGGTCGGGAGACCCACCGCGCAAACACTCAAGTGGCGCTGTAGGACTACTTGCCCTTGTCCCGCAGGATGGGGATGAGGACGAGGTTGCGGAACTCCTTGGGCGGCCCTTCGGCCTGGAGGGCGATCTTGCCCGGAATCTCCTCGCACTCGGTGGCGGTGTTCTGGACGAGGCCGTTCACGCAGATACTGAGGTCGCCGCCGTCGATAGTGAGTTCGTAATCGTTCCACTCGCCGATGGGCTTCTCGTTCGAGGGGTGCAACTTGGCGGTGTGGCGGTCGTTGGTGCGCTCCGGGGCCACCTTCATCGGGAACTTGTCGATGTTCCAGATGTCGCCCATGGTGCCCGACTGGCCCTGGCACTCGATGGACTTCGGCCACACCTTGTCGGGCCCCGTCACGCGCAGGAGTACCCCCGAATTGCCCTCCTTGACGTGGCGCAACTGGAGCCGCAGGACGTAGTTCGTAAAGTCCTCGGTCGTGCGCAGGTAGCCGCCGGGGTTGCCCGTGTCCGTGATCACGCCGTCCTTGACGCCGAACGTGTCCTTCAGGGCGTCGCTCGAGGGGACCCAGCCCGCCAGGTCCGTGCCGTTGAAGAGGCGCCGCGCCTCGCCGTAGGGCCCCTTGAGGTGCTTGACGCGGATGTCCTTGAACTCGACGACCATGGGCGGGCCGGCGTGGATCTGGAGGGCGAGGATGCCGTCGAGCGCGCGGCCCTTGGGGTCCTCGTCGATCAACTCCATCGTCGGGTAACCGTTCAGGTAGTGCACCAGGTGGTTGCCGCGCCCGATGATCGTGTACTCGTTCCAGTCCTTCAGTTTGTAGTAGGGGGCCTTCTTGAGGGCCTCGACATCGGCGACCTTGCCCACGACCTCCTTCTTGGCGTCCTTGTCGATAGCCGTGAAGTCGCCGACGTTGACCAGCCAGCCGCGCCCGCCCTCGTGGTAGAGGAAGCCGACCTTGCCGGGGTTGTCTTCGACCTCGGCCTGGTAGCCGGTGACGCGCCAGTTGCCGCGGTCCTGGCTGCGGTACTGGATGCCCGAGTTGCCGCCGGCGATGCGGAACTTGATCTTGAGGACGAAGTCCTTGAGTTGGCCGTCCTTCCAGATGCAGAAGGTGTTGCCCTTGGCGGGGTTCTCGGCGGTGGTCTCGCCGCGGAGGACTCCGTCCTTGGCGGACCAGAGGCGCGGGTCGCCGTCCCAGCCGGTCAGGTCCTTGCCGTTGAAGAGGGAGACGAAGCCCGGCTCATCGGGCGGCTCGGCCTCTGCTGCGACCGCCTGGGCGCCGAGCCCGACGGCGAGGCCGGCGGCCGTGCTCCACAGGATCGATCCCCACAGGATTGCGCGCATCGGCGTTCCTCCGATCTCGGGCGGCATGCCGCGCCGGTCCCGCGCGATCATCCAGACCCCGCGGGGGGCGACGCGCCGCCGGTCCTTACACACGGACGCCCCAGCGCCCGCGGCATTCACCTTACGGGATTCGGGCGGCGCGTGCAAGCCACGAATCGGCCTCCGCGCGGGCGTAAGTGTTTGGCGTGCCTGACCATGTTTCCTGGGCGGGTGCCACTGGCGGCTTGTCCGCCAGTGCCGCCCGGGCCGCCGAACAACAGGTGAAAACGCGCGGGCGGCGGTGTATCCTTGTCCGCCGTGTCCCGGCCGGGGAGGATGGCCCGGACCGAATTCGAGGAGAATCGCTTGAGCCTGGTGCCCGCGGCCGAACTGCTTCGAGACGCCTTCCGGAAGGGCTACGCCGTGCCGTCGTTCTGCGCCTGGAACGCGGAGACGACGGAAGTGGTGTTCCAGGCGGCGGCGCGCCGCCGGGCGCCGGTCATGGTCATGAGCGGTCCGGGGGAGTTGCCGCTGCTTCCGCCGCAGGCCCTGGCCGACGCCACGCGGAGCGCGGCCTCGCGCCACGCGGCAGTGGCGGCCCTTCACCTGGATCACGGCGACTCGATCGCGCTCGTGCAGGAGTGCCTGGCCGCCGGGTACACGTCCGTGATGCTCGACTACTCGGCCCGGCCGTTCGCGGAGAACGCGGCGGCCCTGCGCGAGGTGGTCGGCCTGGCGCGGCCGGCAGGGGCGTCGGTCGAGGGGGAACTTGGCGCCGTGGGGCGCGTGGACGACGCCACGCCGGAGGGCGGCCACGCGGATTCCCTCACCGATCCCGACGAGGCCCGCCGCTACGTCGAGGCCACGGGCGTCGACATGCTGGCCGTCTCGATCGGCAACGCCCACGGAATCTACACGCGGCGGCCGCGGCTGGACTTCGAGCGCCTCGGGGCGATCCGCCGGGCCGCGGGCGTCCCGCTGGTCCTGCACGGGGGCTCCGGCACGCCGCCCGAGGACCTCTCGCGGGCGATCTCACTGGGCATCGCCAAGGTGAACGTGGCGAGCGAACTCGTGATCGCCGTGCGCGAATCGCTCCTGGGCCAGTGGACCTCGGGCGACCGGGCCTGGCTGCCGCACCAGGTTGCCCGGGCGATGACGGCCATGGCGGCCGTCGTGGACCGGTGGATCGGCGCGTGCGGCTGCGCCGGGCGGGTGTGAAGGGGGCCTGCGTGCGCTCGGCGGCGCGCGGCGTGCGGCTCAGCCGCCGAACCGCGTGGCCAGCCGCACCATCGTCTCGTAGTTCGCCATGGTGCGCGGCGAGATCGTGCGGCCGTAGGGGCAGGCCGTCGGCATCAGGACGAACCCGCGGCCGGGGCCGGCCGTCCCGTCCCGGAGGGCCTGGCGGACGACCCCCTCGAACGCGCGGGGCTCGAGGTTCTCGATGTCGCTGACCTCCAGGTTGCCGAACAGGGCAAGGTCGCGCCCGTACTGGCGGCGGACGTCGGCGAGTTGAACATCGCCCTGCGGCGGCGGCTCGATCGGGTCGGTCGCGTCGGCGCCCATGGCGACGAAGTGCGGCAGGGCCGACCGGATCCGCCCGTGGCAATGCAGCCGCGCGAAGCCGCCGTGGGCGCGGATGGCCTCCACCATCGGCTTCGTGTAGCGGACGACGTATTCCTCGAACAGGCGCGGCGGCAGGTAGGGCTCGGTCGCGTACTCGGGCCCGCAGATCCGCCAGAGGTGGCCGGGGAACGCGGCCGCCACCTGGGCCGTCCGCTCCCACAGGGGGCCGGCGTGTTTCTCCAGGAGGCGGTGGAACAGCCGCCCCTCGGTGAAGGCCAGGACCGTGTAGTCGGCCAGGCTGAGGAGCGAGGCGGCCTCGCAGATGGGGTCGGCGGTGTCGACCATGACGATGCCGCGGTCGCCGACGGCCGCGTCGGCCTCGCGCAGGGGCGCCACGTCCGGCTCATACCGGAAGACCTCGTCCGGCAGTTCCAGGTAGGCCGCCACGTCGGCTGCGTCCTTCAGGAGGTGCTCGACGGCCCAGACGGTGTCGATGGCGGGGTCGCGCCGCGCCAGGGCGGTCATCCGGCGGCCGCCGACCGCCAGGGCCGTCCGCGTGAAGCGCGACCCATCGGCCGTCCAGGTCTCGGTCCGGAAGAACGCGTCGCGCGGGTTGCCCGGCGCGGGCCGGAGGGTGGGGCCTCGCATGCGGATGAGGTCGGTCTCGGCCTCCGCGAGGTCCAGCAGCGGCCGCCAGGTCGGGTCGTTGTAAATGTTGAAGGGGTCCGGGTCGGCGGGGTCGACGGCCACGCCGCCGATCTCGTAGAAACTGACCGCCGGTCGGTCGACCGGTCGGCCTTGGAGCGTCGCCATCAGCCGCTCGCGACGGGTCATGGTGCGGGTCGATCCTCACCTCGCTCGTGCCGCGCGGGCGCCGCGGCCTCGTCACGGCTTGACGGGGAGCGGCGGCATGGGCGGCCGCTCGGCCAGGCGCGCGGGCGGGTCGTCGTCGGGCGGCTGCCTGCGCAGTTGCACGGCCCGCAGGGCCTCGAACGGGTCCGGGATCGCCACCAGGAGCGGCGGCGCCTGCGAGTGCCGGAAGCGCAGGGCGGCGGCGATGGCCAGCCGGGCGGACTCCCCGGCGGTCGGGTCGGTCGTCACACCGACCTGGTCGGGAGTCGGCGCGCCCCAGACCGGCACGGACGGGACTTGATCGGGGTCGGGCGACGGGGCGCTGGCGGGCGGCGCGGCCGCCAGGCGGATCGCCGCCGGGAGCACCGGCTCCGATTCCCAGGCGACGGGCGGCAGGTCTGCGGCCGCGCGGGCCCGCACCGCGTACCGGCCGTCGCCGGGCAGGACGCGCGGCGCTCGCTGCACCTCGGCCGGCGGCAGCCACCACGACGGCGGCGCCGGCACAAGCACGTCTGCCGCCGGCGCCAAGGGGTTCCCCCGCAGCGGCGGCAGGGGGACGAAGGGGGGCGCATCCCGGAGGGCGGCGTCGAGGGCGGTCGCGCCCGGGTCGGGCGCCGCCGCGGGCGGGCTCGGCGCGGGGGCGCCGCCCACGGCGGCGCTCGCCAGGCAGAGCCCGACGCACGCCAGCCCGAGGAGCCTCGGCCTCCGTCTCGTCAGGGTCACCGCGTGTCCTCCCGGGTCCGGCTACTTCTCCGCCTGGACGATCAGCCTGGCCGGCGTCCCCTCCGGCGGCAGGATGTCCTTGTTCGTATCGAGTTTCAGCAACTGCTCTTCCCGCATGGTGAGGTTGGTCTGGAAGACGGTCTCGTCCGTGACGGGGAAGAGGGCGACGAGCGTCCCCGCCAGGTCGGCCCCGTAGACGCGGTCGGGCTTGTTGGGGTCGGGCTGCCGCTCGACGCTGCCGGTGAAGAGCCACTTGAGCGGGGGCAGGGGCCGGCCCGTCTGGGCGTCGACCATGCACTTCTCGAGGGGGACGACGCGCGGCTTGCCGGTGATGCCGGGGAACTCGAGGAACAGGCGGACCTCCGGGCCGCGGGCGGTGCCCTCGCCGCCGCGCGCCGGCGCGCCGGGCTTCAGGCCCAGCGACTCCAGGGCCTTGTGCACGTCGCTCGGCCGGACCTCGAAGGTGACGACGGTCTCGTGGGCCTTCTGTCCCTGGGGCGAGGGGTAGGTCGCCACGACCTCGAGCGGGTAGATCTCCTTGAAGGTCGGGAGTTTGCGCGGGGCGATCTTGCAGGGGATGCTGATGGTCCGCTGCTTCTTGTTGACGGTGATGCTCTCGCCGGGGGCCTTCTTGGCGAGGGCGGACTCGTCGGCCAGGCAGACGACGACGCTCGGCTGGTCGGCGGTGTCGCCCTCGAGGTTGCACGTCGCCAGGTAGATCTCGCCGCCGCTCGCGAGGACCGAGCCGTAGACCATGCCGGGCGTCTGGACGGCAGGGTCGGCCGGCACGTTGAACGTCCACCGCGGCTTGCCGTCGGCCAGGTTGAGGGCGTGGACGACGCCCTTCAGGTCGGCGGCGTAGACGACGTCGGCGGCGATGGCGGGCCCGGCGAAGAACGGGGCGGGGCCGGCGTAGACCCACTTCTCGGCACCGGTGGCGGCGTCCCAGCCGCGCACCTTCCCGTCGGTCGCGGTGAAGACGGCCAGGCCGCCCTTGACGGCGATGGGCGACAGGACGCCGCCCGGCAGGTCCTTGCGCCACTTGACCTGGCCGTCGGCCAGGCCGACCGCGACGACCTCGCCCTGGGCCTCCTTGATGCGCTTCGTGTCGAACCGGATGTTGCTGCATCCCACGAGGACGAGGTTCCCCGCCAGGGTCGCCCCCGCCCACGGGTTCACCTTGAGGGGGACCTCCCAGGCGGTGCTGCCGTCGGCCGCGCTCAGGCACACGAGGCAGCGTTTGCCGATCTTGTCCTCGTCCACGTGGGCCGAGGCGGCGATCACGCGCCCGCCGGTGACCAGCAGCGGCGCGTCGACGTGCCAGGTCTTCTGGCCTTTCTGCCAGTGGACCTTGGGGGCTGCCTTCGGCAGCGCGTCCTCGGTCGGCGGGATGGCGGTGTCCGGATGGGCCTTCTTGTCTTCCTCGAACCTGGCGAGGAGTTCCGCCCAGCGTTTCACGACGAGTTCCCTGAGGGGCGCGAGGTCCTGTTCCTTGCCGTCGAGGACGACGCGCTTCAGGTCAACGCACAGGATGCCCGCCTCGCCGCCGCCGACGTAGACCCGCCCGTCGGCCACGGTCGGCGCTCCTTCGATGTGGATGAGCCTGCCCGGCACGAGGAACTGCCACAGGGGCAGGCCGCTCGTCGCGTCCAGGCAGATGAGGGCGGCGTCGTCGGTCTGGTGCATCCCGTCGCCGAAGATGACCAGGGACTCCACGACGGCGGGCGCCGACACGATGGGGCGCTTGATAAAGGGGGCGCCGCGCGACCAGAGGACGCGCTGCGCGGCATCGGCGTCCGGCGCCAGGCAGTAGAACACACCCGTGTTGAAGGGCCCTAGGCCGACGAGGTAGACGCCGCCCGCGCCCGGCACCGGCGAGGCGACGAAGTCGTCCGGCGTCTTGTAGACCCACAGGACGGCGGGCTTCCGGGGACCGGGCTGGTCGTCGAGGCAGCCGGTCCGCTGGGGATTGCCGCGGTGCGTGGTCCAGCCGGGGGGGGCGGCGGGGGCCGCGGGGGCTGCGGGCGCCGGGGCCGCCAGGCACACGGCGGCGGGCGCGGCGGCGGCCAGCCACACCGCGGCGGCGCAGGCCGCCAGGAGGGCGCGGCCGGCGGGCGACCTTCCCGCCACTCGCCCGCGCTTGCCCGGTTGCCTCGTCATGGCCATGGCCTACCTCGTGCGGATCCCGTTGGGCGCCAGGACCGCCCCGTTGCCGAGCAGGGCCGTCGACTCCTGGCCCACGTTGTTGAAGATGACGTCGGGCACGCCGTCCTTGTTGACGTCGAAGACCGACAGGCCGCGCGTGTTGAAGATGCGGTGGAGGAGGCCGATCTCCGCGCTGGCGTCGGCGAAGGTGCCGTCGCCATTGTTGCGGAAGAGGCGGTTGGGGCCCTTGAGGCAGCCGACCAGGAGGTCGGGCTTGCCGCCGCGTCCGAAGTCGGCCCAGACCGCGCAGGTGGCGGAGGCCACCGCGTTGCGGAGCGCGCCCGCCTTGGCCGTCACGTCCTCGAACCGTCCCTGGCCGGCGTTGCGGAAGAGGCGGCAGACGCCTTCCTGGGGGACGAAGAGGTCGGGCCGCCCGTCGCCGTCGAAGTCGCCGAAGACGGGGGCGACGCCGCCCGCCCGATAGGCGACGCCGGCGTCCTTGGCGGCGACGAAGCCCTGCGGCGTGTTGAGGAGGAGGAGGCCGGAGCCGGCGCTGAAGAGGACGTCCGGCCGCCCGTCGCCGTTCGTGTCGGCCACGGCGAGGTGGTCGCCCTTGAGGCGGCCGCCGGCGCCGTTCTCGCCGAGTCCGACCTTGTCGGAGACGTCCTCGAACCGCAGGACGGCGCCGGCCGACGGGGCCGACTTCCCGGCGGGCAAGGGCTGGCCCCACCGGTTCCGGTACAGCCGCAGGCCGCGGAACCCGTCGGCCAGGAGGATGTCGGGCCGCTGGTCGCCGTCGTAGTCGATCCACGTGCCGGCGGTGAGGTTGAAGTAGGGCTGGCCGGGCAGGGCCCCGACGGCCTCGGCGAGCACGGCCCCGCTGTTCAGGTAGAGCCTGGGTCCGAGGGGCGTGGCCAGGAGGAGGTCGGGGCGGCCGTCGCCGTCGGCGTCGGCCCAGGCGGCGGCGCGGGCCCCCACGCCGGGCGGCAGATCGAGCCGCCATTCCGTGAACGACTCGCCCTCGTTCTGGAGCACCACGGCCCGGCCCGCGCCGAAGAGGCAGAGGTCGATCTTGCCGTCGCCGTTCAGGTCGGCCGGGGCGACGCCGAGCGCGTCGACGCCGAGTTGGCTGAGGGCGGCCATGCGCGTGAAGCCGGGCATGTCGGCGATGGCGCGGAACTCCTCGACGCCCCATCCGGCGAAGTCGCGCGCCGGGTTGTAGTCCTGGAGTTTGGGGCCCGCCCGCATCCGCTGGAGCCGTGCCTTCCGGAGGTGCAGCGCCTCCTTGTCGCCGTCGACCATGCAGGGGACGACGACCTCCTGGCCGGCCAGCATGGCCGTCACGAAGTCGATCAGTTTCTGCGGTTTGCCCGCGTAACTGCGGAGGAGGAACGGCTCGGCGTGGCTCATGGCCCACCACTCGCCGGCGTAGACCTGGTACCAGTAGTTGTCAATGCAGGTCTCGCCCGCGCCGCCGTTGTGGAAGAAGACGGCGGTCTTGCCGGCCTCGGCCCAGGCCATGACGTTCTGCCACTCGCGCGGATGGAAGCCGCGCTTCCCGATGTCGTGCTTGATCGTGTCGCCCTTGTGCGCGCCCTTGAGGTCGCGGACCTTGCGGTAGACGATGAGGCCCTTCTCCTTGTCGACCGACTCGACGCGGACGACGAGGACGTTGGTCGACTCCTGGAGGATGCGGCCGAGGGGGTAGGCCGCCTCGACGTAGCCGAAGGCGGGCCGTCCGCAGGCGAGCAGGCCGGCCGCCAGGACCGCCAGGCCCGCCCACCGCCGCAAGCGCGTGTACGGCGCAATCATCCGATGCGTTGGCATATCGGCTCCGCTACTTGATGGCCGCCAGCCGCTCCTTCGCGGTCTTGGCCCACGGGCTCCGCGGCAAGTCCTTGACGACGCGCTTCCAGAGTTTGACGGCCTGGTCGGTCTGGTTCATGGCGGCATAGGCCTGGGCCGCCTGGCACCACGCCGGCCCGTTCCAGTCGGCGTAGTCGTAGGCGAGCGGCACCACCAGGAGGGCCTGGGCGGCCTCGGGGTAGCGCTTCTGCTCGAGGCGGCAAAGGCCGATCTGGAGTTGGGACCGGGCGGCGACCTCGGCGGCCGTCCGGCGCGTCACCTCGGCATAGGCGTTGGCCGCCTCGTCGTACGCCTTCAGGTTCTGGAGCGCCCAGCCGACGCCGTACCGCGCCTCGTCGGCCCACGGGCTGGCGGGGAACCGCTCCAGGAGGGCCTGGAAGGTGGCGCGGCTCGGCGCCCACTGCCCGGCCTGGGCGTGGGCCTGGCCGAGCCTGAGGAGCGCCCGGTCGCTGATCCCGGGGACGCGCTGGAAGGGCTCCTGGTCCCGGAAGGGGGCGAGTTTCTGGATGGCCTTGGCCCAGTTCTTCTGCTGGAAGAACGCTTCGCCGCTCAGGTACCACGCCTGGGGGGCCAGGGGGCTGTTGGGATTGGCGGCCACCTTGTCGACCTGGGTGAGGGCGGCGTCGGGGTTCTTCGCCGCCAGCAGGGCGGCGGCCATGCGGAGGCGGATGGCGTCGGCCAGGTCCGCCGGCGGGCTCTCGCCCAGCGCCTCCGACAGGAGTTCCATCGCCCGGTTGGGGCTCCCGCGATCGGCGTGCAACTCGGCCAGTTCGAACCGGGCCTGGACCGCCAGCGGGTCGGCCGGGGCGGCGGCGATCAATGCGTCGTACTGGGCGATGGCCGCCTTCTCGGCCGGCTGGGCCGGGATGGCCGACATCGCGATGTCCGGCGCCCGCAGCGAAGGCGGCGCCTGGCCCGGCTCGAGTTCCCGTTTCACCTTCGCCTCCAGCCGCGCCAGCGCCTCGGCCTGGAGCGCCTGGCGGGCCGTCTCCATCTGTGCCTCCGCCAGCACCCGGTCGCACCAGGCCGTCTCGTACAGCAGGCGCAAGTGGGCCGGCGAACCCTTGCGCTGCTTGGCGGCGTCGGCGGCCTGGGCCTGGAAGGACGCGACGATCTTGCCCAGCGCCGCCGCGGCGTCGGCAATCGTCTTGCGGGCGGCGGCGACCTGGTCGGGCGTCGCCCCCGGTGCGGCCGCGGCCGCGCGGCCGGCGGCCAACTGCTCCGCCGCCTCCTCGCGCCGGCACTGGCCCACGCGCCACGTCGCATTGACGGCCTCCGGCCGGTCCGGGAACTGCTTCGCGATCGCCTCGAAGAGGGCGACCGCCTCCGGCCGCTTGCCCGCGTCCTTCAGCGCCAGCGCGTGCTCATACTGGAGCATCGGCACCCAGTCGCGCCGGGCCGGGTCCTTCAGGACGTCGGCCTCCTGCTGCTGGCGGAACGTGGCGAGGACGTTGACGGCCTCGGGCGCCTTGCCCATGGCGCGCAGGGCCGTGCCGAGCCGCACGATCGCCAGCGGCGCCACCGGGGCGCTGCGCACCGCCGTGCCCTGGAACCGGTTCAGTTCCGCCACGGCCATGTCGAGGTTCCCGAGGAGGGCGGCGCACTTGGCCCGCTCGAACACCACGGTCGCTATCGAGGGATGCTGGGGGAACTGGCCGAGGAACTTCTCGTAGGCCTGCCGGGCCAGCACGAACCGCTTCTGCCTCTCGGCCGGGTCGGCCAGCACGCCGCCGATCCGCTGATAGCAGTAGCCGAGTTTCAGGAGCGCGTCGGGCGCCTCGGGGCTCTTGGGGTGGGCGGCGGCGAACGCCTCGAGGAGGGCGGCCGCCTGCTCGGCCCCCTCGACCAGGCCGGCGGCGCTGACGGCGTCGGGCGTGTCGGCCGGGAACGTCCGGAGCAAGCAGTCGGCCAGCAGGTAGGGGACCGTCGCCAGGGGACCGACCCGCTGCGGCTCGGGGATCGCCGACAGGAGGGCGATCGCGTCGCCAGAGCGGCCCAGGCGGTACAGGCACGTGGCCATCCCCTGCCGCGCCAGGTCTGCGTACGCGAAGTCGGGGAACTCCTTCAGGAGCCGGTCGTACCGGGCGATGGCCGGGCCGAAGATCCGGACGAGGTCCCGCCGCTCGGTCGGCGTGTTCGGCCCGTCGGCGGCCCCCGTGGCCGTCAGGTACGCGTTCTCGGCCGACCGGAACAGGACGGCCGGCAGGACGGGGCTGGTCGGGTAGGTCTTCTCGAACTGCTTGCAGAGGGCGTCGGACTCGGCGAACTTGCCGGCGAGATGGAGCGCCGCGGCCCGCCGCTCCGTGGCCTCCTCCGCGCGGTCGGCGGCGTTCTTGTCGCCCAGGACCTCCTGGTAGGTGGCGGCGGCCTCGTTGTACTGCTTGGCGAGTTGCTGCGTGTCGCCGAGTTCCATGAGGATGTCGGCGCGGCGGGCCCGGGCGTCGGGGTCGGAGGGGGCGAGGGCGGCGGCGCGTTCGGCCGCACGCCCGAGGGTGGCGATCGCGCGCTTGGCCGCCTGGTCGACGGCCGCCGGGTTCGCCGGGTCGGCGGCCGCCCCCTGGCACCGCCCGATCCACCACAGCGCCTGGTCGGCCAACTGCGGGTGCTCGGCCAGCGGCTGGAGGGCCTGGATCGCCTGGGGGTAGTTCCGCATCTGCATGTGGCAATAGCCGATCCGCAGCCGCGCGTCCGCCGCCAGCGGCCACTTCGGGTTCTGCTGCACCAGGGCCGTCAGGCGCTCGAGCGCCTCGGCGTAGCGGCCCTCCTCCGCCTGGAGCAGGGCCTCGTAGAGCCTGGCGCGGAAGAGGTACTCGGGCGGAGGGGCGTTGACGAGGGCGGCCAGGGACGCCTGCTGCTCGGGCGCGAGATTCGCCGGGTTCGCCAGCGCCTCCTGGGCGGCCTTGCGCCGCGCCTCGTAGGCGTCCTGGACGGCCTTGTACTGGGCCGCCGCCTCGGGCCTCTCGCCCGACAGGTGGTGCACGCGCGCCAGCAGGTAATGGGCGTGGTTCCCGAACTCCTGGTCGAAGGGGGCGAGGCGGCTGAGGGCGCGGCCGGCGGCGTGGTAGTCGCGCAGGGCGAACCGCGCGTGGCCCAGGTGATACAGCGCCAGGTCGCGGTAGCGGCTCTTGGCGTACGCCGGGTCGGCCAGGAGCGCCTCGGCCGCGTCGGCCGCCTCCTTGAAGCGGCCGACCTCCAGGAGCATCTCGCACCGGTCGCACTGGGCCCGGGCCGCCCACTCCAGGGCCACGCGAGCGACATCGGCCGCGGCGGCCGCGGCGGGCGCCGCCAGCGCGGGCGCCGCCCGGACGGAGGCCGGGGTCGACGCGGGCTGCGGGCCCGGCAGCGCCGCGCGGGCCACCGTCACGCGCCCGGCCGGCGGCTCCGCGGCCCCAGCCTTGGGCGGGGCAGGCGGCGCGGCAGGCGGCGTCGCAGGCGGCGCAGCCGGTGGTTGCGCCGGGGGCGCAGGTGGCTGGGCAGGCGGCTTCGCAGGCGGCGCAGCAGGTGGCTGTGCCGGCGGTGCGGGCTGGGCTGGAGGCGCCGGCGGCGGCGGGGTCGGCGGGGCGGGAGGCGGCTCCGGCGGCGTGACGAGCCCCTCGGGCGGCGCGTCGTCCCGCACCTTGATCAGCACCTGGAACTGCCACGCGTTGACCTTCCCGCCCGGCGCCTTGGCCGGGTCGGCGTCCGTGAAGGTGACGGTCAGAACGGCCGTGCCCACCTGGACCGTCTGGTACCGAAAGCGGTAGAGGCCCTCCTTCTCGGACTCCAGGTCGCGGCCCTGGTCTTCGAGGGCCTTCTCCTCGTCCTGGAGGGCGAACGTCATGAGGTTGGTGGGCTTGAACTTGGCGGGCAGATGGATCCGCAGGAACGTGCCCGGGAGGATCCGCAGGATCGCGCCGTTGACCTCCTCGGAGTAGACGAGCCGCCGGGACTCGGGGCCCTCGGGCTGGGCAGGCGCGGCCTCCTGCGGCGGCTGGGGGGGCAATCGCGCGAGGCCCGACCGGGGGGCCTTGGAGTCGGCGGCAAAGGCGTCGGCGGCCGCGGCGAACTGCTTGGCCGCCTCCTGGAAGTGCTCCTTGGCCGCGCCCTGGAGGTTGGCCGCCTCGCCGGGCTTGGCCTTCGCCTGGGCGAGCGCCGCGCGGCCGAGTTCGCGGTGCGCCAGGCCCAGGTAGTAGAGCGCGAACGGCCGGTCCGGAAACTGGGCCGCGCCGACCACCGGCCCGAGCGCCTCGATCGCGCCGTTCGGGTCCTTCTGGGGGCCGTCCAGCAGGGCCAGCGCCAGGCCGTACCGCGCGCTGGGGGCCTCCTTGTGGCCGCCGAACCGGGCCAGGAACTCGCGGAACTGCTGGGCGGCGACGTCGTAGTGCCTCTCGTTGTACGCGCGGCGCGCGGTGTTGAGGACCAACTGGGCTGCGTCTTCGGGGCTCTGCTCCGCCGCCTGCGCCGCGATCGCGCCGCCCAACGCCATCACCAGCGCCAGCAGGTATGCACGCGCCCCACTGGCAGGGAAGATCTGCTTCATCCCGGCCTCCGGAACCCCGGTCCCTCGTCGGTAACAATATATGCAACCCGCGCCGGCCCCGCGGGTGTTCTAGAATATGACCGGTTTTCGACCGCCTCAGCGGCGTGCCCGCCGGCAGGCGGGTTCGCCGGCACAGCGGCGGGGCGGGGGGAACCGCGGGGAAAGGGCAAAGGGATGGGGAGGCGGAGTCTTCCGCTCGTGTGCATCGCGGCGCTGGCGGCCTGGAGCACGCCGGCCGGCGCGGTCATCAAGGTGGACGTGACCGTCTCGAAGATCGGCGACGAATCGCGGGCGGTCCTGGTCGGGACGGTGACGGCCGTCGCCGCCGACAGCCGCGTCGCCACGGTCAGGATCGACGACGCGGTGAAGGGGGAGTCGCCCGCCCCGGAGGTCCGGGTCCAGGTGCCGGTGCCGCCCGACCTCTTTGCCAGGGTCGCGGTCGGCGGCCGCGCCGCCCTCTTCATCGCCAAGAGCGGCGGCGGGTCCGTCGCCCTCGTCCACCTGGGCGACGCGTGGCTGATGGCCCAGCGGGTGCCCGACGCGACGCCGCCCCTGTGGCGGGTCGCCCAGCCCTACGAGGCCGGCGAGACGTTTCCCGGCCGCACCGCCGCCCTCGTGCGCCTCCTGGGCGAGATGAAGGCCGGCAAACCGACCCTCCTCAACCACGTCGATCCGCTGTTCCTGCGGGGCGGCATCCGCGAGGCGGCCAAACTGGGCGTGACGCGGCCGACGTTCCTCGCCGCGGCCGACGCGAGCGGCGACGGGAAGCCCGACCTCCTCGTCGGCACGCCCGATGGGGCCCGGCTGTTCCTTGCGGCAGGCGACGGCTACCAGGACGCCACCGCGCCGTGGGGGCTGGCCGGGGCGGCAGGCGCGTGCCCCGCCTTCGGCGACCTCACCGGCGACGGCAAGGCGGACCTCCTGCTGGGTGGGACGGTTTGGGTCAACCAGGGGGCGAAGTTCGCCGCCGCCCCTGCCAGGCTCGACCTGCCCGACGGCGCCAAGACGCTGGCGGCCACGATCGCCGACCTGACGGCCGACAAGAAGGCGGACGCCGCCGTCCTCCTGGCTGACGGGCGGCTTCTGGTCTTCGAGAACCCCGGCGCGCCCGACAAGCCCTGGCGCCGCCTGCCCGACCGCGCCCTCTGGCGCGAAGGGCCGCCCGGCGTGGCAGCGGCCTTCGGCGACTGGGGCGACGACGGCCGGCCGCACGTCCTCGTCGTTCGCGAGACGGGGCTGGCGCGCTACGCCCTCGGCGAGGACGGCCCGGCACCGGCCGACTACGCCCGTCTGACCGGCAAGCGCCAGGCGGAGTTCTTCAAGGGCCGTGCGGACGGGCTCAAGGGCGCCGCGGCCGCCGCGCTCGACGCGAACGGCGACGGCCGCCGCGACTTCCTGCTCCTGGCCGAGGGAGGGAGCCTGCTCCTGGTGAACCGCGGGTTCGGCACGTTCCTGGCGGTCCTCGACCTGGGCGAGGCGCTCAAGTCGGGCGAGGGGCGGACCGTCCCGTTCCAACTGGGGCCGGCCACGCCCTGGACCGCCGCCGACACGGGCGGCGACCGCAGGGACGACCTGCTGGTCCTGACGGAGGACGGGCGGCTGTTCGACGTGCGGAACGCGCCCGGCGCCGACGGCGCCGCGGGGCCGGCGCGCTGAGCACGGTCGCGCTCAGGCCGAGACGACCGCGCGTCCGGCGTCTGCATGCGCGCGCAGGGGCGCGGGCGGGCCGGCGAGCGGCGGCAGCGTGGCCGCCGTGGCCGCCGTGGCCGCCCACTCCTCGGCCGCCCGGTCGATCGCCCGCGCGATGTCGCCATCGAGGTACCCCTCGGCCATGTTCTTGCCCGCGTAGCATCCCTTGACCCGGGCGATCCGCCGGAACGCCGCCGGGTGGTCCACGAGCAGGCACGGCCGCGCGCGGTCCTGGATGCGGTCCTGCTCCTCGCGGAACGCGCGGAAGACGGGGTGCCGCTGGACGAAGTCGCGGAGGCTCGCGTAGGGGCCGTGCCCGGCGAGGATGTCCCGGATGTTACCGCACGCCACCGGCGCGAAGACGCACGGGCTGATGTCGCCGTTGGCATAGATATGGAAATAGTATCGCCCTCCGGCGATGCAGCCGCCGACCAGGGGGCCGTCGTTCCAGAAGTCGCCGAGGAAGATGGGGCGGTCGGCCTCGCGCCACAGGCGGAGGGTCTCGCGGAGGCGGGCGCGCTGCGCGGCCGTCACCATCAGGTCGGGCCGCGGCGACCGCCCGATCGGTTGCATCAGGAAGAACCAGCCGAACATGTCGCCCTCCTCGATCCGGAGGTCCAGGAAGGCGTCCGTGCAGATGGCGTCGCAGTTCTCGCGCGTCAGCGTGGCCGAGAAACCCGTCATGACGCCGCGCTTGGCCAGCCTCTGC
>Ga0315274_10004952_pt1 | contig 19538 bp, 15 predicted proteins | sample YL17G02_20_MG_FD_203700 | JGI IMG/M metagenome (GOLD analysis project Ga0315274, IMG submission 203700) | Sediment microbial communities from Yellowstone Lake, YNP, Wyoming, USA - YL17G02_20 | ecosystem: Environmental > Aquatic > Freshwater > Lake > Sediment | place: USA: Wyoming | collected... | reverse complement strand
AATTCTGGACTATGATTTCGACGTTTTACTGACATATATTTCCTCCACAAGCTTAAGGTAAAGGTATAGGATATTATACCTCAAAATCCACCTTAACTTGTGGCCTAATTTTCGGGGGTAAGTATAAACAGAAGCGAATACATTCGCTGGTGAATTGCTTGTTCCTTTGGAAATTCTTAAGGTTGAGTTTAGAAAAACGCATGATATTGACGAATTATCAAAGGTCTTTTTTGTGAGTTCGCAAGTTATGAGCATAGCCATTATGAATCATCAAAAATTACTGTTTGATTAGATCATCTCTATTTCGTTTGATCAACTCTTTTTTGACTCTCTCTATGTATTCTTTATCTATCTGAATGCTTCTTTCTGGCACTTTCTTTTTTTCAATTTCAATTAAGGCATTATCCAGTGCTCGTAAAATTTCAGTTGCTTTCTCTTGTGTATTAAGTTGGGACGAGGACCTTGCCACTGATTTAGTTTTTCCTTTCTTCGCTTCAACTAACAATAGGGATTTCTCAATGGCTTCTATGAAATCCGTGAGTGAAATTTTAAACAGCTCCATTATATCAGCAATTTTTTCCGCTGCGATTTCCATAGGATTTACAAAATTTGTTTCAATATTTTCGAGATAAGCGTCTTGCATCCCTAACCGGCGTGCTATTTCTGCAATAGCAAGACCCGCTTTTTGACGTAAGAATTGAATATATCCACCAAAGGATTGCCTTTCTCTAGGCAATAACTCTCTTGCTTTTTCTATCGCTTTACCCTGATAGACTCCTCGAAGATCAGCATCTAATCTTTCTATCTCATTTTTAGTCAGTATGACAGGTTCCAATTCATTCAATATAACTTGAGAAAGCTCATCATCCATAGGCATATCAACTTGTCCCATCTCTGCCATTCGTTTAATAGCCTTTTCATATTTTAAAAGCGATCGGTCTACTCCTTTATCCTCACAATTATTCATTGTAGTTCCCCCCGAATCGACTCATAATTTGTCTCGATTTATTTTGATTTATAATATCCTGATCACCCAGAATCTTTAGATATTCACTCCGAAGCTTATCAAGTGCGCGGAGTTTTATCACCTTTACATTTCCCTCTTTTTTGTTAATCAATTGACTAATATTCTTGATAGAAAAACCGCATGACCATTCTAACAAAACTATACGGTCAATGGGATCCAAATTATTTAGTGCTATTCGTAGAATTTCATATTTAATATCATCTGTTTCAATACTTTCATTAGTTAAGGGATCATAATTAACTATAACAATTGTATGACCCTCTTCCATAAGCTTCTCTATACTTTCAAGAGGACCTTCTGTTTTTTCCAGTTCTCGATTGATCTGACGTATCCTATCGATAGCAGTATTCCTTGTGATTTTGCATACCCACGTCGAGAACTTTGCACCCTTGTCAGACTTAAAAGAGTCAATATTCTCTATCACTTTCTGTATTGATTGACTTACTACCTCAACAGCATCTTCTCGCAATAACCCAAGCTTAATTGCAAAAGTAGTGAGTTTTGGGGCATAGAGATCCAACAATTCTTTTTGAGCATGAAAATCATTTTCTTTTAATCTCGCTATGAGCTTAGGATCGTTATAATTATCATTCATTTCTGTTACCACTATCAGAAATCAACGTCAAGAGAAAAATCGGAACAAAATCACAATGAAATTAGAAATACATGCTAAAACCTTAAACGAAATATGGTTACACTTATAACAATATTCTTAATCTCAACAATCATGATTATTAAGTAATGCCTTAGCCAAAGCCTCTTCGATATTCTCTATCGGTATTAAAGTGATCTCGTCAAGTATATTAGATGGAAGACTTTGGGCTTCTTTAAGATTATCTGTCGGTATGATAACATGCTTGATACCAGCATCATAGGCAGCACGTATTTTCTGCTGGATACCACCCACAGATAAAACCTTGCCCATAATGGTAATTTCACCGGTCATGGCAATATCATTACGAACAGGAGATCCTTTGAGTGCAGAGACAATACCAGTCACAATCGTTATCCCTGCTGAAGGTCCTTCTTTGGGAACACCCATAAAAGTTGCCAATATCGCTACATCATAATTTTGTCTCCATTCTGCACTGATTCCTAAATCAGCATGTCTCGCCTTCACGTATTGTGCCGCCGCTTCTATACTCTCACGCATGACCTTCTGGATAGAGCCTAATGGAACAATACGACCTGATCCTTTAGTCGCCTGCATTTCAAAATGAAGAATACATCCATGATCTCCTGCAATAGCCAATCCAATAACTTCACCTACAGATGGCTCAGGTGGAAGCGAAATTCTCTGGATTCTCTCTGCATCAGGAAGTTTTGGAATAACTTCTTTTCCAGAAGCTTTTATTCTTACACCCAATTTTACACGATCATATTCGCCTGGAGCCATTAAATGAAGCTGTTCACGGACACGCTGGCGTAACTCGCATGAAAGAGACATTAATTCTTCTAATTCTTCATCACTGACATTGCCATCAGGATATAATATCTTTAGCAACCCCGAAGCATTTTTCATTATAGCACGTTGATCACGACCGGATATTCCCTGAGAAGTTTTGCCTAAATCCATTAATTCAAAACGTGATCTCATCGTTCCTATCAGATCAATCCTGCGAATTTCGTGCATTATCTCACAAAAATAATCTGTGATGAATCCATAGTCTCTGGAGTAGCTTTGTGGGCTTAACTTTGGTATCTCCCAACCGGGAAGATAGGCATGGATACGATCGAGAAAGGCAATAACCTGAAGAAAATCAGGAAGCGGTTCAAAAAGGTGATAATACTTCTCATGGGGCAGACTTCCCTGAACGTCAATATTACCAACAAAAACAAGGCTGGCAAACGCAAGAATCTCTCTCTTGCCACGACTGAACTTGGCATCCTGCATATAACCTTGCATTATGCTGACAAATGCCCTTGGATCAGTAAAATCAGTATTAGCGATCTCATCGAAAACAACTGAGTCACGAATTCCAACTTCACCGATTTTGCCAGTATTAAGATTGATAAAAAGCTGGGCAGGGGTGGCTTTTCCACCTGAAAGGACGTGAGCATAGTATGATATATTTCTGAATAGGTAAGTTTTGCCAGTCTCTCGCGGACCAAGCTCTACCATGTTGACGTTAGTCTCTACTAATGGGATACACCTGCATAAATATAGCAGTTTCTGCCTTCGAGACATACGTTCAGGGTCTAATCCACAGGAATTTACCAGAATATCAATCCATTCGTCAGTCGTAAACTCCTGACGTTTTTGTATATACTCATTCAGATTAATAATGCTTATCTGAAACGGAGTGAATGCTGTTATTTTGAATGGACGTATCTTTTTATCATGAACTTCGGTCTCATCATAGGTTAAATCTATTGTTCCCCACATTCCACCAGATAACAACATTGGATATTGCCTTACGACTGGCTCAGGAATATTTACAAAGTTTTCGTTGATCGCCGATATAGAAGCCCAATATCTATCCTCTGTTTCAACAAGGCGTGATTCTAAGTTTGCAATAATGGAATGATTGCGATTCTCCCGAATATAATGACGGATCTTTTCTGCTTCTGCACCGTGAACAAACGTTTCTTTCAGACGTCTAACAACCCTCTCCATATCCTCGTGAAAGGTATCTTCTTCGCAGTAGTTATCAATCAAGTATTCCAAAACATAGCGAGGGAATTCATCTACACCGGTGTTTATAGTATGAGCCTTATTTACGACTTTACCACGAAATATCTCTTTGAGTTTCTCATTCATCTTACAAACCTTACTGTGCAGGGACAGAATCCTTTTTCAATAATACGATCAAACTCATGATGATCTGATGTCACTATTGTGGCTTTTTCACGTTCTGCAAGTGAAATCACAAAACAATCCGCTAATGGCAATTGTAAAGAAGCTCTTCTGGTTTTAGCCTTGTATGATGCAACTATTTGCCAGAACTGATTGTCCATGTCTTCCCTAAAAGCAAGACCCAGTGATCTTAAATCAGCGATAAGTTCACGAGCAACGGATTCGTTATCCCCACGTATTAGACAATCATAATAAACTTCACATAGATTTACAGCATGTGCCATACAACTCTCGTTTAGAAGTAACGATGCTACGACATCAGCCCCTTCTTCATTTCTTAAAAAAGCGATCATCGCACAGGCATCCAAAACATAAGTCATGTTTATCTCTCCATCTGTATCTCTTCCTGTTTCCGCTTCGCAAAATCCTCACTGCTTGTAAGAACAGACGCATATTTTCCTTTAACACTTTGTATATGTGCCAAACGCTTTTCTTGAAAAGTTTGTGTTTTTCCACGTTCCTCATCAATAGCTTCTGCAATATAACGCTTGATTAACTCTTCTTTAGACAAACCAAGCTCTTTTGCCCTTTTTTCAAGGAAATCTATTTGCGGTCCTGCAAGCTCGATCTCAAGAACCGATAATTCATTGGTTGCCATATTTATCACCTCTTATTTTCTCAATAATGAACGAACACAAACCTGATAATCTTCCTCTACTTCTACCATAGCTTCTTCTGTGAAGTTATCAAGATTTAATCCGCCTTTCTCAAATAATAGTTTCCCCTGCTCAAATAGACCTGATCGCTTGCATTGCCTTATCCATTCTGCCAGTGTCGCATCATTCGGTCGCTCTTTGTCTGGAACTGGAACTCCTTGCTCAAGATATGCTATATAATGCTTTATCCTGCGGTTAGTGCCTTTATCTCTGACATCAGATTTGAGTTTTTCCTCTTCGTCTGACTGTGGTAAACGCCATGTTCCCGATGCAGTCTTAAAGAAATAGTCAGGTAGCCATTCTGCTAATGCTCTGCGAGGCTTATCCTTCACTGCATAGATGTAATGCTCAAATAAGTCGCTGTAATGGATGCCGTCAAGTGACGGATCATCTTTTAGCCTTTGGGATATGTATTTCTTTATACTATCGGCAAAAGCATCTTCTTTGACTGTCTCTGCGGAGTCCTGAACGGATAGTTGGGATTCTTTCAGATACCATCGGCTGATCTCATGTGTGCCGAAAAGGTTTGGGTCTTCATTCTGGAAAAGGTCTTTTTTAGCAGGCTGACGGATTTCATCAGCTACTTGGCGGAGTAATTCATCAAAGTTATGTGCCTCCATGCGCCCTGCGCGCACCATCCTGCTGACCACTTCGTCATATATCCTATCTTTGCTTGCACCGGGATGTATTAAAAGATATTCGCTTATGATTTCATGGACTTTTTCATTGAATGTGGATTCGCTCTCATTCTCGCTGATTGATATGTGAGACGTAACCTCGCCGGGCTTTGGCTTGCGGAAGTTGATTACAAGGTCACGCTTGTTGACTTTATCAGCCTGAGTTTGATTATAAGTCTTACCACCAGTGTCAATGAAGATGGCTTTATCCGAACTGTCAATTATAAAACCAACTTCAGCCATGATGTCCTGAACCAAAGCCCATGTTCCCTCTGATGTGTCATGATAACAAAGGGAAAGCCATCTACCGAGCTTTAGGACACGATAGCACTCAGCCATCGCCTGACGCATCATATTAGCCCAGTCTACCTCTGTTTTGCCACGTATTTCGTTTACTATTATCTCATCTTCGTGCCAATGGGTATCAAAACCTAGCCATGCTTCCCAGACGAAATTTAACTCCCCATATTGGACTTTTTCGGCATAAGGTGGATCAGTAAATAAAAAATCAACCGAATTTGTAGGTAATATATTCAAGGCTTTAGATATGTCGGATGTTGAGATCATAAAATCTATAGTAATCAAGTCATTTTTGATAGCATCAATGCCTTTACAAATCCTATCTACTTTGTTTTGTAAATGTTTCAATACGTATTCTTCTTGGTTTATTTGAGGAATATAGTATGTTCCGACCATAATATTCAAAGGGAATGATACTTCCGGTCTATATTGATTCATCTCACTTAGACCCAACATTACACCAGTAAGACTTCCTTTTAACCAATCCTTAATAGAAGAATCAACTGATAAATTGACAATTCCCTCAAGCACTACTGATATTGCCCACAGGTTACGCTTTGTGAAAAGTTTATCAACAGTGCGGAAGCTACTTGTTCCAGCACGCCATTTCACTCCCCATGGTTTTGTATCATCTTCAACATTCATCATCTTGTGCTTTGGATACCAGTGGGGTATATCTTTTGACTCTATCTCTCGAATTTTCCCAAGATCATATCTATCGAAATAGTCACGTTTGGCGGGATCAGGGTCATTATGCCTTCGTTCTCCCCTCGCTGGCTTGCACCCACTCTCACAAAAGTAACTCACAAGGACAGGAATAGAGCCAAACCTCTTGCTTCTGGTGCTTATCTCTTCAGTAATTCCACGCTCATAACAGTATGGGCATATTGAGATGGTCTTTGGTTTCCCTTTGGCTGTCTGGCTTTCAATCTTAACGCAGTCAAACAAAGGCACCTTCTCCATGCAACGAGGGCATTGAAACACCTGTGAGTAAACCGTATAAGCAGTCTTAGCCTTCCCGCCACAGCGGTCGCATCTGGTCTCATAAAGCCAGTCAATCTCAGGCTTAACCTTGCGATTTAGTTCCTTAAAAGCCTGTTTCAGTTCGTCAACGTCAACAGGTGTGCAGTAGTTTTTTGTGATAAACGTTGCGGCAGGGGAACGGTCAATAGCGATGGCTTTCCTTCCTTCCATAAGCGCCGCAAGGGCTGTCCCGCCTGATCCGCAGAACGGATCAAGGACAAGGTCACCGGGCTTTGTATAATGGCATATATATTGCCTGATAGCGTCGTGAGGTTTCTTCGACCAGTAGGTGTGCATGTTATATATGGCAGTAGCCTTTGTCGTCTCAATGGACTTGTCAAACGCAGGAACATCATAGTCGTCAGTTTCAGGGTTGTATGGATTTTCTTTGATATGAGCTTCTACAAACGCCCTTAGATTAAGATTCGGTTTATCGCCGGAGTAATATCCCTCTGGCATCTTTGGAACATCTTTACTGAATAGGTCTGATCGCATCGGATAATTCTCCTGATTTTAAATGTTTCATGGATTTTATTTACGGTTGCATGAATTCCTCAACGCTAACACCTATTTCACGGATAATAGCTCTTATAGTTCCTTTGCGGATTTTTTTCCCTCGATAGTGTGGAATAGGAATAACAATACCATCATCGTCTCGCACCCAAAGCTCATGAGAACCTTTTCCTTGTCGGTAAAAGCGAAAACCCAATTTTCGGATACGTCGAGTAATCTCTTGATAATTCAGTTCTCTTAACTCAGCCATATCAAACTATTCCTACGGGTATAGCAACGGTCATTTGAGTATTTGGTTTGAGTTCTACCTCATTAAAACCAATATTCTCACCCCGTTCTGCACGATAAGCCATAATCATCTTAACAACATCAATGCAGTTAAAAATTGCTTCTTCAATGGTATCGCCTTCGGCAAAAGCTCCCTGAACACCAGGGACAGATGCCAAATAACCATCTTCGTTAGACTCTAATAACAATGATATGAAAACTGCACGTGTATCACTCATATTTATCACCCTTTCATAATTATTTTTTTGGAGCAAGTCCTAATATATTACCAAGTTTTGGCGGAATACGGCGCACTATTTTCTCAGAATTCAACTGAACAGTAAATTGGCATATCCGAGATTTACGCACAGTTTTCTGTCCATCATGGTAACTGATGGTAATCGTTAGAGTTCGCTTCATAAGACCATCTCTACGCTCATCATCAGTGGCGTCATTACAATCCGGTATAAAACGATAGATGACATCTGCCCCTTGAGATTTCACATATAAAACCTGACCGGGAAGTATGCCGCGCTCTGCATCCAGAGTATAAGTCGCATTAATGTCTATCCGAAGGTCATCAATCTTCTGCCCTTTCTTAACAGAACGATCCAACCGAAGTCGGAATTCTGCTTCCTGTCCCTCATTTATCTCAGTCAAACCATTTATCTCACCTATAATCAACATACTCTCGTCTTTGGAGCGAACTTGCAGAACGACCATTGGGATCATAAGCTCTTGAATTGATATTCCGCCGTGATCATAAGCATCCGGGTCATAGGGCGACCCTTTTCGGCTAAATGAATATCCAGCCTTTGGAAAGACTATCGCTCCGTAAGTTTTATGAAAAACGCTGCCAGTTTCTTTTAGGGTGCGAGATTCCGTCTTATGTATTCGGAGTTGCTCCGGTGTAAAGGCTACGATATTGTTCCTAACTTTCTCTGGAAGAAAAGCGGTATTTAAGTCTGATCTCAAAAGACAATTCGTATAAGTGCAATCAGACTTCTCGTTAAGGTCTTCATCACGGAACCATAAAGATTCACGCCCATATCGGTTGAATCCATGATCGGCAGTGATAAAAACTTTTGTTCCTGGGTCTAATTTCCGAACTATCGTCATAATCTCAATATCAATGATATTCTTAACAAGCTGTTGGTAGATGAAAGATAAAGGACGTGATGGGACCTGACGACCATCTAAAATTTTCATTTTTATCTTGTGCAGTTCTTTGTCACATAGTTCAAAGACATATACATCAAGATTTTTTGCACGGTAACGGACAGTTTCAGCTATCCCCATAGTATCAGGGGTGACTGCTTCCACCTGCCAGCTAGAACCATAAGCACGCTCTAATGCCTTGCTCAATAGGTCGTTCTCTTTCGCATGATAATCGAAGGTATCAGGAAAATTGCCTGCACTTATAGCCTTTCGTGATAGATGTGTCTCTGATGGCAATAGCGCTAAAGCAGGAATATCGTCAATTAAATCCGTTCTATCCTCAAATATGGGTCTAAGAAACTCATCCCAAATCTCGTAGCGCATTCCATCGAATATGAAGATAACAGCCTTTTCTGTCTTTGGATCCCAATGCGGCTTCAAGCATCTGTTTATAAAACTACTCGTTAGACATACATCTGAATCACTTTGAACTAATAGTGGATATTTTATTGCAGTCATTTCCTGAAAATGCGTATTCAGCTCATCTAGCTGCTTATTAATATCATCGCTGATGTTGCGAATCTGCTGACGAATACGCTTAACCTTGTCACCAAATATTGACGGCAATTCATCCTCATGTCTAGGTAATAAATCATTACTGAGAACAGATCGCTCAAGGGTGGATACAAAATATTCAAGGCGATTCAGATTTTTTTTGTTCCAGAGTTCCCAGAACATTTTGAAATTCAATTTCCCTGTTTGAGTAACTTTCAGATTTTTGATCACAGATGACAACTGTCTGCGCAGAGATTGGATTTTCAAAGCGAGAGAATAGGCTTCTTTAAGCAGTGACCATGTTGTAGAGATTTGCGCATAAGCAAAATCGGGTTTTTCAGTAAACAGAAATTTCTCCAACTCAGCGTGAGTAAGTTCGTCTGGTTTATCGGAAACAGCATTATCCAGTGCCATTAAAAGAGCCAAAGAACGGATCATAGTGGAATATCGCTCTTTTTGAATAACGCTGGAAAAACTTGATGGTGATTCGAGTTTTAATTGGTCAATAAGAATCAATTGAAGAGCGTCTTTATCCAGAGAGGATTCTACCTGCCTTATATCTGAAAATGCCTGCTGGGAATCAAGCTGAATCAATCTTGGCGCAGATTTGTTAAGCATCTCTGGATCAGCAATTGCCAATTGTTTCAGTGATGGGTCAATATTAGCAAGCAGAAGATTCCAATGCTCCAGATGTTGAGATAAAATAACAGAGAGATAGAAAGCACGCAACACAATATCAGCATCATATTTGGCAAACCAGCAGAACGGCACAGGTGCTTTACTAAGTTCATCACGTATATGAGCGGTGATGTCCGGCGCAATCGGTTGAAGTTCTCCTAATGCCTCGTGTGCTAATAATCCAATTTTCCAATAGTCTTCAGCGTCCAGTTTCTTAAAAGCCGAATCCGCAACACCAAAGGCGGAATAGGAAACGATCGTTTTTAGATCGTAATCTGTAAACCTTTTGGAGTCAGCATTTCTCAGATTCCGATGAGCGCGCATAACAGCATCAAGGTTTCTTGCTATCAATCTTGCGTAATAAGGTTCATTAACCTCTCTTGGCCAATTTGTGTCACGGGTAGTTTCCTTGAGATATTGCTGAAGATCGATATCGATCAAAGCTTCCGGTCGGACTTTAGCCAGGAAGTCAGGATAGAAAGGTGGAGGAGCCTTATCAATAGAGATCCTGCCTCTGCGCCCAGCGGGAGCACGGTCGATCACCAGTATTTTTTGGGTTTTACTTTCCATCACGGACTCATACAGTTCCCTGAAAACCAGATTAGTTGCGGTAACAATAACAGTAAAGCCATTATTACGTGCAAAAGCATGGATCACACCATCTGACTCAGACAAAATTTGAAGAGGGTCTCTTACCAGAACGTGAGTATGCTCTGTGACTGATTGTAACCTTGTCAGAACCCAATTAGATATTTTGTTCACATTATAGTCAACCATTGTCAAATCCTCTATTCAACTTGAAGCACTGGCAGAACGTCTTCGTCATCTTCTGATGAATCCATTGCCTGTTCCAAATAAATTCTAAATTCCTGTGTCAGTATTGGTATCTGATCTTTTTCAATGGTCTTTATTGACGGCTTAAAATCTGACATTTTAACTTTCTTGACAATCACACGCTTTAGATATCGACTAATAATTTCAACTACTGATGGGTTTTCTATACATGCTTTGATCAATACTGAGCGAACTTCTTCGGAAGTTCCACAATTTAGAATATCCGAGATAACCGTCTCTATCTTTCCCTGTTCAAGCCGTTCTCGTATTTTCGGTGTAAGAAAAACTGACATCTTTGAATCAATAGATGAGTCTAATAAATTTCTTGCGTCAACAGCAGATTTTTCAGCTATTTGTATGTAATCTCTATAATTACTAAAAGTTAAATTACATTCATGAACTGGTCTGTGTTTAAGTTGGCTTTCAATTGAAGCTCTTGAGGGATTGGGACACAAAAATATTTGCTGTTCCAATGCTCTGCATTTTTCCTCAATCTGATCAGATATTATCGGGTTAAGTACAGATATACCTTCAAGAATCTTTATAGCACAGAATTCGTCAGTACCCAGAATATTCTGAATATCCTTTTTGTATTTTTCAATACCTTCGACAACAGAATCGTGAATTACTGCATAGACTGACGTATATTCGTGGATTAGCTTTTTTATTGTGTCAATTAATTCAGTTTTGAGCTTAACTTCGGAGTCAATAAAGGGTTTAAGGTTTGAAAGCTTGCCTGATAAATCTCGTTGAATTTGACGAATATCATTGAAATCCTTACCTTCAGGAACTTCGTGACTGCAATATTCGGAAGCTGATATTAGATCGTTGTCATACAATAGGAAACGCTTTAAACTTCGGTAATTTTCAAGTCTGTTGGCGAAATCATCAATTTCCTGTTGTGCCCCCTGATTTGTATCAAATGCCTGATAACCAAAGGCATCCTTCAGGGCATAAAGAACAAGATTAATATCATCAACCCCGTTAATATCGGCAGAGAAAAGCTTAACCATTTGAGACAATTCAGTTTCGTAGGGATTCTTTGTTTTAAGCTTACTGAACAACTTCTGAGATTTATCAAGGTAAGTTTTCACCTCTTCCTGTTCTTCAGCAAAAATGCTTCGGATCTTAGAACGAGTATTGGATATTTCAGAATCGGTCTGTGAAATTGGTATCTCCTCACCCAGAAGTTTTTCTGCATAAGGACGAAGCACATCCCAATTTCCGGGTTTTGTAACTTTTTGTAATTCAGTGAGCGAGTCCAATACTTTCGTGGAGAACTCAACAGAATTAATGTTTGAATAGTCAATCACAGAGACTATGGTTCCTGCTCTTGGTCCCAGATTCACCCGAACTTTGCCTTCACGAACCAGACATAAAAGAAATATCTGAACTATTCGTTTTGTAAGCCCATAATCCTTTGGTCCGCCAATCCCTGTGAAATTCTTATAAAGTGTCTCAACCTTCATGGTTTGACCATCATCAGCAAGTTTATCATCAATGAATTCCCACATATCATTCACATAGCGATTGTCTGACACATCAAGCTGTCTTTCGGCATTTTTCTTCATGATCATGAGTCCAAAGCCGAAATTTTGTGCGGCGCTGATATTCTGATTTGGTTTAGCGCCTTTCGGTATATTGCCAGTTGTAACGATACCATTTATTACTTTGATGGCATCCTCACGATTAAAAGTTATGGGTGGGTTAAATTGAATGTCCCTTGATTCATAAGCGGAAGATAAAACACGATCTACCAATGGAGTAAGTATTCCCGATAGCTCTCCGGCTACATGAAACTCCATGTTAGTATTATTGAGGGCATCAATTCTACCTCGTGCATAACTGTTGTCAACAACCTTTTGTATTCTACCAAGGCTTGTATTTAGTGAATTTGCGACCCAATTGATCACCGATATGGCATTTTCTGTCTCTTTACCTTGCCAATCCGAGATCAACTTACGGTAAGCAGAAAAATCAATCAGTAATTCATTTTCATCGTGAGTTGGCTCATCAGGAGACCAGAATAGAATGCGGGGGTCATTCCTCTGGGTCAATATTTTATTAATGTTTTCATGACTTACAGGTTTTGTACCAATGAAAACTGCAAAATCCAATTCATTTTGGTCAGTATTGATGGCAGGGAGTGCTACGTTTTCAATAGCAATCCGGTTCAGGTCACGCATACCAGTTAGACCAAATATTTGTTTACCTCGCCATACTATTTCTAATCGCTGATCCTTATCTTGTAAAAAAGTCATATCCCTCCAAGGCGCAGTATAAGGACCAATGTTTCGGAATATTGAGCGTATTCCACCAGAAAGGTCAATAGTCATTTGCCTTGTTTTGACAGGCCATTCATCCATAGATAATAAATGTTCCCATGATTCACGGAGCATATTCTCATTAGATTCTAATTCGTTTCGGGCTTTCTGAAACTCGTCTTGTGGGATAATACCTTTGTAAATAGGTTCAAAACGATAACGTGGACGTTCGCTTTCGTCATAAGATTGGACGATCTGACTAATTTCCTTTCGTAAATTATCTGCTAGGGTTTCATAATGCTGCATATTCTCCTCAACATTGGATTCTGAATCACGCTCAATTAAGACCGAGTTTGCGATCTCTTCAGGAGTAATGCCCTGTTGTCTCGTTCTAGAGATATGATATAGGAAAAGCGTTTGTATTATCTTTATTGCCTTATCCCGGTGAACTTTAAGAGAACCCTTTGTAAGTCCATCAATCTGGCGTTTGCATGATTCATAGGCACGGTAGTCCGATTCTTTTTGTGTCTTTATGGCAGCAATTCCAGCATGAACACCGCTAGGGTCTTCCTCGTAATTAACAGCTTCATCAAAAAGCTCCCATAGACGTATAAGCTCGCATCCTTTGTTTTTAATCTGGTGTTTCAGTGTTTGGTGCATAAAGTGTATAGCAGAACGGGTAGTTGTTAATTCATACGTAACAGCTCGCAAAACTTCCAATGCAGGTTTATGAAACGGGAAAAAATGACGAAATTCATCTTCATTGATTGTATTTGGCCAACTAAATCCACGCTTATAGTAAAGGTAATACTTTCCGACATAGCTAGGATTTACAATCTCCCTGACGCGAGCAAGAACTATGTCATAGTAATCCCTATCTTCCTCAAGTAACTTAACAAGCTTTAATCTCTCTTCAGCGATGATGTTTTTAACTCCCATTTTGCTTTCAATCGCTTGCTGTGCGGCACAAACAGTCCAAATTGGTAGGTTCTGAATCTTGGCAAGATGGTTAGACAATACTACCAAAGTTTTTTCATCATCCACACGCTGATTATCATCCCTGTCCTTCATAAACAGCGAAACTTCGTCAAGCACTAGCAAAACACCACTATAACCTTCAGCCAAGATAGTTTCTACCATATATTTGAGAATATCCCCAGTTTCATCAGTTTTAGCGGCAATCTGTGGGTGGACCTTAAGGTACTCTGTATAAAATCGCCAAAGCTTATTACCGCAACTCTTTTTATAATCAGGTGTTTTATTCTGCTGAATATCATTTATGAATGTATCAGCTTCTTCAAACTCATCCTGATTGAAGAAATTCGGGTCCTTTAGAAACTTTTTTAGATCGTTACGATAGCGATCAATGTCCTCTGATAAGAAACGATCCGCAAGCAGTTCAACAGGATAAAGTGATATGTTTTTACCAGTCTCTATTTGAAGCTGTTCTTTGGCAGTATCGAGAATATATTCACTTAACCTCTTTCCTTTATTTGTGGTGCCAACAGCTCCACCTCCAGAGCCAACAAGCGTCTTGACAATAACAAATATACCCTTTTTGCCATTTGAGCTTTTTGATTTTAGACCTTCTTCCCAAAAACGATAAATAGATTCACGTCTACCTCGTTCAGCTTTCTTTTCTTTTTCAGATATAATATCCCATGATCGTTCATCTCCCAATGTGATAGATGCAAGAAAAGAGAGGAGATGAGATTTACCGGACCCAAATTCCGCCTGAACCCAATATCCTTGTCCTATAGGATTATCTTTTCGTTTTGGGTCATAAGGAGCTGCTATATTCCGAAGTATGTCATTAAGGAAAGGTCGAACTGGTCCAATTTGAAATTCTTCGATAGTTTGTAATTCAGGTTTTCGGTCCTTACGAGCCATTTCTGAATTGGAATCTGCCCATACATGCTTTTCCAATGAATAAACTGATATAATTTTATCTGGCACTGTACAGATTTTATCTAAGCTTTCCCGATGGATAAATAGATCATCAGCCATTTATGACTCCTTTGATTTGCTTTTCTCCAACAGACGCACGCATCCTTATTTACGAAACCTGATTTTACTTTATCTCCCACAAATGGTCTCCAGAAATAAGGTTTGTTGGCAATGTAAAGCTGTTTTCTGTCCACTCAGGAAACATAACAATTCTATTTCCATTACGCCTACCCGGAAGTAATAAAAGTATCCTGTTTTCGTCAGTAGCATGAGTTCGTAAGATATTCAGTTCAAGATTATATGCAAATATAAGTTCTAGATTTGCTAAAATCACAAGGTTATTATCACGGATATTTGACCGTAAAAAGTTGTCAAAAGCGTTTGCCACATGCTTGGCAGTCGGTTCAGGACGTTTTGCCTCATTCTCAACAAGCTGTCTGAATTCATCATCAGGTATAGACTCAAGTATACATTTATTTACATTAAGAGGTTTTGGAAAATTACTCCCATCAGGCATCTTAGCTTGGTTTAAATTATCTACAAAATCCTCAAGTGAAGAATAATTACCAAGAACACCGTAAAGATGCCTTCCAATCGGGACAGCCAACTTACTCCGTAGCGACTCTATTATTTCGGTAATTTTCACTTTTTATATTCTCCAGCTATAAGCTTCTCTACCACTTGCTGTAAATCATACTTTATGGTGAATTGTCTGACAGAATCAATCTCGGAAACTTTATTGATAATACCAATATTTCGTAATTCATAAAGTGAAGTTAAAATACTATTTGGATTCCAAAACATCGCTCTTATGGATCGATTATCCTCTATTTTTTGAATGTCATACATCCCAGGCTCTGAAAACTCACTATGTAGAATAAAGGCAAAGGCAGGAAGGGCTATATCTCTATAAGCAATACGGATAATTTTTCTGTCTAAGCTTGCAATTTGTGTGCTTGTTAGGACATTTATTACAGCGGAGACACAATAGGGTATATTCTTATTTTCATGACCAAACCGTTCCATTAAATATGCAATAATATAATCTCGACTCAACTTTCCAGCAGTCATAGCAGGGATCAGCGCATCCAGAATTATATCAAGCATTAGTGGTTCAGAATTGGCAAAACGATAAAAGCATATATCTCTAAGGCTTTGAGTTCCATCGTCGTAATATGAAGCGAATTGTCTAAGTGGTTTATCAGCATATTCACCAGGAAACATTCTTTTGACAATATAGGCTGCATAATCCCTTCTTGTTCGCACAGAATTGAAATGAAGATTTTGACGCAGGAAAGCCTTTACCTGCTCTATATCATCAGTATCTGGAATTTTCGGGATAAGAGCAATCGTTTCGGAAAGCGCAGTTATACTAAACAGTTTTGCTTCCGTTTGGTGCTTTTCCTTGAATTCCAATATCTTTTTTTGTGATTTGGTTTCAGATTCAAAAACCTTGGATTTAGGTGCATTTCCCTCGTCAAATAAAGTAAGCTGAACCTTAATATCCTGTTTGCTAGAAAAAGTAGACTTACCAGATTCTTTTCGATTCTGAGAAATTCTATCTACAAGCTTTATAAGAGTAGCAGAAAATTTCTTTATACCTTGTATTTCGCATAGTTCATCGATAGAAGCTGAAAGCACACCATCTAAACTTCCGAACCTACCGATTAATTCCACTGCTAATGGTTTGACATCTTTTTGTGGAATTGCGTAAGTTAATATGAGTTCGAGCATTTCCTCATCATTGAAACATCTGCTATCACTTGATAGGAAACGTTCTCGAAGTCTTTCTCTATGACCTTTATTGCCTTTATTCGGGGTATGAATTTCCATTAAAACTTTTTCCTGAGTTTTTTATATTGAGTTAATATAAATCTTGCTATTATAACTAACGTTCTTTATCCTTTATTCAGAGAATTAAGATTACAATGATATAGCCCATAAAGCATTTGATTTATAGATTATATTTTGCCAATTATAAAACCCGCTTTCTATGCGGGTTGCTTGACTGCCATTTTTGATAGACTTTATGGACAGCCTTTTGGATACTTGGGTTGCGTGCTTTTATATTATATAGATTGCTTTTCTTTTTTCATTGTTTCACATTGCCCATTATACAAAACCTTTCCGATCTTTCAATCAGACCTGTTGTTGGATTCAAAAGCATCATCGGATGGAACATTATATACTGAATTCTTCTATATTGTTTAATCTTCCTTTGACAACCATCGCTCTTTGACTTTCTTAAAGTAATCAATCCTCTCTTTTATTTTTGATATCTCGGCAGGATAAAACTCAAAAAGGGTATCGCACAATTCAATCATCCACTTTTTTCTGCTTTGTTGTGCGATATTTATCCTGTTTGAATTGGCTATCTGTATCTGTCCCCATCCAAGCGCACCGATAGTCAGACAATCCCAAGACAAGAACTCAATTGGCACGAAATGGACTTTATCAACTTCAACATGCGTTCCCGAAACATTATAGGCGATAAATAATACTACGAAGTAATTCCTATCATCTTCATAGAAGCGCGCTAATCTTTCCACTGACGTAAGGTTAGGCATGTTAAAGTGTGTATCAAGCCTATGCGTTTTTACATCGATAACATGGTAAAACCCGTCCTTGTCGGAAAAAGCCAAGTCCGCCATCGCTCGACGTGCAAATTCCGAAGAATACTCTTTAATCCGATCGCCAAGGATTGATTCAAAATTCTCAGCTAATAATTCCTGGATTGCGTCTCCCGTCGCGCGTGTGCTAGATGAGGTTCGTGGAGATAAAAAATCCGATTGGGAATTAAGAAAATCCTTTATCCTTCCTTCAACCTGCTTATACTCATCCGTGTAAAAAAGCTCGTTTTTCATAGTTTAATTAACTCAAATAAATCTTCTGAGTAAGCTATAGCTTTATCCCTTCCATTGCCGTTTTTTATCTTTTGGTCATTTAGCGAATTGCGTTCCCAAAAAACGCCATCAATATATCCCTGGATAGATTTATCATTATCAGCCATCTCTAATCGCTTCTCGGCAAGACAACAGTATAACTCGTCAAGCTCTATACCGCAGTATTTTCTCCCCAATTTTTTAGCGACAACTGAGGTAGTTCCAGATCCAAGAAAAGGATCAAAAATGAAATCGCCTTCTCTCGAGCTAGCAAGTATGATTTTTGCCAGCAGTTTTTCTGGCTTCTGCGTGGGATGGTCGGTATTTTCCGGCATCGACCAGAACGGGATAGTTATATCAGTCCAGAGATTTGATGGGTGAGTAAGACGATAGTTTCCGTTCTCTTCTTCAAACCAGTCTTTTGGTTTTCCATCTATCCTGTAAGGGGCAATAACCTTCCTTTTAAGCATAACTGTATCGCTATTGAATGTAAAATCATTGGAAACTGTGCCAAACCATATATCCTCAGAACAATTTTTCCAGTTAGATTTTGCTCCTCTGCCTTTTTCCCGTTCCCATGTAACTCTGTTCCGTATCTTGAAATACCTGGACATCACACGGAAGATTGCGCTTGAGGACTTCCAATCTCCGCAAACATAAACTGACGCAGTTGGTTTCAACACTTTTCGCAACGGATTAAGCCATGAGTCAAACCACTCTTCGTATTCATCAGCGGACATCTCTTTGAATTTATTTGAGTTAAATTCTTTAGTGAGATTGTAAGGAGGATCAATAAAAAGCAGATCAACAAAACCCTCAGGCAGATATTCCATACACTTAAATAAATCCTGTTGGATTGTTTTGTTAGTGATCTCCTCCGGATTCACTCTGGCATTGAGAGACAATAGTTTTTCTTTCAAACGGAAAATATCCTCTCTCATGAGAGTAATAGTTCTATTGCGTCCCGCCCTTATTTTTTCCTCTTTCATAGTTTTTTCCATTATATGTTCCCTGTCAATTCTTTACAAGCTCCATGATAGCCGCCTCTATCGTATTTTAGCACTAAAGATTTGGTGGTCACATTACGTTAAAATATTATTATTTTCAGCTTGGTAACCATTTGTCTATTTCCAGCCTTTTTCTGATAGGCTCTATGTTGTTTAGCATGTAATGTGAAACATCCCTATCGTCTTGCCTTTTGCTTTATTCCAAAGATCCACTGCCTGTGGAGTCGGAAGCAACTCAACAGAGCATCCCTTCTCTTTGAAATACTTCTCCGCTTCATCTGAAAGCTTCAGCGCTCCACTCTGTCCTGTCCCGATTATCAAGTGCTTTGCACCTTCATCCAATATGTGTTTGGCTTCATCAAGGGAAACAGTGTGCGAAGTGCCATATTTCTGTTTCGACAGTTTCTTTTTTCGCTTCTTCACATTTCCGCTCATTCTTATCACAACGTCATGTTCGTATATCTCGTCATCTATAGTAATGCTGCCGAACTCAGTTTTTTGGATTGTTGGTTTCATGGTGCTCCCCCTGTCATTAACAGTTCTCATTGCGCATTCGATTGACCCATTGCTGACTCAAGCAGACATTGGACAAAATCGTTACTTGTCTATAAGGATTATAGAGGTTCTGGGGTGCAAAGTCAACAAAATAAAAATGGCGTTAAGAATCATGTTCTGACAAATAGATTTTTTTGGACCTGTAATATTTTTTTCTTTCTTTTTTCGTCAATCTGTGTTAAAATATCCCCAGTTAGACATTTTAATCAAAATCAGTAGTTTACAATTTTGAAAAATAAGGGGAAATGTAGTATCATTTCATCAAAAATATACAGAAAGAGGTGAAATGATGACTACTCCCCTTTTGGAAAATGATACAATAGAGCTAACCTCAAAGC
>Ga0315274_10004950_pt1 | contig 19542 bp, 14 predicted proteins | sample YL17G02_20_MG_FD_203700 | JGI IMG/M metagenome (GOLD analysis project Ga0315274, IMG submission 203700) | Sediment microbial communities from Yellowstone Lake, YNP, Wyoming, USA - YL17G02_20 | ecosystem: Environmental > Aquatic > Freshwater > Lake > Sediment | place: USA: Wyoming | collected... | reverse complement strand
ATTTAGAGACCGGGTATGTCAAGGTCATGGTAGGGGGTAGGGATTTTAGAAAAAGCCAGTTCAATCGGGTGACCCAAGCCCGCAGGCAAACAGGTTCGGCCTTTAAGCCCATTGTCTATGCATCCGCCCTGGATAAAGGCTATACCCCTGCGTCAGTCATTGTGGATGCTCCCGTCATTTTTGAGTGGGGAGATAAAAAATGGAAACCCAAAAATTACGAAGAAAAATTTTTTGGTCCAACTACCCTAAGAAATGCCATCGCCCATTCCGTCAACATCGTTACAGTGAAGATTGCCCAAGAAATTGGCATTGATTACATCAAAGACTATGCTCAAAAATTGGGAATACCCTTCCCTCTTCAAAATGACCTTTCAATGGCTCTCGGTTCTTCCAGTGTCTCACTTTACGAATTAACAAAAGCCTATGCTATATTTGCTAATCAAGGGAATGTCTTCCGACCTATTTTTATTAAAAAGATCCTGGATAAAGATGGGAATCTCTTGGAAGAAAACCTTCCACTGTTTTATCCTAAGGAGCCATTGAATGAAGAACGTATCCTCAGCCCTCAAACGGCCTATATCATGACAAACCTCTTAGAAGGGGTTGTTCAAAATGGGACAGGCTGGAGAGCGAAGGCCCTCGGAAGACCTGTTGCAGCAAAAACCGGAACGACTGACCAATTTTTGGACACCTGGTTCATCGGGTATACCCCAGAATTCGTCACCGGAGTCTGGGTAGGATTTGACGAAGAAAGATCTCTCGGTGAAAATGAAACCGGTTCTCGTGCCGCCTCCCCGATTTGGGTTACTTTCATGTCAAGGATATTGAAGGATAAGCCTATTAAGGATTTTCTTATTCCTGAAGGAATTGAGTTCATGAAGATTGATCCAAAGACAGGTCAGATCAGTTTAGAAGGGGGAGCAATCCTTGAATGTTTTAAGGAGGGGACAGGAGCTTCCCAAAAACTTTCTTCCCGATCAAACACAGACTTCTTCAAATTCGATTTTAATCTTTCAACAAAAGCCAAGTAATTTTTCCTAACGGCATCGTCACCCATGATTAATGAAAATGGTCTTTAGGGAAAGGTAACGAAGCCAGTTTGGTGTAAAGTCAAAGGGTTAAGGTTAAAGAATTAAACACTAACCACTTAACCCCTTTGACAAAACTGGCATCTCGTAGAATCGAGTCTTCGACTTAACCTTAACCTATGAACCAAAGACTTTTATCTTCTGATAGAAAAATGGTGCCGAAGGGGGGATTTGAACCCCCACAGGGACTACTCCCCACTAGACCCTGAATCTAGCGCGTCTACCAATTCCGCCACTTCGGCATATTCAGCCAATCTAATTGAATATTTTAGAATATTATTTTATATTTTTTAATTATAAAGTCAAGCATTGAGAATTTAAATGGAAATTATATTTGGAATCGATCAACTAAAAATACCTTTTGTCAATCCTGTTATTACATTGGGAAATTTTGATGGGGTCCATTTAGGTCACCAACAAATCTTTGAAAAGTTGAAAGATGAAGCAAGAAAGATTCATGGGGAGGCAATCGTCATCACGTTCGAACCCCATCCGTTGAAAGTTCTCTCTCCTGACTATTTCTTACCCCTATTAACTCCTTTTAGAAAAAAAATGATGCTGATTGAGAAATCAGGAATAGAGAGAGTGCTTTGTATCGAATTTTCATTGGCCTTTGCAGAGATTTCTCCCCCTGAATTTGTCAGGGATATTTTGGTGGAAAAGGTAAATGCCAAAAAGATCATTGTTGGATATAATTACCATTTTGGTAAAGGAAAAAGCGGGGATGTCGAAATTTTAAAAAATATTTGTAAACTTTTTAATATTGGGGTGGAGGTGATGGAAGCATTAACCATCGACCACACGATCGTCAGCAGTTCTAAGATAAGAGAACTCATCAGAGGGGGAGAGGTTGAAAAGGCTTTAAAATTATTAGGTAGGGATTACCTGATCATGGGGAGAGTGGTCGAGGGTTCAAAGAGAGGGCATACGTTGGGTTTCCCCACGGCAAATTTAGAAATTTCAGATGAATTATACCCAAAGGCAGGAGTTTATGCCGTCGAGGTTATATGGGAGAATCAGCCCTTCAAGGGCCTTGCCAATGTGGGATTTAAACCTACTTTCGATACAAAGGCATTTTCGTTAGAAGTTTATATCTTAAATTTTGATCAGGAAATTTATGGTGAAGAAATCCAAATCAATTTTAAAAAGAGGATACGAGATGAAATTCGCTTTGATTCTCCGGTCCATCTGATCGATCAGATCCGAAAAGATATTCAATGGGCCGAAGAAAATGTTTTTTCGTAACAATTTAGCCCTTTGAAAACGCCTCTTCTGTCATTCCCGCGCAAGCGGGAATCCAGAAATTCGGCTCAAAAACAAATGGATTCCTGCTTTGGCAGGAATGACGTGTCTGGAAGTTCCTTCATTTTGCACACGGCTTTTCAAACAGCTAAATTGATACGTTTTTTCTATTCAATCAACTTACCAAACCTCACCCATCTGATTTTATCAAGTAGATTTTGTGCATACCAATCTAAAGAGAAATAAATAATAAATGCTTTTCCTTTTACTGCGTTGATATTAACAAAACCCCAGAAACGACTATCCTGACTATTGTCACGGTTATCCCCTAAAACAAATAAGGACTCTTTTGGAACAATGACGGGGCCAAACTTCTCCGTGGGCTGAAGGTATCTTATCCAATCACTCTTTTCATTATATTGTCCCCATGGATCATTGATCAATTTATCATTGATATAGATTTTGTTGCGGATGATCTCCACTTTTTCTTCTTCCATTCCAATCACCCTTTTAATGAAATCCTTCGACCGATCTCTTGGATAAATAAATACGATGATATCCCCTCTTTTGGGTTTCTTAAATTGAAAAAGTTTCATATCGGTAAAAGGAATTTTTATTCCATAGATGAATTTATTAACAAGAATATGATCACCCACCTGTAATGTTGGCTCCATGGAACTGGATGGAATTTTAAAGGCTTGAACAATAAATGTCCGAATGAAAAGGGCGATCAGGACTGCAATGACGATCGGCTCTAAATATTCTTTAATAAACTTTTTCTTTCCCATTTTTTCCTCTTTTCCTACGAAATCGCAGAGGGCCTGCCTACCGCGGGAAGGCATGGCGCCTGAAGCTCAAAGCCTAAAGTTCAAAGCTGAAAGTTAAACCCTTTGAGCTTTGAGCATTCGGCTTTCAACCTTTAACTTTATCGCTCTACTCTATGCGGGTATTATTCGTCCACGATTTTTTTATAGATTTCCGGTCTCCTATCTTTGAAGAAAGGCCATTCCTTCCTGACCTTATCAATACCTCTTAGATCGATATCGATGAGAGCAATACCCTCTTTCATTCCCGTTGGCTCATCGAGCAATTCTCCCTCTGGGGACATACAGAAAGACTTCCCATAAAAATCTTGCTTTTCTTCACTCCCTACACGGTTCACTCGAAAGAGGTAGACTCCATTTGAAATGGCATTGCCCGAGATCACTGTTTCCCATTTTTTCTGGGATGCAAAGGCAGCCGCAGTAGGAGAAAAAATAATCTGAGCCCCTTTCAAGGCTAATATTCTCGAACCCTCTGGGAAGAAGTTGTCCCAACAAATTTGGACACCGATGACAGCAAATCTCGTTTTAAAAATGGGGAATCCAAGGTTCCCAGGAGAGAAATAGTATTTCTCTTCCCAAAGAGGAATTTGTGGAACATGAATCTTTCGATAACTCCCCAAAATCTCCCCTCCTGCATCGATGACGACCGCTGAATTATAAAAAGCATTTTCTCCTTCCTTCTCAAAAATTGGGCAGACCAAAACTACCTCATTCTCTTTTGCCAATTTTTGCATCCCCATTATGGAGGGGCCGTCGATCTTTTCGGCCAAAGAGAAATGACTCTTGTCCATTTCTTTTGGAAACCAATGAGTCGTAAATAACTCTTGGAAACAGATGATGTGAGCCCCCTTCTCTGAAGCAATCTGAGCAAACTTAATTGCTTTTTCAAGATTATTTTCTTTGTCTTCACTACAAGATATCTGAATCCCCGCCAATTTCATCAATGGTTCACCTCTCGTATAAATGGAAAATATTAAGAATGCTAACAAAGTAAGGATGAGGTGTCAAGGTTTTAAGGTAAACCCTGTTAGAAAGGATAACGGTTTAACCCTGCCCTTCACCCCGTGAGTATAAGGATTCCGGGCCTTTGCAGCCGATCGGGAAACCAAGGGGCGTGCAAAAACGAGGATTAATCCATACGTTACTCTACGGGGTAAATAAGGAATGAACATTTTTTTCTACATCCCCGACATAAACCCCGTAGGATATTTATTATCCAACGGGGTAAATAGTGGGGGGTTTCTAACGGGGTAAATATTTAACTATTGCATTTTTTTTCTTTAAATTTATAATATTATTGAATATTTTTTGCTTATTGCTTAAGAATGGAAGAATGAGGAATCTCTTGACAAAAGGGTTTAAAGAAAAGAAATGAGAATTTTAGTCATTGAAGACGAGAAAAAAGTAGCCTCCTTTATTAAAAAGGGGCTGGAAGAAGAGCATTATGCTGTCGATACGGCCTATGATGGTGAAACAGGCCTCTATATGGCTGATGTTAACGAATACGATTTAATTGTTCTTGATCTGATGATCCCCAAGATCGATGGATTAGAGGTTTTGAAAAGAATTCGGAGTAACAAAAACAATGTTCCGATACTGGTTCTGACTGCGAAGGATACTGTGGAAGATATTGTAAAGGGATTAGATTCTGGGTGTGACGATTATTTAACCAAGCCATTCAATTTTACGGTTTTTTTGGCAAGAATACGTGCCCTCCTACGTCGTGAAAAAATAGAGAAAGAGCCCCTTTTTAAAATAGCTGACTTGACCCTCTCTCCTGTCACCCATAAAGTGACGAGGAGTGGGAGAGAGATTGAGCTCACCAGTAAGGAGTATGCCTTGTTAGAATATTTTATGAGGAACCCAGATAGGGTGCTCACAAGGACGATGATTTCCGAACATGTCTGGGATTACCATTTTGACTCTTTGACCAATGTGGTCGATGTCTATGTCAATTATCTTCGAAAAAAAATTGATAAGGATTTCGAACCCAAATTGATCCATACAATTCGAGGTGTCGGTTACATCCTGTCTGCCGGCAGGCCCTGAACCTAATATGGTACAGGGCAGGCAGGGCATGAAAAGGGGATAAATGCATCTCAGCAGTCTTCGAATTAAACTCACCCTATGGTATGTCCTTATTTTAGGAACTCTATTAATTTCCTTTAGCAGTTTTTTATATTTCACCCTTTCCAAAAGTCTTTATCGTGATGTGGATAATAAATTGAGGTCGATGGCTGAACTGATCGCTTCAGAATCTGCTTCCCCATTATCTAAATTTGGTTTCGGAAATATCGACCAAACCCTTGAGACATCGATGAATCTAAAACCGATAGGAAAATTCATACAAGTCTTAGACGAATCAGGCCAGATTGGTCGAAAATCGGATAATTTGAAAAACATTCAGCTTCCGATCAGTCTAAGCGCACTCAAGAATGCTTCAAAGGGTCATATCACATTTGAGACGAATCGCTCTTTTGGAAACGCTCCGTTGCGAATCGTAACCTTCCCCGTTTTAGAAAATAATCATATCACCAAGATTGTCCAAGTGGCTTCCTCCTTAGAAGATGTGGAGGATGCCCTCAATACCTTGCTCATCATCTTAATCATTGCTGTCCCTCTGGCTCTTCTCGTCGCTAGCCTGGGGGGACAATTTCTTGCTAACAAAGCGCTAAAGCCTGTTGATCACATTACCCAGACGGCACGGATGATCACTTCCCAAAACTTAAATCAAAGGATAAAACCCCTGAAGGTGAAAGATGAAATATCAAGACTGATTGAAACATTCAATGAGATGATTTCCCGACTGGATCGATCCTTCCGTCAAGTCAAACAGTTCAGCACAGACGCTTCTCATGAATTAAAAACTCCTTTAACCATTCTCAAAGGAGAAGTGGAGGTCGCCCTCCGGAAGGAGAGGGAGTCCCATGAATATGAGCAAATCTTAAAGAGCAATTTAGAAGAGATCAATCGGATGTCGCAAATTGTGGAGGATCTCCTACTGCTATCAAAAGCGGATAGCGGAGAGATACGATTAAATAGGAAAGATATGAATTTGACCGAGATATTAAACGAAGTGGTTGCACAAGTAAACGTGTTGGCTCAATCTAAAAACCTCCGTATCGAAACATCGAACTATCATGAAGAGATTCACATCTTTGGAGATCCCTTGCGAATCAGAGAATTATTTTTGAATTTGATCGAAAATGGAATTAAATACACGGAGGAGGGAGGTTCCATTCATATCCGTCTCACAAAAGACACCTTTCTCCAATATGGAAACCCGTCAGGTGGACCCAAAGGAGAGCAAGCGGAATTTGTTAAAATCATTGTTTCCGATACTGGAATTGGCATTGCAAAAGAGGATCAGGAAAGAATATTTGATCGATTTTTTAGAGTAGATAAAGCTCGGACGAGAGAACAGGGAGGAAGTGGTCTTGGACTTAGCATTTGCAAATGGATCGTCGAAGCTCACCGGGGAGAAATTAAAGTGGAAAGCGAATTAGGAAAAGGAAGCTCTTTTATAGTTAAATTACCCATCTATTTTTCATAAATATTTAATGGAAAACGGTCCGTTAACCCCGTTAGAAAGGGTGGGGCTTTAACTCCGCCCTCATAAGGAATTACCATTTTCTTTCTACATCACCGTCATTTACCCCGTAGGATGTTTACTATCCAACGGGGTAAATGACGGGGCTTTCTAACGGGGTAAATTGGTTAAATTTCTTTCAGAGATTGGATAATTATTAATCAGTTGAACCACTTTTTTGCACCTTTGTGTAATTTAAAAAATTAAAATAATAAAATATTTTTGTAAATTCAAATAATTGGAAAAAGGGCAAAAATTGGCACTTATTTTGCTTAACTTCAACGATAATCTACTATTTTTAGTCTATTATTCTTAATTTAAGAGGCTACAAAAATTGTCAGAACGCCTGGGTGAATTACTCGTTAAAAAAAATTATATTACTGCCGATCAACTTAAAAAGGCATCAGAGGAACAAAGACTGAAAGGGGGTCGGTTAGAATCGGCCCTCATCCGATTGGGATCTATCAAAGAAGATGAACTCCTCTCTTTTCTAAGTGCCCAATATAGAGTTCCTTCCATTAAAATTTCCAAAATTGAAATCAATCCAAATGTGATTAAATTGATCCCATCCAGCACTTCAAAGAAGTACGTTATCATCCCCATTAATCGGGTTGGCCCTAAATTGACACTGGCGATGTCTGACCCCAGCAATATTGTCGTGATCGATGAAATTAAATTTATGACCGGCTTCAATGTTGAACCGGTGGTGGCTTCGGAAGCGGAGATCATCGATGCCATTAAAAAATATTATGGAGGGGGGGGTGGGGTTGCTGGAAAGGGCACTGTTTCGTTTCAGGCTTCTGATTACACCATGGAGGAGGAGGAAAAGACAGCTCCTCTGGACGGTGGCGTAATGATCGACGATGATTTCGTCGATGTGGAAGACTTTGATTCCCTCGTCCATGGGGCGGTGGATAATGTTGAAGTCGTTGATACGCAATTACCATTAGATGAAAGAGGGGATATCGAAGGTCCCATCATCAAAATCGTCAATGGAATTCTAATCAAAGCTATAAAATTAGGGGCGAGTGATATCCATTTTGAACCTTACGAAAGGACATTCCGGGTCAGGTATAGGGTCGATGGCGTGTTGAGGCGGGATATGGTACTCCCCAATCAGATAAGAAATGCCATCATCTCCCGCTTAAAAATTATGTCGAAATTAGATATCGCTGAAAAGCGACTCCCCCAAGATGGAAGGATCAAGTTACGAATGGGAAAGGGACGGGAAATGGATTTCCGGGTCTCTTCTCTCCCTGTCCTTTTTGGTGAAAAGGTTGTTCTCCGCTTATTAGATAAATCTGCTTTACAATTGGATATGACCAAGCTTGGGTTTGAAGAAGAATCCTTAGCCGAATTCCAAGGTGCCATTCATAGACCTGTCGGAATGATTTTGGTGACGGGTCCAACAGGGAGTGGAAAGACGACCACCTTATACTCCGCCTTATCTGAATTAAATAAAGAGAGCGAAAATATTATGACGGCTGAGGATCCGATTGAATACAATTTTATGGGGATCAATCAAGTTCAGATGCATGAAGAAATTGGACTCACCTTTGCTTCTTCCCTCCGTTCCTTTCTTCGCCAAGATCCCGATATCATCATGGTGGGAGAGATCCGAGACTTCGAAACAGCCCAGATCGCTGTCCAAGCAGCGTTAACCGGACATCTTGTCTTGAGCACCGTTCACACCAATGACGCTCCAGGAACCATCACAAGATTGATCGATATGGGGATTGAACCATTCTTAATCTCATCGGCGGTTATTCTGATACTCGCTCAACGCTTGATCCGGAAGATCTGTATGGATTGCAGGGAACCTATCAAACCCCATGCTCAGCTTTTGATCGATTTGGGTGTTCCTCCGGATGAGATCAAATCCTTCACGGTTTATAAAGGGAAAGGATGTACCATTTGTAATAACACGGGTTATAAAGGCCGCCTGGGTCTCTATGAAGTCATGCCCATGAGAGAAGAGATCAAAGAGCTTTTATTGGCTCGTGCTTCAGCCTCTGAAATAAAGAAGGAGGCCATTCGTTTAGGGATGAAGACCTTGAGGCAAAGTGGCACTACCAAGATCAAGGGTGGGTTGACGACCATTGAGGAAATACTCAGGAGCACCATGGATGATCGATAATCGATCGCAAAGAAAATTTAGGAGGAAGAGATGATTGAATTACAAAAATTACTCGAAATCGTGATTGAGAAGAAAGCCTCCGATTTGCACATTACCACAGGAGCTCCTCCTCAATTTCGGATCGATGGAAAGCTGATGAGTTTTGATTCAACCGTCATGACTCCACCCGATACCAAAAGGCTTTGTTATAGTGTATTGACCGATGCCCAACGACATAAATTTGAGGAAGAATGGGAATTGGACTTCTCATTTGGACTCAAAGGGTTGAGCCGATTCAGAGGTAATATCTATATTCAAAAGGGAGCGGTCGCTGGGGCATTTCGAGCCATTTCTTTTGAAATCCTCAATTTTTCTGATTTGGGAATTCCTTCCATGGTCAACGAATTGATTAAAAAACCGAAGGGCCTTGTTTTGGTCACCGGGCCAACAGGAACAGGGAAATCGACCACATTGGCAGCGATGATCGATAAGATCAATGGGGAACAGAACGCTCACATTATGACCGTCGAGGATCCGATTGAATACCTCCACTATCATAAAAATTGCATGATCAATCAAAGAGAGGTGGGCTCCGATACAAAAAGTTTCGCCTCCGCTCTTCGACATGTCCTCAGACAAGATCCGGATATTATTCTCATTGGCGAAATGAGGGATTTAGAAACGATTGAGGCAACCCTCGTTACAGCCGAAACTGGGCATTTAACCTTCGCCACATTGCATACAAACTCCTGTGTGGAAACGATCAATCGTGTCATCGACGTCTTCCCCCCGCACCAGCAACAACAAATACGCACACAACTTTCCTTTGTCTTGGAAGGGGTTCTTTCCCAACAACTCATTCCAAAGATCGGCGGGAAAGGACGAGTTTTAGCCATGGAGGTGATGTTGCCGAACCCTGCCATTCGAAACCTGATTCGAGAGGATAAAATTCAACAGATCTACTCAACGATGCAGGTGGGACAGGCGAAATTCGGAATGCAAACAATGAACCAATCTCTTCTTTCACTTGTGGAGCGCCATCTTATCTCCTTAGAGGATGCCATGTCACGGACCCATAATCAGGATGAATTCAAACAAATGCTTTCCACCTCTAATACCTCCGCAGGGAGAAGGGAAAGACCGGTGAAGACAGCGTAAACCCTGTTAGAAAGGACGGGACCCGTTAGAAATAAGTCCCCTTGTGCGGATGCTGGTACCCCTCGGGGGGGAGTAAGTTTTTAAAGGGGGTTACTAAAATTTCTAACGGGTCGGGGATTTAACCCCGCTCTTCACCCCGTGAGTATAAGGATTTCGGGCCTCTGCAGCCTATCGGAAAACCAAAGGGGGTCCAAAAACGAGGATTAATCCATACGTTATTCCACGGAGTAAATAAGGAATGAACATTTTTTTCTATATTCCCGCCATAAACCCCGTAGGGTGTTTACTATCCAACGGGATAAATGACGGGTCTTTCTAACGGGGTAAACTGGCGAGGAAGGATGCGTTATGCCAATTTATAAATGGGAAGGGAAGGCAGCCAAGGGAGTGATTAAAAAGGGGGAGATGGAAGCTCCCAATGAGGCAGCGATTCGAACCCATCTCAGGCAACAGAATATCACCCCGACCAAAATCTCATTGAAGGGAAAAGAGTTCAAAATTTCCCTGTCCTTCAAGAAGAAAGTAAAACAGCGATCGATCGCTATTTTTACCCGGCAACTTGCAACCATGATTGATGCCGGATTGCCTTTGGTTCAGTCACTGGAAATTTTAGCGTCACAGCAAGACCACAAGGTCTTCCAAAATATTATCCGTGAAATTAGGGAGGATGTAGAAGGAGGTTCCACATTTGCAGGGGCCCTTAAAAAACATCCCGCTACCTTCAACGAATTGTACACGAACTTAGTCGTGGCGGGTGAGGAGGGAGGTATCTTAGACACGATTTTAACCCGTTTGGCCAACTACATTGAAAAGGCAGAGGCTCTGAAAAAAAAGGTGAAATCGGCCCTCGTCTATCCAGCCACCATTATGGGTGTAGCCGTCATCGTCGTGATGATATTGATGATCTTCGTCATCCCTGTCTTTGAATCCATGTTCAAATCAGCAGGTCAAAACTTACCCCTCCCAACGCTCATCACTCTCACGATTAGTAAGCTTGTACAGAAATATATCGTCATCATCATCCCTGGACTTATCCTTTGTTTCTACCTGATCAGAAAATATTATCAAACCGAAAAAGGGAAGACCGTAATGGATACTCTGCTTTTAAAAGCACCTGTTTTTGGACCGCTCTTCCAAAAAATTGCTGTGGCCCGGTTCTCTCGAACATTGGGGACCCTCGTCAGCAGCGGGGTCCCTATCCTGGATGGATTAAATATTGTTTCAAAGGCCTCTGGAAATAAAAGGATTGAAATAGCCGTCCTCAATGCAAGGGCCAGCATCCGAGAAGGTGAAACCATTTCAGAACCGTTAGGCCGTAGTGGTCTTTTCCCTCCCATGGTAATCCAGATGATCTCTGTTGGAGAATCGACTGGAGCCTTGGACTCCATGTTGTCCAAAATTGCAGATTTCTACGAAGATGAAGTGGATGTCGCTGTGGGGAATTTGACCTCACTGCTCGAACCGCTCCTGATGGTCTTTTTAGGGGTCGTGATCGGAGGCGTGGTCATCTCGATGTATCTCCCTATATTCCAAATGGCATCTGCTGTTGGTTAACCTTTCTCCCACAGGGAGTGGAATTGGATGGATCCAAATTCAGATCTTTCTCTTGAGGCTCATCAAAAATTATCAAAAAATGTAAAAGGTTTGATGGTTTGTCGCATCATCATCCTCACCCTTCTCCTTGGCATCACATTCCTTTTCCAGGTTTCTAAAAAGCAATACTTTTTCATCCCTTTGACCAATAGCTTCTATTATTTTTTAAGCTTTTTTTATCTCGTGACCATCTTTTATGCCCTTTTTTTAAAAAAAGTTAAAGACCTCCGACAATTTATTTTTATTCAAATCGTCATGGACCATCTTTTCATCACAGGCTTAATCTATTTTACCGGTGGAAAAGAAAGTTTTTTCCCCATCACCTACATCTTCTCTATTATCGGGAGCAGTTTTATCTTCTACAAGCGGGGCGCCTTTTTTTCAGCTTCCCTTTCCACTTTTCTCTACGGGCTTCTTCTGGTATTACAACTCTACCGTTGGATCAATCCTTTAGGTCACCCCCTCTTTTACGACCCCAGTCAAATATTTTACTCCCTGATTCTATATATGGCGACTTTTTATATTGTTGCCTTTTTGAGCAGTATCATTTCTGAAGAACTGAAGAAGAAGAAGGGAGAGCTCATACAGAAACAGTTCGATTATAATCAATTAGAGGCCTTCAATCGAAATATTATCCAGAGTCTGGACAGCGGTCTTATGACGATTAACCTCTCTGGGAAGATCAATTTTTTAAACCGAACTGCAGAGAAGATCTTAAATCGAAATAGAAAGCAGTTGAAAGACGTCTCCATTTATGATCTGTTTCCGAAAATCGATGAGGTGATCGATGAAGTCAAAAAGAAGGCATCGGATCCCTTCTCCGATTATCAACGGTATCAAACGCTCCTTACAAATTATGATGGGAGAAACCTCTATCTTGGGTTTTCGATCTCCTCGCTGACCGATCCAGAGGGATCACTCATCGGCCATACCTTAATTTTCCAGGACATCACAAAATTTAAAGAGATGGAAGAACAGATGAAACGGTTTGATAAGATGGCAGCCATTGGCTTATTGGCTGCGGGAATGGCACACGAAATCAGAAACCCTTTGGCCTCTTTAAGCGGATCGATTCAAATGTTGAAATCTGAACTCCGATTGAAGCAACCTCAGCAAAAACTCATGGAGATCATATTGAGGGAATCGGAAAGGCTCAATGCATTGATCACCGATTTTCTACTCTTTGCCCAACCCCCCCAAATCAACAAAAGACCTTGGGAGATCAGAAAGGTCATCGAGGAAACCATCAATCTGTTCATCCATTCTCCCTCCTTTCATGAGGGTATCCGCATCCACCGACCGAGTCCTCGTGAAAACATTCAGGTCATGATCGATCCAGATCAAATGAAACAAGTTTTTTGGAATCTTCTGTTAAATTCAGCTCAGGCGATGTCCAACGGAGGGGAAGTTAATATTCGCTTGGAAAAACAAAATGGGATCTCTTGGGTGACCAGCCTCCCATTGCCAATCCAGAAGAAGGGAAAAGAATGGTTGAAGATTTCGGTCACGGATTCTGGAAATGGGATCGCTGTGCAAGAAAAAGAGAAGATTTTTGAGCCCTTTTTTACGACAAAGGAAAACGGGACCGGATTAGGTCTGTCGATCGTTCATAAAATCATTGAAAATCACAATGGGGTGATCAAAGTGGAAAGTGAGGTGGGCAAGGGCTCCACGTTTACCATCTTTTTGCCTGCCGATTGATCCTGTAGTTGAATTGAGGAAAAAAGAATGTTGAAGGACAAAATATTAGTAGCCGATGATGAACAAAGCATGAGAGAATTCTTAGACATCATGCTTAAAAAAGAAGGGTATAAAGTGTCGTTAGCCCCAAATGGAGAAGAGGTATTAAAGCTTATCGAGAAAGATATTTTTGATTTGATCCTCATGGATATTCGGATGCCAAGGTTGGACGGGATTTCCACATTAAAAAAGATCAAGGCAATTTCGCAAGAAACCATTGTGATCATGATCACCGCCTATGCTTCTGCTGACACGGCGATTCGGGCCATGAAAGAGGGGGCCTATGATTATATCACCAAACCATTTAAGGTCGAAGAGATCAAGCTGATTATCAAAAATGCTCTGGAAAAGAAAAATCTCCAAAAGGAAAACGTTCTTTTGAAACAAGTGGTCAGAGACCGTTATCATTTTGAGAATATCCTCGGACAAAGTTCGAAAATGTTAGACCTATACAAACTTTTGGAGAAGGTCGCTCCCACCAAAACGAATATCCTGATCACCGGAGAGAGTGGAACGGGCAAGGAATTAGTGGCGAAGGCGATCCATTATAATAGCCCCCGGAAGGAGAAACCTTTCGTGACATTAAATTGTGGGGCGATTCCTGAAGCCCTCATCGAAAGTGAACTTTTTGGTCATATGAAAGGAGCGTTCACAGATGCCATTGCGACCAAAAAGGGATTGTTTGAGATAGCCGATGAAGGGACCATCTTTTTAGACGAGATCAGCGAACTCCCTCTCCTGATGCAAGTCAAATTACTTCGGGTATTACAGGATAGAGAATTTAAGAGAGTGGGAGGCACGGAAGACATCCGGGTCGATGTCCGAATTACCTCGGCAACGAACAGAGATTTGGAAGAGGCTGTGAGAGAAAAGCGATTTCGAGAAGATCTCTATTATCGACTCAATGTCATCCAGATCAAGCTTCCTCCGTTAAGAGAGAGAAAAGAAGATATCCCTCTTCTGGCCATGCACTTTTTTAAAAAATATTCGGAAGAGTTGAATAAAAATATTTTAACCATCTCCCCAGAGTCGGTTCGCATTTTGCTCAATTACGATTACCCCGGTAATGTAAGGGAACTTCAAAATATTATCGAAAGGGCTGTTGCCTTAGAAAGTTCTCAAGAACTTACCGGGCAAAATCTTAGCTCCTATCTCAATGAACAACTTCCTATAAAAAAAGGAGTCGTCGATCTCGAAATTCCGAACGAAGGAATTGACCTTGAAAAAATAGTTGCAGATCTCGAAAAAACCCTCTTGATGAAGGCCTTGGGTAAAACAAAGGGGATAAAAAAGAGGGCTGCGGAGCTTTTACATATTAATTTTCGTTCCATGAGATATCGATTAGAAAAATATGGATTGAATCAAGAGGGAGACTCCGAACCTGGGTAGTCGGAAACAAAAAGGTACCCCTCTCCTTACTCCATCCCCTACCCTCACGATTCGTCCAATCCATATTTTACTATAGGTGAAGATGTTTTATCTTGATTTTTTAAAAAATGTGTGTTCCCGCTCTTGGTGGACGACGAAGCAAAAACATCAAAGATAAAGAGTTGGCCCTAGCCTTTCTAGAATTATTCAAATTAGTCAACAACGTCCCCTTCACACAATTCCGTTGTGCCCCTTAAAACCGACCGTCTCGGCTAGCATACCTTCGTACATAGCTGTTTCACTCCTGCATAAGCTGATGAGCTAATAAGCGGTTGAAGTTGTGAGTGCACTCGCTAGCTTTGCTGCCCTTTGTTTTGTAAATGCCCTCGGTCATGCCAAAATTGTTCGGGGTGCTGTAATCGGTCACAAATGGTGGCTGGTTTTCATGGATTACGAATAAAGTTTGCTTTCGAGTGACTTGACTATATGAAAAAGGGGGAGTGTGTGTCAAGACTAAAATACCACCCAAATGGGAATCCGTTAACAACTGTATCAGGGCTCAGCAAGCTCTTGATTACAAAACGCCATTGCAATTCCTAAAAAGACAGTGGCACCGTTCGCCCGGATTACCGCTCGAATCCGTCTCATGTAGCAAACGAGTACATCTGATTGACCTTGCCTAAGTTTTTCAGTATAGTTATATTAACTTTAATTCGTTCTCCCAAGCCATCTACTTCCAACCGCGAGGTTATACCAATGGAGGGATACCTCAAAATGTGTATTCTGATTCCTGAAAGAATTTCTATGTTCCGTTGGGAATATTCTTTTCTATACAAAGCCAAATCCCATCGTGAGATGGGGTCGGAAAGCCTGGATCTGAACCGCATCTGATGCTCCTCTTCCAGGCATATCGCCCATTTATATCATGACCTTGGGGTTGCCTACAATAAACTGATCTACTGAGGAAAGGAGAAAAATTTATGGATCAAAAAATTATTGACTTATACGATGAATACACTCATGGATTATTGGATCGTCGTGAATTCCTCAAGAAATTGTCTATGCTTGCTGGTGGCACTGCTGCTGCCATCGCTCTACTGCCCTTGCTGGAAAAAAGCCATGCCAAGGCCGAAGTCGTTCCAAAGAATGACTCCCGTCTCTATACGGACTATATTAAATATCCCGGTGCAACAGGCGAAGTTCGTGCCTATTTAGCGAGGCCGAAAGGAGATGGAAAACTACCTGGAGTGGTCGTCATCCATGAAAACAGAGGCCTTGTTCCCCACATCGAAGACGTTACCAGACGCGTTGCTTTGGAGGGCTTTTTAGCTATTGGTCCAGACGCTTTAACACCCCTTGGGGGAACTCCAGAAGATCCCGATAAAGCTCCACCACTCATCCAAAAGCTGGATAGTAAATCGACAATAGAAAATTACGTTGCTGCAGTAAGGTACTTGAAGACACACCCTCTATCGACTGGAAAAATCGGAGTTGTAGGCTTCTGCTGGGGAGGGGCAATGGCAAACCAAGTTGCAGTCAACTCCCCCGATGTAATAGCCGTGGTTCCCTACTACGGTAGGCAACCTGCCTCTGAAGATGTCCCGAAGATTAAGGCATCTCTACTTCTCCATTATGCTGGTCTTGACGAAGGGATTAATAAAGGGATTTCGGCATACGAAGCAGACCTGAAAAAGGCATCGATAAACTATAAGATGTATATGTACGAGGGTGCTCAGCATGCGTTTAACAACGACACAAACCCTGCCCGATATAACAAAGAAGCGGCCCAACTTGCCTGGCAGCGTACCATTTCATTCTTAAAGGAGAAACTGAAAAAATAGCGTCTGGTCGGATCATTTGCTCAAGCAGCATTTCTTATACTTTCGACCACTGCCACACGGACACGGATCGTTTCGACCCGTTTTAGAGTTTCCTTGGGTACCCTTGGTCTGCGTCAGCGGCATTTGCCGTTCAAGGGGCTGCCGGCGCCATAGGGCGGATAACTCTGCAATGAAAGGTTGGCAGTGGGTGAAGAAGCGTTTATAGCCTGCACACAGGTAGTTCAGCCCCGCTTCGCCATCTGGCGTGTGAAGGGTGCGATCCTTCGGGCACCCACCATGACACATATCCAGGACTTCGCATGCCTGACAGTAGCGGGGTAACGTATCCCATTTGGCCTGCCCGAATGTTCTCTGCCTTGGACTTTCTAAAAAATCGACCAGTGGAGCCTCCTGGATATTCCCCAGTCGATGCCCCGCATTAACGAAGTGATCACACGAAAAGAAGTCTCCGTTGTGTTCGATGACAGGAACATCACCGCAGGTCTTCCGAAAGATACACAGCGCATGCTCTTGCCCGAAAGCAGTTCTTGCCGCCTCCTCGAATATCTGGACTTTGACCTGTTCGATATCCTGGATCTTCCACTCATCGAAGATGGCGCAGAGAAAATTGCCCAAAGCTTCAGCCGGCACAGTGCGTTGACTAACTCCGCCTTCTTCGTCTGGCTGCGGTTCGACCAGAGGCAGAAACTCCACGTATTGGGCCTTGATCTCCTTGAAGAATCGGTACACCTGGGTGGGATGCTGAACATTCTGTGCATGCACCACGCACAGTATATCGCACGGGATTCTGTGCTGCCGCAGGAGTTTATACCCACGCATCGCTTGCCTGTGGGTGGGGGTCTGGCCCTTGGTGACGCGATACCGATCGTGCATCTCCTGCGGACCGTCCAAACTAAGCCCTATGGCAAAACCCTCTGCAGCCAAAAAACGACACCAGTCCTCATCGAAGAGAGTACCGTTGGTCTGCATACCGTTGGTGATGCGTTGGTTCGGGGGCTGATGCTTGCGCTGCAGCGCCACGATCTTACGAAAGTAGTCTATCCCCAGGATGGTCGGTTCCCCACCATGCCAGGAAAAGTTGATCACCGGACCGGAGGAAGCGCCAATATGCTGGATAATGTATTCCTCCAGGATGGAGTCGGGCATGCGAAAGGACTCGCCCTTTGGATAGAGATGTTCTTTCTTCAGGTAATAACAATAGTGACAGTCCAGGTTGCAGATGGAACCACCGGGCTTGGCAAAAACCTGAAATTCGCGGGAGGCTTTGGCCATTGCTCAATCCCCAGTCTCTGGGTCGAACGTCATAAGGCACTTGAGTTGATGTGAAATTGCTTTTTCTGGAAGGATTATAGTGGAACAAACATTGTGGGTCAAGGAAGAAGGATATGCTCCATGAGTTCCACAGGGATTACCCTCTCCGCTATGTCCTTAGCGCTATGCGATTTATCGTTGTCCTTTACGACTTACTCTTTACGACTAAATAATAATGCCATGCGCGTTAATTCATTTGGATCGGGCCAACTTTTTTATGGATGACACCACGACTTTATGATATGAAACTCAAATTTGTCGGTTCCCCTATCTTATGTCTCATTTCAAGATCAGGCACCTTTACATTGTCTTATTTTTTAACTTTTTCCTATCGCAATAAATCAACCTTGTAAAGTGTATAATTTAGCTTTGACCCCAAGTCTTTTTGGCAGACCTCCTGGGTTACTAATCTCAATACCTAATTACCGTTGCCTGGCACCAGTTCCTTTTCTAACGCATAATCATAAAATCCACGGGCATATTGGAGTTCAACATAATATCTAGTTGGTATGAGGAAACGATCCGAAAATTCCGAGAAACTTGGTTCCTCGTTATTATTTAGAGGTAAGAATAAGAATTTAAGGGCATCCTGATCTATTGCCTTGCGATTAAATTCTGGCCATCCGCCAAAGAAAATACGAAACTCACGAAATTCTTTTTCATATTCGATTCTAAGGTGGATTTCCCCCGAGACGAAATCCTTAATATTAGGTATTGAGGAAATTCCTTCGGAAATCTCTATTGTTTCCGGAGGGAAACCTGTTTTTTCAATTGTAAGTCTAGCGTGGTTAATCCCGAGTAGTACCACTTGTAAAATTTCAAGGGGCTCTTTGGAGTATACAAGACCACGGACAATATTATTATTGGCTCGAACATAAACATGTTTATTGGCATGGTTCGTAACAATATGTTGATCTAAATCCTCTTTAGAAAGTTTCAAATCACCACAGATTGGACACTCGATAAGGAGTGGATATGTTGGTTCTATTCCCCCAGGACCTGTCCATTGAACCCTAGAAACCACATCGATAAATTGGCCATATCTTTCATCTCTATCTTCAATAGTGTCTAAAAAAATACCCATTCAGAGCTCCTTAATCAAATAGGGCCAACTTTTTTATGGATGACACCGGATCTCAATCTTTAAGTCTGATAATCATATAAAAGGCACCTCGGAGCATACCAAGAGAATGGATCTCATGATATGCTTGGGTAAGAAACCCAATCCAACCCGGGAGGTGCCTTATGAGACAATTATACGTGGCTTCAGATCTGCATGGCAACAACAATTTGATGGGAATCATTGATGGAGAAGGAAAGAGGATATTTAAGAAGAAACTTCCAAATGATCCACTAGTTATCAGAGATGTTCTGAAGCCCTTTAAAGAAGAAATCGTGGGCATTGTGGTGGAATCCACGTATAACTGGTACTGGTTGGTGGATGGGCTGATGGAAGAAGGATATAAGGTTCATCTGGCCAATCCAGCGGCCATTCAGCAGTATTCGGGGTTAAAGCATGCCGATGATAAGCATGATGCGTTTTGGTTGGCAGAGATGCTTCGCTTGGGGATTCTGCCAGAAGGATATATCTATCCTAAGGAAGAGAGGCCGGTCAGAGACCTTCTCAGAAAAAGAGGACATCTGGTGAAATTGAGGACGTCTCTGATCCTCA
>Ga0315274_10004948_pt1 | contig 19546 bp, 12 predicted proteins | sample YL17G02_20_MG_FD_203700 | JGI IMG/M metagenome (GOLD analysis project Ga0315274, IMG submission 203700) | Sediment microbial communities from Yellowstone Lake, YNP, Wyoming, USA - YL17G02_20 | ecosystem: Environmental > Aquatic > Freshwater > Lake > Sediment | place: USA: Wyoming | collected... | reverse complement strand
AGACCTTGCTGTGTTGAGACTACACCCCAATACAGAGATTTTTTTTTTCACGATTGTAGAAATCACATTGGCTATCATTCAATCACACTCCGTATTTTTTGGGGAATATAACTTATAAAAATCTCCTGTTCAAGTTTATTAAGGCCAATGTACCAAATGACGATCAAATAGACTATGGAAATAATCCCGCAGAAAATCATAAGGTTTATCCATGATGATATTATGAATATTTTTCCGAGAATGGCCGTTAATCCAGCAATTATCAGTGTCGCAATGAGTCCAGATATCATAGGTTTTATAAATGTTTTTGAGGAAATACCCATTAATTTTGCTGTATACCAGGGAACAAAGAACGCACTTCTCAGAGTCACCACAATCACACCCGCAATAGCCACGCCATAATAACCCCAACCAAAATAGAGCGGGAGACAAAATGCAAGGATGAGATCTCCAATCCCCATAAAAAGTGTGACAATTCCTGGAATCTTGACCTTATTGTAAGCAATATTGATTGAGAAGAGCGGGAGAATGCAAAGACTAATAACCAGTGGCAAGCAAAGCACCCACATCAGGGGTGCAAGGTGAGCAAACTGGGGACCTACCCAAAGTGTAAGAAGATTAGGTGCGAATCCACAGATTAGTCCTATGGGAAGTGCCATAAGCAGACCTAATCCTTTTACTGAACTTTTTGATAGAAAAATAATCTGTTCGTTCTTCTTTTTTGCATAATACGTCAGGATCATTGGACAGAGTACTCCTGCAAGGGTTCCGGCAATTGACCGGAGGAGTATCGCCCAGAGTAACACAACCGCATATTCTCCACCCGCTGTTGCACCGAATAGAAGATTTACAACAATCAGATCAATCTGCAGAAGGAGCAAGGACCCGATCTGGTCGACAACGACCCACCATCCCATAAATGAAAGTTCATTAAGTCTCGATCTGTCAAAATAACTTAATCCTATGTGAAGATGAGGATTAATTCGTTTTGATAGAACAATTGCACCGAGTAAAAAAACAATGCTGCTGACAAGATATGCAAATCCGATATAGCTTAATTGTGGAGAAAACAATGTAAATAATACTACGATAAGAGATACCTGGACAATTACACTTATTATATTCAGCAGGTTTTGCAGATCAAGCCGATTATAGGCATACAGTGAGACGGTGAAATTACTACTCCAAGATCTGATAAGAAACGCAGCGAAAACTCCAAAAAAGAGTAATATCACTTCAAATTCTTGCTCGGCAGGGACATTAAAAAATCTTGGGGCATATATCGAAAGAACCATCACAATCGGAATTAATACACCAATAATACCGGATAAACCAAAAAGCGCAGTATTGAACGTTATATTTGCTTTTTGATAGTCCTTTTGATGGAGATCCACCGTAAGGTATCGTGATACTGCAACATTGAGTGAATCAGTTAAAATGGTTATATAACTCGTGAGGGATGTAGCAAGGGGTATCAGACCATATGCTGCTATTCCAAGCGTGCTAATAAAATAGGGTACAAGAAAAATTCCGATAATAATATTTACGATAAAATTTGCAACATTTGCCAAAAGATTTTTAGGAAGTTGCTCTGTAAAATTATCATGAGGAGTAAGATCAGACACTTTTCTCACCAGTATCTTAATTTTTAATCATATTGAAGTTTTGTTTATTTTTGATAAATGACCGTATTTATTATTATTCTCTTATTATCAGCATATTTACTCTTGTTATCAAAGATGGGCTCTTTAAAATTCCTCAGAGCTGATGCAGATCGGGAAGGCGTGAATAATTTTTGAGATGTTGTAGAGGATCAATGTAATCTTGAGTTCTTTTGTCAAACAGGTAGGATCTTATTATTAAATCAGGATTTCCACAGAGCCGATAATGAATGCATTTCTCATTTTATGTATTCCTGCTGCAATTATTAGAGCTTAAATATTTCAAGATTTCCGTTCGAGTAAATCTGTTGAATTTTCTTATCAATTTTTAATTGTCCAAAGTCTTTAGGGTTAAAACTCCACATATATTCAAACTCCGGAAAAACATGTGGACTCCATCCTCTCCCTCTCTCGTTTATTAATAAATATTTTGAACCTAAATAAAAATCACGTGATAGTGTTTGATTTTGATATCCAAAATGAAAAGGCGGAACAAATCTTTTATTATCATTATAAAAGACTTCCAATGTTGCATTAGAATACCCCAGTATTGCATGTTCAAAACGATACGTAGCAATTCCTAATTCCAAAATAGGAAGAGATTCATCCCTGAAAGTGAAAAATGTACTCTCTCCAATATAATCACTTTTAGGTACCTGTTCATTAACTTTCTTAATAATCGGAGATTGGTAGAGATTAAATATGGAAAAATATGTTATACAAAAAAAGATAAAAATTATTCCAAGCAGTTTAACTATTTTCTTTCCAGAAATTGATTTGTCTTTTGGATTATTATATAAAATAAGATAAAATCCCGTCGGAATCAATAGTAAAGAAAAAAGGGTTGCTAATATATATATCCTTCCAAAACCAAACGAGTTTATTGATAATAATATAGCGATTGATAGCCCCGTAATTACAATATATTCTATTATCAAAATTCCCTTAATATAGTTTGATTTTGTCTCTTGATTTCTCATAGATTTGAGTATTAATCCAATGGAAAGTAACGACAAAATTCCTAATAATATCAATTGACCATAAATGTTGAAAAGTAATTTTACTATATAAATTGGATCAACCATCACTTGGGATAGGACACTTATATTGTTTTGTAGTTCTGATTCGATTATTTCCTCTCCAAATATTCGGGCAATAATTGGTTTTGCCACATCAGATAGCATAGTGAGATATGCAGACCAACTTGTGAATACTGCTAACATAAAAAAAATTGTATATGTATAATTTACTTTTTTCAATATTCTTTTATTATATTTTTCTGGGATATATTGCATGATTTGCATTAAACTTAATATTAAAATAACGATTACGGTAACGAGGGGATGATAAAATACAATGAGTAAACCTATTATTAATAATAAAATATTAAATTTTTTATAATTTTCACTACAATACATTTTAAAAGCCAGAAATAACATCAGAGGTACTAAAAAAAACACTTGGCAGTTTGGTGCGAAAGCAAGCTGATTGGTATCAAACATTAATATTGAGGATAGTATAATAAGGGTCATCAGTTCGAATTTATTTTGGAAAATGGTTTTTCCCACACAATATATTGACAAAATGAAAAAAAAGGAAAAAATGGGGGGGATTATAAGAGTGATAGTAAGAAGTGAGAGTCCGGAAAATAAATGAATAATAACCCCCAGTATATGATTGATAGGATAAAAATTTTGTCCGATACTTGATGTGTGAAGGATATCCTTCATATAACCAATATGAGTGAGGATATCTCCATAGTCAGAAAAATAATATCCTCTTATAACCGGCATAAACAGTAATATTGCATTCGATATTAGAATTGAACACAACCCAAAAAGCCAGTAATTTTTTTTGGATTGAACGATTACCGGGACGATAATAACTACGTACGCACAAATTACGGCTGAAAAAAGGAAGACCCAAAAGTACCAGGGATAAGCATCATAGATCGAAAATTCGTAAGATGCTGCTGGTCCGACTTGGAAAATTATAATCAATAGAAAAAGTATCAAAAAAAAACTGATAATCGAGATTATTTTAAAGAATCTATCATACCAATGATTTATTGAGAACATACTAAAATATCCATTTTCGAGAATATTTTTTTATTTTTCTACCTAGTTAAAGAATTTGTTATATATGTGAATATAAGTAAAATATTGCCCAAACCATCATCATATATACAAATTGCATACTATTTTTAATATCAATTTTCTATTTATCCCCTCCAAAATATTAAGGAAGAAAGTAACTAACATAATTAATGTTATTTTATTCTTTAATATTACTTTCACAAGAATTTGTTTTTTTTAAAGGAATTTTCTTTCAAATAAGAATTATTAAATTAAAAGTCCTCGCTCAATGGATTAGTTTGTAAATAGCGTCAGAATTGTATCCCTTATAGTTTCCAAGTCTTTCCGGTTTTCCTGAAATAATAGAACTTACATAGCAAGTAATAATTCCAGATGAATCGATAGCGGTACATGAGATTCTCTCTCCTCGTTGGAGAGCAGTTTAATGAGCAGGTTCAACAATCGGGTAAAAATAGAAGAGTCGATTCTTTGAGAAAATTTGTGGAGTGTCGTAAAATGAGGAATCGAATCGAGATTGATTCTCTGTATGATCTCGTCCAAGAGACCACTGAGGTTAACGATATCCCGGTAAGCTTCTGACAAGTACTCCTTCAACAAGATCAAGATTAACAATTGGTGTTGACTATAGGTCTTTATCAAGAATTTGGATGAATAGAGCGGAATTCTGGAATTTCTGATTATTCCGGATGCGACTTCGACAAATCTGATATACTGATTCGTTAATAGTACTTTTATTTCCCAACAGTTCGTGCACATGCTACCGCAGGGAGACAATGTACCTTTGATCTTTTGGTCGATTTTTCCGTTTATGATAGATTTTTACAGAGCCGTTTTTCCTTTTTTTCAGCGTTCATATTTCTTCAAAGATTCTCTTCCATAGCTTAACTGAACTTTCAAAAGTAAATTCATTCTCGACCATTTTCTTTGCATTTATCGCAATTTTTTCCAGATTTGGATACTCGATTACTCTGATGATATTTTCTGCGATACAGACAGGAGAATTATCCTTCATGATAAATCCTGTTTCGCCATCTTTTATAATATCCGGAATTGCTCCGACCGGCGTCGCAAGCACTGGAGTACCGCAAGCCATGGCTTCTAAGAGGACATTTGGTAAACCTTCGGTGTGTGAAGGAATGATCAACAATTTTAGGTTGTTATATACACTAGGTAGATCATCGTGAGGGATCCAATTTTTTATTATGACATTATTTTCCATCTGTGCTTTCGATATTTTTTTAAGAATCATATGTTTTAGCGGCCCATCTCCAACAATTAATATTTTCAGGTTTTTATCGGACTCGAGAATTGTGGGTAAAGAATCAAGAAAATTTCCAAATCCTTTTTCAAAATTCATTCGTCCAATGTAACCAATCATATTCGCACGTTCTGAAAGTTGTCTCGTCATCCGAAATGTAGTAAAGTCTATGAAATGCTCATGTGCGATCTTAATCTTGCTTGAATATTTTTCCAGGGCCCAGTCTTTAATTAATAATGGTGAATAAACTATTATGATATCTGAAATACGGAATCCAATATTTTGAAAAAGTACTGGAATAATTGCTAATGGATCTGATCTGGACTTCCATTTATCAATTGTTACGGATGAGGGTAACATCCATATTATTTGCAATTTCAAAATTTTTGATAAAAACATTGGCAAAATCGGAAAATTTTGCATAAAATAGATAACGGTGTCATCCGATTTTGAGATTTTAAATAACAAATAAGAAATCTTGATTTCTGTTAAGATAAAATTAAAAACTCGGAGAAAGATATTTTGATAAATTTTACTTGTGATATGATGGCTAATATTTCCATAACGTATCTGTTCGCCACTATCTTCATTCGATGTGATTATGACTTCACCTTTTTCAGAAAATTCCCCTAAAATTGTACTCAAATTTTTAATAGGGGTCATGAAGGCTCGATGAATTGGGTAAGATATTAAAATGTTTTTTGACTTCATTTCATCACCTTCATTTTAAAAACCCTTTAAAATATTTTCTGTATGACATAGATCATATAAACGGACTCTAATTTCTCTGATAGTTGAGGCAGTACAATTGAATCCGGTCGTACATCTTTTGTTACCGTTGAATTTAGGTACTAAGATTCGCAAAAAAAAAGATAATATCCCCAAATAGACAAAAATGACAATTTTTCGTTGAATTAATGATAAATCTGGTCATTCATGTACCTCACATTCATATACCTCACATTTTCTTTTTTATCATAAATTGTTTTCCTATTGAGGTGTTAAAATTGACAACGACTTTAGAATAATGTATGATCATGATAATTGATTGTAAGTCTTTTTGGAAAATTTTGATGAATAGAGTGGGAGTCTGGAATGTATGATCAAATCCAGGTGCGACTTCAAGAAACCTGAGATACAAGTTCGTTCACACTATTTTGTTTCCTTGCGTGTTAGTTGCATAACAAGGTAAGAAAACACCGTACTTTAGTTCTTTTGTTTGTCGGTACAAGCCTGTTTTTGATCAGGATTTTAACAAAGTCGAAGCACTTAATCCATTAATTCGATGCAGAAATTTGGATAATAATTTCTAATATAGTGAGTGACTTTCTTACCGAAAATAAACAATGGCAGTGGTGTCCTCAATAAAATGGTTAATTTTATTTTCTTTGAAATCAGGAATCTTGTTTTAATACTTTCAGCAATTGATTGGGCGATTTTTAATTTACCTGCAGTATAATAAAAATAAGCTCTATTTATTTCTTTGCTTGCAATATATTCCTGAATTTCTTCAATCTTTTGGTCAATAATTCTATTCTTGAGAAGTTCTTTTTGTGCATATTTTACAAAAGGATATGGATCATAACGATATGATGGAATTTCACTTAACCGATTCTCAGCTTCTAAATGATAAATAGCACTTATATGATTCGAATATGCAATATCATATTTCAATGCGATTTTTCCCCAAAGCAACATGTCTTCTCCATAATTTATCCCTTCAGGGAACCCTCCAAATTCGTAAAAAATATGTTTAGGTAATGCAATAGCGGACGTAGTTAATGGTTCAGAAATTGCAGCCACTAAAAAATATTTTGTAATAATCCCTTCCCATTGACCTTTTGGTAACATCATATTTTCATATGTTGTGGTTACACGATTTTTTGTTTTTATATAAAATTTTGTTGCAAATATTCCTGCATAAGGATGTTTATTATGGAGCTTAACAATCGTTTGTAAAAAATCCGGCATCCATTCATCATCGGCGTCTAAAAAGGCAATAAATTCAGTTTGTGAAATTTTTATACCTTCATTTCGAGCATTGGCAACACCGCGTCCTTTTTGCTGTATCAACTGAATTCTTTGATCTTTGAACGATTTTACTAAATTGGGACCTTCGTCTTTGGAGCCACCGTCAATTACGATTATTTCAAAATCTTGAACTGTTTGGTTTAATACGGATTGAATAGATCTATTTATATACATCTCACGATTTAAGAGAGGTATAATTACTGAAAATTTCGGTTTCAATTCAAACCCTCAATTTACAGTTAATCATTTCCAACCCACTTTTCCAAGACCTGCAATGCATCCAATACAGTATCTTAAGTGCTCAGCTAAGTAGACTAATGGTACATATACCAGATAATTCCATTTCTTTTCAGAAGCAGAAAAATCTATTGTATGGAGAAGAATTATTTAAATATAGGAAATTAAACTAATGATTAAAAATATTCGTAAATTCCAATATATAATGCAAAATATAACCAGAAATACCCCAATAATTGGTGCTAAACGGGGAATATGATGAAACGGAGAGATTGCCTAAAGATATTTTTTTGCAATAATTGCTTTTGTAACTCCATAATTAAACATTTGAATAAAAAAACCGCATATTGAATTACGTTTGTAATAATAAACACGTGCCTTTGGATTTAAATATACTATATACCCAGTATTTTTTATTTATAGGGTATAGTATTAATTAAACCATCAAACTCGTAACTAATTTACGAGAGGAAGAATGGTAAAATTACGATGCCCAAAATGCAAGGCAAAATTGGTATACCTCTTAGCCAATGGAAAATGACGTTGTGCCAAGTGCAAATTTGATTTCATTCCTCATCGACTTCCGTTGAGACTGACTAAAGATCAAGGGAAAGAGATAATCAAACGGTTCCTTCTTGAGCAGAGTAGTCAGAATATCGCTCTTCGCACATCCATAAAACGGCTAAAGGTCCTCAGATCTCTCACCATTATCAGACGAGTTCAGACAAAGGTTTTTTCCCGGGATCTTCTCTGGTACTGTTGAAGTTGATGAAACCTATTTCGGTGGACAATGGAAAAACAAACGAAAGTCTATCCGGAATCAAGGAACAAAACGTGGGAGAGGGACCAGGAAGCAACCGGTCTTCGGAATCCTCTGTCGAAATGGTACTGTTTGGGCTGAAGTTGTTGATGATGTCGAAGCTGACACACTTCTACCTCTCATCTCACAAAAAGTATCTACAGGATCTATTGTCTGTTCAGATACCTGAAAAGCTTACACCGGTATCGCTGCGCGGGGATATGTCCATCGTCTCGTTAATCACGGTGAAAGACAGTACTCTGACGGAAAAGGAAATCACATCAATGGTCTTGAAGGATTCTGGGGTTAATTAAAACGAAAACTGACATCAAAAGGAGGAATTCGTCACCAGAAATTACCTCTCTATTGAGGAGAATACGTATGCAGATACATCATCAGTCTGATCCACAAAGGAAAAAGATGTGGAGAATCATTTAACTGTTAGAGAAAAATTAGGTGTTAAACTAGAAGTTTACGCTCGTGAAATATCGATTTAACCATAAATTTATTATATTTCAAGAAATGTGTTTCTTTTTATAAATTATGTCTCCTTTGAACCTTTCTCACCACCCCAAATACAGACCCTCCAGAACACATCAACAAAGTAATCTTCCACTTTAATTCCAAATTCCGCGAAACATAGTTCATCTCTTCAATTTCAATATTTGACTTCCTGTCTTTATCATTAGATTCAATTAACCTTCTTAGCTCTCCCTGCGTCAAAAATAACACAATAACATCACCTATTTGAACAGTCTTTGATTTAATTCCCCATTTATTTGCGAGTTTTGAGAGATGATAAACAATTCTGGAGAATAGTTTTATATTATTGACTTGTTCTTCAAATATTAATGTACCCCCCTCCTTTAAAATTCTGAATATTTCACTCAGAGCTTTTCTTTGATTATCTTTTGTCTCTTTAACATTATTCCCAACTAAATGATGCAACACATGCCTGAATGTTACAATATCAAACTGCTCTTCTTTCATCTTTGAATCAAGAATTGAAAGATTCAGGAACTTAATTTCGTTACTCACCTGCTTATCTTTATAATAACCATCAAAATCAAGGTTGTATGCACTTATTTTATAATTTGATGCTCTCATCAATGTATCCAAAAACACCCCGCTCGCGCCACCAATATCAAGAATCGTAATCCCATCTTTTTTGATTTTATTATTAATCAAATCCAGAAGATACCTGAACCTCTCGCTTTCTTGAATAGGTTTTCCATAATCATCATACTCATAACTCATGAATCTTTCAGGATCATTTACTACTTCATTTTTCATCTCGGTTTAAAATTCTCATTCAACACTAATAATCTTGTCCATTAGCAGGTAAGAGGTATATGTTCGTTCCCAAGGCCGATAGTATCAATGAATTTATCGGAACAAAATGTTGGGTTAGCCTATTGCGAAAGAATCGATTCAGAACATGTTACAATATTTAATGACTCCGACCATTTAGGTGAGATTGCAATAATATCAAGATTTGGTTGTATCTTGATAGTTGTAATAATCCAGGTTTTGTTGAAACCCTCAGTTCCCGGAAGATCTAAGAACAAGTTGCTCCTTGTAAAAGTTTTGGCAAACCCAAACAAGGAGCACTACTTCTTCTCAGATCAGAAGTATATTCAGGCAACCAGAGTTTTTTGGATTCCGGTATATTCAGTACTGGAGCCATATGGAGAGGTCCATGTGGTCAATCCACTCTTCATAAAATATGTCCATGGGAGAAAGACCGTTGCTCTTGAGTCCGTCTGGATCGCGGAAATAGCCTTGAATGGAATGTTCAAAGCATCGTACATTCCCTCTTAGGACATCTGGGAATTGAGAGAACTCACGAGAACCTACAGAAAGCTAATTGAAGAGCGAACCAATCATAGAAACAAGATCCACAAAATCTTAGTGAGAAATGGCATTCAGTTATCGGATGTCCTTTCTGATATCTTTGGAAAATCAGGGATGATCGTTTTCAACGGCTTGATTTAAAGGAAACCAATCGCTCAAACTCTGAAAATAAATCATAATTCGAGAATTCTCAAAAAGAAAGATGAGATTAAACGGGCTATTTGTGGTGAACTCAGCGAAAACGATCTCTTTGTAATCCGGCGATCCCTTGAATGTATTCGGCAATATGATTGTCAAATTGCTCAATGCCAGAATAAAATTCTCAAAAATTTGTTCCCGGATAATGGAAATATCGAGATCCGTGTGAGCATTCGGAGTATTGGATTTACCATTGGTTCGTTGATTCTTGCTGAAATAGGAAATAAAGGCCAATTTGATAGTCCGAAGCAATTGGTGATATTCTTACTCAAGCGGGATATATCGTCCATAAATCTAATCCCGATATGTACTCCCCGAATCCAACTAACTGAGTTATTCTTAGCAGATGCTGTTCATAATCGTGGGATGTTTTTCATACGAGCCTTAATAGTGGTTTTGCATACCAGGTATCTTCCCAAACTCTGCCTCTTCTAAAATTTGGATTGTAAAATGGATTCAATCGGCATATTTTTATTTTTGACTTCCAAAAATATACTTTATTAAGCCGACCCAAACTCCAAGCGAATAAAAAAAATGTTCTAAAACAAAAATCACTGGTAATGTTAGAAGATATTTTAATTTTTTATTTTGATAAACAATAGATATGCTGAATATTAAAAGAATTGCAAAATAAATTGAAATAACAATTAAAAAAAAGACTTGGGAAAAAAATGAAATCAAAATAAGGAAAATCAATGAAATTGGGGGTATAATTTGCAAATCAAATAACCTATGAAATCCTCTACCATACCCAAATAAATACATTCTTTTACAAAAATCCTTAACCGTCCTCTCTTGATTATGGAGGACAATAGCTTCAGGAGTGTATAAAATATGTCCCTTTTTTAATAAGCGCTTGTTAATATCAGTATCTTCATTTACAGAATATCGAATATTAAAACCACCAATATTTAGAAGATCATTTTTTCGATACATGCTGTTACATCCACTGATACTTTTAACCAAAATCTTCTTCTTTAATACTCGATCTTGCACTGAATTGGCACTGCCAAGAAATGAATCCAAGGCTAAAGAAATTGATTCTTCCCATATTCCTTTCCCGATGTTTCTTATTCCTCCCCCAACACCCACAATATCAGTTTGAAATTCTTTCAACAGACTTTCAAGCCAGTTTTTCTCGGGTATGCAATCAGAATCAGTAAATGCGATATAATCTCCGATTGCATTTTCTATTCCAACTTGTCTTGCACCTCCAACCGTTCCAAAATTTTCATAAACAAGTTTAATAGGAAATTTCATCGCATTTATTACAGTCCTATCTGATGAGTGCCCATCAACAACAACTACTTCGATAGGATGTATTGTCTGATTGAACACGGCTTCAAGGCATTTTTCAATCTTTTTTTCATCGTTCAGCACGGGAATTACAACTGAAATTTTCTGATGCATTTGTGATTACCAAATTCTGATTTTTTTGTGATAGTTATTGTACTATAAACAAATAGGATTTTCATGTTATTTTGGCTTCTTCTTGAATCATTTGTCTGATACCTTCACGGAATGGCGTTGCCTTAATGTCAAATTCATCCCACCAGGGATATTCCGGGAAAATTTCGCACGACGAAAGTGAATCAACCTGGTCTGCAGTGAAATGCGTGTTTCGGCATATTGTCTGATATGCCATCATGAGTTCTTTAAATACCGGTAAAGGAAGATGGAGCATAAATTTTACTCCTCCCAGTTCATTAAAAACATCCCTTACCATATCTTTGAAATAAATCGTATCCTTACCATTGATGCTATACACCACATTTTCGGGAAATATTGTTAATAATTTCATAACTAAGCAACAGATATCATCGATGTATACCGGTTGCCTGGGCCATCTCCCATGTCCGGGAATAGGAAATAACGGAACTTTTTTTGCAAAGCTGATAAGGTATCCAATATTCTTGTCATCAGTGGGTCCGTACATCATCGATGGTTGGAGAATACAATACGTCAGACCACTTTGTTTGATCAGTTCTTCACCTTTCAATTTTGTACTTGCATACGCATCTTTTCTGACAGAAAGAACTGCAGCAGAACTAAAATAGAGAATTTTTGAGATTGAAGCATCTTTTGAGGCTTTGATTATGTTTTCTGTCGTACGTATATTATTGCGGATAAAGTCCTCTTCATTACAGGATGAGATCTGTGCTGCAAGATGAATAACAATATCCTTTCCAAAAAATGCCTGATACCATACTCCCTTCTCAGATAGATCCGCTTCAATAAGATTAATTTTAAATTTTTTTAAGGAATGCAATCCCTCAATATTTTTATCAATAACCGTGATATTTTCCGGGGGGATATTCTCCGATATCAAAAATCTGACAAGATTTCTGCCTACGAAGCCAGCCCCCCCTGGAATGATAATTTTATGCTTATTCATAGGTGATCATAGATTTTTTTGATTATATCTCATAGAATCTACAGTAAAATGTCAAAAAAATATTTGACATGATATTTAATTTATTTGGAAGGCAACAGAGATAAGAGTTGCTCCTCCTTCCTGTCAATATTTTGGTCAATGACACTGACTTCTTGATCACCGGACGTCAGCAGATTCTTGAGATTATGCTGCTGACGGGGGTTCCGGGGCAACCATCTGGCCCCCGCATGCAGTTCATGAACAAGATTTGTCCCGATAAATCCCGCACCGCCGGTTACCAGAATTTTTTTCGATTTCACGTAATTCCTCTTATTAGTAATGCATTTTTGGATTTTATTATAGTTGTCAAACACATTCTCTGATTACCTAAAAAATGGTCTTCAATTTCTTATAAACTGTTTCAGTTCTTAACAAAAACCATTTATCAGTCTCGTTGCTCATTTACAATACTTACCAGCGTGTTCAACAACAGTCCCCCAATTCCCATGAACATCCCAATGACAAGAAACAGTATGCTCATCATTGACAGAGTATAAGAAAATTTTGACGTGGCATAGTATTCATTGAAAGCCCAGGAAGCAGACAGGAGACCAATAATTAAAAAAAACGCTCCTGGCACCCCGAACATAAGCAGCGGTCTCTTACGGGTGATCAGATCCATCAACCGGCTGAGTACGCCAAGTCCGTGATAGAGCGGGTGCTTTTTGTGTTTATGGGGTACATCATAGTTCACCGAAATAGGAACTTCCATGATGGGAAGCCCCATCGCGGAGAAGTGAGCGATCATGTCCGATTCAACATTGTATCCATCGGACTTGAAGTCCAGATTATCAAGTGCCTGACAGGAAAGTGCCCGGAATCCCGACTGTGAGTCGGTGACCATGGTCTTTGAGCCTATATTCGTGAAGAGGTCAAGTGTCTTCTGCCCAACCTGCCGGTAAGCAGGTATACCTCTGTTATTAGAGAGAAAGCGGGACCCGATGACAAGGTCCGCCTTGCCAATACTGACCAATCCGGCAACTCTCTGGATTTCACTGGGATCGTGCTGTCCATCCGCATCAAGCATCACCGCCACGGTGCAACCGGTGGTACGGGCGTGCCGGAGACCTAAGAGAAGTGCATACGCTTTTCCGGTATTATGATCGAGCCGGATTACATCAGCACCGGCTAATTTTGCTACTTCAGCAGTGCGATCAGTAGATCCATCATCAACAACAATTACACGGTCGACATACTGCCGTGTGCGGAGCACAACAGAACCAATGACTAACTCTTCATTATACGCAGGCAGGACTGCATAGAGACCCTTTTGGGGGGGTTCAACATCTTCAACCTGGATCAGGTGCAATTTAAATGAGGGAGATGTCTTGGATGTATTGAAGGAGTTATCCGGTGAAACGGGCGGTGGAAGAGAGTTGGTCATGGTAATCCGAATAAATTTTTTAATGATGGTATTGATAGGTTGTTATACCGTATCAACATGACGAATCATTGCAAATATTATGTTTATTTCATCCCCTCGATTGCTTGCTAATTCTGTTGTCATTATATTATATATAGTGGCAAGGCACCGGCGCATAGCCTTTTATTTGAACCGTTAACGCGATTGATGGGCAAAATAGCATATCGATTTTATGGCAATAATAATCCTGATAATTATTCTTATAAGGTATGCTGATTTTTATCCAATGATTAAAATCTTTGTTTTCCCTGCACCGAAACGTGAATTTTAAAACACACGCATTCTTATATTGTATAATGCCGCGGAGATCAGGAATAAGGAACCAACCGGATGAGGATTAAATAAATGTGTGATTTATCCGGGTTGGGGGCACTTCAGGCAGGATAATAATCAAGGGTGGCACCGTACGCAAAGTCAGACAATCCGGGTCATTATAGCGTTCCCTTTTTTTTGCATACTTCAATGATACGATGTGCTGCATCACCGTTCCCGAAGGGGTTATTCCATGTACGGGAAATTTCCATCATCAGGACTGCCGCCACGAGGATCTTTTCTGCATTCGTACCGGCGAGCATATTGGAGTCAACATCGATGGTTTCCGGTCGCTCTGTGGCTTACTATAGTATCTGTCTTCACGCTCCTTACACAGCGGGTTGACCTTGAGTTTCTTTGTCCTCTTCCTCTGTCTGATCGGTATGCTTGTGATCGTGCAGCTCATGCAATCGTACTTTGTCCAGCCCGGTTACCTGCAGTATATCAGGTATCTCATAGCAGCGGGGATGGTGACGTTCGGTGTAATTGTCGCACTGAAAGGACTGGATAATCTTGGATGGGAAATTGTTATACGATGAAATTCTAGCTACACTACGCTCTTCTTTGTCCTCATGGAATGCGGAGCGAAGGGAGGACTCTTTTGAATTTTCTGTTCGCCAATCCGGACATCATCACTCTTTCCAACCTTATGCGAAAAATGTATTGTAATACCCATCAATCATTGTCAATCTGTTCTCATGACATAGTGTGTGTACTCCAATCAACTTTTTGTCCCACTTCGGCTCAATGAAAGAGATCTCTTTTTCTAGGTAATCATTTTCTGTCAATACAACAATTTCATTGAGTTTTATCCCATACCCGTACCTGGGATTACCAGACTGTGATGGACGGTATAGTTTACCATTTCGCTCAAATATTTTACCCGCAGACCTTGCTCTTTTAATATCGGATATCACGGGGTTCATTGGATGACTATTCCAGTTGTGACTCAATAGGTTATCAGAATAGAACAAAAATAATTCATTATAAATAAACGTTCCTTCGGGTTCAGAAATATTTGTAAATAACCACCATTTATTCTTATGGAATAGCATTGTTGAATCAACTGCATTTACGGAATCCATAAGAGTTGCCCGATGTGTCCACTCAGTTGGAAAATTAGTGCATTGGTAAAGATTAATACTTTTAGCAAGATGTGTTTCCGGGATCATGTATAATATTCCGTTATAATCAAAAACCTGCGGGTAGGACAGATGAAAAGGCTCTTCTAATACTTTTACTGGATCTGAATAGTTTCCCGATTGTTGCATTTCGATTAGAGAAATATGCCCTTTTTTCTTTTTATAAAGATATTCCTCGATAAATATATAGTATATATTATCCTTAAAAAAAACATGGGGGTCGGCCCAGAACCGGTCTCTGGGTGGAGATATCTTTTTGAAACGCCAAAAGGATGTTGAAATCTGATCTTGGAGATCGTACATAAGAAACCAATGTTTTTGGAAAAAGTGATCGTGTAGGTAATTAGCACTCATACGGCAAGTTTGTTCTATGATCATCTTAAGAAATTTAAAATTTGTTGGAGTTGTATAATACATATTATCATAAAAATTTAGTTTTTTATTACCCCTCTCAATATTACTGAAAAATGCATTCTCACCCTCATAATAGAGTTTTTTGATTGTTCTTGGAACAAACAATGACGATCTCAAGAAACAGTAATTATTATTTCTACGCACAAAGAAAGAATCACAGGGGAATGATGAGCGATAGAGTTCAATCCCGTTATACAAGTCTTCCGTTTCCATTTGAAGTATTACTCCTCGCTCGCCCATTCTCTCAAAGGTCTCCCAGAAACCGGAGGGGCCACCTCTTACGACGGTATTATCATCATGGTGATATGACCATACGCCGTATTTAGCAGCATGCAAGATATCGCCTTTGAGTGTCCGGAATCCACGCCGTATGATTACATCAAGATTGAATTCTTTTATTCTCTCAACATCTTTTTCATCAATATAATCAGAATATTTATCCCTCTTTGGTTGTATTTCGATTCCAGGGATATTTTCAAGGAGGTTTTGGACATCTATTAGGGTAAATGCATCCGGTTTACATTGAATGATCTGATTTTCCAGTTTGGTATAGGCAATATAAAATAATTTATTCCGGTTTGCCAGTATTTTATCTATAAATGATAATTTATCGTCTCGGATTTTGTTTAATATAACGAGTTCTATTGAGGCATAATCTGACCTGATAATAGCCTCAAGTATTTTTTGGTCCCATGCTTCGAGGCCATAGTTATTAAGCATGATTCCGACCCGAATTTTTTTATTATGTTTTAAAATGTTAAAAGAAACATTATCTTGTTTCACATACTGTGAGTTCCAATTATTATCCATCAGAAGTATTGTTATATTATCCGGAGTTAATATGAATTTTGACCGGGTTGACTGAGGGGATTCAATTGCAGGATGGTCAGGATCCTAGTCACTATTAAAGATTAGATCCTTGATATAAGAGGTTCAAATTTTTTTATCATTATTCAAAAAAAAGTGGATAATCTCATTATAATATCTATCCCTTGCAGGCTCTGAAGAATTCCATTTTTTAGTGATGAAATCAAAAGCACACGCATGATCAAAGAGGGGATTGGGTCTGTCAGTAGGTACCACCCCTGCTCTTAGAGCGATGATAATATATAACCTGATTTTGGAGTTATCGCATTTTTTGGGGAAAGCAAAAGCGGCGGGGGAAAAAATCCCTGGAGAGCGTTCAGGTTTTTATTGAAGATTTTCTCCAGAACCTTGTGTTGATCAGGAATCCGTAACGAATTGCTATAATTTGCAGTTTTATAAGATTGCGTGCAAAATATTGATAAAAGGATTATATCACGGGCATCCAGCCCGGATTCCTAGTGTTACTTTACATTTGGTGAAGGAAGGATTCTTGAGGATGTCCAGTGCTATTCTCGATATACTTCATTGTGCTGAATAAAACCCTCTTCTCGTCGAGATGGTCCAAAATAGCACGAAGCTGGATAGGTAATACTTTATAAGGTCAAAAAAGCATTATCTCCGTATGAGAATGCCTTCAGGACGGTCCGGTCATCTCTGGGTTCAGATAAAAAAGAACATTAAGATTAGTGTTCAAATGACTATTACAGGGTAATTAAAAAAGTTGAATTACTTATTGTGATAAGCTATGATGAAAGTAAGGGAAGTTGAAGATAAAGATCTTATTCCCTTAGCTGAATTTTTACCCAAAGGATTTCCCTACACAACAAAAGAATTCTGGTTACCTCTGTTCGAATTGTGGTGGAGTTCCAATCCAGCTTACTCGGATCAGTTCCCGAGGGGATGGATCCTTGAGAAAGATACGTCAATTCATGGATTTATTGGAAATATCCCGGTAAAATTTCTAATCCATGGACAAATGAGAATCGCTGCCGCATGTAACAGTTGGCATGTGGATCCTTCTGCTCAGGGCATACCGAGCATCATTCTTTTCAATGAATACCTGAAACAGAAAGATGTATCTCTCTTTCTTTTTAAAGGGGAGGATGATAAACACATCATGAATATTTTATCCAAATATAAGTTTGAAGAACATATCCTCCCCAAATCTCAAAAACAATACGTCTATATTATCGATAAAAAAAAGGTGAAGAGAATTATTAAAACATTCCTTGTAAACAATAAAATGCCCAAATTATCCCAATTATGGGAATACTCTAAAAGAGTAGGATTTTTATTGTTCGCGTATTTGTATCAAAAACCCGTAATTGGAGGCGGTGGTCCGCATGAGGAAATATATATATCTTCTCTCTGTACGTTGTGTGATGATGCTTTTTCAAAGCTCTGGGACCCATATCTGAATACTTGTGACACTACTATATCACGTGATCCAAAAACCTTGAACTGGCTTTATTTTTCATCAGCGAGAATATATAAAAGGGTGGTGATCCAATGCCACCGATCGCGAGATAAAACGCTAGCAGGGTACATGGTGTTCGATTTAATATGGACAAAAACGTTCGACGGGGGAAGAATGCAGCTTATGGATATGTGTATTGAAAATAATGATCATCAGGTCCTGGCGTCATTAACATCATTTGCCATTGAACTAGGAAAACAGAATAATGCTCCATTATTGATAGTATGGGCAAACAGTCCCGAAACAGAGACGTATTTCCGGAGCACGTTCACCATGAGGAGGACCTTTCAACATTATCGCTACGTCAGATTTTCAGACACCCTTGACATGAAATCACGGAAGGATAAGCACAGTAACGTGTGTCTGCCTATGATCTACCCCCCGCAATGAATGGTGCATACTAGGAATACGTGCAGCTATCTTTGGAATTCTTGTGTCCGATGTGCAGCCTCTGCGGGGTATTGATTGCTGAGGGGAGAGACAGGGTAGTCACTCTTGACAAGTGTTCAATCACCTCATCATCCCGGAATGTGACTACCGTCTTCTCGATATTGCCCTAACTGGATGGATCTTCATACTCCACTTACTCGACGCTTACCCATAGATGAAGATCCCGATAGCTCGCGTTGACACGATCACTTCCGGTCACATTTAAACTGGGGATGCTCTCGTTGAATAACAGGAACATTACCTGGTCGTACCCGGTTTTCTTAACAGACAAATTATAGGGGATTACCGTGGTCGCATTATGGGTAAGGGTAAACGACAGATGGTCGTTTGGATCCATCGCAATAATATGGGAGATATTTGTTACGTTATCAAATTTTGTGTGCACCATCCAGGTCTCGATCGTATAGTTTATTTTCCGGTACTCATAATTTCCCACACCAATGAACATCGGATAATTCTGTCCGGCTATGATCAGGTCCGGGTAATCGGTGGCCGTCCGGTTTTCACCAAGAATGAAAAATTCAGTGAACCGCTCTCCCTCTTTAGGTGCAGCAATGACATAGACTGTTGATATTATAACAACAAGGATGACCAAGGCGAGAACTACGCTGAGGAGATGGTCGATCTTACTTTCCCCTGGTGGTAAAAACTCCTGGCGGATTCCCCCCGCAATCGCGGAAAATGGTATCCTGAACCGTTCTCCAACCGGGAGAAGGGCTTTTTGGTAGAACGCAACAAGGATCATCACATAAGTGAATAACGTCAATGAAATCACGATCGGATCAAGCCGGATTCCCCATGGGGTGAAATTTAATCCCAAACCAATCAGGGAGACAACTGCAATGGAAACTCCAATAGAGAGCATGATCCGCTCGATAAGATCTATATCCCCT